>Ga0081538_10000014_pt1 | contig 151008 bp, 125 predicted proteins | sample TabmetS5T2R1_FD_71022 | JGI IMG/M metagenome (GOLD analysis project Ga0081538, IMG submission 71022) | Tabebuia heterophylla rhizosphere microbial communities from the University of Puerto Rico - S5T2R1 | ecosystem: Host-associated > Plants > Roots > Rhizosphere ... | reverse complement strand
CGCCCATCGGCCTCACCTCCCCCTACTGCTCGAACGTATGTTCGTAGAGTAGCAGGCTCGATGATCTGGTGCTAGGCATTTTCCACATTTGGTGGGGGCTATGAGCGGGTCTGCGGCTTGGGCGCTGGCCGCCTTGGTCGGGGCGCTCAGGCGTCAGGTGGCGTTGCGCCGCACCAGCCAGCAGCACCCATGACCGCTGCCGTCCCAACATCGGATACCCGGGGGGTTACCGGAGGCCAGGCGGTGCCTGAACCTGGACCCCCGGTGGCGACTGCCCTCATGTGCAATTTTCCCTCGGATTTGAGGGAAAACCGCGTCCCACGCGCCGCGCCTGCTGGATGAGTGTCAGCTTTCCCGCGGATCCGGAGGAAAGTGTCACCAGCAACCTCAGGCGGAGCGTGGGCAGGGACAAATTCCTGATAGCCCACGGCGGGCAGGACGAAACCAGCCATCCGATATCGGCTGCTCTCATAGGTCGTGGGGTGGGATGCTGTCCGGGAGCCGGGGGTGGTACCGGAGACTCTGCGGCAGGTGGCCGGGCATAGCAGCTGAAAGTACCCGGTTGATACTCTCGCGGCGCTCGGCGGGGTGAGTGAAGCTGCGAGCCTGGGCCGTCTGTGGGGTGGCGTCGGGGCGGTCGTCTGCAGGTGTGTAGACCTTCCTGCTTTCTTATGCGTGCGTGCAGGCTTGATGTGGCTACATGTAACACCGCCGCCTGGGTGGCGCTGTCTGGCGACGACGTGACAGATCCCAGCCTCGAAGTACGGGAAGTGAGAGCGCATGCTCTCGAGTTGTCGGGTTTCCGGCTTGGGCTAGAGGTTGCTGTCGTACTCTTGCCGTGATGCGGGGATCGGGTTTCGATGTTTTCTTCTCCTACAACAGCGCCGACGATGATCTCGTGGAGCAGATCGCCGAGCGGCTGCAAGGGGAGGGGATTAAGCCGTGGCTGGATCTGTGGTGTCTGACGCCTGGGAAGGACTGGCAGCAAGAGATCGTGCGAGGCCTTGGCGCTGCCAAGGCGTGCGCGGTGTTTGTCGGTGCTGCCGGGCTGGGTGGCTGGGCTCGTCAGGAGCTGGCTGTGGCCCAAGACCGGGCGGCCAAAGATCCCAGCTTCCGTCTGTTCATGGTGCTGTTGCCTGGTGCTCCCAAGCCCAACGATCCCAGGTTGGCGTTTCTGGCTACCCGCACGTGGGTCGACCTGCGAACAGGCATCAATCGTGACGGCGTTCAGGATCTTGTCGGCGCCGTCAACGGTGTCCCCCGTCGCCGTCCCTCGCTCGGCGCAGCACGTGAGGATGTGTGTCCCTATCGGGGGCTGGAGGTCTTCGACGAGGCGCACGCGGCGTTCTTCTTCGGCCGCGACCACGACACCACACGGGTACTCGAAAAGCTTGAGGACAGCCGTTTTTTGGCGGTGCTGGGGCCGTCGGGTTGCGGCAAAAGCTCGCTGGTACGCGCCGGGGTGATCCCGGCGCTCAAACAGCGAGCGCTGTTCGACAGCCAGACTTGGCCTGTTCGCGTTCTCAGACCAGGCGGGCGTCCATTGAGCGTGCTGGCCGCCCAGGTGGCAGCTCTGTTGCCTGGCGAGTCGATGCAACGCACTCTCGACGAACTCCGAGCTGACGAGCGCAGCCTGGATCTGGCCATCACGCTGGCGTTAGCCGAGCAGCCCGCCGACCAGCGGGTCGTGCTCGTCATCGACCAGTTCGAGGAGGTCTTCACGCTGTGCGCCGACGAGGCCGAGCGCACGGCGTTTTCGGCCAACCTGTGTTATGCGGCGAGCATTCCCGCAGGCAGGGTGGTGGTGGTTGTCGCGATGCGGGCTGACTTCTACCACCGCTGCGCGTCCTACCCGCACTTAGCGGCGTTGATGGCCGCTCAGCAGTTCCTGGTCAGCCCGCTCGACTCCAAGGCGCTGCGCGAGGTGATCGAACGGCCGGCCTGGCGGGTGGGCCTGGAGCTGGAGGCCGGACTGGCCCAGACCATCCTGGCCGACGTAGCTGGCCGGCCGGGCAGCCTGCCGCTGCTGGAATATGTGCTGTTGGAAATCTGGCGGTGCCGGGCAGGGCGGGTGCTCACGTTGGCGGCCTATATGGCCGCCGGTGGGGTGGAGGGCGCGCTGGCGCAGCGGGCCAACACCATCTACGAGGGTCTGACGCCAGCCCGGCAGCAGATCGCCCGGCGTGTCCTGTTGCGTCTGGTCCAACCTGGGGAGGGCAGCGAGGACACCCGCCGCCGCGCCAAGATGGACGAGCTGCTCACCCGTGACGACGAGGGGTCGGATCTGGAGGCGGTGGTCATGGCGTTGGCCGACGCCCGGCTTTTGACTACCAGTCGAGACGAGGTAAGTGGGGTGCGGGTGGTCGATGTGGCCCATGAGGCGCTGATCCGCGGCTGGCCCCGGCTGCGGGCCTGGATCGACGAAAACCGGCAAGCCCTGCGGGCACACCGCCGTCTGACCGAAGCGGCCAGCGAATGGAACGCTTTGGACCGGGATATCGGCAGCCTCTACCGGGGTACCCGGTTGGCGGTGGCCCGTGAGTGGGCAGCCGAGCACGATCCCGACCTCAATGAGCTGGAACGCGAGTTCCTGCGCGCCAGCACCGCGGCCGAGGAAGCGCAGGCCGACGCGGCCCGTCGCCGAGCGCGCCGACTGCGCCACCTCGTCATCGGCCTTGCCGTGCTGCTCGTGCTGTCTTTGGCCGCGACGCGCGTCGCAGTGGAACAGCGGCGCAGCGCCGAGGAGCGAGGGCTGCTGGCGCTGTCCCGTCAACTCGCCGCAGAGGCCGACGCCAGCCGGTTCAGCAATCCCCGCCGGGCGATGCTGCTGGCGCTGAAGGCATGGCAAATCAAGCAGACCGCCGAGGCCCGCGGCAGCCTGCTCACTACCCAGATGGAGAACTACGACGGCGACCTGCGCGGCCATCGCGGACCGGTGCGCTCCGCTGCGTTCAGCCCTGACGGGACTCTGGTGGCCAGCGGCGGCCAGGAGGACGGCACGGTGCGGCTGTGGGACACCACGACCGGCCGCCAACTGGCCGAGCTGCCAGCAGGCACACCGTCGGACGACGGCGAGGTCATCGTCGGCGATGTCGCGTTTAGCCCGGACGGCACGCTGCTGGCCAGCGCCGCGCTTCCTCTGGACGGGCTACGGCTGTGGGATGTCGCCACCCGCCGGCTGCTGGCTGTGCTGCCCGAGCCTGCCACCACCGTCGCGTTCAGCCCCGACGGTGCGACCTTGGCCACTGGGAGCCCGGACCATAACGTACGGCTGTGGGACATCGCCACCCGCACCCCACGAGCGTTACTCTCCGGGCATACCGGCGCTGTCTATGACCTCGCGTTCAGCGGCGACGGCCGCACGCTCGCAAGCGCTGGTGACGACGGCGCAGTACGCCTGTGGGACGTGACCGCCCCACAGAAGGTCGCTGTGCTGACCGGGCACACTGGGACGATTTTCTTCGTCGCTCTCAGTCCGGACGGCAACACCGTCGTCAGCTCCGGTTTCGAGGATCGCACGGTGCGGATCTGGGACGTGCCGAGCCGGACCGTCAAAGACACGATCACCTTCAACCAAGGCGCTCCGGGCGGCGTTGCGATAAGGCCGGACGGCACCACGCTGCTCATAGCGGGCAGCGCCCGCACCATCGAGGTCTACGACCTCGCCAACAACCAACTGATCAGGCCGCTGGCCACCCCGGTCGACGCGGACCTCGCGGTCGCCCTCGACCGGACCGGGCACCGCATGGTCACCATGGGCAGCAACGGCGCGCTGCAGCTGTGGCAATTAGGCCAGACAGGGCTCAGTCAGCACAGCAACAGCGTGTTGGACGCCGCGTTCCATCCCAACGGGCGCATAATGGCTACCACCAGCTCAGACGGCACGATTCTGCTGTGGGATATCGCCCGCCGCGACCTGCTGCGCGCGCTCACCGGCTTCGCAGGCTGGATGAACGGCGTGGCGTTCAGCCCGGACGGCACACTGCTCGCCTCGGCCGGCGCCGACGCGACAGTGCGGCTGTGGAGTCCGAAGACTGGGGAGGAGCACGCCGTCCTTCGTACCGCGGAGGCGACACCGTTCAAGCAAGTGGCATTCAGTCCCGACGGCCGGCTGCTCGTCGGTACCCGCCAGTTGGATGCCGACCACCTCGATGCCTCTCCCGAGATGGTCGAACCCGTCGTGTGGGAAGTCGCCACCAGGCATGAGTTGGGCCGGCTGCCCACGGACCGCCAGACGGTGACCTCGGTGGCGTTCTCACCAGACGGAAAGACGGTAGCTGGCGGGCTGTCCGACGGACGGATCCGGCTGTGGAACCCGGCTGACCGGTCGCTGCGCGCCGACGTGCCCGGACACCGCGGCGCAGTCCACACCGTTGTGTACAGCCCGGACGGTCAGACGCTCGCGTCGGGCGCCAGGGACGGCGCTTTGCGGCTGTGGAACACTGCGACCTGGCGGATGCTCAGCTTGCTGTCCCATCCAGCCGCCGTCCGGGACGCGCAGTTCAGCCCTAACGGCCAGCTACTGGCCACAGCGGCCGAGGATCGCACCGTCCGGCTGGTCGACGTCGCCACCTGGCGGGTCTGGGCCAACCTGACCCGGCACATCAAAACAGTCAATCGGCTGGCGTTCAGCCCGGACGGGACGCTCGTGGCCAGTGCCGGAAGTGACGCCGCCACGTTTCTATGGGACGTCGATCCCGAGGCGGCGCGCCGACGGCTGTGCGCGGTGATCCGCCGCGGCGTCTATCCAGGCGAGTGGCAACAGCTCGCCCCCGACCTCGGCGACCCGCCCCGCTGCTCCTGACGCATCGACTCACCCCGCGCTGATCTGTCCATCGACGGCCTACCGACATCGCCGGAGCGGGCAGTCATGAGATTGACCAGCTGCTCGCTGGTGAGCAACTGCGGCTGAACATTGAGAGGAGAAGTCACCCAGCTCGCGTCCAAGGAGATTCTCACACACCACGGCCCTGACCATGCGGCTGCTAACGAAGGTCCGAGCTGCGGGGCGGCTGGCTGGGGGACGGGGTTGCAGGGGAACGGCTTTATCGGTGGCGGGCAAGTCTTGGCGGGATTCTGAGCTACGGCCGGTGGTAACGGAGATCATGCAGGCCTCGTGCGCTGCGTAAGGTGGTGGCGGTGTGGAGCAGGGGGCGGTTGGTGCCGGCGGTCGCGCTGGTCTGCTCGCTCACAGGAGCGGCTTGCTCGCCCAAGACGCAGACGGCCGATACCGGCGCGATCGTGCGTACGGACTTTGGGCCGGTGCGCGGCACGGTGACATCGGAGTACCGCACCTTCCAGGGCATCCCGTACGCCGCTCCGCCGGTCGGGGAGCTGCGCTGGCGGCCTCCGCAGCCACCCGAGCGGTGGTCGACGCCCAGGGATGCCACCACACCAGGCAGCCGCTGCCCGCAGCTTGCCTCCGCAGAGCTCGGCTTCCCAGGAAGCGTCGATGAGGACTGCCTCTACCTCAATGTGATCACGCCCCGGTCCGCTCGCCCTGGCCAGCTCAGGCCGGTGATGGTGTGGGTGCACGGCGGAGCGTTTCTCTGGGGAGCCGGCAGCGACTACGACGCTCGCCGGCTCGCGGTCGGCGGCGATGTTGTGGTGGTCACCGTCAACTACCGGCTCGGCTTGCTCGGGTTCCTTGGCCATCCGAGCCTAGAGGGCTCGGGGAACTTCGGATTGCAGGACCAGCAGGCCGCGCTGCGCTGGGTACGGCGCAATGCGGCGGCGTTCGGCGGCGACCCGGGCAACATCACCGTGTTCGGGGAGTCCGCGGGCGCGCTGAGCGTGTGCGCGCAGCTGGCCTCGCCGGCGTCGGGTGGTCTGTTTCACCGGGCCGTGATGCAAAGCGGTCCTTGCATGATGGACTGGCCGGATAACGCCCTGATCCCCGGCGTGCCTGCTGGGTCCCCGTAGGCGCCACGTGAGGAGGTGGAGGCATCCGGAGCCGCTGCGGCAGCCGATCTGGGCTGCGCTGATCCGGCCACTGCGGCGGGCTGCCTGCGCCGCGTTCCAGTTGCTGATCTGCTGGCGGCTGACCGCCCCGTCACGCTGGGGCCGGCGTTCGACACTCCTGTGCTGCCGGTGAGCCCGGCCCGCGCGCTGCGCGAGGGCCGGTTCCACCGCGTGCCGGTGATCTCAGGGACCACCCGAGACGAGGGCACACTGTATGTGCTTCTCTTGCCCGACACGCCGATCTCACCGGAGCGCTACCAGGAGCTGCTCGACGCAGCCTTTGGCGGTCAGGCTGGGCGGGTGGCGGTCCGGTACCCGCCCAGCGCATATGACGCTCCGGGTGTGGCTTGGGCGGCCGTGACGACCGACCGGGTGGTGGCGTGCCCGGCCCTGGCCGGGAACCGCTTGTTTGCCAGGCGGGTGCCGGTCTATGGCTATGAGTTCGCTGACCGCCAAGCCCCGGCGGCTTTCCCTTTGGCCTCGGGCGTGCCGTTGGGCGCGTATCACGGCTCGGAGCTGGCCTATCTGTTCGATTTGGTCAGTGCGGACGTGTCTTTGTCGGCAGATCAGCAGCGGTTGTCCGATCAGATGATCCGCTATTGGGCACGGTTTGCCGCCACAGGGGACCCGAACGGCCCCGATCTGCCGGGCTGGCCGCGTTTCGAGGACACCGGATCGGCGGGGCCGCGTGTGCAGTCGCTCGCCCCGGGGGCGGGTGGCATCCGGGCCATTGATCTTGCTGCCGAGCACCACTGCGACTTTTGGTCCAACCTGAGGTAGCGGGGATCGGCCGCCCCTGCGTGGAAGGCCTGCCTGGCTGCGGCTATAGGGTGCGTTAACCCGCCTAAGCGCCCCCGACCGGGGAGAACCAGGGGAAGACATGAACGACCTCCTCCACACCGCGCCCGCCTTCGTTGAGATGGCCCATCGGATCGTGTGGTGCTCGGTCGCGACGGTGGACCGCGCCGGGCGCCCGCGCTCGCGGATGCTGCATCCGATCTGGCGCTGGGATGGTGAGACGCTCGTGGGCTGGGTCGCCACCGTGCCGACCCCGATCAAGCGGGCGCACCTGGAGCACAGCCCGTACGTGTCATGCAGCTACTGGGAGCCGTCCCACGACACCTGCATCGCCGAGTGCCGAGCCGAGTTGGTGCTCGACGACCAGACGCGCGCCATGGTGTGGGACCTGTTCTCGGAGGCTCCGGAGCCTCTCGGCTACGACCCCGCCGGCATCGGCGTGCCCGGATGGGATCGCCCGACCTCACCGGCGTTCGCGGTCCTCCGGCTCCGGCCGTGGCGGCTGCGGGTCGCCTCAAACCCAGAGCTGAGGAACGACGGCTGGGAGGTCCTCACCTGGCAGGAGTGACCGCAGCAACGGGTCCCGGGCGCATCCACCGTCCGGCGGCCCGGCTCCCCTAGCCGTGGGCGCAGGGCAAAAAGCGCTTAAGGCGCATTATCCCTGTGTAACCACAGGGCGGTGTTCGATCGGTATACTCAATCGGATGGTTCCCAGGCGCGTGTGTGATGCGCATCGGCATCTGGGAGTGTTGCCGGCCTACCCCTTCTATGGGGGACCGCCAGTGAGCCCCGACACGACGGCGCGCGCGACGATCAGCGGGTTACTCGCCGACCTGGATGCGGAGGGCACGGAGCGGGCGCTGGTCATGCCAAACTATGGCGTGCCGGACCCGGACATCGCGTTCGGTTTCAACGAGCTGTGCGTGGAGGCCGCCGCGGCGGATGACCGAATCCTGGCTGGCCTGTGGGTTTCCGCGCGCCCGGAGGATGAGGCCCGCACCGCAAAGGCGCTGGCGCTGGCCAGCGAGCCCGGCGTCCGCGCGCTGAAGCTGAGCTTCCTGCTGGGTGGGCGGCCGACGGATCCGCGGTGCCGGCCGCTGCTCGACCGGATCTTCCAAGTCGCCCGCGACCGTAGGTTGGTCGTGCACGTGCACACCTCTCCCGGCGGCTCGTCTGACATTGACGAGGTGGGCCACTTGGTCGACTGGTATGCCGACACGGTGGCCGTGCACTTGGTGCACCTCGGCGGCGGCGTCAGCGGGCACATCAAGCTGATCGGCGGCCGGTTCTTCGACTGGGTGGCCGCCGGAAAGCGGGTCTACACTGACCCGAGCTGGGCGGTCGGCTTCGCCGCCAGGTGGATGGCCGAGGAGATCTCAACGCGCGGGATCGGCGCCGACCGCCTGCTCTTCGCGAGCGACGAGCCCTGGGGTGAGTACGACGGTGAGCTTGCTCGGCTGCGGAGGGCAGTTGGAGATGGCGAACTCGCCCGAGCCGTTTTCCATGGGACTTTTGCGTCCCTCTACGACACTTGCTAAGGAGGCACCCGTGAACGAGGCCGCGCTGACTGATACCGAGAAGGAGAGCTTGGTCGAAATTCCCCATCCCTCCTTACCGGAGGGCTCCAACCTCTATGGCTCCACGAAAGTGTTTCCCGACTACCAGGCGGAGAACGGCGAGGCCTATTTCACGCTGGTGCACGGCATCGCCCACGAGTCGTCAGTGAGCTTCGTCGCGATCCTGCAGGCCACCCGGGCGCTGCGGAAGGGCTTCGAGACGGCGATCTACTTCTATGGCCCAGGCTCGTTGAACTGCTTGGCCACCCGCGGGTTCCCGACGACCGGCAACGCGGCGTTCCCGGGTGAGCTGAACATCAACGAGCAGCTCAAGACCTTCATCGCCGAGGGTGGCAAGGTGTACTGCTGCCGCTTCGGGCTGTCCCTGCACGGCGCCCGGGAGGAGGATTTGATCGAGGGGGTCATCCCCACCCATCCTCTCGACGTCCAAGACGCCCTGATCCACTACGCGCGCAAGGGCGCGATCATCAACTCGACGTACATGTTCTAGGCGTATTCGCGTCGTGCGGCCCGACAAGCTCACCACCCGCGCTGATGTCGCAGTCCGTGGGGTCAGGATGGATGCGCCGGTGCGCCGCGGCGGCGGGGCCGGCCCCAGCGACGATGGCCATGTGCTGCTCGACGGCGCCAACGCGGCCCTGCCGTTGGATCCGGGCAGCCCCTACACGGTCCGAGCCGGGCGGCTGCTGTTCGAGGGCACTGACGCTGGTCTGGGGGTCGAGTTGGTCCGCCGGCCCAGGTTTTATGACCTGACCACCGCCGACGGGGTGGCGTACGAGAAGATCGCAAGGCTGCACGGAGCGGATGTCCTGGCCACCACAGTGGTGCAGACCTGCATCCGTTACGCCGAGGATCAGCGTTGCCGGTTCTGTGCCATCGAGGAGTCGCTGCGCGCGGGGTCGACCACCGCGGTGAAGACCCCCGCCCAGCTGGCCGAGGTAGCTGAGGCAGCGGTGCGGCTCGACGGCGTCCGGCAGATGGTCATGACGACGGGGACCACCGCGGGCAGGGACCGCGGCGCCCGGCACCTCGCGCGGTGCGTGCGAGCGGTGGCTGCGGCTGTGCCAGGCCTTCCGATCCAGGTGCAGTGCGAGCCGCCGGCCGACCTCGCCGTGATCACAGAGCTTAGGGACGCTGGCGCGACCGCGATCGGGATCCACGTCGAATCGCTCGACGACCAGGTCCGCCGCGCGTGGATGCCTGGGAAGGCTACCGTCCCGCTCTCCGCGTACGAGCAGGCGTGGGACGAGGCTGTGCGTGTATTCGGGCATAACCGGGTCTCCACCTACCTGCTCGTTGGCCTGGGTGAGGACCCCGACGAGTTGATCGCCGGGGCAGCCCGCCTCATCGAGCGCGGCGTCTACCCATTCGTGGTGCCGTTCCGGCCGCTGGCCGGGACACTGGCCGTGCGTGATGGGGTGGGACCGCCGCCAGCAGAGATGCTCCGGCGGGTTACTGGAGCGGTCGCGGCGCTGCTGCGCGCGGCCGGGATGACTGGAGCGGCGCAAGGCGCCGGCTGCGCCGCGTGCGGGGCCTGCAGCGCGTTGGCCGCGGCAGGGGGATGACCACGATGACGTCCATGATTGACACGCTCGCGCTTCTCGGTGACCGCCGGACCGTCGAGCGCCTCCCGCGCTCCGCAAGGGCCATGCGGGCGTCCACGATTGACACGCTCGCGCTTCTCGGTGACCGCCGGACCGTCGAGCGCCTCCCCGCGTTCCACATTGACCATGTCACCGACTCTAAGGGGTTGGCGGCGTACCACGCCCTGCGGCAGCGGGTGTTCGTCTGTGAGCAGGGCCTGTTCCAGGGCCATGACCTTGACGAGCGTGACGCTGATCCGCGGACTGAGGTGCTGGTGGCCAAGGACCGGGGCGGGAGGATCCTCGGCGGTGTCCGGCTGTACCCCGCCGTCCCCGACTCGGACATCGGATGGTGGATCGGGGGCCGGCTCGTCGTCGAGCCAGCCGCGCGGCGGAGCGGGGTCGGGATTGGCGCTGCCCTGGCGCGGGCGGCCTGCGCGCGCGCGGAGGCCGCTGGCGCGCTCCGCTTCGAGGCCACGGTCCAGACGTGCAACGAGGCGTTGTTCACCCGCTGGGGGTGGAGCCGTGTCCGCATAGTCACCACGGCGGGCGTCCCCCACGTGCTGATGCGCTGGCCGATCAAGCGGATCGCCGCGCTGGCGTCCGCCACGAAGGCGGCGCTGGGCCCGCTGCTCGACGGGATTCGCCCGGGCGGGAGGGGGTTCGTCGGCGACGACGCGGCACCGGTTCCGCGCACCGACCTCGTCGCGACCTGTGACGCGATCCTCCCGTCGATGGTCGAGCGCGAGCCCGAGTGGGCCGGTTGGTGTGGCGTGCTGGTCAACCTGAACGACCTCGCCGCTATGGGCGCGAGGCCACTGGGCCTGCTCGACGGGCTCGCCGCCCGTGATCAGTCGTTCGCGGCGAGGGTGCTGGCCGGCCTGCGCCGCGCCTGCCAGGCGTACGACGTTCCTCTGCTCGGCGGGCATACCCAGCTCGGCGTTCCCGCCGCGCTGACCATGACCGCGCTCGGCCGCACCGCCGATCCGGTACCAGGCGGGGGCGGGCGTCCTGGGCACCGGGTGCGGCTCACCGCAGACCTCGGGGGCGGCTGGCGGCCTTGCCATACCGGGCGGCAATGGGACTCCACGACCTGCCGCCGTACGCCAGAGCTGCGGGCGATGCTCGACTTCGTGGCGGCGGCGCGCCCAGCCGCCGCCAAGGACGTCTCGATGGCCGGTATCGCCGGCACGCTCGGGATGCTCGCCGAGGCCAGCGGATGTGGCGCGGTGCTTGATGTCGCCCGTGTCCCGAGGCCGGCGCAGGCCACCGTCGGAGACTGGCTCACCTGCTTCCCCGGCTTCGCGATCCTGACCGCCGACTGGCCCAGCGGCGCGCTGCCTTTCGCTAGGCCGGCGACGAGCGCGATCTGCGGGGAGCTTGTCAGCGGCCGTGGTGTGGCGCTGCGCTGGCCGGATGGCGAGCTCACCGATGCCATCGACGGCGGTGTCACCGGGCTCGGGAACGCGTGAGTGCGACCACGCTCGCTGCGGTAGCAGCGCCGTTCGGGCGGGACCTGGAGTCCTGCTTCGACCGGATTGCCGGGCTGATCGCCTCGGCCAGGGCCCGCGGGGTCAGGCTGCTCGCCCTTCCCGAGGCATGCCTCGGCGGCTACTTGAACCTCATGGACGGCAGGGCAGACGACGGCCCGCCGCCGTTGGACCCCGATGGCGCCGAGATCCGGCGCCTGGCCGCGCTGGCCGGAGACATGGTGGTGTGCGCGGGGTACTGCGAGCGTGATGGCGGATTGTGCTACAACAGCGCGGTCTGCGTGACGGGGGACGGGACGCTTGGCCACCACCGCAAGGTGCACCAGCCGCTCATCGAGCCGGGCTTGTTCATGGCCGGGGACCGGTTCTCCGCGTTCGACACGCCGGTCGGGCGGGTCGGCATGCTGATCTGCTACGACAAGGCGTTCCCGGAGGCGGCCAGGGCGCTGGCGCTCGATGGCGCGCAGATCGTGGTGTGCATCTCCGCGTGGCCAGCCGGCCTCACGAATCCGGCGGCTGACCTGGCGCAGGACCGGTGGACCCGCCGGTTCAACCTGTTCGACCAAGCGCGCGCGCTGGACAACCAGGTGGTATGGGTCTCGGCCAACCAGACCGGGACGTTCGGCTCGCTCCGGTTCGTCGGCAGCGCCAAGGTCGTCGACCCTGGCGGCGAGGTGCTGGCCAGCACGGGTGTGGCCGAGGGCATGGCCGTGGCTGAGATCGACATCGCCCAGGCGCTCTTGCGCGCCCGGCGCGTCATGGCGCACCTGCGGAACCGGCGTCCCGAGACCTACCTCTGCCCCAGCCGTGAGCTGGTCGCGGAGTTCCGCTGCCGATGACGCGGTCGCTTCGGGTGGTCGTGGTCGGCGCTGGCGTCGCCGGGCTCGCCGCGGCGCTGTTCCTCGCCCGCAGGGGACACCAGGTGCAGGTCTTCGAGGGTGACCCCTCGCCAACGCCCGGCGGGCTGGCAGAGGCGGGGGCGTGGTGGCGGAGGGGCACCCCGCAGGCCACTCACTCGCATGCCTTCCTTGCCCGTTGCCGGGAGGTGCTGGCGTTGGAGGCGCCTGACGTGCTGGACGGGCTGCGCGCCGCCGGTGCCCGTGAGATCCGGTTGAGCGACACGCCACCAGCCACGCTGACCGGACCGGTGGCCGCGGATGACCGGCTCGTCCTGCTCGCATGCCGCCGGAACGTGTTCGAGTGGGTGTTGCGGCGGGCGGTGCTCGCGGAGCCCGGTGTGGCGCTGCACGCCGGGGTCGGCGTGACCGGCCTGTGGCTCGAGCCGATGAGCTGGAGCCCCGTGCGCGTCATGGGTGTGTTCGATGACACTGGGGTGGAGACCCCGGCGGACCTGGTGGTCGACGCCGCTGGGCGGCGCTCACCGATCCCCAGCTGGCTGGCCGATGCCGGGGCGCCAGTGCCGGCCGAGCGCCTCGCCGCCTGTGGCATCACCTACTACTCGCGCTTCTACACGCTGCGCGGCAGCCGCGACCCAGGCCCGCTGAACCGTGGGCACACCGCTGGGGGCTCGTTCGACCGGTACTCGTGCCTGGCCTTCCCTGCTGACAACGGGACCTTCTCCGTGACCTTCGGCGTCCTCCCCGAGGACCGGGCATTGCGGCTCCTGCGCCACAACGCGGCGTTCGACGCCGCCGCGGCGGCTGTCCCGCTGGTCTCCAGCTGGGTGCAGCCCGAGGTGTCCCGCCCGTTGACCAGGGTCACGGCGATGGCGGGGCTGGCCAACCGGCTGCGCACGCTGGTGGCCGATGGCCGCCCCGCGGCGGTCGGCGTGCTGCAAGTCGGCGATAGCGCGTGCATCACGAACCCCGCGCACACCAGGGGCACCGCGCTAGCGCTGCTGTCCGCCGCCCGGCTGGCGCAGGTCGTCGACGACCATCCTGCTGACGCCGAGGCCAGGGCGCTGGCGATGGAGGCCGTGCTCGCCAGCGAGCTGGAGCCGTGGTTCCACGACTCTGTCGAGCAGGACCGGCATCGGCTGCGCCGTTGGCGCCCAGGGAGCGAGCAGGCCAGCCAATCGCCATCTACGCAGGGCGCGGCAGGCCGGGTGAGCAACAAGGACGCCTACCAGGCATCCCAACGTGACCCCGAGGTCTGGGCTGAGTTCACTGCGCTGCAACACCTGCTCCGGATGCCCTCTGACGTGCTCACTGACGCCGTCTTCGTGAGCCGGGTCCGGTCTGTCCTCAGCAATGGCTGGCGGCTCGCGCCGATCGGCTCTGCGCCAAGCCACGACGAGCTGGGCGCGATCCTCGCTGGCGTAGCCGGCGTCACGACCGCAGGCGTCGGCAGCTGACCGCGATTGGCGCTCTACGCAGATCGCCAATCGCGGTGGCCTTGCTCACCTACTCCACCAAGCCGCGCGGCAGCGTCGTCCACACCCTCGGGTTAGCTGAGGCGTTGGCCCGCGCTGGGCAACGGGTCACGGTGTGGACGCTTGGGCGGGACGGGGACCGCGGTTTCTTCCGCCCAGTCGATCCCGGCGTCCGCCAGATCGTCGTCCCCTTCCCCAAGGTCGAGGGGGAAGGAGTCGGACCGCGGATCCTCCGGTCGATCGGCGCGCTACGGGACGCCTTCGAGCCTGAGAGGTACGACATCGTGCACGCCCAGGACTGCATCAGCGCGAATGCGGCCGGCCCCTGCGTGCGGACCGTGCACCACCTCGACCACTTCACCACGCCTGAGCTCGCGGCGTGCCATGAGCGGGCGATCGTCACCCCTCGGGCGCATATCTGCGTCTCCGCCGCGGTTGCCGCCGAGCTTGCAAGCGGCTGGGGCATCCAGGCCGTGGTGATCCCCAACGGTGTGGACGCCGGCCGTTTCGCGGCCGCCGCCAGCGATCAGCCGGATGCCGTCGAGCGCAGGCGGGGCTGGCGGTCCCGGTTCGGGCGTTACGTGCTGGCGGTAGGCGGGATCGAGCCGCGCAAGGGGACGCTCGACTTGGTGGAGGCGTTCGCCCTGGCACGGCGGCGCCTCCCTGACGCCAGCCTGGTCATGGCCGGCGGTGAGACCGTGTTCGATTACCGTGGCTACCGCGCGGCGGTGGAGGCCCGCGCCGCAGAGCTGGGCGTCCACCCAGTGATCCTCGGGCCAGTCGATCACGATGCGCTGCCATCGCTGGTCGCGGCTGCCGGAGCGTTTGCCCTCCCGTCGACTAAGGAGGGGTTTGGGCTCGCGGCCATGGAGGCGCTGGCCGCCGGGGTCCCGCTGGTCATGCGCGACCTGCCCGTCCTCCGAGAGGTGTTCGGCCCGGCCGCCTGGTTCTCAGCCACTGCCCCAGAGATGGCCACCGCGCTCGTCACCGCGCTCACCTGCCCTGACCCCACCCGCCGCGAGGAGGGCCGGCGCCTCGCCGCACGCCATACATGGGAGGCCGCCGCTGCCGCGCACATCGAGGTCTATCGCTCGCTGCGTGAGCGCTCACGCCAGCCATCCGCGCGGATACCGACGCTCGTCCCCAGCCTCGCCCGGCACCGCACCGTCGATCTGCCCGCCCAACGAGCCGCGACCTCGGCGAGGGAGCAGAAATCCTAGTGAGCCCGAGGGCTAGTAGTCGAAGACCCGGCGGACCTCGTCGAGGTTGAAGCGCTCAGGGTCCCACTCGCCGAGCCACTCACGGATCTCCCCGGGGTCGTCGCCGCCACGGGCGACCTGCACGCACTCCTCGTAGCCTGGCACGCCACCGCAGTCCTCGGGCGGGAACGCCCGGGCGCCGTCCAGCAGCCGGCGCTCAAAGCGCTCGCGAGACTCCACGGGCCGCCGGAGCCGCACCTCGTGCAGCCATGAGTCGCCAAAGTCGTACTCGTACTGGCACCGAGGCTCCGTCTCGAAGAAGTCTGACAACCGGACCTTGGCCGCGTCGGGGTCCGGCTCTGCCCACGTGTCATAGGGGACCCCCGCGATGCTGTTGCCGTCGTCGTCGCGGAACACGAACAGGTGCGCGTTCTCCCACCCGCAGGCGTCTTGGATCGCGTGATGCAGGTCGAGGAAAGTGGCGTTGACAGGCAGCTGGAGGCGCCGCCAGATCCGTGGCTCGATCTCCCGCAGCCAGATCTCGAACTCGTAGTAGGCGGGCATTGACCGTTCTCCAATCACTCAGTGGACGCTGGCCCTGTGAAGGTCGGGGTGACCTGCGTCCTCAGCTCATAGTGCTCAAGTGGTGGGGAAGGCCACGGAGAGTCTAGACCACCGCGCGGCAGCGGGCCGCTTCGCTTTGGATATGCGGGATACCATTGAGCGGTGAGCCTCTTTCATAAGAACCACGCAGCGGCAGACCTTGCGGGCAGCACAGCAGTGGTGACGGGTGGAGCAGGTTTTTTAGGCTCCCATTTGTGTGAGCGGTTGCTGTATGCGGGCGTACGGGTGATCGCGATCGACAACCTGTCAACTGGGAACGCGAGCAATGTCGCAAATCTCTTTGGGCATGAGCGGTTCCGGTTTTTACGTTACGACGTGACCGATTTCATCCACGTGGATGGCGATGTCGACTTCGTCTTGCATTGGGCATCGCCGGCTTCGCCCGCGGACTACTTGCGGCTACCGATCCAGACGCTCAAGGTCGGGGCGCTCGGCACGCATAAGGCGTTGGGGTTGGCCCTGGCCAAGGGCGCCCGGTTCATGCTGGCATCGACGTCGGAGGTCTATGGGGATCCAGAGGTGCATCCGCAGCCGGAGACCTATTGGGGCAACGTGAACCACATTGGGCCGCGGGGCGTGTATGACGAGGCGAAGCGATTCGCTGAGGCGCTGGCCTACGCGTATCACAACAGCCATGGGTTGACGGTGCGGGTGCCACGGATATTCAACACATTTGGGCCGAGGTTGCGCCTGGATGATGGGCGGGCGGTGCCGACTTTTATCGCCCAAGCGCTACGGGGTGAGCCGTTGACAGTGCACGGTGATGGAACCCAGACCAGATCGTTGTGCTATGTGGATGACATGGTGGAGGGATTGATGCGGTTGTTGGTATCGGACTATGGCGGACCGGTCAATCTGGGTAATGCGGACGAGGTCACGATTCTGGAGTTGGCTGAGGCGGTTCAGGATGCCGTAGGAGCGCATCCAGGGGTGGTCCATGTCCCCGCGATGGCTGATGATCCGAAGGTCCGCCAGCCGGATGTCAGCGTCGCGGCGCGTGAGCTTGGGTGGAAGGCCGAGATTCCTTTAGCTGAGGGCTTGGCCCGCACAGTCTCCTGGGTCCGGAGCAAGGCCGCGCCGAGGTGACCGCGCGGGTCAGCGTGTAGCCGGCAGGCCAGCCTCGCGGGATGCCCCACCCAAGCGAGTCACCCCGGCAGTTACCTAGCCGCCGTGCCATGTCCTCGCCCCCTGCGCATCCTGCGCCGCTCGTCCTCACTCTTTCCGCCCCATACACCGTTGTGCTGGCCGGTCTCGAGCGCCCAGCTCAGGCACTCATCCCTCACAGGGCAATGCTGGCAGATGGCCTTGGCCTGCTTGATCTGTGCGAGCGCTGGCCCCGAGTTTCCGTTAGGAAAAAAGAACTCCGGATCTTCATCAAGACAGGCTGCCTTGGCTCTCCAGTCGGGCAGTGTTCCAAATGAAGCCCAGGGATCAAACTCTTCGTATGGCGCAGGATAAAAGCCCATGTGTATCACTCCCGTGTATCACTCCGGTTCACAACCGTGGCGCAGTTTGGTGATGAGTTAGAAGCCCGGTGAGGAGGCTTGCTCCACGTGGTCCTGGCCCGCGCGCTCGGCGGCCAGCACCGCGACATCGATGCCGTTGAGTTTGGTGCCAGTCAGCTGGTAGCGACCGCTCTGCCACTCACACGTGCAATGGGCGTAGACGGTGACCGGTGAGAAGCCGTTCGCCGCGTGGCAGATCTCGATGGCGTGGTGGGCTTGCATGGGGTGTACGCTCCCACGGCGCTTGGTCGGGAGGCTAGGCCAGTGCGCCGCCAAGAACGGTCGACAGGGGAGAATTGGGATGGAGCGCTGGACCAAGGATGAGTTTTGCGAGTTTTACCGGGCGATGGGGGAGCCATCTCAGGAGGCGTTCGCTGAGTGGCTTGGAATGGGCGTGCGCAGTGTGCAGCGTTGGCTCAACGAGCCAGACAAACGGCCTAATATTCCAACCTCGCGCCTTCTTGACGCCAAGCTCAGGCAAGCGGTCCATCAGCGGATAGGCTGTCTGTCAATCGATTTCGTCAATCAAATGCATCGTCGTGACCTTCTCAGGATGCTCTACGGCGCGGCCTCGATCCCGGTGGGCGGAGCAAGCGTAGTATGGGACACTAGGCCGCGTCTGAGCGCGGAGGGGCTTGATGGCCTTGAGGAGGTCACGACGGTCCTGGCGAGTAAATATACGACGAGGCCTGCGCATACGTTGCTGGGCGCGGCGGCAGGGCATTTGGAGGAGGTCTCTGGCCTGCTGAGGAATGGGGTGATGAAGCCGACCCAGCGTGAGCGGTTGGAGTCCATTGCGGCGGATGTGGCGATATTCGTGGGCGTAGTGAGCCGGCAGACTGGCAAGATGGCCCAGGCTGGCGCGAACCTTGAGCTGGCGAAGAAGATGGCTCGCCAGGGGGGCAATATGACGCTGCTGGCCCAGGCGTTGGCTGAGGAGGCGCTGCTCGATCATTACGAGCGGTCGCCTGAGACGGCGGATGACGATCCGCGTCCCAGGATTGACTTATTGGAGCAGGCGCAAGCGTTGGCCAATCGTCATGCTCCGCCAATGGTCCGGATGGCAATTAATGGCTGGTTGGCTGAGTATAAGGCCGTGGCGAGGGAGGGCTCTGACGCAGATAGCGCGCTCGAGCAGTCGCGGGGAGCGCTTGAGAAGGCCAAGCTGGAGGGCCAATTCGGAGTGGGGTTTGTTTCAAGCGCTGGTAGATATAATGGCTGTGGCGAAGGGAAGCTTGAGGGCTTTCGAGGGGCGATCGAGCTGGCGCTGAGTCGGCCGAGTGCTATTGATACGATCGAGAGATCATTGCAGCTTAAGAAGAATCTTCGCTCGCGGGCGACTGGACTCGTTGACCTGGCAATCGCGCTTATTGGCTGCAAGCGGCCAGATGAGGCGTGTGACCGCCTGAAGAGAGCGCGTCTCATTGGCCTTGCTTATGGCTCCGTGACCATTCTGCATCATGTGTTGAGCGCCCGAATGATAATGCCGCCTGAGTGGAGCCAGTTGAGGTGTGTGAAGCAGTTGGATGATCTGCTGCGGTCGGGGTGGGCCACAACGACGCCCTACCAGGCATAGCTCGGCGAGGGCATCTGGCTGGGATAGATCGCGCGGCCAAACTGGAGGATCCGTCCGGCCATTTGGACAGATCCTCCAGTTTTGTGAAGAGTCCAGTTATGGGCTCGCGGGGTAGACCGCTGCTGGCGCGCGGGGGTTCGCGCCGGGGCCTGAGGGATATTGCGCGCACTGGCGTACATACGGCGTCCCAGCGCCGACATAGCGGTCCCACTCTTGCTGCGACAGATTCCGGCCGACGAGCTCGCACGAGTGACCTACCCACGTCGCAGGTGTTGCCCACAGCCGGGCGGTGTGATCGAGGCTGGTGGTGGCCAGCAGCGTGCCATCAGGGCTGAACGCCACGCCCCTGACAAGGTTGGTGTGGCCGGTGAGAGGGTCGCCGACGAGTTGATGGCTGGCCACATCCCATAGCCGGGCGGTGGTATCGGCGCTGGCGGTGGCGAGCAGCTTGCCGTCGGGGCTGAACGCCACGGCGTAAATCTGGTCGGTGTGGCCGGTGAGGGGGTCGCCGACCGGTCGGCGGGCGGCCACGTCTCACAACCGGACGCTCCGATCGCCGCTGGCGGTAGCCAGCAGCTTGCCATTGGGGCTGAACGCGACGGCGTAAATCTGGTCGGTGTGGCCGGTGAGGGGGTCGCCGACCGGTCGGCGGGCGGCCACGTCCCACAACCGGACGCTCCGATCGCCGCTGGCGGAGGCGAGCAGCTTGCCATTGGGGCTGAACGCGACGGCGTAAATCTGGTCGGTGTGGCCGGTGAGGGGGTCGCCGACCGGTCGACGGGCGGCTACATCCCACAACCGGACGCTCCGATCGCCGCTGGCGGTGGCCAGCAGCTTGCCGTCGGGGCTGAACGCCACGCCCCAGACCCAGTTGGTGTGGCCGGTGAGGGGGTCGCCGAGGGGTTGGCGGGCGGCTACATCCCACAGCCGGATGCTGTTGTCGGCGCTGGCGGTGGCGAGCAGCCTGCCGTCGGGGCTGAACGCCACGCCCCAGATCTGGTCGGTGTGGCCGGTGAGGGGGTCGCCGACCGGTCGACGGGCGGCTACATCCCACAACCGAGCGGTGCGATCGCGACTGGTGGTGGCGAGCAGCGTGCCGTTGGGGCTGAACGCCACGCCCCTGGCAAGGTCGGTGTGGCCGGTGAGGGGGTCGCCGACGGGTTGGCGGGCGGCCACGTCCCACAACCGAGCGGTGCGATCGCCGCTGGCGGAGGCGAGCAGCCTGCCGTCGGGGCTGAACGCCACGCCAAAGACCCCGTGGGTGTGGGCAGTGAGGGGGTCGCCGACTAGTCGGCGGCTGGCCACATCCCACAGCCGGATGCTGTTATCGGCGCTGGCGGTGGCGAGCAGCGTGCCGTCGGGGCTGAACGCCACGCCATTGATCCAGTTGGTGTGGCCGGTGAGGGGGTCGCCGAGGGGCTGACGGCTGGCCACATCCCACAGCCGGACTGTGGCATCGTAGCTGGCGGTGGCGAGCAGCGTGCCGTCGGGGCTGAACGCCACGCCCCAGACCGTGTTGGTGTGGCCGGTGAGGGGGTCGCCGACGGGTTGATGGCTGGCCACATCCCACAGCCGGACTGTGGCATCGTAGCTGGCGGTGGCGAGCAGCGTGCCGTCGGGGCTGAACGCCACGCTCGCGACCGTATCGGTGTGGCCGGTGAGGGGGTCGCCGAGGGGTTGACGGCTGGCCACCTCCCACAGCCGGATGCTGTTGTCAGCGCTGGCGGTGGCGAGCAGCCTGCCATCAGGGCTAAACGCCACGCCATAGACCGCGTAGGTGTGGCCGGTGAGAGGGGCGCCGACCGGTCGGCGGCTGGCCACATCCCACAACCGAGCGGTGCGATCGCGGCTGGCGGTGGCGAGCAGCTTGCCGTCGGGGCTGAACGCCACGCCCCAGACCTGGTCGGTGTGGCCGGTGAGGGGGTCGCCGAGGGGTTGGCGGGCGGCTACATCCCACAGCCGGATGCGGTTATCGGCGCTGGTGGTGGCCAGCAGCCTGCCATCGGGGCTGAACGCCACACCAAACACCAGATCGGTGTGGCCGGTGAGCTGGTGGGAGCGGTGCAGCGGCCGGGACAGCGTCGCCTGAACGCTGGCCCAGGCCTCCGGGATGGCAGCGGTGCGCAGGCTTGCCAAGCTCAACAACTGTGCGAGATCAGACTGGCGGCCCGACAGGGCGACGGCTTGCGCCGCCAGGCCTCGCGATGTCGCCAGCCGAGCCTGGTATCGCGCACGGTCAGCCTGGTATCCAGAGAGCAAGCCGAGGCTGACCGCGACCGCGAGCAAGATCGTCAGCAGCTGCACACGGCGGCGGTCACGGGTCAGGCGTTGTTGTTGAGCGCGCTCGCTAAGCCTGATGAACTCCGTAAGCTCGCCCGGCAGCTCGCCTGGGCGCGCATCAAGCCAACCGCCGGTTTGCTCCAACGCGCTGCCCCGCATCAGCAGCTCAGGGTCACGGCTGCTGGCTATCCACTGGTCGTAGTCGACCTCAAGCCCCTGACGCCATACCAGAAACTCGTGGTCCTCGCGTAACCATTGGCGGAGCAGCCCCCACTCACGGATCAATGCCTCATGCGCCAGCTCAACTACCGGCTCGCCGGTGGCCGGGTCACGGCTGGTCACCAGCAACCGCCGGCCAGCCAACCCGGCGACTACCACATCAACCTCGCCATCCCCCTCGTGCGACGCTGCCGCCGTCTTGGCGCGCAACTGGTCGAGGGGACGCCGTTGCCGGGTCGCGGGGATGTTGGCGGCCTCATCGCCCGGCCGGACCAGCGACGTGACGATCCGCCGCGCAACCCGCTGCTGGGCGGCAGACAGGCTGTGATAGGCCTGGTCGCACCAGCGGGCCAACCCACCGGTCACCCCCCCAACCTGCTGATATGCCTGATGGGTCAACCGGCCGTCCTGGCGCCGATGCCACAGCTCGGTCAACGCGAACTCCAACAGCGGCAACACCGTCACAGCCGCGCCGCCTCCAGGCGCATCGGTTGACGGGGCGGTCTCCACCGCATCCGCGGCGATGCGCTCGACCAGGCCTGGCTCCAAAGCCAAGCCGACGGTGGCGGCGGGTTGCTGGATGATGGCCTCCAGCTCGCTGGCGTCCAGCACCGCGGGGACGTTGACCGTCGCCTGCCCGACTGGGCGCATCAACTCGGGAGCGGCGGCGGCCAGGCGGGAGTAGAAATCGTCGCGCAACACCAAGAGGACGATGACGGCTGGCTCTCGCTCAGCAACGAAGGCCAGCTGCTCGAGCAACGCGGCCCGCGGCTCCTGTGGGGTCAAGACGAGCAGCTCCTCGAGCTGATCGATCACCATCACCAGACGCTCGTAGCCGGGATGGTCGTCAAGCCACCGTCGCGCGGCAGCGCCCAGCCCGTCCGCGGCTCCGGCGAGGCCGGCCTGCTCCAGCTGGGCGAACGGGTCGGCTCCCGGCCGGATGCTCAGCCATCCCCAGCGATCGCTGCCCGGCAGCCTGCCACTGGCGAGGGCTGGCAGGACCCCGGCGTGGATCAGCGAGGACTTGCCCGCCCCCGACGGCCCTAGCAGCGCGCAGAGCCTGCGGTCGCGGCGCAGGCTGGCCAGCACCGCGTCAACTGCGCGGCCACGCCCATGGAACCAGGCGGCGTGAGCGGCGGTGAACGGCTCCAGTCCTCGATACGGGCAGACCTCTGAGACGGTCAGGCCCGGGGAGACTTGGCGGAGGGTCTCAGTGGGGGTGACGTAGGCGGTGGCCTGGCCGCGGCCCAGCCGATCGGGCATGATGACCGCGTTCACCATGCCGATGACCAGCCCGGTGCGCTCGTCGAGGACCGGGCCGCCGCTGAACCCTTCGGTCACCTCGGTGCAGTCGGTCAGCTGCAGCAGCGGGGCGCCGCCGTCGCCCATGATCTGATCGCCGGCTACTCCGTAGCCGTAGTGGCCCGCGCCAGGCGCGTTGAGGGGGAACCCGAACGTTTTGACCTGGTGCCCGCGCACGCCTGGTGAGCCGCCTAACGCCAGCGGCTGGGCATGCGCTGGGGGCGGTTGATCCAAGCGGAGGAGCGCGACGTCGGCGCCGTTCGGGCCGCGCCACTGGTGCGGGTCAGCTCGGGCGGTCCGCCTCGCGCCGCCCAGGTGCGCGAACACCACGGTGACTGGGCCAGGCGGCGGCCCGTCATCCCGACCGTCGGCCAGCACGTGCGCGCAGGTGACCACCAACCGCTCGCTCACCAGGAAACCAGTGCCCGCGGGCTGGCCGCGGCTGTCGAGGACCTGGACGACGCTGCGGGTCAGGTCGACCGGCCAGCCGGCCGCTGGCCCCGCAGGGGTCGGCGGCTCACCCAGCTGTGTCACCGTCTCGCTCCCAGCACGGCGCGGTTGTGGTCTTGACCGTCCCAATCCCGCCGGTCAGCGTCGGGCTGAGTTCTGCGGCATTCCCGATTCCTGCTCGCTATCCCGCCTTGACCACGCCACCTTGACCGTTGTGCTCCAGCGGTAGCGCGGCCAGCTGCGCGATCGCCCTTCCGCAACCCTGACCCCCACAATGCAACCTGTCTTGCGTGTCCCAGAGTAAGAGCACGTTCGCCCGACACTGATGCGTTGTGCGCCAGATGTTTCCGGCCCGGCACCGCTGCGTGACAGCCCGCCGTGCTGGTTGCAGGTTTCCTCCGGATGTAAGGGAAAGTGCGATCCGAATCGCTGCCTTGCTGGTCTGGCATGCAACGTTCCTCTGGATCCGGAGGAAAGGTGCCCTTGCCCACTTGCTCGGCAGCAAGACGGCATGCTCACACACGTACGCCAGGCGAGATGCTCGGCCACAGCGGCCAGTAAGGCGTCCCAGCGCTGGTCGACCGGGGGTTCAGTGGCGAGTAACGCTGCGCTGCCGGGACCGGCCGGTGGCCCCGGCAGCGCTCCCAGGGCGAGGGATCACCCAGGGTGGGGGGGCACGTTACACTTCGTGCCGGTGGAGGCGGTTCGTTTCGATGTGTTCCTGTCGCACAACAGCGCGGATGTCGCGGTTGTCGAGCGCATCGCCGAGCGGCTACAACGCGAGGAGATCACCCCTTGGCTGGCCCGATGGGTGCTGACACCAGGAGATACCTGGCAGCCAGGGATCAGCAACGGGCTACGCGCCTCACGGGCCTGCGCGGTGTTCGTCGGCCCTCACGGGTTGGGCGGCTGGGCGCGTGAGGAGCTGGGTGTCGCCCAGGACCGGGCGGCCAAAGAGGACGGCTTCCGCCTGTTCATGGTGCTGCTGCCAGGCGCGGTCAAGCCTGATGATCCCAGCCTGGCGTTCCTCGCCAACCGCACGTGGGTCGACCTGCGCGGCGGCGTGGATGATCTCGAGGGCTTCCAAGACCTGCTGTCCGCGATCAGCGGCGCCCGCCGGGCTGGTGGAGACGATCCTGGGCGATGTGGCTGGCCAGGGGGGCAGCCTGCCGCTGCTGGAGTATGTGCTGTGGGAGGTATGGCAGCGCCGGGCTTGGCGGACGCTGACGTTGGCGGCGTATGTGGCCGCTGGTGGGGTCGTGGGAGGGTTGGCGCAGCGGGCCAACGCCGTCTACCAGGCCTTGTCGCCCGCCGAGCAGCGGGTTGCGCGGCGGGTGTTGCTGCCCCTCGTCCAGCCTGGGGAGGGTGGCGAGGACACCCGCCGGCGGGCGCAGATGGACGAGCTAGCCATCCAGTGTGAGGGGTCGGATGCGGGAGGTGGTGGTCAAGGCGTTGGCCGACGCGCGGCTGGTGACGACAAGCCGCGACGAGGCCACGGGTGCGGCGGTGGTGGACGTGGCGCACGAGGCCTTGATCCGCGGGTGGCCCGAGCTGCGCGGGTGGATCGACGAGGATCGCGAGCTGCTTGTAGACCACCGGCGGCTGGCCGAGGCCGCCGCCGAGTGGGAGCGCAGCGGGCGTGAGGAGGCGTTCCTGTACCGTGGCGCTCGCCTCGCTGCGTGGCGAGACCGACCGGTTGAGGACTTGAACGACCTTGAGCGGGCGTTTCTGGAGGCCAGCGGCGAGCGGGAGCGGGACGAGCTGGCCACGGCCCGGCGGCGGAACCGCCAGCTGCGTGCGCTGAGCGCCGTGCTGGTGGTGTTATTGGCCGTGGCGGTGTGGCAGCGCCAGGAAGCGCAGCGGCAGCGGGATCTGGCGACCGCCCGGGAGTTGGCCGCCGAGGCGGTAGCCAGGCTCGGTCAGCAGCCGTTGCCGTTGCTGCTCAGCCCGGAGAGCCGGCGGTTGGCCCCGACGGACGAGGGCTACGCCAGCCTGCTCCAAGCGCTGCTGCGTCCCGGCCACAACGCGTTTGCGCTCACCGGCCACGCTGGCCCGATTTTTGGAGTGGCGTTTAGCCCGGACGGCACGACAATCGCCTCCACTAGCGCCGACCGGACGGTGCGGTTGTGGGACGGCGCCACTGGCCAGCCGATTGGCCAGCCCTTGACCGGCCACACCAGCGTGGTCTTGGGGGTGGCGTTTAGCTCGGATGGGAGGACGATCGTTTCTGCCAGCCGTGACCGGACGGTGCGGCTTGGGACACCGCCACCGGCCAACCCATCGGCCACCCCCTGACCGGTCACACCGGCGAGGCCAGGAGGGTGGCATTTAGCCCAGACGGTAAGCAGCTGGCCTCCGCCAGCCTTGACCGGACGGTGCGGCTGTGGGACACCGCCACCGGCCAACCCATCGGCCACCCCCTGACCGGTCACACTGACGAGGTCCGGGGGGTGGCGTTTAGCCCGGACGGTAGGACGATCGCCTCCGCCAGCGACGACAAGACCGTGCGGCTGTGGGATGTGGCCACCGGTGCGCCGATCGGCCAGCCATTGACAGGCCACACCAACTCGATCGGGGGGGTGGCGTTCAGCCCAGACGGTAGGACGATCGCCTCCGCCAGCGCCGACCGGACGGTGCGGCTGTGGGAGGTGGCCACCGGTGCGCCGGTCGGCCAGCCGCTGACCGGCCACACCGAGACGGTTAACAGGGTGGCGTTCAGCCCCGACGGCAAGACGATCGCCTCCGCCAGCCAAGATCACACCGTGCAGCTGTGGGACGCGGCCACCGGCCAACCCATCGGCCAACCCCTGACTGGCCAGGACGGCGAGGTCAATGGGGTGGCGTTCAGCCCAGACGGCACGACCATCGCCTCCGCCAGCGACGACAAGACCGTGCGGCTGTGGGACGCCGCCACCGGCGCGCCGGTTGGCCAACCCCTGACCGGCCACACCGGCTGGGTGGAGGGAGTGGCGTTTAGCCCGGATGGCACGATGGTTGCCTCCGCGAGTGACGACAAGACGGTGCGGTTGTGGGACGCCGCCACTGGCCAGCCGATCGGCCAACCCTTGACCGGCCACACCGAAGGAGCCAGAGGGGTGGCGTTTAGTCCGAACGGCCGGACGATCGCCTCCGCCAGCCTCGATCAGACGGTGCGGTTGTGGGATGTGGCCACCGGCCAGCCGATCGGCCAGCCCCTGACCGGCCACACGGAGCCAGTGCATGGCGTGGCGTTTAGCCCGGATGGCGGGACGGTGGCCTCCGCCAGCGACGATCGGACGGTGCGGTTGTGGGATGTGGCCACCGGCGAGCCGATTGGCCAGCCCCTGACGGGCCATACCGATCATGTCAGTGCGGTGGCGATTAGCCCAGATGGCGCGATGATCGTCTCCGCCAGCATCGACCAGACGGTGCGGTTGTGGGATGTGGCCACCGGCGAGCCGATTGGCCAACCGTTGACCGGCCACACCGGCGGAGTTCAGGAGACAGCGTTCAGCCGTGACGGCAAGATGATCGCCTCCGCTGGCTCTGACTGGACCGTGCGGGTGTGGGACGCGGCCACCGGCCAACCGATTGGCCAACCGTTGACCGGCCACATCGGCACGGTCTTCGGGGTGGCGTTTAGCCCGGATGGCAGGACGGTGGCCTCCGCCAGCGCCGACCAGACCGTGCGGCTATGGCCGATCACCATCGACGTGTGGATCCACCAGGCCTGCGCGCTGGCCAAGCGCAATCTGCGCCAAGAGGAGTGGAACGAGTTCATAGGGCGCGACAGACCGTACGTCCGGTCTTGCCCTGACCTGCCGTCTGGGTACGGCGCGCCCCCGGACGCGCCCGCGGCCACCTACCACCTCGACTGACCCCGCACCAGCTCACCCTCTGCCCAAACGTTGCTCCACAGCTTGACGATCGCCGGGCGTGTCACGCTGAGTTCGATGAGGCGGTCGAGCGCAGCGGCTTTGTCGAGGCCGTGTCGGTGGGCTTGAGGTCACGAGCGATCACCGACCAGTCTTTAGTGGCAACAGCGAAATCCTCTGGCGCCAGACTGCCCGTTTGAAAGGAGTTGCCATGAGCCGCGCGGTCCGTGTGAACGCCACGATGGACGAGGAGCTCGTCCGGCGAGTGGATGCCTTTGCGTCCAGCCGCTACGAGGACCGCTCGACCGCGCTACGGCAGCTCGTCGACTTCGCCTTGCGGGAGCTGCAGAAGCGCGATGCCTCAGTGCTCCGGAGCGGAAGTACGGTGACGCCGAGCGGGCGACTGCGCCCGCGTCGCGGCGGCGCGGCGCAGCGCCGCGTGGCAGCGCCACGCAAGCGAGCACGCGGCCCGCGAGGTGGGATGCAGGTGTTCGCGAACGTCACCGTAATTTCGTGACGGTGCACTTAGATGCCTATCGAGCTGGGCGGGTCACGTTACGCGAGTTTGCCCGCAGCCTGGGGCTCGATGTCTGGCGTGCCCACGATCTGCTCCGCGCCGAGGGCGTCCCCGTTGCTCAGGGCGACCGCGGCGGGACCCGTGCGGCGTTGGAGGCCACGTTGCGAGATCTCGATCAAAAGTAGGCAATGTCTTCTGGATGGGCTGAGGTTGCCACGGCGCGTCCATGGGATTGTTGCCTACTGCCGGTGTGCGCGAACAGCAAACGTCACTCGTTGGTCACGGAGCAGCGCTGGGCACGCCGGCTCGCTGCCTGGAGCGACGGTGAATCGCCGAGCAGGGCGCGGAACAGCGCGAGCGATCCCCTCGCCTGGGCAGCCAGCGCTGGCGAGGCCATCCGGGTGAACCCCACCCCCAATAGCTGGCGTTGCTGCGGATCGAGCGTGGCCACCGCCCCGGCGAGGACCGGGAGGTACGCGGCGCGGACCAGCGGCCCGATGTCCGGCCAGCGCAGGAATCGCAACGCCTCACGTCCTTGCTCGGTGATCTCGAGTTCCGGGCGGTAGTCGTCTAGCCGCGCCTCGAGCTGCTCCACAGTCTGCGGGAGCGTGCCCTCGCCGATCATCGGCAGCGGCAGGGCACCAGCCCGCAGCGCGTTGAGCGCGTCGGGGTCAGCGCTGAGCACGTCGAGGTCGACCCGGGGGTCGAGCAGCGCGGCCACCCGGGACTGCTCCGCCACGAAGCGGTCCGCGGTCGCGGCTGTCGCGGGGCACCGCGCGTAGGCGCGATCGGTGGCGAGGAAGCTGGAGGTGAGCGCGATCGACACCCATGCCAGCAGGTGCGGGTCATTTGCCCGGTAGGAGCGTCCGTCCGGCGTGGCTCCTTTGACCTTCCGGTGGACGGCGCGGACCCGGCGCACGAGCGCGAGCGCCTCGCGGGTCGACCCGAGCGTGGTGCCGGTCACGTACGCCGAGGTGCGCTGCAGCCGCCCCAGCGGGTCGTCACGGAACTGCGAGTGGTCGGCCACACCCGCCATCGCCAGGGGGTGCAGCAATTGCACGAGCAGCGCGCGCAGGCCGCCGATGATCGCGGCGGCGTCAGCGATCACCGGCCACGACGCCGAGGTGGGCCCGAACAGACCCGGATCGCCCGGGTCGGCGGCCGGGTCGAATGAGGGGGGTCCGAACACGTGGCCAAGCCCGGCGAAGAGGAGGCGGCGCGCGGCCGGCACCCCGGCGGGGCGCACCGCGAGCGGGCAGATAGGTGACGGCAGCCTCATGAGCCTAGAGTGCCCATCGCCCGCCCAGATCACCGCCCGGCGCGTCGCGGGTTTTCAAGCGCACCGCCAAGCGGCTGCAACGCGCGGAGGTCACCCCTTAGCTGGCCCGGTAGAAGCTTTATCGGCTGGACCCTGGGTGTTGGGCGAGTCGGTGCTCCCAGGCTCGCCGACCTGATGGCCACCCTCGAGGTGAGCGAAGTAGTCACGCAGGAGTTCGTGGCGGAAGAGATAGCTCCCTCCGCTCCTGTACAAAAACAGGCGCTCGGCCGCATCGTCGAGGAAACGCCACGGCGGAGCGCCGCTGCGGGCGAGCAAGACATGCAAAGTCAGATGCCGCAGAGCGGCGATGCCACCAAACTCCAGCCCCACAATCAACCCAAAGACCAATCCAAACCCTGACCCGAAGGCCAGGCCCTTGGCCAGCCCGGTGAGGAACCCACTGACCAGACCACCCCGCAAGACGACGACAGCAACCACCAACCCAACAGCCACCGCCACGACTACCCCGCTGCCCAGCCCGACCGCAAGCCCCCGCCGTGTCGACCTGCGAATCCCCTCGTTCGGCGTGACAGTCCCCTTGGTGAGTCCGCTGCTGCCCAACCCGCTGAACAGCATGACGACCAGCACGACGACTACAGCGACGCCCAACCCGGCGCCCAGCCCGTACTCCAACACGATGTCCTCAACGACCTTCTGAGCGCTGCGTGCCCAGCGCAGTAGCCCGCTGAGTAGCCCGGCGCCCACCCCGCTGCCCAGCGCGACACGCAGCGCGGTACCCAGTGAGCCGCTCACCCCTGCCCAGCGCAACTCCTCAACCGGATGAATCGTCGCAGGAGCTTTGACCGTCCCGTCAGCGCGGACCAGCTCGACAATCAGCCAGCCCGCCAGCCCAGCGACCAGTCCCACTACCAACCCGAAAACCCACCTGAAGGCCACCTGCGAGCCCAACCCAAAGACCACCGCGAACATAAGGCCCACATACAACCCGACGGTCACTCTTGGCCATGACCAGCGAACAGCGTCCTTTCCGCTGATGCCACGGACCAGCTTGGACACCAGCCCTATGCTCAGCGCCACAAGCCCGACGGCTAGGCCAAAACGCAACCCTGCAGCCAATCCAAAGACCAGCCCCGCGCCCAGCCCGGCGCCCAACCACGGCCAGCCAAGCCTCCCAAACGGCTGGTCAGTCCGCCCACCGCCCACCGCGACCAGCGCGAACACCAGCCCAGCGAGCAGCTCAACGCCCAGCCCGGCGCTTGGCCTGACATCCGGCTTGACGATCAACGCGCTGCCGAGCGCGACAGCCAGATTGATGGTCAGCCCGACGAGCGCGCCGCCGACCACTGCGCTTACCAGCGCAGGAGCCAGCGTCACCAGCCGCCGCTGCCAATCGGCTGACAACCAGTCCGGCTGCAACCGGTCGAGATCGAACTCGCTCTGGTTGCGCTTGCGCATCGACCGGGCGAGCCAGGCCAGCCAACGCTTCGCCTGCTCTTCGGTGTACCGGCCGGTGATCGGTCGGCGCTTGAACATCCGCTCGGTGTAGTCCGCGAACAGCCGCTGCGCGGCCGTGCCAGGCCTCAGCAGGGCAGTGGCGCTCCTTCCCTGGTAAGCCAGCGTCACGATGTTGAGCATGAGTGGGTTCCCCACCAACTTCCACAGATTGCTATCGGCATCCAGGCTCTCCCCGACCTCGCCAAGGCCGACCGTCTGTAGATAGGCGCGGACCTGCTCGCGCGTCAGTGGTTGCAGGATGACCGCATCCTCTATCTCCAAGCGCTGGACGAGCCGTTCCTGCTCATCGGTGTCAGCGCATACCACGAGCCTGACGCGGCCTTTGTATTCGCTGAGGAAGTCGTGGATGGCTGTGACACAGGCGTCGTATGACTCAGGGGGGATCTCGTCGAGGCCGTCGAGCAGCGGCAGGATGGGATCTTGATGGACCCAATTTTTGGCGATCCGCCGAGGCACCTCGTAGCTGTGGTGCAGCTCCTCGGCCAGCCAGCTGGCAAGCGAAGGCTGGTGTTGCGCCCACGAGGATAGGTTGAATACCACTGGGATCGGGAGTTGGGCGTCCTGCTCTGTCTGGTTGAGCAGATCACGGGCAAGCTCGAGCAGCGCGGTGGATTTGCCCGACCCCGGCGGTCCGAGGATCAGGAGGCTGTCGTCGACCTTGTTGAAGACCTTGCTGACCGTGGTGCCCGCCGGCAGCGGCTTAGGCTCTTGGCGTGATCGCCGACGTTCCATCTGGCGCTGGATAAGGTCAGCCTCGCGTTCGCGCCCTAACGCTTTCTGAGTTTGGACTTTCAGGGATGTGTTTAGCCCCTCATCGACGCAGCGGTGGCGCACCCGCTCGATCATCCGAGCCCGATCCCCGGGCGGGGGCTGTTCCTCTGGGGGTCGGCGGTGGTGAAGCCATAAAAACACACCGATTATTAAAGCGAGAGCCAAACCGGCGATTCCGATCCCCGCAGCCCAACCAGGTTGGATGGTCCACAGCCCAACCGTCGCCATTCCGGCAACAAGGACGACGCCCGCCACGCCTAACAGCCGTCCTGGGACGGCGCCCCATTCGCTGGACCACCAGGTCCTTGGCGATGCCCGGCTACTCCGCATGGAGCGCAGCACCCGTGGCATCTCTGCCCCTCATCCTCCCCTCGGCCATGAAAGGGCCAGATTACCCGAAGGGATGGGAACCATCTGTATCGGCGTCGCTCCTCGCGCGCCGGGCTACTGCACGAGAAGCGCGCTCTCTGGCGTCGCGACATGCGGTGCTGAGGGACCAGCGTTACTGCGGCTCGCCGGCAGCGTGGAAGGCGCAGGAGAGGATCGAGGCGCTCTGTGAGATCACCGCCGCCGTTCTACCCTGTTGATCCCCTTGCGTGCGTGCGATCGCTGAGCAGGCATCATGCCCTGTAGGCGCTACAAATCATCTCACCGAGCGCGGCCGTGATCCCGCCAAATGGTGTGAATGCTCACGCCTCGCTGGGTTCGTGGGTGGCGCCTACCACCCCGCAAAAAAGTTGGAAAAAAAATCAAATGCATCGAACTCCGAGGAGCCGAAGCCGTGAGTTAACTCCGCAAAGTTCCCCACCTCGGTCACTAGCGGAGGTTCATACACTCCGTAAGATTCCCGTCGTTCCATCTGGCCGCTCGCCTCCAGTGTCCGAACTTCATAAAAAGTGCGTTCGTCCTTTACTCTACACTTCTGTTCGCAGCATAGGCTTTCTTGGCATTGGTCGACCGGCAGAGGGTAGGCAGATGCGGGGCAGCAGACGAGTGCGCCGGGTCCGTTCGGCACCCATTGCACCTTGTTGTCCCTTGCCCGCGCGCCCGCATATTCTGCCCACCAGCTCTGCTTGCTGTCCGAACACCCCATGCTCCTGTCACCGCACACCGCAGCAGTAGGAGCCGCGAAGTCCCCAGCAACCCCAGTCCACGGAGCGTCGCTGCCACCCGCACCCGCCCGATCAGCAGCGACCTTGCTGATTCTAACGCGTGTAGACCACACCCTCAACGAAATTCTCAAGCCCTGCATGGCGATCCGCTCTATTTAAATTTTGATTCCACATCCTCCATTCACGCATTTATAAAAGAACGTACGGCTTCTACGCCGAATGGTTTGGACCGCTGACGGGCAAGCAGCGCCTTGGGCTCTTAAGCACTCTCTGGACGAGGCCAGGGATCATATGGCTCAGCGCTCCCGCCGGGCGAGGGCCGCAAGGGCGGCGTGGAGGGCTTGGGCGCAAAAGGCGGTCGTCAGGGCTCGCCCCTGGTGCCACCCCTCGCGGCCATGCTTCATCGGAACTCGCCAGAGGGGCTCGGCTGGCCAGGAGCCGTCGGCGAGCTGGTGCTCGCCGAGGTAGCGCAGACCGCGCTCGAGGAGCAGGGGGTCGGTATCACCTGCCCATGGCACCAGCTCCATTGCGCAGCACTGGAGGTAAAACGCCGTGCGCTGCGGGCTTCCCCAGCCACCGTCGAGGCGCTGGCACACTGCGATGCGTGCGCGGGTGGCTGCCGCAGCGACCGCGATGGTGTCCCACAGCGAGCGGTCGATTGCCTTGTCCCGATACAGCCGTGCGAAGCGGAGGAAGGCGAGCGCGGTATACGACGCATCGTAGTAATAAACCCCAGCCACGGCGCCCTCTTTTGAATCCGCAAGGACGCGTATGGCATTCATCTGGATCAACTCGTCGAATCGGCCCGCGTCAAAGGCAAGCAGACCGCAGAGCAGCTGCAAGCGCACGCCATTGCAGTCGTCGCCGGGCCACGCCTCACCGGAGGGGGTTGTCAGACGCCCTGCGGGGTCGCGGTAGAAATAGGTCGGCGCGACACTGCTCTCATCCGTGTTGGCGAGCAGGAGCGGAATCCATGTCTCGACACGGTCCCGGCTTGCGTCCGTCATGGCGATGAGCCAGAGCATGAGGCCGAGATCGTCGGCGTCCGGCGGGATTTCAGACCAAGATCCATAGTAGCGAAGCTCTCCTGGAGGGATCTCGCTGAGCAGCTGCGCCACCGCGTCATGGACGTCGTGACCCATTTCCAGGAGGGCGCGAAGGATCAAGCCGCGAACGGACCACTGGCCGACTGGCTGGTCCTCAGAGTCGAAGACGCCGAAGCGTTGCACCTCCCACGATCCGGACCATGGCGAACTCTCGGAGAGGAAGCGAGCGGCCGTGCGCGCATCGGTTTCCGCGGCGTCGCGCAACGCATCGGCCCGCGTTGATCGAGTGCCGGGGGCTGCGCGGATATCCAGGAGGCTCCGGAAGATCATCAGGGAGTCGACGATGCGGAAGCTGTGGCCGAGGGCGTCGAGAAACTCGGCCGCCGCGGCATCCAGATTGGTCGCTCTTGCAGTAGGCAGGTGATGGGCCGCTGAGGCCAGCGCACGCCGCACGACTTGCTCTAGATGCGCGCGGTACGGCTCGCTCGCGAGGAGGCTATGGATTTCGAGCTGGCGCACGGCGGACGCGCGCTCGCCCGCATACGCGCGGAGGAGGTATGCGCCGAGGGACGGCTCCTCAAGCCAGGCCTTGACGAGTGGCGTCAATGCGGCATCGCGGAGATCGCGCGCGTCGGGATCGACCCACAGGCGTACGAGATCACTGAGGAGCGTGATCGGCTCGGCGACGGCCTGTCCAAACCGGGACCAGGCCAGGAGATCCTCTCCAGCAAGCAACGCCGGCAAGGTCCAGAGCACTACAGCCTCCCGCACACCGCAGGACACCTGCACAGGCGATGGCTGCCCACCCCGCGCAAACGCGCCCGGCTTATCAGTGGCGAGGGTGATGGGCGGGTTCCTCGGCGTTGAGCTACTGGGGTACTCGCCGAGCCCGAGCAACCACGAGGCAATCCGATCCGTGAGCGCAGCACGCCCGCCAACCGCGTCCCTGAGGACACGGGCAGCGAGGGACCAGCGCCTCGCGTCGTCCGGCGCCTCCTGCTCGGCCGCGAGGGCGCGGGCGTAGGTGTCGTTTTCAGAAGCCGCTCCCGATCGGCGCGCGTTCAGGATGGTGACGGCAATCGCCAGCGGACCTGCCGCAAGAGGCAGGCGTACCCGATCGCTGATGCGTGAGGCCCAAGCTGCCCAAGGCGTGGCGAAGCCAGGTGGCTCCGCGAATCCCTGTTTTAAAGCTGTCTTAAGCCATCCGGCATCACTCGGGGCGATCACGCCCGCCCGATGCAAATCCTCAAGCGCGCCGATGCACATCGCATCGCCGTCCACCTCGACCCAAGGCCAAATGACGGATCCAACACTGCCAGTACCCATCAACCAGCCCGGCGCTCACCTTTGCATATTTGGTCGACGATCGCATCAATCGCTTCAGGCGGCGCCTCGCTCACTTTCTTTATTTCGGCAAGCTTTTCGCTGCTAATCTCGTAACCTTCTGCCTTGATCACTTCCTCGGGGTCGTCAAGGAGCTGTCTGCGGAACGCGGGGTCATGAACTGCTCGCTCAATCAACTCTTGCAGGCTTTTCGGCATCGGCGCCCCTGGCTCGACTTCAGCATAGGATTGACGGGCGGTAATCGGAGGGTGATCAAGCGTAAGGCCTCCATCGCTCTGAGGCAAGAACAAAGCAGATTATGCGTCTACTTTATGGTAGAAGGCCCGAAAAGAACTTCTCGAAAATCTTCGTCTGGAGCCCAGCCATGTACTGCGCGCGTCCCTCGCAGAAGCGCGTAGCCTCCGGCATGGCAAGGGCGCTCGCCGCCCTTCGCGCTTGCTTCAGCTCCCCCAGCGCCTCACTTACGATGGCATCGAATCCACCTCTGGAGAACAGCGCCGCCCTAAGCGATGGGGTTCCGTGACTACTATCGACTCTGCCACTCAGGCGAAAAAGGACATATGTTCTATGCTTATTTACTCGATCCTTCTCGGCATCGAGTAGGTCGGCGAAAAGCTGATGAGCGGCGACTAGAGAAGCCGTAAACTGCTCAAGTGTTTCGATGTCGCCCGCGCGGCCAGCCGCAAAGAGTGCCGCAGCCGGGGGAAGCACGAGCGGGCGCGAGCGGGCAAGCACCTGCCGGAACGTTGCGGCATCATAGGGCTCTTTGTTGTTCTGTAAGCTCCGCTCAAGGAGCATTGCCTCGCCATATCCGAAGCAGACGTCCTCAAAGAGTTCCCAAAACTGGCTTTTGTAAGGAGTTTCACGGGCCAGCAGGGCCTGGCCGCGTGCAAACAAGGCGTCCGAGAGCATCATCACCGCACCAGGCTCGCCAACCGCCTCGTCGAACCAGTCATCCTGCACGCGGATGTGAAGATACCCAACTGCCGCCACCTCTATAAGGTTCACTATCGTCGTTGGAGCGAGCGTTACGCCCTGACGCGCCGCGCGCGCCGCAACCCACTGGGGAAGTTTGAGCACGGGCAGCGCCATTGGATGGGAGAAGTAACCCTCCCCATCGCTGCGGAACAGCCCAAGCCGCGCGGCGAGCGCGTCGAACGCGGCACCGAGTTCTGACCCGAGCTGCGCTCGGAACATCGCCAGGCGCCGCAGCACCTCAGCCTCTACAGGCTCTGCCGCTCTGTGGGGATGGTCGATCATGCCTCTCAGCTATAACCCGGCCGGAATGGTGAACGCGTTGGGAAGGCCTGCGCGACCGGTGACGCCTAATTTGCGGTAGGCCCGTGTCAGGTGCGCCTCAACGGTTTTGGTGGTGATGTAGAGCGCTTGGGCGATCTCATGGTTCGAGCGCCCGGCTGCGGCCAACTCAACGACCCGGCGCTCACTGGGGGTCAGCGCTGCTATTCCTGCCACAGCCGTCCGCGGGGGGCGAGCGCCAGTGGCCCGAAGCTCAGTCCGCGCGCGTTGGACAAGCGGCGCCGCGCCGCAGACCTCAGCCAGCTCAAGGCCTCGGCGAAGGTACTCGCGGGACGTCGCCCGTTGCCCCGATCGTCGCAGCGCGGCGCCTAGCTCGACCAACGCCTTCGCGCGCTCGAGCCGGGCCGGTGAGGGCTCCAGGACCGCCACCGCCTCGCGCAGCAGGCCAAGACCCTCCTCACCCCGCTCGATGAGCCCGGCAACCCGCAGCGCCCGCCCGAGCGCCCTGGGCGCCCCCCATCGCCGGGCCAGCGCCACCTCCTCAGTAATCAGCGTTTGCGCCTCCTCGCGCCGGTCGAGCGCGAGCAACGCCAGCGCCGCTCCGGAGCGCCAGGCGACCAGGGCTGGGTTGTCCCGGCCATGGACTGAGTAACCCCGGCCGCAAGCGAACATCGCCTCCAAGGCCTCCCGGGTTCGTCCTTGCAGCAAGAGCAGTCGTGCGCGGACGTCGATGACTCGGTACCAATGCCCGGCAGCCGGTGTGGGCTCAGGCAAACTGGTCCAATTTAGCGCGACTGCGGCCTCCTCCAAACGACCTTGCTCCATTAGGGCATCCGCGAGGAACGCAGCAGCCAGGGGCAGGCCGATGTCGACCCGCGCTGTTGTGATCGCCCGTATAGCCTCCCGGGCATCGGTCTCAGCCTCAGCCAGATCACCGCGCCAAAGCCACGCCAACGAGCGATAACAAGTCAAGGTCCCGAAGGAGACGATCGATCCGCGCTGGTGCGCCTCTGCCAGCGCCGCGTCAAGGAGCGATATCGCCTCGTCGAGGTCGGCGGCCATCAGCGCGATGCAGCCACTGAGAAAAGGCGTGCTGCCGATGGCCTGCTGTAACAACAGGCCATCGGCCAGCCCTCGCCGCGCACGGGCGATCACCGCCTGCGCCGGTACTCCGGTCATAGCGTCATGTAACGCGATCAGGCAGTCGAGCATATGGCTACTCAGGCTCGTGCCTGGGCATCGGTTGAGTTCCTCGCGGAGCTGCTCAATCGTGATGCCCCGTAAGGCAGGGGCGGAGAGCGCCACGGTGAGCAGGCCCGCCTCAAGCCGCTGCCGCAGATCGGCGTGCTCCTCCCCCAAAGCCTCGGCGGCATGCGAGTAGACCTCGACCGCCTCGTCGTAGCGCCCGACGAACTGCAGGGCGCGCCCGAGCATCTCCGCGATCAACCCACGCCGCTCTGGATCGTAAGCCAAGGCTAGAGCGGCGCGCAGATGCTCAACCGCTTTCGCCAGATCCACCAATTGCGCGACCGTACCGACCTGGACAAGGATCTCCGCCCGCTGCTCAGGCGAGGGCGGCTCCTGCAAGCAGCGCTCCAAATACGCCACCGCCGCCTCAGGCGACCCACGGCGGAACGCCTCCTGCGCCGCCCAACGCAAGATCGTGACGACCCACTCGTCACCCGCCGGCGGGACCAGCAACAGATGCGCAGCCACCCGCTCGGACGCCGCCCCCGCGTCCATGAGCAACCGCGCCGCCCGCATGTGCCCCTCGATGCGCGCTGTCACAGGCAACCCCTCGTAGACCGCGTCCCGCACCAGCGGGTGGACGAAGCCAAGCGGCGGATGATCGCGCAGGATCTCGATGGCGGCCAGGTCCCGAGCTGCCTCAAGCGCCTCCGTGGACTCCAGCCCGGCGATGGCCGCCGCCAGCGCCGGCTCGGCGTCCTCGCCCAGGATGGCCACCGCGCCGCACAGCGCCTCCGCCGCCGGCCCCATCCGCGAAAGGCGCAACGCCACCCGCCGCCTGACCGCTCCGGGGCCGAGCTTGATCAGGCGGGGCGCTCCAGCGCCGGTCGGTGTGATGCCCTCCGCGACGGCGACGCCGGCCAGCTCGTGCAACAGCAGGGGGTTGCCGCCTGTGGCGGTATAGCAGGCGGCGCAGAACGCCTCGTCGGCGTGATCGTCCAGGAGCGCGCGTATCAGCTGGGCGGAGCCAGCCTGGCTCAACGGCGCAGGGCGCACGACCGTAGCGACAGGGTCAGTGATGATCTGGGTCAGAAGGTGCGGATCGGCGGCGGGCTCGGCCGGACGCAAGGCGACTTTGAGCAGCAGCGGCAGGCCGTCCAGCCGCGGGAGCAGGTGGGCGAGGAAGCGCAGTGATGGCGCGTCGCCCCAGTGGATATCGTCGACGACCATGAGCAGCGGCCCCTGCGTGCACAGGTTGACCGTCAACCAGAACAGTCCGTGCAACCTGGCGAAGGAGGCGTCGCTGTCGTGCGACGCAGGAGTGGGGTCGGGATAGCCGAACAAGGTGGCGGCCTGTGCCGCAGTGCCACCGAGCAGCTCGGCGCGCTCGGCTTTGCCCGCGCTGGCTACCAGTGGCTCGAACAGCTGGCGCACCAGCCCGTAGGCGAACTCTCGCTCCAGCTCCGAGCCGCGGGCGGCGAGCACCCGCATCCCGGCCTGTTCGGCCTCAGCCCGGCTCTCTGTCAGCAGACGGGTCTTGCCGATACCGGCCGGGCCCTGCAGGACCACGAATTGGCCTGCTCCCTTGCGAACGCCCGCGATATGAACGGCTAGGCCCGCCAGCTCCCGCTCCCGCTCTACGAGCGGCGCGTGGCCTATCACCGTCGCACCTTCCCCTCAACGCATGCCCTACCCTTACGCCCGCGCAGGCTTCAGGCTAAGGGGTTGCGCAAAAAGTATAGGGGGATGCACCAGGGGCGTCCATGACGCGAGGCGCCTGCGAAACGCGCATGATGATACCGCACCCCACGAGGGTGCGCAGAGGTCAAGCCACTCAGTGGACTTCACTGGGGGGAGCCCAGCGCTGGCGGATGCACCGCCATAATCGAGGAGGCGGGTCATAGCTGAGACTGCCTTACGAAGCCTGCGGCTCCGACGTCTATCACGCTCGCGGTCAGGCTCAAGTGAAAACTGGGTAGACCTCCACACCCTGTGTGTCGATCCAGCCCGAGCCTGAAGCGGCTACAGCCGCACACGCAGCATGGTCGGACGTTCCCGGGTTGTCGCAGACGGCCAGGGGAGCCAGGGGCTTGCCCCGGATGGGGCAAGCCCCTGGGGTCGTCTTGGGGGTTGCATGAGGAGCGGCAGTGACCCAGCTCGACACGGATGTCCTCGTCGTTGGGGCCGGGCTCACCGGCATGCTGGCGGCGGCTGAACTCCGCCGGCACCGCGTGAGCTGCCGGATTATCGACCGCGCACCTGGCCGGCCAGCGCACCGGAAAGCGTTGGGTATGCACCCCCGCACCCTTGAGATCATGGACGTGATCGGTGCTGCCGACGAGTTCCTCCACCGCGGCTACCATGCGAACGGCCTCGAGCTCCACCTCGGCCGCCGATCCCTCATCGTGCAGGCGCCCCGCCCCGAGGCCCGCTTCCCCTCTTCCGTGATCGTGCCGCCGGGCGAAAGCGAAGCGATCCTCGAGGCCCGCCTTGGCGCCCTCGGCGGGTCCATTGAGCGCGGCACTGAGCTGCTGGGCGTGCGTCAAGAAGCTCGCTGGGTCGAGGCGGAGGTGCGCGCAGCCGGCGGCTCCGGGCGGCGTATCCGATCCAGCTTCCTCATCGCCGCTGACGGAGCGGACAGCAGCGTCAGGGACGCTGTGGGCCTCTCATTCCGGGGAGCGGGCCGGGATCAGGCCACAGGCCAGGGCATGACGGTGGTGCACGCTCACGTGCGGCTGCGCGCCGCGCCGCATCCATGCCGTGTTCAGGCCTTCAGCGCGCGGCGTGGGCTCGGGCTGATCGTGCCTCTCCACTTGGACCACGCGGATGTGGCCATGATCGATCTTGCCAAGCAACAGCGCCCGCCGACGGCCAGAGTGGACCTTGCGGACCTGCGAGACAGCCTTCGCGCAATCGCGCCGGGGCATCCCGGGCTTGCGGAGGCCACGCGCATCACGACCATCCGCCCCTCGTGCCGGCAGGCCTCCAACTACCGGGCGGGGCGGGTGTTTCTGGCTGGCGACGCCGCTCACATCGCCAACCCCGCCAGCTGCCTCAGCTCCGATCTTGGCCTGCAGGATGCGTTCAGCCTCGCGTGGAGGCTCGCCCTGTTCCTGCGGGGGTTCGCCCCCCAGAGCCTGCTCGACACCTACGACGCGGAGCGGCGGCGCGCCGCAGGGCGCGCGATCCGCGCGACCGCTCCGCTCATGCGGATGCGAGCGGAGCGCAGCCCGGAACTCAGGCTGCCGGGTCGCCCCCATCTGCGCCTCCTGCCGGCACGGCACCGGGCGGCGTTGGCGTTGTCCGGGCTCGCGATCGGCCACGAGCACCGGAGCCGCCAGTGGGCGGCGCTTCGGGATGGGGACCAGATGCCCAACCTCGAGCTGCTCGGCCCTGACGGCCTGCCCGTTCGCCTCTACGAGCTTCTGCGCCACCCGACCTACGCGCTGCTCATCTATGCCTCGACCCGCCGCCTGCGCCAGCAGCCAGCGGAGATCGCCGCGGCGTTCCGGTCAGGTGCCGTCACGCACCCGCACATCCGCTGCTACCTCCTGCTGAGCGAGCGGGCGCCTCAACCGCTCGACTCGGACGCGCCGGTCCTCATCGATATCAACGGGCAGCTCCAACGTGAGGCACGGGTACGGCACGGCACCGCGCTGCTCGTCCGCCCCGACGGTTGCCTTGCGTTCCACGGACGGATCACCACCGCGCCGATCTGAGCCCCCCGGCGGCCTTGCATACCAGGACAGGTTGCTCCGAGTACCGGCGCTGCGTACTGTCGCTCTCATCCATGCGGAGACCACTCGACGCGGCGGCGCTCGCTGGCTGCCATGCGGCCGAGCGGCTGCTCCAGCGCGTCGCCGCGGACGCGAGCGCCGCGCCAGCGGCAATCGGGATCGTCGGGCGTGGCGGGACCGGCAAGTCCGCGTTGCTCGATGGGCTCGCCGGGGTCTACGCGGAGGCTGGGCTCCGCGTCCGCCGCTGCGAGGGTGGGTCGCCGGGTGACGGCGTGGGCGGGCTCCTGCCCGGCGAGGCGCTCCTGGTCGATGACGCGCAGTGGCTCAACGCTGAGATCGTGGGGGCGCTCACCCGCCTCGCCGATCAGGCCGCCTCAGCGGCCGCCCGCCTCGCCGTCGCGCATCGCCCATGGCCGCGGTCGGAGGCGCTTGCCGCGCTTGACGCCGCGCTCACGCGGTACCGGCCGCTTGTCGTGCTCGACCATCTCGATCGCGCGGCGGTCGCTGAGCGGGCCACGCAGCTGCTCGGGGCACCGCCCAATGAGGCGCTGCTCGACGTGCTGCATGGCTGGACCGGCGGGCTGCCGGTGTACGTTGATGGCCTCGCCACCGCGCTCCTCGATGAGGGGCTGATCCAATCCGGCCGGCTCCGCGGCTCGCCGCGCATGCCCGCCGCAGTGGACGAGGTGGTCCGTGCCCAGCTCGATCCACTCGACTCCGTGGCCCGGTCCGTCCTCGCGGCGACCAGCCTGGACGCTCCGATCGACGAGGATCTCCTGTCGGCGCTCCTCGGCGTTGAGCCGGCCGAGATTGTCCAGGCCGTCGAGGCCGTGCAGGCGGCGGGGCTCATGCGGCCGGACGGCACGCTTGCCCGGGTTGTGCAGCACGCGGTCCGCCGGCTCACGCCGCTCGTTCAGGCCCGGACGCTCCGGGAGCGCCTCGCCGGGCTGCTCGCCGATCGGGGCGGCAGCATCCTCGCCGCAGGCACGCACCTCCTCGGGACCTCGGCGACCGGCGTCCGCGCCGCGGCGCTGCTGGAGGCCGCCGGGGACGAGGCGCTCATGGAGTCGCCCGCGCTCGCGCGGTCCCTGTTCGACCAGGCGGTCCAGGCAGGCGCCCGGGCGGAGGCGGTTGCCGCTCGCCGCGCGGAGGCCTCCGCGTTGGCCGGCGACCTTGACGCTGCCCTGCGCCTGGCAAGCCGCGCGGTCGCCGATCCCAATGCCCCTGACCGGGCTCGCGGCATCCGTGTCGCCGCGGCGGTTCTCGCGCACCGCGGCCTGCTGGAGCGCAGCGCGCGGCTCTATTGCTCGCTTGCGGAGCAGTCAGACGGTGGCGAGGCCGCGCTGTCGCACCTCCTGTCGGTCCCCGGCCTGCTCGGGACCGGGAGCCTGGAGCAGGCCGCGCAGGCGCTGGCCGCAGGGGACGGGCAGGCCACGAGGCCGCTGTCGCTCCTTGCGGACGCGGTCGCGCTGACCGCGCAGGGCCTGCGCCAGGCGGTGACCGGCTCGGTGACCGTGGCGCTGTCCACGCTGGTCCAGGCGGCGTCGCTGCTTGAGTCGTCGGGCCGGGCAATGCTTCTGCCCGATACGCCAGCGGCGCTCGCGGCGGTGGTCGCGCACCACAGCGGCGACTTCGATGTCGCCGACTCCGTCCTGGAGCGCGCGATTGCGGCTGAGGTCTCAGAGCCGCTCATGGCGGTCCGGCATCGTCTCCTGCAAGGGTGGACGGGGTTGCGGCGCGGCGACATCCAGCTCGCTAGGACGGGGCTGGATCTCGCCCGGAGCCTTGAGCGCGCGGAGCGCGGGCGGCTTGAGCCACGCGACGAGCTGTACGCGACCGCGCTCGAGGTCGGGATCGCCCGGCGCCAAGGTGACCTGGACGGGCTGATGGCCGGATGGCAGCGGGCGCGCGAGGCGCTCATGCGCCATCCGGTTGACCTCTTCGTGCTCCAACCGCTCGGCGAGCTGGCGGTCGGTGCCGCGCGGCTGGGTGAGCTCCGGTGGATCCAGTCCTTCATCAGCGACGCGTGGGGCCTGCTTGATCGGCTAGGCAATCCGCCGCTGTGGTCGGTGCCACTGCGGTGGTACGCGTTGCAGTCGGCGATCGCCGCCGATGACCTCGCCGGGGCGCAACGCCACGCTGATCTCCTCGACAGCGCGGGCGCCGGCAGCGAGCACGGTGAGACCCTCGCGGTCGCCGCGCAGACGTGGGTGCGGGTCCTTGCCGGCGATGTCGAGGCCGCGAGGATCGAGGCCGCCGCGCGCCGCCTCCACGCCGCCGGCCTGGCGTGGGAGGCGTCCCGGCTGGCCGGCGCTGGCGCGATCCGGGCGCGGGACCGGGCCGGGATGCGCGCGCTGCTGAGCTACGCGCGGTCCGTGCAGCCCACGAGCGCCGCCCATGCGGCGCCGTCCAGCGACGCCATGCTGTCCGAGCGAGAGCGTGAGGTCGCCTCGTGCGTGGTCGCCGGCCTGACGTACAAGGAGATCGGCGCCCAGCTCTTCATCTCCTCCAAGACTGTCGAGCATCACGTCGCGCGGATCCGCCAGCGGCTCGGCGCCACCACGCGGGCCGACCTCCTCGCCCAGCTCCGCGCGCTCCTGGCACAACCCGAAACGCCGTAACGCTGGATTCTGGCTGCGGGTGGCTATGCCGGCTCGCGTGTGGCGGTATACGCCAGGTGTATGCAAGGAAATGGGGATGGTGAGGCTAAACTGCCCACCCCATACGGGCTGACCTTTTCGTGGACGGTCAGGGGGTCGTGGCAGATGAGCGGCAACTCCTTGCGTTACTGCGATGGCTGTGGGGCGCGCCTGGCTCGCGACAACCCCGGCAGGTGGTGCTCGCCATGCCAGCAGAAGGCCCGTGACCTTGTGTCATGTCCGCCCCAGGTGCCGGATGAGTTTTGGGACGCTGAGCCGTTGCGCGCCGCGTTCGCCGCTCGGCATATCGGCCAGGTGATCCGCGCCTACCGCCATCACTCGTTTCATGGCCGGAGCGCGTTATCGCAGGATTTGGTGGCGGGGTGGTTGAGACTCGCGCAGGCGCAGTTGAGCCGGATCGAGCGCGGCTCGCCAGTCAGTGATTTGCGCAAGCTGGTGGAGTGGGCGCAGACCTTGGCGATCCCCGCGCGGTGCTTGTGGTTTGACTTGCCGGGGCAGCGGCGGGGCGGGCCTGAGGCTGTGGCGCCGGAGGGAGCGCGCGCGGTCGAGGCAGTGGTCCCAGCCGAGCAACTCAGCGACGCTGGGCTTATCCCTGATGGGGATGCAATGATGGTCTGGCTGCCGACCACGATCGACGGAAGGTTTGCATTGGTCCCGGTGCGTCTGCCTCGGCGGAGGGTACTGGCCGCTGGCGGCGGCTTGCTGGGGGCGCTGGCTGGGTTGTGTGATCCTGACGAGGCCGCCCGTGTCACGGCGGCGATCATGACGCCGCGCAGGGCGGATATGGCGACGGTCAGGCATCTGGAGGCGCTGCTCACGCACTATCGCAGGTTGGACGATCAGCTTGGGCCGCGAGATCTGCTCACGCCGGTGCGGTCAACGTTGGAGCTGGTCGACGTGTTGCGTTCCGACGCCCGGCCGCCGACGCGCCAGGCGTTGCTGTCGTTGTCGGCGCAGTATCAACAGGAAATCGGCTGGCTGTGGGAGGACAGCGGCGACCATGCGAAGGCCGAGCGCGCGTATGACCGGGCAATCGATCGGGCTACGGAGGCCAACGACCACGCGCTCGCTTGTCACGTGAGGTCGGGCAAGAGCTGCCTAGCCCGCAGCGAGGGACGGGTGGATACGGCGCTCGAACTGGCGCAAGCAGCGCAGCGCGGCGAAGGGCTGACCCCGGCGGTCCTTGGGTATGCCACGTCGAGGGAGGCGCGCGCGTTGGCGTTGGTCAGGAAGCCTTATGAGTGCAAGCGCAAGCTGGAGGAGTCAGCTGCGCTGCTGGCCGAGAGCGCTGCGAACGCCCAGGCTGGCGAGCCGGCATGGATTTATTACTTCACGGAGGGGCAGCTCGAAGCGGATCATGGGAACTGCTTGACGGACCTTGGTGAGGCCGCGAAGGCGATCGAGATCTTTGATCGCGCGATCCCCAGGTTGCCGATCGAGCTGGTCCGCGATCGCGCGTACCACTTGGCCGAGCAGGCCAGAGCACATGAGCGCAACCATGACCCGGAGCAGGCAGGTGTCGTGGGGCAGGAGGCGGCGCGCATCGTAATCCGCACTGGGTCGGGACGTATCCTCACCAAGCTCCAAGGCTTGCACGCCAGGCTGAGCGAGACGCACAACGACGTGCAAGCGGTGCAAGAGCTCGGGGAGCTGCTGCGGCCACCTCTCGGTTCGCGTTAGCCGCGCGGGCTGGTGAGGGGGTCGGCCAGGGTCGCCAGGAGGCCCTCGCAGGTGCGGACGACGACGCGGGCGGCGTTGGCGACGGCGCGTGGTGACAGCGGGCTCTCGGCGCGGCGTTGCCACCGCGTGAGCGCCTCGAGGGTGTGGCGCCGCAGGTCAGCGGCGCTGGCCTCATCGGGGAGGCCGAGGCGGGCGCTCGGGCTGGTCCCGGACCCGCCGAGCAGCCGCTCGGCCTCGTGCAGCTCGGCTGAGTCGAGGGTGAGCCCACCTGCGCGAAGCGTGTTGAGGAGGCGGAGCTCAGCGAAGGCGTGCGCGCCAGCGAGGATGCGCTCGACCTCAGCCGCGATCGGCTGGGCGCCTGGGTGTGGATGGCGGTGGAGGAGCTGGTCCAGCGCGAGCAGCGCGGAGCGGGCCTTGAGCAGGTCCCGGCGTTGCGTGAACTGGGTCGCGAGGATCCCGCGGAGCTCCTCCAGCCCGCTGTGCCGGATGAGCTGGGCGCCGAGCTGGGACGCGTTGGAGGCCTGCTGCCGGATGAGTGTGGACGCGAGCCGTACCCCGAACAGCCCGAGCCGCCGCAGCAGCCCTCCCCGCTCGTCAGGGTTGAGCGGGATCGACGTCTCGGCGTGGACGAAGCGGTCGGCCGACAACAGCAGCCGCTCCGTCTCGTCGCGGGGTGCAGTGGCGAGCTGGGTGAGCGCCGCGTACTCGGCCTCTCGGAGCGTGGCCCCCGTTTGGGCGAGCAGGCCCGCGACCGGCACGACGGTCTGGCACAGCCGGCGGATCTGGGGGTCCTTGCGGTAGCGCTTCGCGATCTGCTTCGCGGAGAACAGCGAGTCGATCCGCCCACCGGAGATCTCGTCGGCGCGGGACAGCACCCCGATCGCGTTGACCGGCGTCGCCCGCGCGACGGCGTCGTCATGGAACGACTCCAGCAGGCGGACGTCGGCCGCGTGGAGGTGCCGCATCAGGTAGAGGACCGCATCAGCCGGCGCGGGGGCATCGGTCGGCGCCAGGAACACCTGCGCGCGGCCCGAGATCTCCCCGGAGACCGACGCGATTCCCGGAGTGTCGATCAGCGTCGTCGCCCGCAGGCGGCTGGACGGCCAGTCGACGACGATCCGCTCGACATCGGCGGGCGACGCGCCCGCCAGATCGAGCGCGAGCGCCCCGTGCTCGCGGATCAGCGGGAGCTGGCGCGGCGCGCCATTGCGGGGGTACAGCGTCGCGCGCGGCGTGAGCCCGTCCCGGTACCACGTGACGATCTGGGTGCACTCGCTGACGTCGGTCGCGGCGATCACCTCGCCGACCAGCGCGTTCAGGAGGGTCGACTTGCCGGCCTTCACCTTCCCGGCGATCGCCACGCGCAGCGGCTCGTCGAGGCGGTCGAGCATCGCGTGCAGCGTCGCGGCGTGGGGGCTTTCGGCGTAGGTGCCGGCCGCGCGTCGGAGGACCGCGCGGACCTCGGCGACGAGGCTTGGCGCGGCCATCAGGGTGACGCGAGCGCCCGCGCGCGCTGGTCGAGCGTGGCGAGCCGCTCCAGCTCGGCGTTGAGGTCCCGGATCCGCCGCTCGCGCTCGGCCTGGTCGGTCTGCACGGCGCGTTGCGCCGCGGTGAGGGACTCGCTGAGCGAGCGGTGGAGCTCCTCCGCCTGGACGGTGAAGTGGTCGCGCAATGTCCGCTGAATCCGGCGCAGCGTGTCGCGTGAGTCCTTGCCCACTTGGAAGCCCACATCGTCGAGGTAGCGGCGGATCGCGCTCTTCGCCTGCGAGCGGCGGACCGCGAGCTGCCGCTCCCGCTCGTCACGGACCGACTTGCCGCCGAGCAGGAGCCCCGCCCCGATGGAGACCGGATTGACAAGTCCCCCCGCTATGCCCGCGATGCTGCCGAGCATCCCGAACATCAGCACCCCCCCGTAAGAGCCGCGTAGCGCGGTGAGCGCCTTCGAGCCGATCCCTGGCCGGGTCATGTCGGGCCGCTCGGTCTGCGCGATCCTGCCAAGCACTGTCGTCGCGCCGCCCACGTCGATGGAGGGGAGCAGATCCTTCCCGCCCTCCTCGAAGTGCTCGGCGACCTGGGCCGCGAGCCATTTTGCCCGCTGCGCGGCCCAGACGTAGTTCGCGGAGGCGGCGGCGCTGGTCTGCTGGTACAGCCACGCCTCGATCTGCTCCCACGTCACCGCCGGATCGCCGCCGTCGACCGTGTCCTCGGCCTGCCTGGAGATCTGCCGGAGCCGGTCCCGCAGGTCAAAGTCGATGTCCGCCACCAGGTCAGCGACCCCATCCCCGAGCGTCTGCTGCCACCGCGCCGAGCGCTTGCGCAGCTCGTCCGCCCGCTGCTTCGCGCACTCGAGGCTGGCGATCAGGCTCGCCGCCTGCTGTGGGTCGGTTTGGGCTTGGAGCTCGGCGCGGAAGCTGGTCTGGAGCTGCTCGCTCACCGCGAGGACGTCGTGGGCGACCGACCGGCGGGCGAGGCGCTCAGCCTCAGCGATGACGTGGCTCCGCAGGTAGTCGATGAGCCTCGGGAACCCTGACTCGGCGTTCAGCGCTCGGTCCTCGTGGCGGACCGCGTGCAGGCGGAGCGTTGAGGAGACCGGGAGCAGCTCAGCCTCGATCCCTGCCGCGGCAAGATGCTGGGCGTTGCGCTCGGCGATCGTCCTCCAGTCCGGGTAGAAGTCGATCTTGGTCAAGACTCCCACCACGTTCGGGCACAGGCGCATGGCCGCGCGGAGGAACTCAAGCTCCGGGGCCGTGTACTCCTGCGCGGCGTCGGACACCAGCACCACGGCGTCCGCCGAGGGCAGCGCCGCCATCGTGCTCGCGCCGTGCACCGAGCCCAGCCCGCCGACGCCTGGCGTGTCCACGAGCACCAGCCCCGCCTGGAGGAGCTGGCGGGGGATGCCAACCTCCGCATACTTCAGGCCCCGCCGGTTCCCCGGGTTGCCGGCCTCCGAGATGTACCCAGCCAGCTCTTCGAGGGGGACCGAGACGACGACCGGGGGCTCGCCGCCGTCGCCCTCGCGGATGAGCGTGGCCACAGGATCCTCCGAGTACCGCACGGCGGTCGGCACCGCGGTGGCGATGTCATCATCGACCGGGCAGATCGGCGCGTTCACCAGCGCGTTGACGAGCAAGCTCTTGCCCTGCTTGAACTCGCCGACCACAAGCACCCGCACCGCCGGGTCGACCAGCCGCTGCCGGGTCTGCTGCAGCCGCGACGCCAGGTCGGGCCGCTGGTAAGCCCTCGCCGCCTGGAGCGCGAGGTCCACCGTCGCGAGCGCTGGACTCGCCGGCTCGTCTGCCATCCGTTCCCCCTACCCCAGATCTGATCGCGCTGCGGGCGGTGTGTACGTTACGCCGCCGGTGTCCCGCTAGAGATGGCGAACCGGCTTCGCGAACCCCCACGTCGCGAAGCCGGCCGCCGTGCCCGCACTCTTGGCTGTCAGGCGTCGATGTCGATGTCGACGTCGCCCTCGTTGTCCTCCACCTCGATCTCGCGATCAGTGATGTTGGTGTCGTTGTCTTGGGTCTCGGTGTTGAAGCTCTCGTCGGGGTTGAAGCTGTCGTGGATGCTGTTGTCGACGCTCTCATCGTTGAGGCCGTAGGCATCCCCGCTGAGCGAGAGCGCGCTGCCGTCGTCAACGGTCACGTCGCGGAAGTTGGCCTGCGAGGCGTCGCCCTCGCCGAAGGCGACCGCAGTGCTGTCCTGCGCGACCCGGTTGCCGTCGCCCAGGACCACGTCGTCCACGTCTGATTGGTTCGCGGCGACCCCGCTGTTCTCGCCGGTGATGAGCTGTGCGTCCTCGATGTCGTCACCCGCAGCGACACCGCCGCCCGTGGCCACCACGTTGCCGTCGCCCACCAGGTTGTGATCCCCGGTCACGACCGGACCGTCGATGTCGTCGCCCGCGGCCACGGCACCGTCACCGGAGGCGATCACCGGGTCGTTGTCGAACGTCTGGGTCACATCGCCGTCGGCGAAGATCTGCTGGTTCACCGAGTTGTCCAGAACGGTGTCCCGATCGTCGACCTCGGTGACCGAGTAGTTGTTCGTGATGTAGCTGATCTGGCGGATCGTCGCCTCGAGCTCAGTCTCGCCCTCGTGCGCCTTGGCTGGCGGCAGGTGGGGGGTGGAGACCTCAGCGTGCTGGTTCGTAGTGATCCGGCCTGATCCTGTCGAGGTGCTGCGGGCGAATGAGCCCACCTGCGACGCGACGTTGACCGGCAGGTCGTCATAGACCAGGCAGAAGGCGTCGCTCACCTCTTGCGCGGTGATGTCATCGAGTTCGCGGGCGGCGAGGTACCCCTCGGGGTCCGCCTCGAACTCGGCGCGCTCCTCCCCGCTGAAGAGCAGGCTACGGATGAAGTCAAGCAGTGTCGTCACGACTGACATTGTGATGCCTCCCTTAGTGAATGTCTGGGGCAGCTCCCCCGAGCAGCCCTTGGGGTGATTCCCCCACCGGGGTGGTTCCCCAACCCGCAAGCCGAACGATAGGGCCGGAGTCTATCCCCCGCATCGGGGATTATCCCCGGTTCTGATTACCCCCGAATAGGGGGTACCTCTCTGCCTTCATTAGGGGGATGGGGGATCCCTCGGGGGAATACCATGTACCCGTATCGGTGGAGCCGTCTCAGGCGTCTTCCTCCATAAGGGAGCTATCGATCGGGGAACCGCGGGCGCCTCTCACGCGGACTTGAGGAGTGGGAATGGGCTATCAGCTGGGGATCGACCTCGGGACGACGTACACCGCCGCGGCGACCTGCCGCGACGGCCGGGCGGTGATCGCGCCGCTCGGGGCGCGGGCCGCCGCGGTCCCATCGGTGCTGTTCTGCGGCCAGGACGGGACCGTGCTGACGGGTGACGCGGCGAACCGCCGTGCCGTCCTTGAGGCGGACCGGGTCGCGCGCGAGTTCAAGCGGAGAATTGGAGACCCGACGCCCCTTGTCGTGGGCGGCGTCCCGCACAGCGCAGAGGCGCTGGCCGCCAAGCTGCTGCGCTGGGTGGTTGACCGGGTCAGCGAAGCTGAGGGCGGGCCGCCTGAGCGGCTCGCGATTACGCATCCGGCCAGCTGGGGCCCGTATAAGCGAGAGGCGTTTGCCCAGGCGGTGCGGATGGCCGGGCTGGGTGAGGTCATGATGTTGACCGAGCCCGAGGCGGCGGCGATCTCCTACGCGTCGGCCGAGCGGGTCGACGTGGGCCGCACGGTCGCGGTGTACGACCTTGGCGGCGGGACCTTCGACGCGGTCGTGTTGCGGAAGGCGCACGACGGCTTTGACCTGCTTGGCACGCCGGAGGGGATAGAGCGGCTGGGCGGGATCGATTTTGACGAGACGGTCTTCGTCCACGTGAGGCAGGCCCTGGACGCCCGCGCGCTCGACCAGCTGGATCCGGATGATCCGCTCGTGCTGGAGGCGGTGGCGCGGCTGCGCCGGGAGTGCGTAGACGCCAAAGAGGCGCTGTCGAGCGATACGGACACCTCGATCCCGGTCCTGCTGCCGGACCTGCGGACGCAGGTACGGCTGGTCCGGGGCGAGTTCGAGGAGATGATCCGCCCGGTGGTGGCGGAGACGATCGCGGCGCTGCGGCGGGCCTTGCAGTCAGCGCACCTCGAGCCCGAGGATCTTCATGCCGTGCTGCTTGTGGGCGGGTCGTCACGGATCCCACTCGTGGCGCAGATGGTATCCGCCGAGCTCGGGCGCCCTGTCGCCCTCGACGCTCACCCCAAGCACGCGACCGCTCTCGGTGCCGCTCTGGCCGCGGGTGGCCACCAGGCGCCCCGGATCGGCGCCGCCGATGCCGCGCCGACCTTGGCCGGCGAGCCGCTGGTCGCGCCGCCCCTTGTCATGGAGCCACCGCCCCGGCCGCCTGTTGCGGTGCCCTCCGCCCTGCGCATCCCGAGCGGGACTGCGCACCTCGGCGCGGGCCGCGGGTACCTCCCGGCGGCACGGGGACGCCATCGCGCCCGGTCCGCCGCGCTGCTGGTCCCTGCGGTCTTCGTGATCCTGGCCATGCTGCCGCTCTCTGGGAGGAACGCGACGGGACAGCCGGATCCGTCCGCTGCCGGGGCGGTCTCTGGGGACCACCTCGCCGCCACTCCGGACCCTGCGGCGACCACGACGGAGCCGCCGGCGCCCGCCACCGCCACTCGCAGCCAGCCCCATCAGCCGGAGCCGGTCCCGGTGAGCACCACCCGCGGCCAGCCGGCGCCTGCGCAGGCCAGCGTCCCGCCAACCACCGGGCGGCGCGTGCTCCCAGTCCTGCAGCCGTTGCCGCCCTCTCCGACGCCGTCGCCTACGAACCCGCCCTCTCCGACGCCGTCGCCGACAAATCCGCCGGCTCCGACGCCGTCGCCTACGAACCCGCCGGCTCCGACGCCGTCGCCTACGAACCCGCCGGCTCCGACGCCGTCGCCTACGAACCCGCCGGCTCCGACGCCGCCGCCTACGAACCCGCCGGCTCCGACGCCGCCGCCGACAAATCCGCCGGCTCCGACGCCGCCGCCTACGGTCACCCCGCCAGGGGATTAGGCTAGTGGCGCGTCGCTGAAGTCCCCTTGCGCAGAGTGTCCGCGCAGCATGCTACGCGGACACCCCACTGCACGGGACTTTTTCTATGCCGGTCTCGCGCGAGAGCGCGGATTGACCTTAGAGACCGCCGGTATATGACGTTTTCGGGCTAGTCGCACCAAGAGCGTCATCAGGGAAGATCAGGACGAAATCTCCCCTGCAGTCTTCGGACTCATACGCCACCACGAAACCGTTTGTGCGGTTCTTCACCGACCTGTACGAGCCCTTCAAATCCCCGCACTTACGAGCGTCGACTGGCTCGACGACGAGCTTGTCGCCCTTAAAATTTTCTTTGGTCCAGAAGCAGATTTTGTCTCGCTCGCAGGACGAATCGTCGGCCTGCGCTACCGGGGTGAGCGCGACAGTGGTCACCGCAGCGACGGACAGCATCGCGAGCACAGACCACAATCGCGCTCTCATCCGTATGCCAGACATTTTTTATCCTTTCATGTTTGATCAGCAGAGACCGGGAATATACTCCAATATCCCAGATCCCTCAATGGGGGTTATTGTGCTCTCGCGCACTCTCGTCCTGGCGCCCGCGCGCGCCGGTATCCGCCCGTAGAGCCCCCCAGCAACGTGTGCTAAGCTCAACACATGCGAATGCACATAGAAGTCGATGACGCGCTGGTGGCGAAGGTTGACGAGCTTGCCGGCCCTCGTGGCCGCAGCCAGTTCGTCCGCAGCGCGATCGAACGCGCGGTTGAGCACGAGATCCGGTGGAGCCTCATCGAGGCCGCAGCTGGGAGCATCGCCGATCAGGGGCATGATTGGGATGGCGATCCCGCAGAGTGGGTGCGGTGGCAGCGGCGCGGTGATGCCCGGCGCGGCGGTTAACAGGATGCTCGTTCTACTCGACTCCACTGTGTTGATCGACTACCTGCGGGGAAAGCCGGTAGTGAGGCGAGTGCAGTGGCTGCGCCACGGCAACGATGTCCCCTGCGCGACCGGGATCAACGTGGAGGAGGTCGTGCGGGGACTGAAGCCCAACGAGCATGGCGCCGCCCAGCGCTTGTTCGACGGGCTCGAGATCATCAGCATCGGCGCGGGGGATGGGTGGCGGGCGGGCTCATGGCGGCGGCAGTTCGCGGAGCAAGGGATCATGCTGTGGCAGGCCGATTGCCTCATCGCGGCGGTCGCGACCCGCGTGGGCGCGCGGCTCGCCACGGGCAACCCAAAGGACTTCCCCATCCCGGACCTCGTGGTCGAGCACTGGCCGGTCGGCGAGTGACGCGGCTCACGCGACGCGCATGGTGGATGTCGAGGTGCGAGCCGGGCTGACGATCCCGGACAGGGAGCTTGTGCTCCGTTTCTCGCGCTCCTCAGGGCCGGGCGGCCAGCACGCGAACACGTCGGACACCCGCGTGGAGCTGCGCTTCGACATCGTGGGCTCGCAGGCGCTCACCGAGGAGCAGAAGGCCCTGATCCTTGACCGGCTCGGCAACCGTGTCACCGCCGATGGGGTGCTGGTGCTGACCGGCGACGAGCACCGTTCGCAGGCCCGCAACCGGGACGCCGTGCTGGCCCGTTTCGCCGCGCTGCTCGCCAGCGCGCTGCGCCCCGAGCGCCCGCGCAAGCCCACCCGCCGCCCGCAAGCCGCTGAGGAGCGCCGGTTAGAGGCCAAGCGGCAGCAGTCAGAGAAGAAGTCGCGCCGGCGCCCACCCGAGGCAGGGTAGGCAAGAGCGGCCGAGCGCATGGCATCCGCGCTCACTTCTTTCTCCGCGGCCCGTAACGGAAGTAGTTTCCGATCGTTGGAAGGGGTAACGCGGCCCGCCGGGCGGAAGGTCAGCCGGTCGGACGGGCCGCTCCAACATTAGCGAAGCCAGTCACAGAACGGCCCCGGCCCGCCCACGGCCGGGGCCGCTCTGTACCCCGGCGATCCAAAGGCCCCTCAGGCGCGGACACGCAACGCGAGCCAGGCGCGCTCGGCGTCGTGCCAGGCGTCGAGGGGCTCAACCACATCGCTCACCGCGCCGAGCAGCTCCTCAAGCTCAGTCGAGTGAGCGGCGGCGTGATATGCGGCGGGCAGCGCGGCGAGGGTCTGGAGTATTGCGCTCGAGCAAGACGTCCAATGATCGGCGATCACGTCGTGGCGCCACATGTCGAGCTGGCCACTCACCGCGTCCAACTCATCGCGGAGCAGGTCGAGACCGACCGGTACCGGCGCGGGGTCAACCCGGCCGACGGGCAGGCAGGAGAGCAAGGCGGAGCGAGCCTGCTCGACGCGCTCCGCTTGGGAAAGGAACGCCTGGTACGCGGGCTGAAGCTCGGCGGGCATGCGCTTACGGCGCAGCATCGCGCCTATGGGCGCTCACGGTGCCATGGGAGGGTGATGACCTCCTCCCCACGGTCCCAGCTCACCCAGTCACGCCATTCATCGGACTCGCTACCGGTGGGATCGTCGGCCTCGGCCCGATCGAGCGCGTCGGCATCGTCGGGCACGGCCACGACGGTGAGCAGGCCGGCATCGCCGTCAACGTCGAAGCAGACCAGCGCGGCACGGTACCAACAGCCATCCTCGTCGGGCAGCCACGCCACCGCGCACGCGTCATCGTCCAGGAGCGCACGGGTGAGGATCGCGCTAGGAGAGCGCTCCCAAATGGCTTGTAGCTCCTCCGCCAGGTTCGCGGCGCCATCACCACAAATGTCCGGCGTCTCGACGTCCTCGTGGACAATCCCGAACACCGCGTCCAGGTCCCGGGCGTTGAACGCGTCCACGAACTCATCACGCAACGCTTCGAGCGTGGCGTCGCCAGCGGGCTGGTCCTCGTCAGTGCGGCTGTCCTCTTCGAGCGCGATGTCATCGGCGTTGACGACCCGGAGCCCGTCCTCGATCGGTGTGATCGACATCGCGGCCACCTTAAGTCTTGAGGGGACAGCATCAGGATGCCGGAAGCGCGGGTCGTTTGGGAAGGGGGCGTGTGACCTCCCCCGGGTCGTCAAGCCACGCCTCGATCACCGACAAGAGCCGCCTTGGGTCCTCAAGCATCGGCAAATGGCCTACGCCGTCGAGCACCGCGAACGCCCAATCAGGGCGCACCCGGACGACCTGCTGAGCGGCGGCGAGGGGTGCGAGGCGGTCCGCCGCGCCCTGGACGAGCAGCGTAGGCATGCCGATCGTCCGGATCCGCTTGAGGAAACGCCACCGGTCGCGGGTATGGAGCACCACCAGCGACCTGGCGGCCTGCAGGTAAGCGGTATCCGCCCACGGCATGCGGGCGCGCTCGCGGGTCGCGTCGATGAGCGCCCGGATCGCAGCCGTCGGCACTTGGCTAGGGTCCACACAGCAGAGCCGGAGGCTTTCGCGGACCAGGCCTTCCGGCCCCAGGCGGTTGCACCGCTGGCGCAGCAGGCGCGGGCCGAGCCCCGGGACCGAGAGTGCGGCGAACGCCCGCGTGACCTCGCGGTCGGGATGCATCAAGGCCGGCGTGGGCAGGGAGGGGCACACCAGGACCAGCCCAGTGACCCGGTGAGAATTGGCCGCCGCCTCGAGCATGGCGATCGTTCCGCCCATCGAGTTCCCAAGAAGGATCGCCGGGCCCCCCACGACCTTGTCAAGGAACTCTCCGAGCAGCCGCCGGTTCGCGTGGATGCCTGCAGAGCGCGCTCCCAGCGGCGTGCGGCCGAAGCCGGCAAGGTCGATCGCAAGCACGCGCGCCCGCTCCGTGAGTTTCGGCGCCATAGCGATCCAGCTGAAGGACGAGCTGCCCAACCCATGCACCAACACAATGGTGGGGCCTCCAGATCCGCCAAAGTCGACGTAGTGGACTGGGCCTGATAAATCGATGGTGCGCGACTGCACAACTCACCTCCTCACCTCTTTCATCCATAAAAAGTCTGCCCCACCAGACCGCTCAACGCCGAGGCTACGATGAGTCCCCAGTGACATCGTCATGAACTCCTTCCTTGAAGCGCTGTCCCGCCGCGTCCTGATTTTCGACGGGGCGATGGGCACGTCAGTGCAAGCCCGCAGCCTGGAGCCGGAGGACTTCGGCGGGTTAGACGGCTGCAACGAGGTGCTCGTCCGCACACGGCCCGATGTCATCCGCGACATCCACGCCGCGTTCCTGGCCGTGGGCTGCGACGCGGTGGAGACCGACACGTTTGGCGGGATGCCCTGGGTGCTTGCCGAGTACGGGCTGGCCGGCGAGACCGAGACGCTCGGGGAGCAGGCCGCGCGGCTCGCCCGGCAGGCCTGCGACGAGGCTGGATCACGGCCACCCGGCCGAGGCGGCCCGTGGGTGGTGGGGTCGATCGGGCCGGGGACACGCTCACCCACCCTCTCACTCGGCAAGGACCCCGCCGCCAAGGACTTCCTGGACTACGAGACCGCGCTGGCCGGCTACAGGCGGTTGGCCCGCGCGCTGCTGGCTGGCGGTGCGGACGCGCTGCTCGTGGAGACGCAGTTCGATCTGCTCGCCGCGAAGGCTGGGATCTGGGCCTGCCACGAGGCGATGGCCGCGGAAGGCGTCACCGTCCCCGTGATGGTCTCGGTGACGATCGAGAAGGACCTAGGCACGATGTTGCTCGGCAGCGAGGTCGGGGCCGCGCTGACCGCGCTCGACCCGCTGGGCATCGACGTCATCGGGCTGAACTGCGCGACCGGCCCTGATGACATGCGTGAGCACATCCGCTACCTCTCGCAGTACTCGCGCAAGCCGATCTCGGTGATCCCGAACGCGGGCATCCCCGCGATGGTCGACGGGCAGGCCGCCTACCCGCTGACGCCTGAGCAGCTCGCCCAGGCGCACCGCGAGTTCATCGCTGACTTCGGCGTGCAGATCGTCGGGGGGTGCTGCGGGACGACGCCAGCGCACTTGGAGGCCGCCGTGCGGGCGTGCGCGGACCTGCACCCGGCCGCCCGCGCGCCCGAGCCCTCACCGTCGATCACGTCGCTCTACGCGCCGATGACCCTGCGCCAAGACGCGAGCGCCTTCTTGGTGGGTGAGCGGCTGAACGCGAACGGGTCCCGCCAGTTCCGCCAGCTCTTGCTGGACGAGGACTGGGACGCGATCGTCCAGATGGCCCGCAGCCAGATCCGCGAGGGCGCGCACGCGCTCGACGTCTGCGTGGACTATGTCGGGCGGGCCGGGGCGGCCGACATCGTCCAGGTCGTCGATCGACTGGCGACACAGTCGACGCTGCCGCTGGTGATCGACTCGACCGAGGTTGACGTGGTCAGCGCCGCCCTGCGCCGGATCGGCGGGCGGGCGGTGATCAACTCGGTCAACCTCGAGGACGGGCGGCGCAAGGCGGATGTGCTGTTCCCGCTGGCCAAGCAGTTCGGCGCGGCGTTGATCGCCCTGGCGATCGACGAGGAGGGCCAGGCCCGCACCGCCGGCTGGAAGGTCGACGTATGCAAGCGGCTCGCGGGCATCGCGGTCGACGAGTACGGGCTGGAGCCCAGCGACCTCATCTTTGACGCGCTGACGTTCCCGCTGGGCTCGGGGCAGGAGGACCTGCGCCGCGACGGGCTGGCCACCCTGGAGGCGATCGAGCGGATCAAAGCGGAGATCCCCGGCGCGTTCACGATCCTCGGCGTGTCGAACATCTCGTTCGGCCTGTCGCCGCCGGCCCGCCAAGCGTTGAACTCGGTGTTCCTCCACATGGCGAGGCAGCGCGGCCTGGACGCGGCGATCGTGCACGCGGGCAAGATCCTCCCCCTCCACCAGATCGACGAGCAGGCGCGCCAGCTCTGCGAGGACCTCATCCTCGACCGCCGTGCGGGCGGCTACGACCCGCTCGCCGAGCTGATGCGCGTGTTCGAGGGCGCGACCGAGGCGCGCGCGTCAAAGGAGCAGCTAGCCGCCTTGCCGCTGACCCAGCGGCTGGAGCGGCGGATCGTCGACGGCGACCGCGACGGCCTGGCGGACGACCTTGACGAGGCGATGGCTGGCGGGCTGGCGCCGCTCGACATCATCAACACCCACTTGCTCGCCGGGATGAAGGTCGTCGGCGACCTGTTCGGATCGGGGCAGATGCAGCTGCCGTTCGTGCTCCAGTCAGCGGAGTGCATGAAGGCGGCGGTCGCTCACCTTGAGCCGCATATGGACAAGACGGAGGGTGAGAACGGCGGCAAGGCGCGGATCGTCCTGGCCACGGTGAAAGGCGACGTGCACGACATCGGCAAGAACCTTGTCGACATCATCCTGTCGAACAACGGCTACGAGGTGTGCAACCTCGGCATCAAGCAGCCAATCGACGCGATCGTTGAGGCCGCGCACGCGTTCAGCGCCGACGCGATCGGCCTCTCCGGGCTGCTCGTGAAGTCGACCGTCGTGATGCGCGACGACCTCGACGAGCTGGTGCGCCGCGGGCTGTCCCACTACCCCGTGCTGCTCGGCGGCGCCGCGCTGACCCGCGCCTACGTCGAGGTCGACCTGCGCCAACGCTACGACGGCCCGCTGTTCTACTGCCGTGACGCGTTCGCCGGTCTACGGACGATGGACGAGGTCGCCACCTACAAAGCCACGGACGAGCGCCCCCCCGAGTGGGGCCGGGTCGTGGGGAAGCGGCGGGTGGCGTCAGCCGGGGCCGCTCCGGGTGGGGACACGACCGAGGTCGTCCCCTCCGACGTCGCGCGTGACGTGCCGGTGCCGGCGCCGCCGTTCTGGGGCACGCGCATCGTGCGCGGGATCCCGCTGGACGGCATCGCGGCGATGCTCAACCGGACCGCGCTGTTCCGTACCCAATGGCAGTTCGACCGGGACAACCTGGATGAGGCTGAGGCGGCGCTCAACCATGTCTACGCGCTGGCCCGCGCGGAGTCATTGCTGGTGCCCCAGGTGGTCTACGGTTACTTCGCCTGCCAGGCGGACGGCAACGACGTGCTGGTCTATGAGGACCCGGGCTCGCCGTCGGTGGCGGCCCGCTTCACGTTCCCCCGCCAGACCCGCGGGCGGCGGCTGTGCATCGCCGACTTCTTCCGCCCGGTGTCCTCCGGCGAGCGGGACGTGATCGCGTTCCACCTGGTCACGATGGGACCGCGGGTCGCCGAGCGCGCCGGCGAGCTGTTCGCCGCCAACCGCTACACCGACTACCTGTACCTGCACGGGCTGGGCGTCGAGATGGCCGAGGCGCTCGCCGAGTACTGGCACGCCCGCGTCCGCCGCGAGCTCGGCATCGACGCCGCCGACGCCAAGGATGCCGAGGGCCTGTTCAAGCAGGGCTACCAGGGCTCCCGTTACAGCTTCGGTTACGCCGCCTGCCCCGACCTTGAGGCCCGCAAGCCGCTGTTCGACCTGCTCGACGCCCGCCGCCTCGGCGTGGAGCTCTCCGAGGAGTTCCAGCTGCACCCTGAGCAGTCCACCGACGCCCTGATCGTCCACCACCCCGAGGCCAAGTACTTCAACGCCCGCTGAGCGGCCTACCTCATCGCGGATCGCTCGTGTACGCAATTGACCGGTGGCGTATGGCGAGGATGCGGACGAGGGCACCGCTTTCTTCGATGACGTAGAGGATCCGATACGCACCCACCCGCAGTGACCAGACGCCAGTCAAGCGCCCGCGAAGCCGGTAGCCGGCCTCCGCATCCATCTCTAGCTCTGTCAAGGCGCTCAGCGCTGCCTCGCTCAGGGTACGCGGAAGTTCCCGGATCGCTTGGGCAGCCGACTTCGTCAGCCGAACCTTCGGCACTAGGCAGACCGTTGCCGCAGCTCAGCGCGGAGTTCGTCGAGATCGATGTCGTCTGCGGGATTATCGGCCAGCCCTTGCATGAGCGCCTTGAGGCTCATCGGATCGCCCAATATGTCGAGGGTTTCCTCGAGCGCAGCGTACTCGTCGGGCGGAACAAGCACCGCAGCTGGCCGTCCACGGCGAGTGATGACGATGTGCTCACGGCGTTCGGCTACTGCGGTGAGGAAATCAGCAAGCCGCTCGCGAAGCTCGCGTGCAGGAACGTGTTCGGTCATGCGGCCATCCTGCCACGCGTACGCAGAACCGTACCCGCGCGCTGGGCGGGGGCTCCGCTGCCGTGTTACCCGTCGGCGAGGCGGAAGGAGAAGCGGCGGATCAGGGCGGTCCAGGCGGCCAGGTCGGGGGCGTCCAGGTCCTTGAAGCCGGGGTGCTGGTCGAGCCAGCCAGCGAGCTGGGCGTGCTGGGCCGTGGCTAGGTCTTTCACCGCCTCGGCCAGCGCGAACGGGCCGGTCCCGTGGCGCTCGATGGCGCCGAGAAGCTCGCGGGCCAGGTCGGGCAGGCCAGTGGCGATGGCGAGCAGCAGGATCACGGTGCCGGTGACCTCAGGCTGTGGCCGGCGCATCGACCTCATCAGCTGGTAGACGTTGGCGAAGCGCTTCACCGACCGCGGAGTGTCGCCGAGCAAAGGGGCGACCTGGTCGATCAGCGCCAGCTCCTGCGCGGTGACCTCCAGGCGGGCGGCCTCCAGCCACGCCCGGTCCGGGGCCTTGGTGTCGAAGAACGCGTCGACCAGGGCGAAGAAGCCGGGGTCGACCTCCTCGATCGGGTCGGGCGCGGGCGCCTCCCCGGGCGCCCCAGCCGCGCGGGCGGCCAGGCTGGGCGCCAGCAGCCCGCGGGCCAACCGGCGCCGGGTCCCAGCGGCGAGTGGCTGGACCCAGAACGGGACCTGGAAGATCTTCTCCAGGTAGTCGTCCGGGCTCGCGCCGGCATCGCCGGCCTCCAGCAGCGCGCCGTAGTGCTCCTTGAGCGACCCCGCCAGCCAGCGCGCGTCGACCGCGACCACGACGACGAACAGCGGGAACGCGAGCAGCAGGTGGACGGCCTGGAGCACCTGGATGACCAGCTCCCTGGGGCAGCGGTCCAGGTCGTCGATGTAGAGGACGATCCGGTTGATCGGGTACTCGCCGTCCCGCGGCGCCGCGCCGCCCTCCAGGCGCCGGTTCTGCTGCTCGACCAGGTTGGACAGCCGCTCCAGGTCACGGCGGATCAGGGCGGGCACGCCGAGGTGGCGCCGGTAGTCGTCGCTGCCCGTCCGCTCGGTGAGGAACTCGGCGAGCACGCTGGCCGGCGTGGTGCCCGCCAGCTCGGCCTCCACCCGCCTGGTCTCCTCGGCCAGCGCCCGCTCCCTGGCGGTCGCGGCGCCGAGCTGCCGCTCGACCGCGTTGAGCTGCTCCTCCGCCTGCGCGATCTCCGCGAGCCCGCCCTGGATGATGCGTGTGCCCCGCCGCACGTAGACGGCGGCGCTGGCCAGGATCGACGCGAGAGCCGCTGCGGCCTCGAGCGCCCCGGAGACGTCGAGCTGGCCGAGCGCCCAGATCACCGCCGGGGTGAGCACCACGGTCAGGATGACCACGGCGGCGGACCGCCACCCGCCGCGGCGCAGCGGCTCCAGCAGGGGGTTGGCCTGGCGCAGCGCGCCGCGGGCCTCGGCCAGAGCGGCGTGGAGCTCCTGCGCCTCGGCGGCCATCGGGAGCCCCGCGCGCCGCACCAGGCCCTTGACCTGCGTGATCAGCGTCGCCAGCGGCTTGGCGCGGATGCGCTCGACCTCCTTGGCGGCGGTCTGGCGGCGTTGCTCCAGCTGCTCGCGCTGCGCGCGCAGCTGCTCGCGCCGCTGGTCGGTCACCTTCAGCCGCTCGATCCAGTAGCGCTGGCGCTCCGCGACCAAGTCGTCGTCGAAGGACGTGCGCAGGTGGCGGAAGACGTGCTCGACCAGGCTGGCCCACAGGTTGCCCTCGACGTACTGCCAGGCGTTGAACTCGATCTGGACGATGTTGGTGTAGAAGGGCAGATCTCGCTGGGACCGCTGGCTGGCCGCCGGAGCGTTGACCAGGCCGTCGATCCGGCGCTGGAGGCTGCGGAGGAAGAAGCTCTTGCCCGACCCCCAGTCGCCAAACAGCCCGATCGCTAGCGGTGGCTCCAGCGCGCGCGAGGCGATCAGGTAGGCGAAGGCGTCGACCTCGGCCTGGATGCCGACGAGGTCGCCCGGCTCGGCCAGGCCGGGCCCGGGCGGCCGGCGCTTGCGGGGCTGGTCGGTCTGGTAGGCCGGCACCTCCACCCGTCCCGGCGCCAGCGGGTGGCGGTCGCGCAGGAGCGCCCCGTACGGCTGCTGCGAGGCCAAGAAGTCACGGTAGGACGCCACGACCGCGCTGGGGTCCACGCCCCGCGCGCCAAGCTCGCGGCGGATCGCCGCGGAGGCCGGGTTGTCCAGCTCCAGCACGGCGCCGAACAGCGCCCGCAGCGGCACCAGCCCGTCGGGGTCGGGCGCTTCCCGGGCGCGGGCGAGGATCTGCTCGGCGTCCGGATCGAGGGGCGGCGGGATATCGGCCGGCAGGCCGCGGACGGCGGCGAGCAGCTCCTCACCGTGATACCGGCGCGCCTCTGGGCCGAGCACCGCGCCGAGCGGGATGCCGAAATGATCAAGCAGCTGCCGGGGCTCGCTGTCGCGCACCTGGGTGAGCAACATCCCGGCGAGCAGGTCCAGCGAGTCCACCGCGCTGGCGCCCGGCCCCGCCTCTTCGCCTGATGCTCCTGGCCCACGCCCAGCGCACCGCGAGCTGCGACGGCCCTGACAGCTCAGCGGGCATCGAGGATCAGCGCGCCCGGCTGCAGCCGGCGGATGTGGGGAACGTGCGGGTCCAGCTCGCCCGGCTCGAACCGGCACAACCCCACTTCCCACCACAGCCCGGACGGCGTGCCCTCCAGGATGTAGGCGCCGCCCGGGAGCAACACCGCCCAACCGCCAGGCAACCCGACCAACCTGGCGCGCTGCGCGCCGGTGGCCAGATCCCAAACGCGCACCGCGCCGTCGACGCCGCCGGAGACAACCTGGCCATCAGGGGTAAGCGCCACCGCCCACACCGCACCGCTGTGGCCCTCCAGGGCGCGGAGCTGCGCGCCGGTGGCCAGATCCCAAACGCGCACCGCGCCGTCGGCGCCGCCGGAGACCACGAACTCCCCGCCAGGGGAGACGGCGACCGCGTTGACTGGCGCGCGGCTGCTGATCGTCGGAGCTGCCGGCAAGCCCGGCAACGCCGCCCCGAACGTGTCACCTGCCGAGCCCAGCGTGCCTGCGTCGAGCGTGGCCCCGACCAGGGCGGCCCGCCGGAGGGTGGCGCCGCCGAGGCGCGCGCCACGCAGGTCCGCACCGACCAGCCGCGCCTGGGTGAGGTCGGCGTCGCGGAGGTCCGCGTCGATCAGGACGGCGTGGTCAAGCCGGGCTGCCCCCAGCCGCGCCCCGCGCAGATCCGCGGCACGGAGCGTGGCGTTGTGGAGCACCGCGCCGGTCAGATTGGCGCCCGCGAAGCTCGCGCCGGTCAGGTGCTGGCCGGCGAAGTCACGCCCGCGCAGGTCCTGGCCGGCGTAGTTGGCGGCGGTGACCGTGACCCCGCGCCGTCCCAGGACGAGCTGGGCGTTCGGCTTGGCCGCCCGCCCCGGGGACTGGGCGGCGATGGCGGTCCGGCGGGCCCACGCGATCACCCGGTCCTCCCCGGCGAGGTCGCAGAGGAAGTCGGCCATCAGCGGGGTCAGCTCCCGCTCGGCGAGCGCCCCGCCGGCCCCTCGCTGCTCCATCTGGCCCGCGACGTGGTTAGCCACGAGCCACTCCATGACCGAGGTGTGGATGAAGCCGAACTCCCCCTCGCCCCGCCGGACCAGCAAGGTGCCCGACGCGACCGCCTGGGCGGCCTGGCGCGGGGTCAGCACGTGGCGGTCGAAGCATTGGACCTGATCCACCAGCCCCTCCAGGTCCTCGACCGTCACGCTGGGCTCACCGTTGCGCCAGAGCAGCAGCGCCACGCTCGTGACGGCCTCCAGCCGCTGGGCGGCCGGCAGCACCGGACTCCGCTGCTCCTCGTACCCCAGCCACCTGCCGATCAGCAGGCGGTAGAGCGCGCCAGCGGTCATCCCGCCAGCGCGCGCCGCCGCCTCCCGTAGCTCCCCCTCGGTCACCTTGCCCTCGCCCTCGCCCAGCCAGGCGGCCATGAACGAGAGCATCCGCGGGTTGGCGGCCAGATCGGGCAGGTTGGGGATCCTGCCGATCAGGTCGAGGAACCGCTCCGCCTCCTCGTGGTCCCCCTCGAACGCCATGACCGCCAGCTCGCGCCGCTGGGCCTGGTCCAGGGGGAAGATGCGGATCTCGGTGCCGGATCCGGCCCGCACCGCCTGGTCGGTCGCGAAGTACTGGTGGCGGCTGGTCACGACGACCTTGGCGGTCCCGTCCGCCGCCTCGAGGAGGGTCTCCAGATGGCGGGGCACGCGCTCGAAGCTGGTGCGCTGGACCAGCTCATCGAACCCGTCGAACAGCAGCACGATCCGCCCCCGGCGGAGCAGGTAGCGGAACGCCTCCACGGGGAAAGGATCCTCGCGATTGGCCGCCATGTGCTGGGCGAGCAGCTCGTTCAGCGTGCGGCCCTTCTCCAGGTCGCGCATCGTCACGAGCACGGGCACCAGGTCCGGCTGGCGCGCATGCAGGTCCACCGCCAGCTTGCGCATGAGGAACGTCTTGCCGGTGCCGAAGTCGCCGAGCACCAGCAACAGGCGCGGCTGGTCGGTGTCGAGCAGGCGCAGGACCTCCGCGGCGACCTGAGCCCCTTCCGGCCCCGGCGCGCTGAGCGGCGCCCAGCGTTTGTCCAGGTAGAGGTCCAGCGGGTACTCGGGGTCGCCACGCAGCTGCTCGGTCTGGTGCCGCAGGTAGCGGGTGTGGTCCCACAGCTGGCCCTCGTAGTCGTCGAGGTGGCGCAGCCAGATGCCCTTGCCGACCGACCGCTGGAACCGCTCGTCCTCGTCGGGGACCCGCGCGCCCCGGTAGACCAGCTCCAGCCTGCGCCCGCCGGGGCTCCGCAATCTGGCGAGCGCGTCGATCAGGTCGCCGGTCACGCGGCCGTCGCAGACCCCGACCGGGTACGTCTCGGTGAACGGCCCCCAGCAGTACCGCACGACCAGGCGGTCGATCGGGGTGGCGGCGTCCGCTCGCAGCGGCTCGATCTCCGCGCCGTGGGTCGCCGGGTCCATATCCAGATACAGCCGGCACACCACCCGCACGTGGCCGAGCAGGTCGCTGCCCAGCCGCCCGAACGGCTCCCGCTCACGCCAGTGGCCCTCCCCACGCATCGCCGCTCATCGTACGGCGTACCGGCACGGCGGGTCAGCGCCTGCGCCACGCTCCTTACCTGCGGCCACGCGCCTGCAGGAACTGCTCCACGGCCTCAGCGTGGTCGACGATGGGATCGGGGTAGTCCAACCCGGCGCGCACGTCCGGTGGGAGCTCCCACGGGCGGTGGACCGCCGGCCCGTCGATGTGGGCGAGCTCGGGGAGATAGCGGCGGGCGTAGTCGCCGTTGGGGTCGAAGCGCTCGGCCTGGCGGAGCGGGCTCAGCACACGGTTGCGCCGGCTGGTCGTCCCGGTGCCGGCGACCCACTGCCAGTTCATCTGGTTATTGGCGATGTCACCGTCGACGAGCAAGTCCAGGAAATGGGCGGCGCCAGCGCGCCAGTCGACGGCGAGGTCACGGACCAGGAACGAGGCGACGATCAGGCGCGCGCGGTTGTGCATCCAGCCCTCCCGGCGCAGCTGGCGCATCCCGGCGTCGACGATCGGGTAGCCGGTGCGCCCGTCCTTCCACGCCTGCAGCCGCGCCTCGTCGACCGCCCAGTCGTCGCCCTGCGACCGCCAGTCCTGCCACGACGCCTCCGGGCGGGCGGCCAGCACCTGGTGGTGGAAGTCGCGCCAGCACAGCTGGCGGAGGAACGCCTCCGCTCCCGCCCCGCGCACCCCCAGGACCCGCGCGGCGACCTCCGCGGGCGACAGGCACCCCAGGTGCAGGTACGGCGACAGCCGGGAGGTGGCGTCTGCGGCCAGGCCGTCGCGCCGCTCGTCGTACTGTGCCACGGGCCGGTCCAGCCATTGCGCGAGCAGCGCTCGCCCCGCCGCCTCACCGCCACGTGGCAGCGCCGGGGATGGCTCGCCGCCCACAAGCTCCTCCAGCTTCGGGGTCGGGCCGGCCCGCAGCGTCGAGGGGCTGGCGATCCGCGAGGGGCTCGGGAGCGGCTCGCGATGCTCGGCCGCCCGCCACGCGCGCCAGTACGGCGTGAACATCCGGTAGTGGGCGCCCGAGGACGTCGTCAACGCACCAGGCGGGCAGGCCGTCACTCCCGGGAATAGGCGCAGCTCGACCTTGCTCAGCGCTTGGCGTAACGCCTCCGCGCGGCGGCAGGCGAACATGGTCACGTCGGCGCTGGCGAAGACCGCGCTCGCGTCGACCTCTGTTGTGACTGCCGTGACTTTTTCTGCCAACTGCCCACGGCGCATCACCAGAACCCCGCCCAGATCACGCAGTGTCGAGGCAAGGTCGCGCACCGCGCCGAGCAGGAACGCGACCTTGTTCGGTGAGGCGATCGGGTGTGCAAACACCGCGTCATCGAATACGAACAGCGGGACAACACGCTCGGCGGCGTCGCATGCTGCCATCAGGGCGGGATGATCATGGACCCGCAGGTCTCGGGTGAACAAGACAACAGCAGTGCGCATCGCGACCCAGCATGCCAGATACCTCTGGCCGTGCGAATTCATGGCGATAGCGTCACTGCGGTCAGGCTGGAGAGCCTTGCATGCCATGCAGCGACGCAAGGCTCTGAGAACCTATTTGCAAACTCATTCGTGACAAGGCTAAGATCACCGTAAGCTTGTGTTCCAACCAGTCAGTGAAAAGAGGAGCGATGACTACAACCGCCGAAACCGCCGTGCGAAGCTATCTCATCGCGCTGAACGACCCCGCGTCACTCCGTGACGAAGAAGAGCTCGCCGAGCTCCAGCGCCAGCTGGCCGAGTCGACCGACACGATCACGCGCCTGGAGCTACGCCAGAAGATCATGGAGACAGAGGAGCCTCAGCTTGATCGGTACGAAGCCGACTTCCTTACCTATGCGAAGGAGTGGGCTGACCTTCACGGTATCTCCCCAAAGGCATTCCTCGCTGAAGGCGTGGACCCAGCGGTGCTGAGGCGCGCCGGTCTCACTGTGCCTGGCGCGCGGGGACGCGCGGTCAGCCCCCGCGTGCGAAGCCGCACCCGCTCACGCGTGACCACTGCCGAGGTGCGCTCGGCCATCCCGAAGGGAAGATTCACGATCAAGCACTTGCAGGAGCGCAGCGGCGCATCACCTGCGGTCGTGCGTAAAGCGGTGCAAGAGGAGATCGCTGAGGGTCGAGTTAAGGAGATGGGAACCGATCCGGATCACCGCGGTCCTGGTCGTGCCCCCGTGCTGTACGAGCGCGTCTAAAACGCGGAAACGCATTTCATTTTCCCGCTCCGCGCGCCAATCTTGTACTGGGCCTTGCGCTGACATTGTCGGCGCAAGGCCCAGTTGTTCTTTAGGGATACCCCTCGATTGCGGCCATGGGCAGTTGGCGAGGGGCTATGCTGCACCTTTGCTAGCGCTCCGGCGGACGTAGCGGTCCGCGCGGACCACCAAGGGCGCGGGTTGACGGAGGCCCGTCATCCGCGCGTCAGAGTTTTGGAGTGCGTTCCTTGACTGACCCTCAGTCGGAGCGTGAGGCGCCAGGTGATCCCCCGCCAGATACCGGCCACCCTAAGTCTCGAGGGCGAAGCCCGGTCGAGCGCCCTTTACGCGTGATGTCGCGTCTCCCGGCCGGAGCGACGACGACAGAGGCCCTGCTCGCACGGGTCGCGAGAGGCGATCAGGCCGCGTTTAGAGAGCTTTACGACCGTGTTGCGGGGACGGTGTACGGCCTCATCCGGCGTGTGCTCCGCGACCCCGCGCAGTCTGAGGAGGTCGCGCAAGAGGTTTTGCTGGAGATCTGGCGGAGCGCGCCACGGTTCGACTCGGCTCGTGGGACCGCACACGCCTGGATCGTGACCATGGCGCACCGGCGCGCCGTTGATCGCGTCCGCAGCGAGCAGGCCTCCCGGGACCGCAACGACCGCGCCAGCGTCCGCGCGCAGCGCGCGGGCGCCTTCGATGTTGTAGCGGAGGAGGTTGAGGCCCGGCTGGAGCACCAGCGGGTCCGCGCCGCCCTCGATCAACTGACGGACCTCCAGCGTGAGGCCGTGGAGCTCGCCTACTACGGCGGCCACACCTACCGTGAGGTCGCGGAGCTGCTCGGAGCGCCGCTGGGCACGGTGAAGACCCGCCTGCGAGACGGGCTCATCCGCCTGCGAGACGCCTTGGCGCAGGGAACTTAGCCGAGCGCGTCCGCGTACCCCTGCTTGAGTCCCTGGTGCGTCGCCATGTACGCGCTCCGATCGGACTTCAGGCGCTCGACAGCCTGGCGGTACTCCTCGCCTCGGCCAAGCCGCTCGTAGAGCCGGCGAGGCTGAAGCAGCTCGATGTCGTCGAAATCCGGCACCGACATGGCGACGAGGTAGCCGAAATCGGGATCGGCCTCCCATGCGATCGAGTTCTCCGCGATCGCCTTCACGACCGCGGAGGTGTGCTGGATGCTCACCTTCTTCGATCCCTCGATGCCCTCGGCGCCGCCGACCCGCCCGGTTGACAGGACGTAGACGTCGAACTCGTAGTCCATCGAATCGAGCAGCTCACCTATGCGGTTGCCTTGCATAAAGTCGAACTGCATGAAGAACGGGTTCGTCCCAGGCACCCGGAGCGATTTGCCGGCCTCCTGCGCGCCGCCGGCTGAGGTTCCCTTCGTCTCTCCGAGCATGAAGTAGGCGACCGCCTGCGGGATGGATGCCATCTTCGCGACTGCGGGCACGATCGTGTCGTTGCGGTTCAGGATGAGGAGGAAGTCAGCCTTGCCAAGTTTGCGCGGGTCGTAGTGCTCGATCATCCGCAGCTCAAACGTGCCGCGCCCGTTCGCGGTGTAGCTGGCGTCGAAGAAATCGACTTTTCCGTTTTCGTCGACTGCGACGTTCTCCAGCCACCCGTTCGGCGTGGTAAGCGCGCCATAGATCGTTGGCTCGTCGGTGGGGTTGAGCCCAAACGTCTTGGCGAAGCAGCCGTCCTCGCTGGAATAGACGTCACCACCGGGCATGAGCGCGACGAAGTCATCCTGAACCGGCAGTGAGTTGTTCTGGCGTGTGAATGTTGTTGTGGTCTTCCCTGTCCCGGACAGGCCGACAATCAGCGCGACCTTGTCGCCGCCAGAGGTCGGAATCACCTTCGCGCCCGCATGCATTGCCAGCCCACCGCGCTGGTAGACCCATTCGTTCCACATTCTCAAGGCGCCCATCTTGCTCTCGCCGAAGTAGTCGGCGTTAAAAACGCGCGTGACCCAGCGGTCCAGGTCGATCGCGATCAGCCGCTCGTCGGGGTACCCCTGCGCACGAAGGTTGGGCGTATAGATGACCGTGAACGCATCCTCCTGACGCCATTCACTGTCCTTTGGGTAGTAGAGCTGTTGCTGCATCGCCGGGATATTCGCGCTGGTCCGCTCGATGTACACCCGCGCGGGCACCCTCATCGGGGAGTTCTCCGGCCCGATGTAACCCTCGACCAGGATCATGTCACAGCCGGTGATGTACGCATCCTGCTTCGCCGCGGCAGCCTCGTAGTCCGCGCGGGACATCGTCGGCTTCGGTGTCCGCCCGGGATCGTCGGTGACGATGAACGTCGACCCGCCGGAGCGCGCTGTCACCCGTGCCTTCACGTGCCAGTTATTGAATTCAGTGAGCTGGGCGTTGGGCATCTGCGCCACCATCGCCTTCAGCTCATCTTGTGTGGGATTGGCGATCACCGACTTTGCCCGGGGCAGCTGGATCGTCACGGTGCTGGACTCCTCTCCGCCTAGGGCGGGGTTGCTATGCCGATCGGCCCACGCCGCGACGACGCGGCGCGGGCAGGATTCAGTGATCCTACGCGCTCGTCTCCCTAAACACCCACGCCTCCGAGCGCTGGTTCCAGGTGTAGACGCTTTTTTGCGGGTGGGGTGAGGCGTCGCAGGTGGCGATGATCGTGCCCACGCCGACCTCAGCGCCATTCACGCCGAACGTGTTCCGCCCGCTCGCGCACCCGCCCCGGGCCATCTGCGGAGCGTACGCCGCGCCATCCCAACCCCAGATCGACACGCTCTTGGACCGCTCAGCCCGGTGGGAGACGATGATCTCGCGCACCCTGTCATGAGTCACGTCGCGGACCCAGAGGTCGATGATCTCGGTCGCGGGCCCGCCCTCCCCCGTCCCGACAACGCGGTACCCGCGGCCGTCCCAGGCGGCGACGTCGATCCGCGAGGCCCCGCCCACGATCGACGCGAACACGATCTCGCGCATGCTGTCGTCGTCCGCGTTGGCGGCCACCATGCGCTTGGCCGTGGCTCCAGGCGGTTGGTAGGACGCAGCGAACTCTGCGGCCTCGGCGAACGTCGGCTCCCGCGGGCCGGGTGGCGGCTCAGCCTGCAGAGCGGCTGGCGCTGTGGCCGGGGGAGCGGGAGGCGGCGTCGCCACCGGCTCCCCAGCGCGCCCCTCGGCCACCGGGGGCGTCCCCCCGACGAGCACGATCGCGGTGGTGAGGGCGAGCAGCAGCCCAGCCCCGATCCCGGCTGCTGGCACCCAGTCCACGGGGCTGGCGTGCTTGGGCCGGTAGCCCCCCTCACGCACGGGGCGTCCCCTCATGGCGCGCCACCCGGCGCTCGGCCACGAGCTTGTCTAGGTGCGCCCGGACGCTCTGCTCAGCCGCCGGGTGAAGCGCGCGATCGACGTCGGCGTAGACGCGGGCGACGATCTGCGCTGGCGTGCGGTCGCCAGCGGCGAGCGCGGCGAGGATCTGCTCCTCGCGCTCGGCGCGGTGCGCGAGGAGCGCCGCGACAGCCCTCGCTGGATCGTTGATCGCCGGCCCGTGACCGGGGTAGAGCACGCGTGCCCCCAGCCCACCGAGCCGCCGCAAGGACGCGAGGTAGTCGGCCATGTCCCCATCGGGCCATGCGACGAGCGTCGTCCCCCGGCCGAGCACGTGATCGCCGGTCAGCACCGCGCCGGTGGCCACGATCCGCAGGCAGAGATGGTCGCGGCAATGGCCAGGGGTGTGGAGCGCCTCGATCTGCACCCCTGCCCGCTCCAGCACCTCGCCATCGCGCAGCGGGCTGGCATCGGCGGTTGCGATCAGCGCGGGCCTCCAGGCGTAGACCGTGGCCCCCCAGGCGCCCGCCCAGCGCGCCGCCTCGGCGTGGTCAGCGTGGTGGTGGGTGAGCACGACCGCCGCCACCTGCGCGTCCAACTCCGCGATGGCGCGGTCGATCGCGGCTCGATGCTCGGGCAGATCGGGGCCGGGGTCGATGACGATGACCTCGCCACCACCCCGCGCGCCGAGCAGGTACGTGTTCGTGCCCTCCAACGTCATCGGCGACGGGTTGGGCGCGAGCACACGGCTCGCTAGATCATCGAGGCGAAGCGCGGTCACGTGAGCGAGCCCCCGTGGGAGCCTTCCCAAGGGGCCATCGCGCGCCAATCGCACAGGCTCCCGGGTAACGACCGTCGCGGCATCACGCACCTCCTGACCACCCCACGCCCGCATGCTATCGACCGGCCCGCGGATCACGACGGCGCCAAAACCTCATCGGCTGGAGTACCTCGACCAGGCCGGATGACCGCCGTGGGGCGTGTCATGATTGCGCACCATGAACGCTGGCAATCCATTCGCACAAATTCCCCAGATCGATACGCTGCTCGACGCTGCGGACTGGCTGGTCGAGCGGTACGGGCGGCTGTCGACGACCGCGGCGCTGCGGGCCGCGACCGAGGCCGCGCGGCAGCAGATCGCGGCCGGCGGCCGGGACGCGCCTGACGTCGAGGAGCTGATCCAGGTCGCGCGAACCGCCCTGGAGGCGCGGCGCCCGGGCTCACCGCAGGGGGTGCTGAACGCCACCGGGGTCATCATCCATACGAACCTTGGCCGCGCTCCGCTGTCCCATGCCGCGGTCAACGCGATCCACGAGGCCGCCGGTTACTGCGACCTTGAGTATGACCTCGCCACGGGCTCCCGCGGATCGCGCAGCGCGCGGGTGGACATGCTGATCGCCGACGCCGCCGATACCGACGATGGGATGGCGGTGAACAACGCCGCGGCTGCGCTCGTGCTGGTCCTGGCCGCCCTCGCCGGCGACCGTGAGGTGCTCGTGAGCCGCGGCGAGCTCGTCGAGATCGGTGGATCGTTCCGGCTCCCGGAGATCATGGCCGCGTCCGGCGCACAGCTCGTCGAGGTCGGGACGACCAACCGCACCCGCGCGAGTGACTACCGGCAGGGCTCGCGCGTCGCGCTGCTGTTAAAAGTCCACCCCTCGAACTACCGCATCACGGGGTTCACCGAGGCGCCCTCAGTCGAGGAGCTTGCCAAGATCGCGCGTGAGCGGGGGGTGCCGCTCGTGCACGATGTGGGCTCAGGGCTGCTCACCGACGCGAGCGACCCCTGGCTCGCTGACGAGCCAAGCCTCCGCGGGTCGCTGGAGGCCGGCGCCGACTTAGTGCTCTGCAGCGGCGACAAGCTGCTCGGCGGTCCGCAGGCGGGACTGCTCGCAGGCCGAGCCGACCTCATCGACGCCTGCCGCCGGCACCCCCTCGCGCGGGCGCTGCGGCTTGACAAGCTGCGGATCGCCGCGCTCGTCGAGACGCTCCAGGCGCACCTGCGGGGGCAGAAAGAGCATCTCCCGGTGTGGGAGATGCTCCACGCCGATCCGGATCGGCTGCGCTCGCGCGCAGAGGAGCTGGCTGAGCTGGTCGGCGGTGTGGTCGTTGACGGGTCGACGCTCATCGGCGGCGGCAGCGCTCCCGGAGCGGCGGTGCCAACTCCCGTCGTGAGGGTCGACTACCCGGCGCCAGGCGTGCTCGCCGCCGCATTGCGCGCTGGCGGCCCGCCGGTGATCACCCGGGTCGCCGACGGCGCGCTGTGGTTCGACCTGCGCACTGTGGAGGAGGACATGGACGACCTCCTGTTCGAGGCCGTGACTGTGGTCCTCGCCGAGCTGCGCACCCGGGCGGGCTCCTTACCGCGCTGAGCGCGTGTGTGGGTGGGGGTCGTGCCTCGCCAGGCTCCGCTCGCGAACGCCCTTTTCGGTCGCTCCACCCGACGAGGCACGACCGTGTGGCTACGAGATGCTCTTCTGCTTCACGATCGCCTGCGCAAGCGAGTCCGCAATCATCCGCATGTGCTGCGCAGTCTCACGGAGTTCGGTGTAGGCGGTGCTCGGCCCACTGGTTTTTTGCAGGTCAACCGCGGTCTTCAGCCCCATGACGTTCTGCTGGATCAACGATGTCGAGGCGCTGGACGGCAGGCCTCCCCCCGTGACCCTCTCGAACTCGGAGGCAAGGCTGCCGGCGTAGCCCGTCAGGTCAACGATGGTCTTGCCTTGCACCGCCTTGTCGTTCGTGGCGAGGCCGTTGGCGTACGACACGAACAGGTCGAGCTGCGAGTTCCACAGCTTGAGGAGCGCGTCACCAGCGCTCTTGTCATACACCTCGGCGATCGCGTTGGCGAGGTCGACCGCGTTGCCTTCCCTCTCTGCTTTAGACGCGGCCTCGAATCCAGCGGTGTTGCCGCTCAGCGCCGCGCTGGTCGCGGCGCCGGTGAGGAAGACGTGCTCCTGGAGCAAGCCGTTCAGCTTGGCCTGAAGATCGGCGGCTTTGCTGTCGGCCGCGCCCTGCAAGCCCTTCTGCTTCGCGATCTGGACGGCCAGCGGGGTCGCGATTGTGCCCACGTAGCTCATCGCGCTCCGCAGGTCGGTGTACGCCCCATTCGTGTCACCGGCCTTCTGCTTGTCGACCACGCTCCGGAGCGTCGTGATGTGCTCAGCGATCAGCGGCTCTGATGCGCTGGCGGTCAGGCCGGTGGTCTTCTCGAGCGCGGCCGCGAGGTTCTTCGTGTACTGGCCGAGGTCGGCGATGGCCTTATCCTGCGCCGCTTTGTCGTCTTTCGCGAGGCCGTTGGCGTACGCCATGACCATGTCGATGTGCGAACTCCACGTCGTAAGGAAGGAGTCACGGGTCTGGTCGTCATAGATCTTGCCGAGGAGGTCCGCGAACCCGACCGCGGTGCCCTCCTTAAGCGCCTTTGTGGCGCCCTTAAGGCCGTCGGCGTTGCCGGCTATGGCGGCGCCGGTCGCCGCCGTGGTAAGGAAGACGTGCTCACGCAGCGTGTTGTTGAGCGTGACGCGCAGCGCCTCGGCGGTAATGGCGGCCTCAGACGGCTTCTCCAGCTGGGCCTGGGGGCTTTGGGGACTCTTGACAGCGAGTGGCTTGAGCGCCTTCTCCGGCGCGGTGACGCGACTGCCGCAAGCCGCGAGCATGAGCAGTGCGACGAGCGCCAGGGACACGAGCTGCAGAGCGCGCAGCAACCGTGGCATGGGGCCCTCCTTTCGATCGGGCACAGGCAGACGGGGGAATCAGGCAGGCCAACCACAAAGTGGGGGGCCGCTACGCGGAGCGTTCGTCGCTGGAAAGAGCTTTTCCTCTACCAGCCATGGAGCCCCCGGCGCCCGGTCTCGCCCAGCATCGCCAGGCCGCTGGATTACGCTGCGGGGGATGCGTGTGATCTGTACCGCTGGCCATGTCGACCACGGCAAGTCCTCTCTCGTCCGAGCGCTGACGGGGATGGAGCCGGACCGCTTTGCCGAGGAGCGCCGGCGTGGGTTGACGATCGATCTCGGCTTTGCCTGGACCCAGATCGGTGACCCGCCGGTCACCGTTGCGTTCGTTGACCTGCCCGGCCATGAGCGCTTCGTGGGCAACATGCTGGCCGGCGCGGGGCCGGTCTCGCTCGCGTTGTTCGTCGTGGCCGCCGACGAGGGCTGGATGCCCCAAAGCCAAGAGCATCTTGACATCCTTGATCTCCTCGGCGTCCGCCATGGGCTCGTCGCGCTGACGAAGGCGGACACCGTCGATGAGGACACGATCGCGATTGGCGCCGAGCTGGTCCGCGAGCAGCTGGAGGGCAGCGTGTTCGCCGATGTCGACATCGTCCCGGTCAGCGCCGTGACTGGGAAAGGCCTCGACCGCTTGACCGAGCGCCTTGCGGCCGTGGTGATGGGGGCGCCGGAGGCGCCCGATGGAGGCCGGCCACGGCTGTGGATCGACCGATCGTTCTCGATCAAGGGCGCGGGCACGGTGGTGACCGGAACCCTGGGCGGTGGCCCCCTGCGGGCTGGGGATGAGCTTGTGGTTCTCCCCGGCCAGCGAACCACCAGGGTTCGGGGCCTCCAATCCCTGCAGGCTGGAGTCAACGAGGCCGCGCCGGGCAGCCGCGTGGCGGTCAACCTGACCGGCGTCGAGCGAGCTGACATCGTCCGGGGTGACGCGCTCGGGCGTCCCGGCCAGTGGCGGGTGGTGCGGTCGTTAGACGCGTGGGTGCGGGCGTTGCCCGGCCAGCAGATCAGCCGCAAGGGGGCGTGGCACCTCCACGTGGGATCGGCGGAGCGGAGCGCCCGCGTCTACCCGCTGGCCGGTGAGCGGCTGGGCTCGTGCGGGTTCGCTCGCATCGTGCTCGACCGCCCAATGGCGTTGCAGGCGGGTGACCGGCTCGTCCTCCGTGAGGCTGGGCGCCGCGCGACGGTTGGTGGGGGGATGGTGCTCGACGCTGACCCGCCCGCACGGCCCCGCGGTAGCGCCGTGCGGGCGGCGCGCCGGGAGCAGCTCGCCGCCCGGCTTGACGCGTTGAAGGCGGGCGACCGGGCGCTGCTGCTGGAGCGCCATGTCGCCGAGCGCGGTGCCGCCCCTGCCGCCCGGGCCGCGGCGGCGGTGGGGATGGCTGAGCCGGCGGCGCGCAAGGCCGCCGCCGCGTATGGGCTGGTCAAGCTGGGCCTGGCCTGGGCGCACCCCGAGGCGATCGATCGTTGGGCAGACGCCATCATCACCAGCCTGCGCGGGTACCACCAGGCCCGCCCGGTTGACCGCGTGGCGCCCAAGGACCTCGCGGTGCGCGCCGCCGCTGTGGCGGGGTGCCCGGACGCGCTGGTCACCCCGCTGCTCGAGCTCCTCGTGCGCCAGGGCGTGATCGTCGCCTCCGGGCCCGGCCTGCGCACCCCCGACCATGCGGTGCGCCTCGACGCCGAGCAGGCCGCCGCGCGCGACGCGCTGCTCGCCGCCCTGGCCGCCTCACTCTTCGCGCCACCGAGCCTCAGCGAGGCCGCGCGCCGCGCGGGCGCCTCACCGGCGCTCGTCCGCGAGTTGGAGGCCGCGAAGGCGATCATCCGCATCGGCCCCGACTTAGCAGTCCACGCCGACGCCATCGACCAGGCCACTGACCGCCTGAGAGCGGCCTATGCGGCCGAAGGGCCGCTCACCGCCGCGCGCGCGAAGGAGGCGCTCGGCACCAGCCGCAAGTTCGCCGTTCCCCTGCTGGAGGAGCTCGACCGCCAAGGCCGCACCCACCGCCGCGGGGACGTCCGCGAGGTGCGGTAAGAAGACCGCGCGGGGATCAGCTCACGCGGTCGTAGCGGTACTGGTCACGGATATAGGCGTTGAAGTAGTGGCCGTGGGAGTCGGCCGCCATAAGGCCCTCATGCACCTCAGGCGGCACGCCGGAGTACCGGTAGACCGCGCCGCTGGTGAACTCGGCCTCCAAGATCCGGCGTGTGGCGTCATAGCCAACCGACCGCAGCACCTCGGAGCTCACAGGAACGCGGCGCATGGGTTACCGGCTAGTGGGCGAGCAGCCGCTCAAGGCGCTCAAGCGTGGCGGCGGTTGACCGCAAGAGCGTGAGGATCTCTTCAATCTCGGCCTCGGCCTTCTGGTTGATATCAAAGTCGGCGCGGGCTTGGAGCCGATCCAGCTCGGCGGAGCGGTTCTGGCTCATCATGATGATCGGCGCGGCGTAAGCGGCCTGGAATGACAGCACCAGGTTGAGGAGGATGAACGGGTAAGGGTCCCAGTGGCGGATCCAAGCGGCGATATTCAAGGTGATCCAGCTGGCCAGGACGACGCTTTGGATAATGATGAACCGCCATGACCCCACAGCGCTGGCAAATGCGTCAGCGGTCCGCTGCCCCAGCGTGAGGCGCTGGTCGAACTCGCCGACGACGTCCCGGTGGCGGGCGTGCGCGAGGCGCCCTCGGATGCGGCGCAGCTCCTGTAACGCAAGCTCATGGTCGGTGTGATGGGGGACGGCCATCAGTCCTCCTGTCGGCTCGGCCTCAGCGCAGATCAAATGATCTCGACGATCGCCTCGACCTCGACCGGGCTATCGAGGGGAAGGGCGGAGACGCCGACGGCGGAGCGGGCATGGACGCCCGCATCGCCGAAGACCTCGGCAAGCAGCTCAGAGGCGCCGTTGGCGACGAGATGCTGCTGGGTAAACGATGGGTCGCTCGCGACGAACACCCCCAGCTTGACCACCCGCGCGACCCGGTCGAGCGTGCCGAGCGCCGCGCGGAGCTGCGCCAGAACATTCAGCGCGCACTGCCGGGCGCAGGCGACGGCGAGGTCGAGGCCGACGCTCCCGCCGACCTTGCCGGTGGCGAGCAAGCCATCCTCACCCACTGCGACCTGGCCGGCGGTGAACAAGAGGCTCCCGCTCATGACGGTGGGGACGTAGGCAGCGGCGGGAGCCGGCGCTGGCGGCAGGATGATGCCCAGCTCGATCAGCCGCGCCTCCGCCGACATCGCTTCAGCTCAGATGGCCGAGCGCTTCCCCATCTGGATCTGCCGGCGCTCGCTCTCGGTATACCCACCCCAGACACCGTGCGGCTCCCTGGTCGCGAGCGCCCATTTGAGGCACTGGATGCGCACCGGGCACCGCGCGCAGATCGCCTTTGCCTTTGCCTCACGCGCCTTCCGCTCAGGCTTGTGCTCGAAGTGCGCTGGCGGGAAGAACACCGACGCGTCACTTACTCGGCATAATCCATCCTCTTGCCACTCGGTAGACGGTGCTCCCGCCAAGAGTGGAAGTGTTGCCATCGTGTGCCCCACATCATCCAGTCCACTGCCCGGACCGAGAGGGTACGACGTTTCGTCATCGAGTGGAAGAGGCGCAGCCGAATTTGTTCACGCTGTGTGTCAGCGTTGATCCTATCCGCCGTCGGCCAGCTGGCGGTCTCCACCTGGGGCGGCTGGCGTCTCAGGTGTTGCGCCCGTCTGGCTTGCCGCTTGAAACGCGGCCTGGAACGGGCCCAGGAGCTCGATCGGGATCGGCAGCACGAGGGTTGAGTTCTTCTCGGCGGCTACCTCGGTGACGGTCTGCAGCATGCGGAGCTGGTAGGCGATCGGATGCTCCGCGATGACCGCGGCTGCGTCGGAGAGCCGCTGGGCCGCCTGGTACTCGCCCTCGGCGCCGATGATCTTCGCGCGCCGCTCACGCTCGGCCTCGGCCTGGCGGGCCATCGCCCGTTGGATCTCGGCCGGCAGGCTGACGTCCTTGATCTCGACACGGGTCACCTTGACGCCCCAGTGCTCGGTGGCCTCGTCAACGATCGTCTGGATCTGGCTGTTCAGGCGCTCCCGCTCAGCGAGCAGCTCGTCCAGCTCGGCGGTCCCGCACACGCTCCGCAGTGTGGTCTGGCAGACCTGGGATGTGGCAAATAAGTAGTTCTGGATGTTCACAACGGCCTTGATTGGCTCGATCACCTTGAAGTACACGACCGCATCGACTCGAACAGTGACGTTGTCGCGGGTGATCACATCCTGGGCAGGGACGTTGGTCGCGAGCTCTTGGAGGTTGACCTTCACCATCCTGTCGACCAGTGGAATGATGAGGAACAAGCCGGGTCCCTTCGCGCCTGAGATGACCCGGCCGAGCCGGAAGATCACGCCGCGCTCGTACTCTGTCACAATTTTTATGGACTGAGTAAGCAGCAAAAGCACCAGAAAGACCAGAACGGCCACGAAGACAATAGACGTCATCAGGGGATCGTAGCCCGCCTCACGTGCCGCTGTCAGCTACCTGGTGCGGCTCTGCGACCTCGACGTCGAGCGTGAGCTGGTCGTTCATGCCCAGCACGCGGACCTTTGTGCCAGTCCGGACCTTGCCGGCCTCAGCGGGCGCCCGCGCGCGCCACAGCGCGCCCCGGACGAACACATGGCCCTCTGGGTTGAGCACTGACCGGACCACACCGACGCTGCCGACCACCGACTGCGCGCCCGCGAGCGCCTGGTTGCCCTGCGCGCGGAGCACGACCGTCATGATGACCGCGAAGAAGACGACGCAGAACGCCACGGCCAAGGCGATGAGCCACAGCGGCGGCCTCAGGCTCGCCGGCCCGGGGAAGGCGAGCCACGACCCCGCGGCCAGCGCAACCGCCCCCGCCGCCGTGAGCAGGCCGAGCCGCGCCAGCGCAAGATCAGCGGCGAGTAGGAGCAGCCCTAACGCCAGCAGCGCCACCCCGCCCCATCCGGTCGGGAGCACCACAAGCCCGTACACCCCCAGGGCCAGCAGCGCGAGCCCGGATATCCCCGCGACGCCAAAGCCCGGCTGGAACACCTCGAACAGCAGCGCGAGCGCACCGCCGATCACCAGCAGGTACACGAGCGTCGGGTTCGCCATCGTGTGGAGGATCCGCGCGACCAGACCCATGTTCACGAACCGGATCGTCGCTCCGCTCGGCTCCACATCGAGCGTGCGGGTCACGGGTTGGCCGGCCGGGCCGGCGACCTGAACCTGGCGCCCGTCCAACCGCGTGAGCACCTCCGGCAGCGAGCCCGCGACGAAATCGGCGATACGCCGGTCGGCAAGCGCAGCGCCGTCCAGCGTCTCGGCCCGCGCCCGGTCCGCCCCGGCTGGCAGCGGGGCCTCAGCGAGCACCTCCACGCCCGCCTCACCATCGGGCACCGCGACCACGACCCTCCCGCTCGCCGCCTGGATGGCGAAGTCAGGGTCGCGGCCGGCACGGACGGGGAGGGCAGGCTCAGCCGCCGGATCGCCGCCCAGCTCAACAGGCCGCGCCACTCCCAGCGCCGTGGCTGGCGCGAGGGCCAGGACATGCGCGTTCTCAGCGATCCAAAAGCCCGCCCCAGCCGCGCGCGCGCCCGGCGGACCGACCCACACCGCGACCGGGACCGCGCTGGCGCGGATCTGGCCGATCAGCTCGCCCAGCGGCGCGCCCAACCCGCCCGGCGTGTCCAGCCGCACGACGACGACCTCGCTGCCACGGTCGTTCGCGGCAGCGATCGAGTCGCTGATGAACCTCGCCACGGTCCGGTCGATCGGCCCGGTCACCTCGATGATGTCGACCGAGCCGGAGGGCTCCTGGCTCTGGGCGGCTGCGGGGTGGGCGCTGGCGCCGCCGAAGAGGCCGAGGAGCCCGAGCGCCAGCAGCGCCGCTGCGAGCGCCGCGCAGATCCGGGCTGTCGTGCTGTTGTGGTCTGCGCGCCGGCGCGCCGGACGATGGCCCTGGCTCGCCATGACCCATCTCGCAATACCCCTCATCGCGCGCAAGTGTAGGGAGCGCGCGGCCGGTGTCAGTCGAGGACGCCGATGCGCTCGCCGAGGCCGCGCAGCCTGGGTGTGCGTGAGGGGCGCTCCCGGCCCAGGCACGCCCGCACCAGCTCCGCGCAAGCACGCTGTAGCGGACCGCCTCGGGCGAGCGGCGCTCGGCCTCCAGCAGTAGCGCAACCGTGGTCGCGTTGTTATGGCGCGAGCATGAACATTCGCCATTTGGATGCAAAACCGAGCATGGCTTTCCGCGCTCGGAAGCTCATCAACCTCGATGGTGTCGGCGGTCCGCAGCGCCTTGACCGGATCGCCCGACTCCAATGACACCCGATCTTGTAGACGCCGACGTGCGGTTTTCCTTCAAATTTGAAGGAAAACCGCACGCCACGCACTATCTCTGCGGGGGTGAGCGTCGGGTTTCCTCTTTACCCGGAGGAAAGCTGACGCTCACCTGCGCCGACGTGAGCATCGAGCGCGCGCCGGTCGATGGTGCTGGCGGCTAAGGCCTGGCGCGCATGGCTGGCGAGTTGGTCGCTTACCGCGGCCTGCGGACGGGCCGGCTCGGAGTAGCGCATGCGCCGTCGTGCGCGCGTGGATCACGAGCCTGGCCTGGGAGGCTGCTTGCGGGCTTGTTGGGCGAGCTTGCGGCGGCGTTGGCGCCGCTCGTCCTCGGTCAGCCCGCCCCAGATGCCAGCGTCCTGGTGGGTCGTGAGCGCCCAGTCGAGGCACTGGGCACGTACGGGGCAGCCGGCGCAGATTGCCTTTGCTTGCTGGGCCTGGTCGAGCGCAGCCCCGCTTATCCCGGCCGGGAAAAAGAGTTCGGTGTCCATATCGATACATGCGGCAGCGTTACGCCATGTGGTGTCCATGCTCGGACCGTATGCCCGGTACGCGCGCCGAGGCGTTACGTTTTGTGGAGTGACACGCCTGGTGTCAGTCGAGGACGCCGATACGCTCGGCGAGCCCGCGCAGCCCCGGTGTACCCGAGGGGCGCTCCCGGCGCAGGCACCCCCGCGCCAACTCCCGCGCAAGCACGCTGTAGCGGACCGCCTCGGGCGAGTGGCGCTCGGCTTCCAGCAGCAGCGCAACCGTGGCCGCATCGTTATGGCGCAGCGCATGAGCATTCGCCACCTGGATGCAAAACCGAGCACGGCTTTCCGCACTGGGAAGCTCGTCGATGTCGACGGTGTCGGCGGTCCGCAGCGCTCCGACCGGATCGCCCGACTCCAATGACACCATGATCTCGTAGACGTCGACGTTGGCTGGGCCGAATGCCTCCCAGTAATCGTTGCGTCCCGGGCCGACCTGCTCTGCGGCGGCTCGGGCGTCACGGAGCACCCGCCAGGCGCCTCCGGTGTCGCCTCCACGGGCGAAGAGATCCGCCTCGGTCAGTCGCAACGAGCCCCATACCGACCATCCCTCGACCGACGTCGCGTCCGTGGGCGCGATCGTATCTGCGGTGTCTGAGCACACCGCCCCAGCCTCGTCGAGCAGCCCCTGGCGCAACAAAGAAGACGTGAGGAGGCGCTCGGACACCGCCGCCATCAGCCCGTCACCCGAGCGCTGCGCCGCGGTGACCGCCCGGTCAGCCGCGAGCAGCGCAAGGTCTGTTTCGCCAGCCGTGCGGGCCAGGCTGGAGGCCACTTGGTATGCGCCGGCAAGGCACCACCACGCCTCGGGAGTGTCTTGAGCGACGGCGGCCCGCCCGGCAGCGATCAGCTCAGGCAGGACAATGCCGACCGCCTTGTAACGGCCGCCATACCGCAGCCGTTTGGCCTGCTCGACCTTGGCGCGCAACTCGGCGGCGGCGGGCGGCTCTTGGTCGGGTGTGTGGACCGTGAACAGCGCGCGGCGGACCGCGATGATTCCGCGCGGTGGATCCAGTGGGCTGCCGCCGTTGGGTGGCAGCTCCACGCCGCCGATCAGCTTGCCGGGATCGACTTTCAACGCGTTGGCCAGCGCGAGCAGCATCGGCACCCGGTCCACGATGCGGTCACCGGCCTCGACCTTGACCATCCACGAGGTCGACCGTCCCACCAGCCCGGCCAGCGCCTCTTGGGTCATTGCCCGCCGTCTGCGCCAGTAGGCGATCCGCTCACCGACCGACCAATGCTCCATAGCGCCAAGCCTAAACGAGCGGTGCGGCTAAAGCGCCCGCATCGATCCAATGCCTGCCAGGCCAATCACAGGCCTGTGATATACCCGGGTTGAGAAGGCTAGGAGGGCGTGTGTGGAGTATTTGCGGCTGCTGCGCCAACGTGCGGTCTTCCTGCTCTGGTCTGCCCAGACATTGTCAGTGCTGGGTGACCGGCTGTATGCGCTGGCCGTGATGTGGCTGGTGTGGCAGGTCACTGGGTCCGCAGCGCTGATGGGTCTCGTCGCAGTCGTCGAGTCAGTGCCCTATGTGGTTGTCGGCGCGGTCGGGCGGCGGTTCCTCGGACGGTTCGCCTGTCTTCGTGCGCTTGCTTGGGTGGATCTGGCACGTGCGGCTGTCGTAGGCGCCTTGCCGCTGTTGTGGCGTGTCGGCATCGACGAGGTTGCTGCGCTGCTGGCCGTTGCCGGGGTGCTGGGAGCACTGGGAGCGCTGTTCGAGCCGAATCTGGGCGCGCTGGTGCCGGAGCTTGTCGAGCGCGAACAGGCGCAGCATGTGACCGCCCTGCTGGATCTCACCGGTCGGATCGCCCGGGTCGCGGGGCCGGGCTCTGCGGGGCTGCTGTTAATCGTCCTGCCTCCGGTTCACCTGTACACGCTGGATGCGATCACCTTCGCCGTCTCGGCAGCTGTGCTCAGTTGGCTCGCCAGCCGCACCCGCCGCGGTAGCGATGCCGATGCCGCGGGGGATGCGATCGCCTGTGCCCCGTTGCCTCGGGCAGCTCCACTGCTGCGGCTGCATCCCCAGGTCACGCTGGCGATCGGTGTGCACGGCGTTGGGCTGTTCTTCTCTGTGGTATCAGCGATCGGCGTACCAGTCCTGCTTGCCACTCGCTTACATACCGGGGCGGGTGGCTATGGGCTGGTGATGGCCGCCGCCGGGCTCGGCGCTCTGCTCGGCAACCTGGCGGCCGGCCATCTCCGCGCGGCCGGCGCGTTCCCATACGCCTATTGCGCGGCCTGGGCGGTGAACGGGCTGGCGCTCGCCGCTGTTGGCTTCGCCGACTCATTGCCCACCATCATGGTCATGGCTGCGGTCGGCGGGTTGTGCGCCCCTATCGCGGCCGTCGCCATGGGCACACATCTCGCCCGCGGCTTTGTGCCAGTCGAGCGGCTCCGCCTGATGGCCACCGACCAGACCGTCATCCGAGCTGCGGGCACGTGCGGCATGCTCCTTGTGCCCCCGCTGGTGGCTGCTGACCCGGCCGCAGCGTTCGTCGTCAGCGGCCTGGCGATCTGCGGGACCGCCCTGCTAGCCGTCGCCGGTGCCCGACTTGCGTCTGCCCGGGCTGTCCCCGACATACCGCCGGTTGCATCCGGTGCACGATGACGATACGAGCTGAGGATGGTTAGGTGGCTTAGTCGAGCCGCCAATGGGTGACGGTGACGTTCTCCAGGGGAACGCCAATCTGCGCGTAGGCGCGCTTGTGCATGACGCCGAACCAAGCGTCACGGCGGTCGAGGTAGAACTCCTCGTCGTACCACGCCACCCCGAGGAGGATGGTGCCACCGCTTGCGTCACTGCCGGGATCGGCTTGGAAGAATGTGCTCTGCCAATCCCACAGCATCAGCTCTTCTGGGCGGGCGCGCAGCCGCTCGTCGGACTCGCGTAGCGCCTCCACGCAGCGCTCCACAGTCACCGCGTCCGGACAGTAGTAGGCGCACTCAAACCTGCTTCTCATCAGAGCACCAGTGACGTGCATGGCCTGGCTCGAACGCAGCAGCTGCTCGGCCGCTCTACGCCTGATCGAGAGCCTGGGCGAAGTCCTCGATGAGGTCCCTGGAGCTCTCGATGCCGCAGCTGACGCGCACGAGGTCGTCGGTGACGCCGAGGCGCTCACGGTCTTGGGGAGCTATCCCCGCGTGGGAGGTCATGGCCGGCTGGGTGACGAGCGACTCGACACCTCCGAGGCTCGGTGCCGTGTAGGGGATCCGCAGGGCGCCGAGCAGGCGCCGCGCGGCGCCAGCCCCGCCGCGCAGGCGCAGGCTCAGCATCCCCCCGAAGCCGGAGAGGAGCTGGGCGGCGTGCGCATGATCCGGATGGGATGGCAGCCCTGGATAGTTGACCTCGGCCACCTTGGGGTGCCCGGCGAGGAGCTGCGCCAACGCCATGGCGTTGGCGTTCGCGGCTGCCACCCGCAGCGCCAGCGTCTTCAGGCCGCGGGCGAGCAGGAACCCGGCGTGGGGATCCAGGCTGCCGCCGAAGTGGTTCAGGGCCTTGCGGATTTCGGTGATGCTCTCCGCGTTCCCCAGGACGCAGCCCGCCACCAGGTCGGAGTGGCCGTTCAGGTACTTGGTCGCGCTGTGGTAGCAGAGGTCGAAGCCGGCCGGGAGCGGTCTGAAGTTGACCGGGCTGGCGAAGGTGTTGTCGATCACGGTGATCAGGCCCTCTTGCCGGGCGAAGGCCACGATCTCGGCCAGCCGTGGCACGCGCATGAGGGGGTTGGTGATCGTCTCTACGAGGAACAGCCGCGTCTGTGGCGTGCGGGCCGCCTCCCACGCCTGTGGCTGCTGGGGATCGACGAAGGTGTAGCTCCACCCGAGCGTTTCAGTATGGTCGGTGATGAAGGTGTGGGTGCCGCCATACAGGCTCTTTGCCGCCAGGAAGTGATCGCCTGGGCGGAGCAGGGTCAGCAGGATGGTTGTCAGCGCGGCCATGCCTGAGGAGGTCGCGACGGCGGCCTCTGCTCCCTCCAGCGCGGCGAGCTTGTCGTGGAGGTATGCCTGGGAGGGCGTGCTGCTCAGGCGGATGTACTTGATGTCGTGGTAGTCGGTGCCCGCCTCGACCGAGAAGACGGTCCCCTGATAGATCGGGAAGACGACCGAGCCCTCAGGCCCGGGGCGGCGCTCCCCGGCGTGAACGGCCAAGGTCTCCATGTCGAGGTGGCTCATCGCTGCTCCAAGGTGCCGTCGTGGATAGCGCGCACCATGTCGATGGTGTCGGCCTTGCTGGGGCGCTTGTCCGGACGGTAACCCTTCACCCGGGCGAAGCGTAGGGCGAGTCCTCCGAGGTAGCGCGGGAGCGTGTGCGCCCGTTTCACCTTCAGCCAGCTCGCCCCCCGCCGACCTGCCTCGTAGGGCGTGCCGAGCGCCTTTGCCATCACGCCCTCGTGGCCGTGCTGGAGCGCGGTGCCGAGGAGGAGTTGCGCTTGGGTTGGGTCGGATGCGAGCGTCCTCGGCGCGCGCAGCGTCTCGGGCACGTGGGCGTCGAGGGCGGCGAATCGTTCGCTGGCGGGATGGTCGATCAGGTCGTCCCCGTCCAGGCGGAGGCAGTCGAAGAAGAATGGGAAGAGGGGCGTTCGTTGACGGTGCTGCTCGACGTCAAGCCTGCCGCCGAACCTGCTCATGGTCACCTGGAAAGGGTGCGGCCGGCCGTCCTCGGTGAGCGCGATGGCCTCCCCGTCCAGGATCACGGCTTGGACCAGCAGCGCTCGTACCGCCTCGACTACTTCTGGAACCCGCTCGGTGATGTCGGCGAGGCTGCGGGTGAAGGCCCGCACATCGTCGCCGAGCCGGTGGACCTGGATGCGTGCCCCGTCGAGCTTCCACTCCACGGCGGCAGGGTGGATCCGGGCGAGGGCGTCGTAGAGGTCGGTGGCGGTCTGGGCGAGCATCGGCTGGACGGGGCGGAGGAGTTGGAGCCGGAACCGGGCGAGACCGTTCTGGCTCTCGGTGATCGCCGCTTTCACCATGGCGCCGAGGTCGCCGGTAAGCATGAGCGCCCGGCGGACCTCCTCGGCCGGAGACGGCTACCGCTCGGCTGTTCAGCTGGCCCATCGCCACCGCCCCAACCCGGCTGCGGTGGCGGCCGACGATCTGGTGCGCGGTGGCGGGCTGCCATCGTGCCCACAGGGCCTGCCACAGTTGGCGTGCGTCCAGGGCGCGGACGCGGTCGCCCAGGCGGTCGTCGCCGACCTCACGGGTCACGAGTTCGAGGTAGGCGGCACGCTGCCCGCTGGTCACCTCCGGCAGCAGGTGCAAGGCGCGCCGGTAGACGTCGCAAGCTTGGGTGATCTTGAGGGGCCAGTCCTCGTCGCGCTCGGCATGCGCGAGGGCCGGGACGAGGCGGGTGGGATCGGCGGCGACGAGGTAACCAGGCTCGACGATCAGCCTGCCCAACCGCCTGGAGGCCGCCGCGTGCGCCGCAAGATGGACGCGGACGTAGGCGGGCACGGTGGGATCCAGCCAGTCACGCATTGGGCCTCCCTGGGGTCTGCGCTGGCACGTGCGAGATCAGTGCCTCGGTGATTCGCCGCTGGATGTCGAGGTCGTCGAAGTCCGCACGGAGGTGTTCGGCGAGCGCCTCGTGGTAGAGCCGGTAAGCGGAGTGGCCGTCCTCCACGGCCTCGACCACGTAAGCACCAGCGTGCTCCAACAGCCAGGTCACGTCGCCCTGTGTGTAGCGGCCCTCGGTCAGCGCGTTCGCCAACAGCGGCCACAGCTGGCGCGGAAGGCCGGCACCCTCGGCGTACGCCAGCGGCAGCAGCAGGTCGCAGACTCTGACGAGATCAGCTCGGGGGTAGCGCTCGTTCATGTCGCGTTTCAGTGCCTGTCCGACCGTGGTGGGGCAGCGGTCCCAGCCAGGAACACACATGTCGACTGACTCAGGAACGGCTATGAGGGAGCGGGCCACCAGCCGCGCGATCAAGAACGTGGGATAGGCCCTGGCGGCCACCTCTCGCGCCACCCTTTGCGCCAGGTCGGGGTTGCCGAAGTAAGGGCTTGTATCTGTGGCGAGCAGCAGGCTTGTCACAGATTCGGCGATGTCGCTCATGTTATGCGCCGGGTTAAGCGCGTGCGCATGCTGCGCGGGTGGCCACGGGCAGGCGCACGTCACGGGCGCCCTCCGCCGCGCCGTTGGCTAGCGGCCTGAGCAGCTCGTCCATGATGGCTTGCGGTTGCATGGCCTCGTCGAGCGTCTTCCTGCGCAGGTGGAGGGCGACGTTGATCACACCGGACGGTGGCACCGTGTCCGGGGGCACGCCGTCCAGCGGCACCCGGAGGCGATAGCCCGGCTCGGACAGCGTCATCAGGCGCGGCCCGAACGGCATCCCCGGTCTCCCTCGCGGTCAAGTACGGCCTCATGTCATGCGCCTTGGCCCCGTTGTGCACCAGCACGTCGACGACACGGTTGCCGAAGCGCGTGCTCAGCCGTTTCTCCAACGCCACGACATCGCCCCCGTCTGCGATGTTCACCCAGGATCGTATCGATCCTGGCCAGGCGCCGGTCCCGTTGCGTGGCGGGGGTTCCAGCCGGTCGAAGACCAACCCGCGGATCCCCAGCGGTGAGCCGAGCGACACGAAACCTTTACCGGCCACTCTGGATGGGCGGCCAGCGCCTCATAGGCCACAACCGAGCCGAGCGAGTGGCCGATCACCAGGCGGGTGTCTTCGCCGACCGCACCAGCGACCCGCTGCTGGGCTGCCGTGCGGACCTCCGGCCTTTGGAAATACCAGCGGACCTGCTTCAACGAGAAGATCAGCGCCCGCTCGGCCATCCCGGAGAAGAACCGCGAGCCACTGAGCGCATTCAACGCCCGTTGCGCTGTCCGGGGTGCCCGCAGTTTGGTCGCCGCTGCCGGGCCGGGCACGGCCGGGTCGATCCTGGAGGCTTTCGCCCACCACGCGTCGAGCAGTTCGTGCTCAAAGCCGTCCTCGACGTCGAGCGCGTCGTACGGCGGGATCCCGCCCGCCTTGGTGCCAGCAGGCCGGAACAGGTCGCCGTAGAACGCGCAGCGCACATTATCCGAGCCCGGCAGGTCGGCCTCGGCGAGCTTGGGCTCGGTGCGCCGCAGCCCGTCGCGCAAGCCCGGGAGCCAGACCTGGAGCAGCGTGTCCTCGCCCTTGAGCTGCTGGCCAATCCCATGCACGACGACAATGCGTGCCCCCGCATTCATGGGATTGGAGTGTAGGCGGGACGTGGATGGTGCCCCTCACGCGGGTGGCCGTGCGATTGGGACCAGATGGGGCATATGCTTGCGGGCACACCGTCCATCATGTACTCTATGAACATGAGTTCGATAAAAGGCGAGATGGCAGTGGACCCGGTAGACGCGCTCGCGCAAGCCGCAGGCCAACTGTCCACCCGTGATCTGGGCGCGTTGGACGACGCCAAACTGTCCGCCGATGTCGAGGCGTTGACACGGGTCGCTGCGCAGGTCGCCGCGGAAAGACTGCGGTGTGTGGCCGCGATCGCCGGGCGCGCCCCGGATTCGGCGGCTGGGAAAGCCGAGGCGCAGCGGCTGCTGCAAACCGCCGGACGGCTGTCGGGCGGGCAAGCCGCGCATCAGACCCGGCTCGCCACAGCGCTGGCTGATACCCGGCTGGAGGCGACCGCCGCGGCGTTGGCGGCGGGCAAGATCAGCCCAGGGCAGGCTGACGCGTTGGCGCGGGCGGCGCGCACCCACCCGCAGCTGCTCGCCCAGGCGCAGGATGAGTTGGTGGAGCAGGCGTCGCAATGTGATGATCGGGCGTTTCGTGAGGCGTTGGCTGACCGGCGGCACGCGGCTGATCCTGGGCCTGAGGAGGAGCGGGCGTGCCGGCAATACCACGACCGTGGGGTGTCGCTGGTACGCCGGCCTGATGGGATGGGATGGGTCAACGGCCTGGTCGACCCATCCGGGCTGGCCTACCTCGCTACCGCGCTCGACGCGTTGGCCGGGCCTGATCCCGCGATTATGCCGGATGAGCGGCGGCGCACACTAGAGCAGCGTAACGCTGACGCGTTGGTCCAGCTGGCGCGTATGGCGTTGGCGCGCAAAGACGAGCTGCCTCGTGTGGCGGGGTTGCAGCCTAAGGCGACGGTGTTTCTCACGCCTGAGACGTTGGCGGAGGAGCCCGACGCCCCAGCGGCCAGGTTGGACTGGGCCGGCACGATTTGTGGGGCGACGGCCAGGAGGATCGCGTGTGACGCTGATGTGGTCCAACGCCAAGTCACCCGCAACGGCAAGACCGTGTGGCTGGACGCGCGCCGTTATCCCAGCCCGGAGCAGCGCCTGGCGGTGATCGAGCGGGACCGCACCTGCCGGTTCGCCTATCCTGGCGGGCCGCGCTGTGACCGGCCCTGGCAATGGTGCGACGTCCACCATGTGGATCATCACGGCGATGGCGGCCCCACCCTGACCCCCAACCTCGCGTTGATGTGCACATTTCACCACCATGCGGTGCACGAGGGTGGGTGGATGGTCACCGGCGACGCCGACCACACCCTCACCTTCCACCCACCGTTCGGCTGGCCCTATCACACCCGGCCAAGACCCGCCCGGCCGGCGCGACCGGCTCGGACCGCAACACCAGACCGGCCGGCGGACCGGCGGCCCGAGGCGCGGCCCGGCACCGAACGCCGAGCTGAGCGCCACGCTGAGAGTCAAGCTGAACGCCACACCGGGTATCAGGCCGTTGGCCGTGATCGTGACCCGCCGCAGCTGGTGCTACGCGAGTGAGATGAAGCGGCCTTGCCCGCGTGCCTGCTGGCTATGCCAGTGCGCGCATGGGCGTATTCGTCAGGCGTATGAACAAGGGGGGAGGGTGGTGGGCCCGACTCCTTACGTCACGTGTCTGCGAGCCGGGCCTACCGCTGTGCCGCCGACCCGACCCCAGGCACCCCAAAACTGTGAAACTTACGTGTTCCGGATTGGTCTCCAAAGAGGTCTGCGCGCAGCGCACACCGCGTGGCCCTTCGCGCACAGCGACATAACATCACTGGCGCCCTCTGCGCAGGATCAGGTCGGCGACCAGGCCCGTCCACCCGGTCTGGTGCGAGGCGCCGAGCCCGGCGCCGGTGTCGCCGTGGAAGTACTCGTGGAACGGGATGAGGTCGTGCCAGGCTGGGTCCGTTTGGAACTTCTCGTAATGGCCGAAGACTGGCCGCCGGCCGTGGCCGTCGTCGGTGAAGATCGTGATGAGCCGGCGGGTTAGGTCGTCTGCGACCTCGCCGAGGGTCAGCGCGTGCCCGGAGCCGGTCGGGCACTCAATCGTGAAGTCGTCGCCGAGGTAGCGGGAGAAGCGGCGGAGCGCCTCGATGACCAGGTAGTTCAACGGGATCCACACCGGTCCCCGCCAGTTCGAGTTGCCGCCGAACAGCTCGCTGGTGGACTCGGCTGGCTGGTAGTCGACGCTCGCGGTGGCGCTGCCCAGCTGGATCGTGAACGGGCGCTCGCGGTGGCTGGCGGCCACCGACCGCAGCCCGTGGGGGGACAGGAACTCGTCCTCGTCGAGCATGGTGGCCAGGATCCGCCGCAGCCGCTCTGGCGAGACGATCGACAGCAGCCGGCCCTTGTGCCCTCCCAGGGTGTGGGTGTGAGCCACGTTGGCGGCGTACTGGGGCTTATTGGCCAGGAACCAGCGGAAGTGGCCGGCGAAGTATGGCAGCCGCTCCAGCGTGGCCCGGCCGAGGGTGGTTGTGGCGCAGAGGGGCAGCAGGCCGACCATCGAGCGCACCCGCAGGGGGACCCGCTGGCCCGCGGTCTGCAGCACGTCGTAATAGAAGCCGTCGCGCTCGTCCCACAGGCCGCAGCCATGGTGGATGGCGGCGGCGATGTAGGCGAAGTGCTCGAAGAACTTGGTGGCCATGTCCTCGTAGGAGCCGTCGTGGCATGCCAGGACCAGGGCCATCTCCAGCAAGTTGAGGCAGTACATCCCCATCCACGCGGTGCCGTCGGCCTGCTCCAGGCGTCCCTCCACCGGCGGGGCGGCGGAGCGATCGAATGGGCCGATGTTGTCGAGGCCAAGGAACCCGCCCTCGAAGACGTTGCGGCCATCGGCGTCCTTGCGGTTGACCCACCAGGTGAAGTTGAGCAACAGCTTGTGGAAGACACGCTCGAGGAACTCGTAGTCGGTCGCGCCGCTGATCTCGAACACCCGCAGCGCCGCCCACGCGTGGACGGGAGGGTTGACGTCGCCGAAGGCCCACTCGTAGGCGGGCAGCTGCCCGTTCGGGTGCATGTACCACTCCCGGCACATGAGCAGCAGCTGGTCCTTCGCGAAGCCAGGGTCGACGTGCGCGAGCGCCACGCAGTGGAACGCGAGGTCCCACGTCGCGTACCACGGGTACTCCCACTTGTCCGACATCGAGATCACGTCGGCGTTGTGCAGGTGGCGCCAGCCAGCGTTCCTCCCGCACTTGCGGGCCTCGGGCGGCGGCGGGCCGGCCGGGTCGCCCTCCAACCAGCGGTCGACGTCGTAGTGGAAGAACTGCTTCGACCAGAGCATCCCGGCCAGGGCCTGGCGGAGCACCAGCGCCTCGTCAGCGGTCGCGCCCGCGGGGACGAGCGACGCGTAGAACTCGTCGGCCTCGGCGGCGCGCGCCCTCATCGTCGCCGCCCAAGACCCGTCCGCCCAAGACCCATCCGCCCAAGACCCGTCTGTCCCGGCCCCGCTCGCGCTCAAGCGCAGGCGGATCTCGGCTGACTGGCCGGCGGGCACGGTGACGCGGTAGCGCAGCGCGGCCTTCGTCCCCGTCTGCTCTGGGTTTAAGGTCGCCGCGCCGCGCACGACATGGTCGGCGATGCCATCTTTGGGGTAAGGCGGCCCGTCGACACCCCACAGGCGGGCCGTGTTGGTCTCATTCTCGCAGAGCAGCGGCTCCGCCTCGCCATCGCCAGCCAGCACCATGCGGCCGAGCGTGTGATGCTGGGCGACCAGCCGCCCACCCTCCGCCGTGACCAACGGTTTGACGCGGTCGCCGAGGCCCCACGACCACGTGTTGCGGAACCACAAGGTCGGCAAGATGTCGATGGCCGCCTCGCCAGGCCCGGCGTTGCGCGCCCGTAGCCGGATGCAGAGGTCATCGGGCGCGGCCTTCGCGTAGTCGGCGGTGATCTCCCAGTACCGGTCGCCGTCGAAGACGCCGGTGTCGAGCAGCTCGTACTCCGGGTCGCCCCGGCCGCGCTGCCGGCTTGCCGCGACCAGGTCGTGGTAGGGGAACGCCGCCTGCGGGTACAGGTACCGCCAGCGCATCCACGAGTGGGTCGGCGTCGAGTCCAAGTAGGCCCAGTACTCTTTCGCGTCCTCGCCATGGTTGCCCTCATTGCCGGTCAGGCCGAAGATCCGCTCTTTCAGGATCGGATCCCGCCCGTTCCAGAACGCGAACGCCAGGCACAGGATTTGGGCGTCGTCGCAGACCCCGCCCAGGCCGTCCTCGCTCCACCGGTACGCGCGCGACCGGGCGTGGTCGTGCGGGAAGGACTCCCACGCCTGCCCGTCCTCGCTGTAGTCCTCGCGGACCGTGCTCCAGGCCCGCTCGCTGAGATAGGGACCCCACGTCTTCCACGCTGGGTCCGCCAGCCGCTCGTGCTCGCTCATGATGGCGTGTCCGATCTCGCGCCGGGACGGTACCTCTTGAGAACGTCGTTGAGAAGCCTCCCGCCGGGAGCCGCTTGGCGCGTGCCCGCCACCTCTGCGCATGAGGGGCGCTGTGAGCGACCTGCGGCTGCCATGCCCCCATCGGGCCGGGCCACTTTGGAGTAGTCGTGGTCACATTGCCTTCCCTCATTCGGCGTCCCAGGCGCGAACAGCAGGTAGACTGAAGTGAGATAAGGGGTAACGGAACGGGGGTCGGGGGGTCCTTGGATCCGAGGGCAAGCGCCGCATTGCGTGGCGCGTTGGGGGCGATCCAGGCCAGTCGGGATGGCCGGGATAGGCGGATTGGACTAGTTCATACTTATCCCCCTACGCTAAGTCGCTGTCCCCAGAAGCTCCTTATCACCTGGAATGCGCCGGTATCCCAGGGGAGGCGTGCCCCCACGGGGGCACCAGGAGCGTTAGTCCGGAGCACGAATCCGAGCTAGGCGTGGAGGAGGCAATGTGGGCGAGTCGGTGAACGGGGACGTAACGACGGATGGCGGGGCCACTCCTCCGGCGGCGCGGCAGGTGGGGTATGGCTTTGACAGGGGGAGAGGCTCATGGGGCGCGACGGGTCACCGCAACCGCGCGTAGCGATCTACTCGCAAGACGGCCTCGGCCTCGGGCACCAGAGACGGACGTCAGCGATCGCCTCCGAATGCTGCCGGCAGTGCCCGGGCGTCTCGATCCTCACGATCGCCGACTCCCCACTCGGCGCGGCCTTCCAGACGCTGCCGGGGCATGACTACGTGAAGCTGCCGTCGATCCGGAAGCTGGCGCCTGGGCGGTGGGAGGCGGTCGCCCTGCAGCTCGACTTCACCGAGGTCGCGGCGTTGCGCCGTACGCTCATCCGGGAGACGGTGGTGGGCTTCGCCCCCGATGTCCTGCTTGTCGACCACATGCCCCATGGGGCGATGGGCGAGCTGGTCGACACCCTGGAGGCTTTGCGCAGGCGGAGGTACCGGACCCAGATCGTCCTCGGCCTCCGTGACATCGTGGACGACCCCCAGACCGTGCGGCGGGCATGGAGCGCTGAGGGCGCATACGACGCGCTGGCCGGCTACTACGACCGGGTGCTCGTCTACGGCGAGCGCCGGCTGTTCGACGTGGCGGCGTCCTACCACTTCCCGCCCGAGGTCACCGAGCGCACCCTGCATTGTGGCTACGTCTGCACGCCCGACCGCGCCCGGTACACCGACCGCGTCCGAGCCCACTACCGGGGAGCGGACCGGTCACGGCGGCTGCTCGTTGCGATGGGCGGGGGCGGGGCTGACGCGTACCCGATGATGCGGGCGCTGCTCGACGCGCTCCCGGCGATCCAGGAGCAGCAACCCGTCGCCGCGCTCCTGGTGGCCGGCCCGTTCATGCCGGTCACGGAGCGCCGGGACCTCCAAGCCCGCGCCGCGGTGTCCGGCGCGACCGCGCGTATCCGTGTGTCCGACAGCCTGAGCTACATCGAGGCCGCGGATCTTGTCGTCTCGATGGCGGGGTACAACACCTCGGTCGAGATCCTGCGGGCAGGCACCCCGGCGGTGCTCATTCCCCGCGTCGGCCCCAGCGCTGAGCAGCGAATGCGCGCAACCCGGTTCGCGGGGGAGGGGTGGGTCGAGGCGCTCGATCCACGCCAGCTGGACCCGGAGGCCATCACCAGCGCTGTCCTGGCCGGGCTCGCCCACCCTCGCCTACCAGCCAGCGCTCCGGACCTGTCTGGCTTGGACCGCGCGTGCGGTCAGCTCCTCGGCCTCCTCGACACGCCGACGCTGACCCCACTGATTGGCGGGGGAGCCCCCCGCCAGCAGCCATGACGCTCGCCGACCCCAGCCTGCCCGCTCTCCGGCTCGCGCTCGACCCACAGCATGTCCGGGAGCGGTTCTCGCTCCACTGGCCCGGGCGTGGCCGCCCGCCCGGGGAGATCGCTGGTTGCGTCCGGCGCGATACCAAATACACGCCGGGGGTGCGCCTGGTGGCCGCATACGAGCTGCAGGTCCGCCGGCCTGACCAGCCGGACTCAACGATGTTCGGAGTGGTCGAGGTCACGCCGGAGGGCCTGAGGCACCGTCTCGCCAGCGACGATCCACAGCTCCCCGCGCTCGCGTCGCTGACCCAGCCCGCCGCCGTGCGCGCCCGCTGCGAGGCGCTCATCGGGCGCATCAGCGCGTGCAGCGTGAGGCTAGTCCGGTACAAACCGGCCGCGCGCGGTGTGCTGCGCGTCGATCTGGTCAACGGCCATGGCCCCGAGGTGCTGTTCGCGAAGTGCATCGCCGACGGCGGCGCCCATCACGCCCGGACCCTGCGGGCGCTCTCAGCGGCGGGCGGCTCCGAGTTCCCGCTGTTCGTGGCGCCGCTGGCCTTCTGGGCGGACTGGGGGACATTCCTCCAACGTGGAGTTCGCGGCACCGAGCTGCACTCGCTCGTCTTTGACCCGTCGGTCTCGCCCCAGCGGCGGGCACGAGCCATGCGAGACGCGGGGCGGTGGGTGGCTGGCCTCCACGCGACGGCGAGCGTGCCGGCGCCGACCCGCACCCTGGCTGACGACCTTGAGGGGCTTGCGGCCTACGCGCCCGTGATCGCCCAGGCCGACGGCGCGCTCGCTGCCCGGTTCAACGCCGCCGTCTCCGTGCTTGAGGGCGTCCCGCCCAGCGACGAGTTCGTGGCGAGCCATGGCGCGCTGCGCACGGACGCGTTCCTCCTGTCGGGCGGAGCCCGCCCGGTGCTCATTGACCTCGACGGCTTCTGCTGGGCGGAGCCCGCGCGGGACCTTGGCAACCTGCTCGCCTACCTTGACTGGAGCGCCATCCGGCGGCCGGCGCAGTCCGTCGGGTTACCTGCGGGTGAGGCGTTCCTCGACGGGTACGCGTCCGTGCTCCCGCTCCCGGAGGGCGGCCGGCTCGCGGCCTACCACGCCGCGTCGCTGCTGAAGATCGCTGGCCGGCGGTACCGCAGTCTCAGCCTCGCCGAGTGGCCGCTCGTCCCTCGCCTGCTCGACCGGGCGTCCAGCGTGCTTCACGGCCATCATCCCTAGGGACGTTGCCCGGGGGGCGCATATCGGACAATGCTCGCGTCATGGGATGCGGGCCCGCCATGCGAGATGCTCGAATGAGTGATGACTGTGCGCGGCTCGCCGCTGAGCTTGCGGCGTACCAGGTGGGCGAGGCCCTCTCCCAGGGAGCATGGGGAGCCGCGCTCGCCGGGCGGCACCGCCGGCTGGGCCGGGAGGTCGTAATCCTGCGGCTGTCGCCGGCGCTGGCAGCCGATCCCCTCGCCCGGGCGCGGTTCGCGACCCAGGCGAGGGCGCTCGCGGCGCTCGACCACCCGCACATCGCGGCACTCTATGACCTGATCGACCGGGATGAGTTCTGCCTGCTCGTCATGGAGCGGGTCACCGGCGGCGCGCTGCGGGACCGCCTTACGGCTGGCCTGCGCTGCCCCCAGACCGCGTGCGCGGCCCTCCTGGCGGTCTGCGCGGGGCTGGAGCACGCCCACCGGCGCGGCGTGCTCCATGGCAGCCTCACGCCTCGCAACCTCATGCTCACGCCCGCTGGCGTGGTGAAGGTGACTGGCATGGGCATGGCCGGCATCCTCAGCGGTCCAGGCCCCCGCGCCTCCGGGCAGGTGATCGGCCTGGCCACCGATGTGCACGCGGCGGGCGCCGTGCTCTACCAGCTGCTCTCGGGCCAGCTCCCAGAGCCGTCGACGCCCCTGCGTGACCTCACGGCCGCCGTCCCGCCTGGCGTGGCCAGCGCGGCGATGAAGGCCCTGCGCCCGAACCCTGAGGAGCGGTACGCCAGCGCTGAGGCCTTCGGCGTGGCGCTTGCCCAAGCCGCGGGGACGGCTTGGGGGAGCGGATGGCTCGCCAAGGCCGAGGTCACCGTCGCCATCACCGGGCCGATCCTCACCGCCGCTTTCGGAGCGAGCGCCCCACGCGAGCTGGCGGACCCGCGCCCACCCGGCGACGCGGCTGGCCTGGCGCCCGTGAGCGAGCCAGGCGCCGCCACCCGGATCGCCCGCCTGCTCGCGGCGCTTCTCGTCGCCGCTGCGGTCGCGGTGATGGGCGTCGCGCTGCTTACCCGGCCAGCTGGCGCGCCGATGCTGGCGGCCGGCTCCGGGATGTCACCCACCCCGCTCCAGCAGCCTGCGCACTCGCCTCCCAGCATCCAGGCGGAGGCGACGTGGCGGGCGTTGCGCGACGCGCCGGTCACCCGCCAGCAGGCCGCCACCGCGGTCCAAGACGGGGTGATCTGGGTCTTCGGCGGCCTTGAGGGCGATCATGCCACCACCACGGTCGAGGGGTACGACCCGCCGATCGACACCTGGAAGGCCGGTCCCGACCTGCCGATCCCGCTCCGCAACGCGATGGCGGTCAGCTACCGGGGGGAGCTCGTGGTCATGGGCGGATGGCAGCCGGAGGTCTCGAACCTCACCGCCATCACCTCTGACAGGGTGTTCGCCATACGAGATGGGGCGTGGGTTGAGTTGCCCAAGCTGAACCACCCCCGCGCCGCGGGGGCCGCCGCCGTGGTGGGCGACCGGATCGTCGTGGCCGGCGGGCAGGCGGACGGCCAGCTTGTATCCGCCACGGAGGTCTTCGACGGCACTCGCTGGATCGACGCCGCACGCATCCCGACACCTCGGGAGCACCTGGCCGCCGCCTCGTATGGGCCGTTCCTCTACGCCGTCGGCGGGCGAGCGCTCTCGGTGGACAGGAACTCCGCCGCCTTGGAGCGCTACCACCCCGCCACAGACCAGTGGGAGCGGCTGCCGCCGATGCCGACCGCCCGCGGCGGCCTGGGCGCCGCAATCGTCGACGGCCGGTTGATCGCCGCCGGGGGTGAGCAGCCGACAGGGGTATTCGGCACCGTGCAGGCCTACGACATCGCCTCCTCGACGTGGCTGGAGCTTGCGCCCCTGCTGACGCCCCGCCACGGCCTGGGTGTAGCGGCCGTGGGGCCGTCGCTCTACGCGATCGGCGGGGCGGACCGGCCCACCTACACGGAGTCCTCCGCCGCGATGGAGGTCCTCACCCTCCCCCCACGACCGGTCTACGGGGACGCCCAGCTGTAGCCAGCGCCTCGCGTCTCCTGTGCCCTCGAAGTGTGTGGGTTGGCGCGGTCGTGGCGGGGCAGACTCCCCCGAGCCAGGTCAACGAGGAGCAGCGATGGTTGAGTTCGGGTACACGATGATGTGCGAGCAGGCGGGTCCCAAGCAGCTGGTGCGGGATGCGCATATGGCTGAGGATGCCGGCTTCGACTTCGCGGTGATCAGCGACCACTACTTCCCGTGGCTGGACGTCCAGGGCCACTCGCCGTACGCGTGGGGTGTGCTCGGTGCGGTTGCGCAGGCCACCTCCCGCATCCCGCTCATGACCTATGTCACCTGCCCCATCAAGCGCTATCACCCCGTGGTGGTCGCCCAGAAGGCCGCGACGATGGCCCTGCTCAGCGATGGCCGGTTCACCCTCGGCCTGGGCGCGGGCGAGAACCTCAACGAGCACGTGGTCGGTGGCCGCTGGCCCCCGGTGAACGTGCGGCACGAGATGCTCGTCGAGGCGGTGGAGATCATCCGCGAGCTCTGGGCTGGCGGCTACGTGCGGCGTAACGGCCGGTACTTCGAGGTCGACGCGGCAAGGCTGTGGGACCCGCCGGAGGCGCCGCCGCCCATCGGCATCGCGGTGTCAGGGCCAGCGTCCTGCAGGATCGCCGGGAAGCACGCGGACGCGATGATCGCGGTCGAGCCACGCCCGGAGCTTGGGCAGATGTTCGACCAGCACGGCGGCGGCGGCAAACCCCGCATCGGGCAGCTCGCTCTGTCCTATGACCGGGACCGCGAGGCGGCGCAACAGCGGGCGCATGAGCAGTTCCGCTGGTTCGCTGGCGGATGGAAGGTCATGACCGAGCTTCCCGGCCCCGCCGCCTTCGATGCGGCATCACGGTACATCCGCCCGGAGGACATCGCCCAGCAGGTGCCGTGCGGCCCGGACGTGGAGGTCCATGCGCAGGCGGTACGCGCGTTCGTGGACGCCGGGTATACGCACGTCGCGCTCGTGCAAGTCGGCGGCGACCACCAGGAGGACTTCATCAGCTGGGCGCCGAAGGAGCTGCTGCCCGCTTTGCGCTCGCTCTGATCCGGCCGTGGCTCACCAACGAGAGCGCGCTGTCGCGCTCGTGCGGTTGGCCACAGAGACCAACGCGAACACCCCAGCGGTCACGAGCACGATCGTGCCGCCGGGTGGCAGCGCGAGCAGCCAGGCAGCCAGCAGGCCAGCCACGACCGACGCGGTCCCGATCGCCACCGACCAGCCGACGCTGGCGCGGAAAGAGCGCCCGAGCAGCCGGCCGGAGGCGACGGGGAGGACCATCAGCGCGGCCACGAGCAACACGCCGACGATCCGCATGGCCGCCACGACCGTGACCGCGGTCACCGCCGCCAGCAGCGCGTTCAGCGCATCGACGGGCAGGCCGGCCACCCGAGCGGAGTCCTCGTCGATCGCGATGCTGAACAGCGCCCGCCCGCACATCCCCATCGTCGCCACGATCACTAGGCCGATCAGCGCGACGACGGCCACATCGCTGGGCGTCACGGTGAGGATTGACCCGAACAGGTAGGCGAGCAGGCTCGCGTTGAGCAAGCCGGCCAGCCCCAAAAGGACCACCCCAAGCGCGATGCCGCTGTAGAACAGCAGCGCCAGCGCGAGGTCGCCCGACGCCCGCCCCCGCCCGCGGAGGCGCTCGATCCACAAGGCGCCGCCAACCGCGGCGATCAGCGCGCTCCAGATCGGCCACACGCCCAGCAGCAGCCCGCCAGCGATGCCGGCGAAGGCGATGTGGCCCACGCCATCGCCCATCAGCGACATCCGCCGCTGGACAAGGAACGTGCCGATCAGCGGCGCGCAGGCGCCGACCACCAGCCCGGCGGCCAACGCCAGGCGCATGAACTGCAAGTCGAACGGTGGCGGCCACGTCATGGGTCCAGCCCCTCCAGCCAGATCGGCAGGTCCTGGCGGTGCACCCCGAGGTGGACGCCTCCCGCGGTCAGGTCCCCGGGCGGCCCGTCGAACAGGATCTTGCGTTTGAGCACCACGATCCGGTCGAGGTCAGCGGCGACCGCCGTCAGCTCGTGGGACACCAGCAGCACGGCGCCGCCGCGCTCGCGCACCAGCTGGACGAGCGACCCGCGGAACTGGCGTTGGGACTCCGCGTCGACGCCAGTGACGGGCTCGTCGAGCACCAACAACTCGGGCTCGCTCGCGAGCGCTTTGGCGATGAACACCCGCTGCTGCTGACCGCCCGACAGCTGCCGCACTGGCCGGTCACGTAGCGCGATCAGGTCGACGGTGCCCAGCGCGGCATCGATCGCGTCCCAGTCGGTCCGGCGCAGGCGCCGGTGCCAGCCGCTCCGCGCGAGCCTGCCGGTGGCCACGACCTCAGCGACCGTGGCCGGGAGGTCGTCGGGCGTGAGCGCGCGCTGGGGCACGTAGCCCACCCGCCACCGCTCGCGCAACGCGCCGGGCTGCACGCCAAACAGGCGCACGGCGCCAGCGTCGGGCCGAAGCAGGCCGAGCAGCACCTTGACAAGGGTGGATTTGCCTGAGCCGTTCGGCCCCACGAGCGCCACGAACTCACCCCTCGACACCGCCATGGTCACCGTGTCCAACACTGGAGCCTGCGTGTACGCGAAGGACACCGCGTCGGCGGCCAACAGCGTGTCAGCGCCGCGCCTGTCCCCGCCAGGCCGCCCAGGCGTCATCGCCCCGCGGTGGCTCAGGCGCATCCGAGCGCCTCCCGGAGCACGGACAGGTTGTCCCGCATTACCGTGATGTAGGTCGCCCCGCGCGCGATCTCGTCCTCGGTCAGGCCCTCGAGGGGGTTGAGGACCGCGGTCCGGGCCCCCGTCTCCCGGGCGAGGGTCTCGGCGACCGCAGGTGAGACCAACGTCTCAGTGAAGATGGTGGTCGCCCCCTCGCGCCGGACCAGCGACGCGAGTTCTCCGAGGCGCCGCGGATCCGGCTCCGCCTCAGGAGAGACGCCCGCGATGCCCAGCTGCTGCAGGTTGTAGCGCTTGGCCAGCCAGCCAAAGGCCTCGTGCGCGGTGACGAGCTGGCGCCGCTGGCAGGTCGCCAACCCGCGCTCATAGTCGCGGTGCAACGTCGCCAGCTCGGCGCGGTACGCCATGGCGCGCGCGCGGAAGCTGCCCGCATCTGCTGGCGCGACCTGCGCCAGCGCCCCAGCGATCTCGTCCACCGTGCCAGCCATGAGCAGCGGGTCAAGCCAGACGTGTGGATCGAGGCCGGCCGGCTCCGCGGCGGTCTCCGTTGCCGCCGAGCCATGCCCGTCCTCATGCTCCCTTTGGCCGTGCTCCTCAAGGGCGACCTCGCCCTCCTGGCTGATTGGCAGCGCCCGCAGGATCTCCACCGTCATGCCCTGGCGTTGCCTGGCGGTCTGCTCCGCCGCCGGTTGGAACCCGCGGCCCATGACCACGACAACGGCTGCCTGCAACAGCTCCTCGGTTTGCCGTGGATCAAGCTCCAAGTCGTGTGGCTCGGTGCCCGCGGGCGTCAGGTTGCTCACCCGTACACGGTCCCCACCGACCTGCTCGGCTGCGACCGCCAAGGGGTAGAAGCTCGCAACCACGTTGAGCCGCTCACCCTCCGCAGTGGGAGAGGGCCTGCCAGCCCTAGCCTGCGGCCCGCCGCAGCCCATGAGCAGGCTCGCCAGAAGGACAACACTGCTGACGCTGAACACGACCCGCGAGCCCCGCACACCCAACCCCTTACCGCCAATGATTTCCATAACCACTGTAGCTTCACTCGATCATGAAGTCGAGCGAAACTGAAATTCATTACCGAGTATCGCTTGCGTGGGTAGGCGGGGAGGCATACCCGGCTTCGTCGCTGCTTGCCAGGTCAGCCCGGTCGCGGCGCGTATGACTGCGTCTCGTGGCGCCAGCCGTCGCCGTTACTCGAGCCGCTTGCCAGCGAGCTCTCTCCCGACATCGAGCAGCTGAGTGGCCACGTCCGCGAGGTGCAGCGCCGCATCATGCGCGCCCTCGCCCTCGGCCTCCTGAGAGAGTCGCAAGAGACGATCAGCGAGCTGCTGAATGCGCTCTCCGATCACGCCCCTGTAGTACGCATCCGCGTTAATGCCATGGGTTGTCATGCCATTGTCCTTCCCCAGACCGCTCTGCCGAAATCATAAAAACGAGCGAAGGCAACGTAAGGGGCGGACGCGCGCGGCGGCCATAGCCACCCTTCGCAGCCGTGCGGAGGGCCGGATGACCAGCATATTCCCTATGACACGCATGGCCGCCTCAACTGGCATGTGTACTAAGGGCGCTTTATGGGTATGCGCTGAGGGTCCGCCCCAGCCGGCCCGTGCGACCGGCCTCGCCCCCTCCGGCCGCTCGCACGGGCTCCACCGGCTACCTCACAGCCCAACGCCGAGCGAGGCCCAGAACCGCTCAAGCATGCCCGCGCCCCGAGCGGGATCCTGCAGCATCCACCAATGACCAAGCCCAACCAGATCAGCCACGCCCGCCCCGGCGTTACGGGCGGCGCGCCGAGCGCCCTCAGGTGAAAGGAACGGGTCCTCTGACGGGATTACCACCAACCCCGGCGCTGGCACGTCACGAAAGCCCGGCGCCCACTCCCGGCCTACCTCGACCGCCGACCGGTACAGCGCCAGGATGCATCCGGCCATCGTGCGGTCCAACCTGCCAGCTATCGCCAACGCATGCTCACGGGGGACGCCGAACTGCTCGAACACGCCAGCCTGCTCCTCCGCCGGAGAGGCCAGCCATTGGTCGAAGAAGTCCTCGCCCGCTCCAGGCGTCTGCCAGATCCTGGCGAACTCGTGCCACTGGAACGCGGGATCAGCGACACCGGCCGCGTCGGTGACCCAAGAGCGGACCAGGTCGGCGCGGGCGCTGACCACGCGCGCCACAAAGCCCCCGCCCCAGTCATGGCCCACCAGGTCGACGGGGCTGTCAGCGGCCAGCCGCTCCACCTGTCCGGCGAGCCAAGCCACGTACTCCTCTTTGGTGGCGCCGAACCCCTCGGGCCGGGGGCAGCCGAAGCCGGGAAGCTGGAGCGCCTCGACGTCGCTGCGGCGCAGGTGCGCTCGCAACGGGTCCCACAGCGCAGGTGTTTCGGGGACACCATGGACCAAGACGACGCTCATCAGCAACCATCCTCCTGGCATCGAGCGACGGCGCAGCTTGGCACCATCACCGCTCATCGGGCAAGGCCTACCATCCCGAGCGTGCCAGCGCCGCGCGGTGGTACCGTTGCCGCAATGAGCAGCTCGATGATGGTGCGCGCCCGTGTCCGCGCGGGGGCGACGAACGCCGCGGGACCAGCGGCGGCGCACGCATAGCCAGAACTTCCTCGTCGACCTCGACGTCGTCCGGCGGTTCCTGTCCAGCGCTGAGCTTCGTCCCGACGACCTCGTTGTCGAGGTTGGAGCCGGGACCGGCGCGTTGACGCTCGCGCTTGCCCAGGCCGGCGCGCAGGTTATCGCGATCGAGCGCGATCCCGTGTGGGCGCGGCACCTTGTGCGCAACCTTCGGGCAGCAGGGCTCGCAGCCCAAGCGCGTGTGATCGAGGCGGACTTCAGGCAAGTGCGGTTGCCTGAGCAGCCATACCGGGTGGTGTCCAACCCGCCGTTCTCATTGACGACGGCGTTGTTGTCGTGGCTGCTTGATGATGTGGATCGTGGGCCATGGCGGGCGGACCTCTTGCTCCAGCTGGAGGTCGCCCGCAAGCGTGCGATCGAGCCACCGACCTCGCTGCGCTCGGCCGGCTGGGCGCCGTGGTGGACGTTCCGGGTCGGCGACAAGGTCGACCGCCGGGCGTTCCGGCCTATGCCTCGCGTCGATGCGGCTTGGTTGACCGTGCGCCGGCGGGAGCCGCCGGTGCTTCCTACCTGGCTGTCCCCCGACTTCGCCGCAGTTCTGCGGACGGCCTGGACGCCGCCACCTAAGTGCACCCGCCCATAAATACGGCGGCATTCGGCCGCGCCTGCATCCCCGCTCGCGGTGTTGCTCCTCGCACACGTAGCCTCCGGCTACGCGCACTCGTCGCCCCTTGCGAGCAAGGCGCAGTCGCACCCTCGGTGCGTGACCGTATTTACGGTTGGGAGCACTAAGTACGTGTTCGAGAACTGCGGCTGCGATCCGTGGGCGGAGCGCAGCGGAGCGGCGGTTTTGGTGGCCCTTGCCGCCGAAACCGCCTCAGATATAACCAAATACTACGCCGATTAGCAGGAAATGGTCGTGCCTCGTCCCGGAAGGAGGCTCCGACCTAAAAGGGTGTTCGCGAGCGGAACCCGACGAGGCACGACCCCACCAAAAGACTTCTCAAACACGTACTAAGAACCGCTCGTTGGCCGGGGTGGTCTCGGTGCCCTGACGGCTGGTACCGGCCGGGCTGGTGAAGGCACTCAAGTGCATGCGGTCCAATTTGGCCGCGATCACTCGGACCCGGCCGCGGACACCAGTGCGCTGAACCCTCAGCCTTCCAGGGCGCCAGAATCGTCGATGTCCACCTATACCTATGGCAACTCCTAAGCCGCCCCTAAAGTTCTGCCGGCCATATCAATCAGTCCTCCGATTACTGCGATGCTAAGAAAGGATCCATACCACTTTGCGGTATCTGCTAAGGACAGACGGATCCAGTGATGCTCTCTCCGCCAAATCCCTTCGAGCGCGCACGCCCCTGATGTAACAAAAGCAAGTGCTGAGGCATAGCTGGTTGGATGTTTCGTTCCAACCCCCAAGAATACAGAAAGCATGGTGAGCAACAATCCAACTGTGGCCAATGATAGTGTGGCTCGGGTAGCTTTGATAATTGTAGGAACCTTATCCGAAAGTGCAGGCTGTGCGGGAACTCTAGGAAAGCGCAACAAGCTGCGCAAGGTGGCCTCACCTTGCCTAAGTTTGTCGAAGCTTTTCTGAAGTAAGCGCCACCTTCTTTTCGTGCTCTCGTAAAAGTCTTTCCGAAACTTCCACACGTCCCCTATTGGTTTGGCGTAGCCCTTGTAATACAGCAGCGTGACATTCCTGGAACGCAGCCTAAGAAATCCGTAACCCCAGGCGTCGCTCCGCTCCACACGATTGCTATTCCTATCTAATTCCTCCCACCGACGTAGATTGTGCTGGATATCATGCCTGTCAGTCTTTCGGTGTCGCCGCCGTCCATGGTACCAACATTTGTGCCATTCGCCAGCTACTGGGCGTCGACATCCGCCTTTCTTTGGTGGTGGGTAGGGATAGCCACACGGCAGAGGCAGGATCGTCCCACGCATCCACCAAACGCAGACGCTAAGGGACACCGCATATATTGGCAAAAGTGCTGCAATGCCAAGTGGCCATGGTATAGGACTTACCTTGTCGAGCCAAATGCCGAAAAGGGTGAGCGCTCGCGCAAAGACATAAAGAGGCTCGGCCATAACGCAATGGTATGAGCGACGCGACGCAATGTAAACCCCCCACTTCGTAGCGTACTCCTCTTTCCGTAGTTGATATCGACTGAGGGGTCTGTTCGGTCAAAGGCTGATCAATGGTGATGGCGCGATACCGGTTGTAACGCCTGTCGATGCGTAGGCCAGTATTCGGCCGCTGTAATTATTTTAATATCGTTACCGGTGTTATCCCGGGGATGAGGTTCGCGGGCCTGAGCGTTGGCTCGTTTGGCGCACGGTGAGTTGCGGGCCCGCGCCTAAGGGCTCGTGACTGTGGCGCGTGACCCTGGGCAGCGGCCAATCGACGGCTCTGGCGGTCAGCGGGCGATGAGGAGGTCGGCCAGGTATTGGGTGTGCTGGTAGACGGTCTTGGCGCCGGCCTCAGGGTCGGTGAGGAGCCGCGCGGCGAGGGTGGTGGCTTGATCGACAGTGGCGTGGACCTGATCGATCGATTCGGCGGCGGCGATCGTGAGGCACAGGTCCCGGAGCTGGGCGGTCCAGCGCGCGAGGCGCTCGGCCGAGGCCACCACGTAGCCGGCGTGCGCGGTGATATTCGGGGTGGCGTCTGGCGCGTCGGCGGCCAGGCGCGCCTCCCGCTGGACGGCGCGGAGGTAGCCAACGCGGCGGCTGTTGCTGAGCCCGAACCCGTCGCCTGCCCCGGTGACCACCCCGTCGCCGTCGCGGTCGCCGTAACGCGGGCCTGCTGGCCCGTCGATGAGGTTGACCAGCGCCTCTGCGTGGCGCCTCATCCGGTCCAGGTCACCCGCGTCCCGCGCGTCGAGCATCCGCCCGGATTCGCGTTGCGCGGCGCCGGTGGCTTGGAGCAGCCCGGTTGTGAGGCTGACCCGGCCGGGGGTGCCGTCGAACGAGACGAGCAGGTTGCGGATGTGCGCGAGGGCGTTGGGGGGCAACGCCGACCGCAGGACGACGTCGCCGGACGGTGAGCGGTTGGTGTCCGGGTCCGGCTCTACGGTGATCTCGAGCGCGTCGAAGCTGGCGAGGAGGTTGGATCCGCCCGTGGCCAGAGCGGCGATCGCGTTGCCGTCCAGGCTGGTGTGGATGAGGCCGATGCTGCGGCGCTGGTTGGTTGGGGTGGCGAGCAGCCACGCCTCGTAGCGCATGCCCTCTGGTGGGGTGGGCAGGTGTGTGGCGGTGAGGGTGGCGACATCGAGCGAGCCGGCGCCGTCGGAGAAACGGAGCCGGCCCAAGCCCGGCTGGCTGGGAGCCGGGACGGCTCCGGGCGAGCGCGCCTGGAGCTTCACGCGGGATCCCGGGGATGCCCCCGCGAGGCTCGTGGGGGCATCCGGCGGGTATGCGCTCGGGCGGTGCTCGCCGAGCGCGACCAGGCTTGCGGCGAGGAGGAGCAGCGCCGCGCCGCAGACGAGGAGCCGATCGTGCCAGCTGGCCCGGTCGGGAGCAGCCGAAACGGCTGGCTCGCGCTCGCCGGCGGTGGTGAGAGGGCGCGGCGCCTCGCAGGGAGCGCCACTGGCGGCAGCCGGCGCCAGTCGGGGCGCCTGTGGCGGTGTGGGCACGAGGGCCGGGGCGGTCGAGGTCGCGCGCGCTTGGCGGGCGGCGGCGAGCAGCTCGTGGGCGTCCTCGTGATCAGGGTCGAGGGCGAGAACCCGCTCCAGCCACTCGACCGCGACGTCCCAATGGCCCGCGCTGAACGCCTCGACCGCCGGGGCGTACAGGCTCGCCAGCCGCATGGAAGAGGGATCCGCGTGCTCCTCGTCGAGGCGCTCGAGCGCCTCTCGCATCGCTGCCGCGGTCTGGTACCGGCCCGATGGCTCTTTCGCGAGCGCGCGGAGCAGGACGGCCTCGAGCGGGGCCGGCAGGCCAGGGGCGAGGGTCCGTGGCGGGGGCGGCGGCTCGTAGGCGTGGCGGGCGAGCGCGGCGGTCGGCGTGTCGGCGTCGAATGGCACCCGCCCGGTGACCATCTCGTAGAGCACGACCCCAAGCGCGTAGACATCGGTGCGGGCGTCGATCGGCAGGCCGAGCGCCTGCTCGGGCGCCATGTACGCGGCTGTGCCGACGACAAAGCCTTGCTGCGTGAGCTGGGGGTCCTCCCTGCGGGCGACGAGCTTGGCGATGCCGAAGTCCGCGAGCAGCGGCCAAGTCGGCGACGCCATCAGGATATTCGTGGGTTTCACGTCTCGGTGCACGACGCCGCGCTGGTGAGCGTGGTGGAGCGCGTCCAGCAGGCGGCTCGCCAGCTGGACCGCGGTTGGCGGGTCCATCGGCACGCCGAGTGAGTCGGCGAGGGTGGCTCCGCCCTCGATGTACTGGGTGGCGAGGTAAAAGCAGCCGTCCTGCTGGCCGTAGTCGTAGACCGGGAGGATGTTGGGGTGCGCCAGCCGGGCGGTCGCTTCCGCCTCCAGCTGGAAGCGCGCCGCCAGCTGAGGATCGGCGGCGGGGTGGAGCACCTTGAGCGCGACGAAGCGCCTGAGCGCCGGCTGCGAGGCTTTGTAGACGGTCGACAGCTTGCCGCGGCGGATGACCTCGCAGAGCTGGAATTGCCCCAGACGACTTCCCGCTGCCTCGTCCATCCCGCCACCCCATCTGCCGGCCCAGTCCCGTGGTCGGTTGGGAGAATTCTACCTTTCGTAGCGAGCGTTCACGTGTCGTCCATATACACGTACCATTACAGTCATGAATATTGATGATGTTTTGGGTGGGCTTGGGGGGCTTAGCGGCATACAGCGGGTCCTCTGCGGCCCGGCGTCTCGGGCTGCGCTGCGGGCTGCGCTGCGCGAGCTGCTTGAGCCTGGCCAGCCGCTCGGCACCTGCCGGCTCCGCCGGGCGAAGTACCGGACCAGGCGCCGGCTGTCCGCCTACTACGACGTCACGGTCGGCGGCCACCGCAGGCCGATCGCGGTGACCTGGACCCCAGCCAGCGCCCACGCCGGGCCGCGCGCGGCCGGTGATCCGGCGGAGCGCGAGGCGATCGAGCGGGGGCTCGCGTCCCCGTTCACGCGCCTGGCCACCGAGGTCGGATCGGCCCAGATGCGGATCCAAGTCGCGCCGGCCGATGCCGAGTTCCCGCAGCTCGCCCGGGTCTCGGACCCCGCGCATGCCCCCGCTGTGCTCGCCGCGGCAGGGATGGACATCGTGCCAGGGGCGACCGTCACCACCATCCGATACCGGCCAGGCCGCCGCCATCTCCTCCGGTATGACACCGGCCGGACCGCGGCCTTCGTCAAGTGCTACCGGGACGGTGAGCGGGCTGCGCGGGCGGGCCGCGTTGCCGGAGGGGTCGCCGGCCGGCTGGCAGGGGCCGCCGCCCCGCTGCGCGCGGTCCGGCCGCTCGCGGTCCTCGCCGACGACGCGGTCGTGGTCTACCCGCGGGTGGTGGGCACGCCGCTGTCGCGGCAACTGGCCCGCGTCAGCCCCGACGCCGGGCCGCACCTCCACGCGGCGGGGGCTGGCCTCCGGCTGCTGCACCGCAACTCATCTGCGCTGCTGGCCGATCTGAAGCCGCACAGCTTCGCGAGCGAGGCCACGAAGACCGCGTCGGCCTGCGAGCACATCCATACCCTCCTGCCTGAGGTCGGCCGGCGTATCACCGCCGCGTTGGACCGCGCGCGCGAGCTGCACGACGGGTTGCCGCAGGAGCCAGCGACCCTCGTGCATGGGGACTTGAAGGCCGACCATCTCTGGGTCACGCGCGGCGGGCTGGTCTTGATCGACTTCGACACATGTGAGGTTGCCGACCCCGCGCTGGACATCGGCAAGCTTCTCGCCGACCTCCAGTGGTGGCACGACCAGCATGGCCGCCCGGGCTCGGTCATCCCAGTTCAGGCTCATGTCCTCGACGCCTACCAGGCGCCGAGCGAGCGTGTGCTCCGCGCGCGGGTCTATGAGGCGGTGATCTTGATCAAGATCACTGCTCACCGAGTCCGGCTGTTCGACCAGGACTGGCCTCAGCGGACCGCGCGCCTGATCGGCCGTGCTGAGGCGGCGCTTGCGGATTTGGAGGGGCAGATCGGGCGTCGCCTCGCTGGCGCATCCACGACCGCGACGACGTTGCGCTGAGCACGGAAGGGAGCAGGGGGGAGGTGCGGGAGTGGCCAGATGGCCTCAAAGCGCGCCCGGTGGCTGACGCCCTGCGTGAGACGGGCGTCGCGGAGGTAATGACGTCAACGAGCTTTGACCGGCACCCGACCGCGTTTCACGCCACCGGGCTGCCGATCCTGCGGGTGGCGCTCGATGTCGAGCAGATGACCGGGCTGCTTGAGCCACTGCTCCAGCCGCTCGGCGGCTTGGAGGGGCCGGTGCAGTACGCGAAGCTGCTTGACTACAAGCGGGGAAACCGTGGGCTTGTCCGCTACAACGTGCGGACCGCCTCTGGGCCGGCGCTGGTCGTCGGCAAGCTCTACCCTGCCCTCGACCGGATGCTCCGCGTCCAAGCGGTCATGGAGCTCTTGTGGGCTGAGGTCTTCGACCGCTCGGCGGCGTTCGGGGTGCCGCGCCCGCTTGGCTCTATCCGCGACCTCGCGATGCTCGTGTATGTCCCTGTCGAGGGGCTGTACCTCGACGAGCTCCTGCTGTCCACCAGCGCCGCCAAGGGCTTCGCGCAGACCGCCCGCTGGCTCGCCACCCTGCACACAAGCCGCCTGCCACTGTGGCGGCAGTTCGACTTCGAGGCCGAGCTTGTCCACCTGCAGGCCTGGGCGGTGTTGGTCGGGCACTGCGAGCCGGCCCTTGCTGATGCCGCAGACCGCTTGAGCCACCAGCTGCAGCAGCGCGCGAGGACCCTGCGGTTCGCGGTCAACGCGCCGATCCACAAGGACTTCCAGTACCGGCACGTCGTGGTCGGCGAGCGGCTCTGCGTCATCGACTTTGACGAGATGCGGATGGGCGACCCCACCTGTGACCTGGGGCATTTCTGCGCGAACTTGGACCTTCTCGCCCTCCGTACCTCGCACGCCGCGCGGGTCGCCGTGCTGCAAGACACGTTCCTCGCCGCCTACAGGGAGGCCACTGGATGGACCGCGGACGCGCGCTTCGACTGGTTCCATGCGTATACCTGCTTGAAGATCGCCAAGCAGCTCTGCACCACTCGTGGGCCTCGCCCCCGGCCGTCGGGCGAGGAGCAGCGACGGCAGATGGAGGCGATACTCGCCCGGGGCCTGCAGTCGGTGGAGGGGGGATGATGGTGCGCGGGCGAGGGCTGGCGTGAGTGGCGCGCGGGTCGGTGTGGTGCTGCGCAGCTTCCCACGGCTGTCGCAGACCTTTGTGCTGTCCGAGATCCTGGCGCTCGAACAGCTCGGGCTGGAGCTTGAGGTGTTCGCGTTGACCAACCCGCGCGAGCCGATCACCCAGCCCGAGGTCGCCGCCATGCGCGCGCCAATCCACTACCTTCACCCCACCCCGACCGTGAACCTGCGCGCGCTCGGCTACCTCGCCCGCCGCGCGGCTCAGGCGCCGGGCTACGCTGCCGCCTCCCGCTGGGCGCTCCTCGGCCAGGCGGCGCACCTGGCCACGCTGGCCCGCGACCGCCAGGTCCGGCACCTCCACGCGCACTTCGCCCACGACCCGACGCTGGTCGCGCTGCTCGCGTCGCTGATGACCGGGGTGCCGTTCAGCTTCACCGCCCACGCGCGTGACCTCTACCAGGTCCCCCAGCGCGCGCTGGCTGACCGCGTGAGGCGGGCCGCCCACGTGGTGACCTGCTGCGAAGCCAACGCCGCCTACCTTGCCACCGTCGCGCCTGAGCGCGCGGCTGCGGTGATCCTCCACGGCGTCAACGTCGAGCGGTTCCAGCCGGGCGGGCCCGCGGAGCCGGGGCTGATCGTCTCGGTCGGCCGGCTGGTTGAGAAAAAAGGCTTCGGGGTCTTGCTTGCCGCATGCCAGCGGCTGGCCGAGCGCGATTTTCGGTGCGTCATCTACGGCGACGGCCCGCTGCGGGCGGAGCTGGCGGCGCAGATCGACCGGCTTGGGCTGGCTGAGCGGGTCAGCTTGGCCGGCGCGTGCACGCAGCGCCAGCTCGCGCGAGCCCTCCAGCACGCCGAGGTGTTCGCGCTGACGCCGCTCCAGGGCGCGGACGGCGACCGGGACGGCATCCCGAACGTCCTGCTCGAAGCCATGGCCTGCGGCCTGCCAGTGGTCAGCACCACGATCGGCGGCGTTGGCGAGGCCATCCAGCACGGCGTGAACGGCCTGCTCGCCGCGCCCGGCGACGCCGATGGCGTAGCGGCGCACCTCGCTGCGCTGCTCAGCAACGGAGACCACCGCCGCCGGCTCGGGGCCGCGGCCCGCCAGGCGGCCGTCGAGCGCTTCGACGCGCGGGTCTGGGCAGAGCGGCTCGCCGCGCTGCTCGCCACACCAGCGGGCGCGGCGACATGAGCCGGACGGCGGTGGACCTTACATGAGCCGGACGGCGGTGGGGCTGGCAGAGCCGGACGGCGGTGGACCGTACATGAGCCGGACGCTTGTCATGGACCGGGAGCAGGCGCAGCTCGACCTCGCGTTTGACCCTCGGCGGATGGGCCCGCTGCTTGCCGAGGCCATCGCGTCGCGCGGCGCCCGGGTGAGCGCTGGCGGGTGCCACATCCTCGACGCGAAGTACGCGCCGCGCGAGCGCTGCACCGTGCTGTACGAGCTGGGGGATCAGCTGATCGTCGGGTTCCTGCGCTGGGACGGCGAGGTTGGGGACGGCGGCGGTCTGGATATCCCCGAGGCCGGGATGCGCGTTTACCGCTTCCCCCACGACCCCGCCCTGCCAGGGCTGCCTGCCGCGCTGGACCCAGCGGCGGTCGCGCGGGCGCTGGAGGGCGTCCTGGGGGAGCGAGTCCCGCGCTGCGCGGTCACGCTGCTGCGTTACCGGCCCACCCGGCGTGTGACGCTGCGCGTTGACCTGCGCACCGTTGACCTGCGCACTCTGGGCCGCGCGCGGCGCACGCTGTTCGTGAAGGTCTACCACGACGTGGCCAAGGCGAGGGGGGTCGAGTCCGCGCTCCGCGCGCTCGCGGGCACCTCGGCCGTGCGGGCGGGGCGGCTCGTCGTCGCGCCGCCTATCGCGGTCTTGGGCACGCTCCAGTGGGTGCTGTTCGACGCGGTTCCTGGCGTGCCCCTCGACGGGATGCTCGCCCGGAGCGGGCACGCCGCCCAGGCCATACCCGCCGCCGCTGGCGCGCTCGCGGCGCTGCACCGCGCCGGGCCGGTGCCCGCGCTATCCCGCCCGGTCACGGCGCAGCTCGCCCGCGTCGCGCGGCGCGCGGAGCGGGCGGCGGAGGTCGCTCCCGCGCTTGGCGCGGCGATGGCGGAGCTGGCCGGCGCACTCGCGCAAAACCCGCTGTGGCAGGCTGGCCAGGATGAGGGGACGCTGATCCACGGTGACTGCAAGCCGAGCCAGTTCCTGGTATGCCGGGAGGGCTTCACGGCGCCGCAGCTCGCGCTCCTCGATTTCGACAGCTGCGGGCTCGGCGACCCCGCGTCTGACGTCGGCGCCTTCCTGGCGTCGTTGCGTAAGCTGCGCGGGGCATGGGCGGGGGGCACGCGCGCCGCTGCGGCGCTCGGGGACGGGTTCCTCAGCGCGTACTGCGCGGCGGCCGGCCGGGGAGCGGACTTCCGCGCGCGCGTGGCCTGGTACGAGGCGCTTGCGCTGCTCCGGAAGGCGCAGCGGGCGTTCGCGCGGGCGCCCCGCTCGCCGCTGCCCGCCGCGATTCTCGCGGAGGCGCGCGAATGCGTGCTGGGAGGGGAATGAGCGTGAGCGGCACGGGGGACACGGACACTCGCCGAGGGCTTCGCCTCCTGCGGCCATACATCAAGGAGCAGCGCTGGCCGTTCCTCATCGCGGTGATGACCCTCGCCTTCGAGGCGGGCACGGCGGTGTTGCAGGCGGTCCCGCTCGCGTACCTGATCGACTTCCTCACGGGCAAGCGGCCCGGGATCTCGGCGCAGCTCGGCCTGCCTGTGGCCGTCTCACCGCTTATCGACACCGTCGCGGCGTTGACGCTGGCGATCGTGCTCCTCGCGATGGTGAACAGCGCGGGCGACTCGATGGCCGAGATCTACCTGGCGAAGGGCGGCCGGAATCTTGGCTACCGGCTGCGCGTCGGCCTGTACGCCCACCTCCAGCGGCTCTCGCTCGCGTACCACGACGAGCGTCGCACCGGCGATGTCGTCACCCGGCTGACGGGTGACGTCACCGCCCTCGAAGAGTTCGTCACCAAGTCAGCTAGCGACCTCATCGGCAGCCTGCTCTTGCTGCTCGGCACGCTCACAGCGCTGCTGACGAAGTCATGGCAGGTCGCGGTGCTTGCCGTGGTCGTCGTCCCGGTGATCGCGGGCGTGTCGAACTTCTTCTCTGTACGCATCAAGAAGGTCGCGAAGCGGCTGCGCGCCCGCGAGGGCGACCTTGCCTCGGCGGCGCAGGAGATGCTCACGTCGATCAGGGTCATCCAGGCGTACGGCCGTGGCGGGTACGAGGAGCGGCGCTTTGCGCAGCAGAGCTCGGCCGCGCTCGACGCGGCGCTCGACGCCGCGCGGCTGGAGGCGTGGTTCAGCTGGGTGGTCAAGGTGCTTGAGGCCGCGACAACCGCGGCGGTCGTGTGGGTCGGCGTCTGGCTGGTCGGCCGCGCCAGCTTGACGGTCGGGACGCTGGTCCTGCTCATCTACTGGATCGACGCGATGTTCAAGCCGTCGCGGCGGATCGTCAAAGAGTGGGCGACGATCGGGAAGCTTATCGCGAGTTTGGACCGGATCGGCGAGGTCTTCGCCCGCGAGCCGACGGTGTTCGACGCGGAGAGCGCGGTGGAGGCCCCGCTGTTGCAAGGAGCGATTGAGTTCCGCGGCGTGAGCTTCGCCTACCGGCCTGACCCGATCGACGGCTCGCCCGAGAGGCTGGACACGCCGGTCGTGCTGAGCGATATCAGCTTCCGCGTCGCGCCTGGCGAGGTCGTCGCGCTGGTTGGCCGGAGCGGGGCCGGCAAGAGCACGATCGCCCAGCTCCTCCCACGCCTGTACGACCCGGACGCCGGCCAAGTCTTGATCGACGGGTGCGATGTGCGCCAGTTCACGCTCGACTCGCTCCGCGGCCAGATCAGCATGGTCCTGCAAGACACCGTGCTCTTCACCGGGACTGTGGCGGAGAACATCGCCTATGGCCGTCCTGGCGCCACGCGGGCGGAGATCATCGCCGCGGCGGAGCAGGCGAACGCGCACGAGTTCATCACCCAGATGGAGGATGGCTACGACAGCATGCTCGGTGAGCGCGCCGCCACCCTGTCCGGCGGGCAGCGCCAGCGGATCGCGATCGCGCGCGCGTTGATCCGCAACGCGCCAATCCTCATCCTCGACGAGCCCACCACCGGCTTAGACGCCGAGTCCACCGAGCTGGTGCTCGGGGCGCTGCGAGCGCTCATGGCGGGGAAGAGCACGCTGATCATCTCCCATGATCTCAACCTCGTCCGCCACGCTGATTCGATCCTCGTGCTTGAGGCTGGGCAGATTGTGCAAGTCGGGAGCCACGGCGACCTGATCCGGCAGCAAGACGGGATCTACGCCGAGTTCCACGCCCGGCAGTGCAGCTCGTTGAACGGCTCCCCACAGCCGCCCCGGAGGCAGCTAGCCCCGGTGCTCGCCGGTGGGCCGGCCGACGGCGTCGCTGAGGAGCTGCCCGCCCTCGCTAAGGCTGGCAAGCCCCAGGCAGTGCCGCCGCTCCGCGGACCGAGCGCGCCAGCGCGGGTGCGTGGGCTCGACCTGCTCGCCCAGCTCCCCAGCTGGCTTGCGGCTGCCGTGGACGCTAAGCGTGTCCACAACGCCCTCGCCCGGACGGTGGCCGAGTTCGTGTCGGGCGCGATGGTGCTGGAGTCCTGCGCGCCTAACCGGCTGCGGCTTAAGGGCGAGCGGTGGACCGCGTGCTACGACGCGCGCGTGCGGGTGCCCCGCGCCCCCGGAGGAGCCGCCCCGGTGAACGGTGGCCGCGTCGTCGCGCTCGCGGGCACGCTTGATCCGCCCCACGCGGGAGATGGCGTCGCCGAGGTCCGCGGGTCGTTTGGCTCGCCCGACTGGCGGTGCCGGCTGCCTGAGCTCAACCTCAGCCTCTGGACCCGGCCTGCCGACGGCGCGCTGTCGGCGATGCGGCTCTTGGCAGATCCGGAGACGTGCCGGGTGCTCCTAGAGGACACGCTCGGGTTACGGCTCGCGGCCTGCCGACCCAGGATCGTCCAGTACAAGTACGGGAGCCGCTGCACGGTTCTCGTCGAGATGCAGCACCCGGCGGGGGACAGTGGGCGTGACCTCGCGGTGGCGAAGATCTACCGCGGCACCACGGGTGGGAACGCATACCGGGGCATGCGCGCGCTTTGGGACTCGCCATTAGCGTCTGGCGATGTCGTCACGATCGCGGAGCCGCTCGCCTACCTTCCCTACCTCCGCTTGCTCCTCCAGGGGGCGATACCCGAGGAGCGGACGTTAGAGGATCTCCTGCGGTCGGCGGTCGGCAACCTCGGCGCTGACGCGGACCTGCATACGTACATGCATCAGACGGCGTTCGGCCTCGCGGCGCTGCACACCTGTGGCGTCGAGTACGGCTCGGAGGTGACGTTCGCCGACGAGGTAGCGGATCTTAGGCGGCGTTGCGCTCAGCTGGCCGGCCCAGTCCCGGCTGTCGCCGCGGTCGTGGGGTCCGTGCTCGCGCAGATCGAGGCGCGGGCGGAGGCCTTCCCGCCCGGCCCGCTCGCGGTCACGCACCGCAACTTCCTGCCCGAGCATGTGCTGCTCTGGAAAGGCCAGATCGGGTTCATCGACTTCAGCGGCATGTGCCAGGCTGAGCCGGCTATGGATCTCGGGCGGTTCTGCGCCTCGGTCAAAACGATGGAGCTTGGCGAGCGCCAGGGCAGACCAGATGAGTCTCTGCGGCTTGCGCGCCTGCGCGAGCTGCAGGCGTTCTGTGAGGAGTTCGTGTCCTCTTACGCCGCGCTTGCGCCGCTCAACCGCGATCGGGTCATGCTCTGGGAGGCGCTCAACTTGCTCACCGCGGTAGTGGATTGTTGGACCAAGGTGAGGCCCCGCCGCCTGGACGCCGCGGTCCTCGCGCTCACCCAGCACCTCCGTACTCTCGACATCGACGGGGTGTGACGGCACTTCGGGCGGACTCGTCCCCATGGCTGCCAAGCGCGCGTGACTCTGGCACCGGGAGAGTGGAGCCACGCGCGCTGGCCATGGGACCAGACTGAGAGACAGTGAGACAGTCGGGGCAGGGTTACCGCGGATATTTACCCCCCGTTAAACCCGCCAGGGTTGCCTGCTAGGGGAAAGGCGCAGACCCCCACACCCTGCCCCGACCGTCGATCTTTATTGCACCGCTGCTGCCCCGCAGCGACGCGCGTCCCTCGATCTCTCCGTATCTGATCTGGGGCCGCGACCGTCCTAATACGAGAGCACGAGATCACTCATGACGCTCATAGCATGGCGCGCGGGCGGCGCCACCGGAAGGCGGGGGACCGGCGGTCATCCGGCAGGTAGGTCAGTGGCGCACATGGAGATGCCGCTCTAGGGTGCCGGGGTCTCGATCGCCCCACTTGCAAGGTCGATTACTCCCTGCCATAAAACTGCAATGTCGACCGCGTAGCGTGATCCTGCCATGGGGCAAAGCCGCCGGTTTGGGAGAGCATGGTGAGAGTCTGGAAGAGCACATCATGTGCGTCGTAAGTGAGTGGGACGGTTCGACCGCCCGGGCGTTACGCAAGGCGTTGCGGATGTCCCAGGAGCGGTTCGCTGAGCACTTGGGGGTCGGAGTCCGCACAGTCCGTGACTGGGAGGCGGCTGGACACAAGCTCACACCGGTCATGGCGCACCAGGAGGCGCTGGACACCGTGCTCGAGCGGTCCTCCGCCGACCAGCGCCGCCGCTTCGAGGCCCTATGTCGTGAAGAAGGGATGGAGCGGGCGCCGGGCGCGACATGGCCACAGCCCGACACTCCGCCCGCGGACTGGCTCACGGGGGACTTGGCCTCCGGCGACTCGCCGCAGATGGCCGAGCACCTTGGGGCCGCGGCCCGGATTGACGCTGATCGCGTCGCCTCGGTCGAGGACTTCACTGACTCGCTCGCAAGCGTGAATAGCTCGACCCGCCCAGACATCCTGATCGGCCCAGTGGTCAACCACGCCGACCTGGCTTTGGGATGGCTGGACCGGCCGATGTCGGAGGCGAACCGCCACCGGCTGGACATCGCCACCGTTGAGACGCACACCCAGGCGGCGATGTTGGCGTTTCTCGGTGGCGACCGGACGACCGCCCGCCGCTACTTTGCGGTAGCCCGGACGTTGGCCGACGAGAGCGGCAACCCGATGCTGATTGCGCAGACACTTGCCGCGTCCAGCGTCCTGCACTCATCGATTCCCCAAGGCGGGCGGGGCGGCAACACACGCCGCGCCGTGACGTTGCTGACCTTAGCGGCCGACTACGCCGCTCGATCCGGCGATGCCCCTACCCGCGCCTGGGTGCACCGGTGGCTGGCGATGGAGCTGGCAGCCGCCAACGATGAGCGCGGGTTCCGCGCCCACATGGAGCAAGCTGAGAGGCTGCAGCCTCTGCCCGTGCTGGGGCGCCGTGGCTACTTCGCGCGCGCCGGAGGTTTCGAGCAGGTCCAGGAGGTCGACACGGCTGTGAACCTCGGGGTTGGCTTGGTCCTGCTCGGCCACGCCGATGAGGCGATCGAGGCGCTGCAGAGCGCGCAAGAGTCAGCGTGCCCGCGCCGCGAGGTGATCGTGCTGGCTGACACCGCCGCGGCGCGCATTCTCCAAGACGAGCCCGAGGAAGCAGCCGACACCCTGCTCCGCGCCCGCAAGCTCGCCCTCAAGGCGGGCTACCTGAAGGGCCTGGAGCGCATCTGCGGTGTCCGCGCCCGCGCTCCCCGCCGCCACGCCCGCTTGGCGTGCATGCGCTCCCTCGACGAGCAGCTCCGCTCGTGACTCTGGCGCGCGAGAGACACGGGTCAGGGCTGGCGCATCGATCACGTTGGTGACGGATCGGGTGGTTGAGGCCGGCTTCGGGGTGTCCCGCGCCAACCGTGCCGCAAGACCATCGGCTCGGCTGCTGGGCTGTGGCCAAGCTTGCCAGCCGCCGCCCGACCGTTGAGCAGGGACGCTGGCAACCTTGGCGCGAGCGCTTGCGCTTGCCCCTGCCGAGGCCGGTGTGTGGCGGCGGCCTGCGGCAAGACAGGTCCGGGTGCGGGGTCATGGGGAGCGTGCCGTCCAGTGCCCGTCCGGGCCGCGGATCAACGTCCAGTCCCGCGTGCACCTCCCTATGATCCCCCCCAGCACAGCAAGCATAAATTGTCCAAATCGGTCGGGCCGAGGTCGATTCCTTTGGGGTGGCGGGTGGGGGAGGTTGGCGCGGTCGGATCTGCCGGCGTCCAGGATCTGCGACCGCCCATTCGTGATCACCCGGCAAATCCCCGCGTCGCAGGCGAGCCGTCTGGCGGCGTCGCCTGAGATCGCGCCGAGCCGGTCGAGCTGCGCGGCTGGGGCGCCTGGCTGGCCCAGCAGGGTGGGCAGGTCGACGACGACGGTGACGTGGGGGCGGACCCCGCCGACCTTGGGCAGCGCTCCTTGGTCGAGGCTGCGCCGGGCCAACTCGACCAGCGCGTCGGCGCGGCGTTGCTCTGGGGTGCGGTCGTCGTCCTCGCCGCGCGGGGCGGCTAAGGGGGCGAGGGCGGTGAGGACGGTCTCGCCGTCGATCGGGTCGAGCCGGCCCTCTAGGCTGATCGCGCCGTCGGCGGTCCTAGAGCCGTTGAGCCGTCTGGTGCGCCGCGCCCGCTCCTGCCGCGCCGCCAGGCTGCCAGGGGTCACGCTGTGCGCGTAATCATCCACCACAGTCCGCAGTTCAGCTGTGTCAGCGCCCGCCCCGGTCTCTGAGACTAACTGGTCGAACCCGGCGAGCGCGTCTCCTGGCAGGTCCCGCCCGCTTGGGCGGACACCCGGGCTTGCCCTGAGCTGATCGTCCCGTCAGTCAACGCTTGGGCGGTGGCCGGCAGCCGGTCGAGGTTGCGGGCGGTGTTGGCCCGCGTGGCGGCCTCGGCTGGGCTGAGCCGGCAGTGGTCGGCCAGCCAGTGTTTCTCTGATCGGGCGCCGTCGGTTTTCCAGGCCAGGCGCCGGTCGTGCTCGCCGACGAGGCGGTGGCGGATCCCATCGAACCGGTCGTGCTGGCGTGACACCTCTACGATCAACTCGCCCAACGCCGTGTTGTCGAGGTCGTCGAGGTTGAGGGCAGCCAAGGCGTCGACGGCTGACCTGAGCTCGCCTATCGGCCCCACCCCCCCTACTTTTGGAACGCATGTTCGTAGTATATAAAACTCAATCATCTCTTGCAAGGTACTGTCCACATTTGGTGGGACTATGAGTGGCGGGTCTGCGGCTCGGCGCTGGCCGCCTCGGTCGGGCGCTCAGGGTCAGGTGACTTTACGCCGCATCGGCTGGCGGCAATCACGACCGCTGCCATCTCAACATCGTCGGGTAGCTGGGGATACCAGAGGTGAAGAGGGGGGGCGTGTGTGGGACCCACGCGAGAACTCTCTGCGTGATATTTGTTTCGCCACACGGATCCGGTTGCTATTTATGTCTAGTCATTGCATATCGTACGGCCCGAATGGCACATGCGAGTTCTATTGATGTGACGCTCGGGTGGTTCCCAAGCAGCTGAGTTGTGCTACGGGAGCTGCTGGTCTCCTACCTTTCTTAGCTCATTCGCTCATTGAGAAACTCGTTACGCCGGCCCAGCGGGCGTGGTGACTAGTCACATGATCGCGTAGATGGGGATAGACGTCGTCTACAGATATGCAACTCGCAGACACGTAGGACTTGCCCGGCAAATCCACCCACCGATGGCCGGCAAAGGAGCCACCCAACGCAGCTGGAATGATCAACTGCGCAATGACTGGCACCTCATTGCGGAGCACGGGCCTGACCAGCTACTATTCCGCAGCGTTCACTTCGTGGCCTACTGGCCACACGTCGGCACGCCCCTTCCCCAAGCCGTGGTCACTTAAGCACCGCTGTGTGCATGCAAAACTGCCGCGAGTGGGCCCAGCTCACATCTGAACCCACCCACGGCATTATAGGGAAGGAGGTGATGCAATGGACGGCAATATCACATGGGCATTAACCATGCTCGCCATCATAGTTGTCACCATCTGGCGTCGCTAACAGCAGCATCAGCCTTTGGGGGTCGGCACCCTAACTTGCCGGCCCCCGCTACCTCTTTCCCCCGGCGGTTCGCCCTCTAGGGTGAACCCGCTGCATTCTACGTTAGAGACAGCGCCCGGAATGAACAAAGGCGCGTCTGGGCGGCAGAAGCGGGCCCTCCGAGCAGGTGTCGGCTAGACACTCCAGCACGTTCGCCGCGTCGCTGGCCTCGCTAATCGCCTGCCGCCCCGGCCATGCCGGTGAAGCTGCGGGCTGCACTGGCTGCGGACGAAGTCGCGCGGGAAATCTCGCTGCCCGCGTCGGTGTTTTCGAGCACCTGGCGGATGCCAGCGCGTTAACTTGACTCTCGCAAGATCGCTTCGGTGCCAGTACGCCACTTCTCATACGCCCTAGCGGGCCGCCAAACCTCTCGACACCAGCCATGCGGTAACGGCTGCTCCCGCAGGTCCGAGCTGGTGAGGCCGCTGCCGGAGCCCGGGGATATCGAAGGGCTGTCTCTGAGTGCCTTGTCGCACTGGTGGACTATCTTTTCACTCCGTGCCAAGTGGGCAAAGGGAGGGAACGTGCCTCGGTGGGCTAAGGTGGAGGGTCACACCCTATGGTTCTGCTACCAGGAGGAGCATCAGCGTCCGCATGTCGCGGTCCGCGGAGAGCACCGCGCGACCATCGCGCTCGATACCGGAGAGGTCCTCGCTGGCTATCTTCCTCCGAAGTTGCATCGCACGATTCGGCGTTTCCTGGCCGAGCACCATGGTCAGGCGTACGCGGCCTGGGAAGCCACGCGACGCGCTGAGCCGCCGGGTAGCATTTGTTGACAGGAGGTGAGGCTGTGGAAGCGATCGTCGATGTCACCGGCGTGCGCGTGCTGTCGCGCTACGTGGTCGAACTCACCTTCGAGACAGGAGAGGTAAAGGTCCTAGACCTTGAGCCGTTCTTAGACGGTCCAGTTTTCGAGCCGTTGCAGCAGGACTACGAACTTTTTAAGCAGGTGCGGGTGGATGAGGAGGCGGGCACGATCGTGTGGCCTAACGGTGCCGACATCTCACCGCGGACGCTGCACCAACGAAGCCGAGATGCGATTCCTCACGCGTCCTGACCCCTCTGATATCGGCTGCTCTCAAGAGGTATGGCAGCGCGTCAGCGGCGCCGAAGCAGCTCAACACCGGGCAGTCCCTCGAAACCCGTCGGGTCGGCGGTCACCACGGTGCGGCCGGAGGCAACTGCCGTCGCCGCGATGATCAGGTCGTGCGCGCCACGCGGCCGGCCGGACTGGCGAGCGGCGGTGAGCAGGCGGGCATGCGCGCGCCCGACGCGGACGTCATAGGCAAGGACCGGCACGGCGGCCACGACGGCATCGGCAAATGCCTGTCTGGCGGCTCGACGCTTGCCAGCCGCCAACTGGACGCCGACGAACAGCTCGGCGACCGTGACCGAAGCGATGGCCGTGTCGTCATCATCGGCAATCAGATCGTTGATACCGTTGCCGTCGCGCTCGGCGTCGATGAGGAAGGTCGTGTCGAGCAGTAACAGGCTCAGGACCGCTCCTCCACGGTGAGCAGCCGTCGGGTCTGGGCCAGATCACTCGCCCATCCTGGGTCGGGCCGGTGCTCTCGCAGCATGGCCTTGACGTCGCTGCCGCGGCCATGGTGTGGGGGCTCCAAGCGCGCGACGGCCTTGCCTCTGCGGATGATCGTGAAGCGCTCGCCGCGCTCTACCGCGTCGAGCAGATCAGCGAAGTTGCGCGCTGCCTCGGTGGCGCTTACGTCTGCCATGTGATCAGATTATCAGATCGAGACAGCGCCATCCTCGCAGTAGCGGCTGCTCTCGAAGGGAAGGGGCGATGTACGTGCGCGTCTGGTGACGATAAATAGTTGTCAAGGCCGAGGCTGATGAGGTGAGACCGTCGAATCCGACGGTGTTCTGGGCCTGGCGCCTGTAAAGGCCGGGTTCAACTGCGGTTCCGTCGTATGCGACGGAACCGCAGCCCAGGCGCTCGGGCACGAACCGGCGCGCGCTTCCGCTGTTCGGCTGACTGACGTGTTCACGACTCAGCCTGAGCTGCTCGGCACGTTCGGCATGGTCTCGTCGACGCATTAGCTCGCGTCGGCCGCGGGCATGCGTATCCTCGCGCGGGGGTAACGCGTTCGACGCGGCGGTGGCCGCCGGGTTCGTCTTACAGGTCGTCGAGCCGCACTCGAATGGGCTCGGCGGCGAGGTCCTCGCCGCGCTAGCGGGGCAAGGCGTCGTGGTGGTCAATGGCCAGGGGCCGGCGGCGGCGGCGATCGAGCGCTTCGCCGACCTCGTGCCGGGCAGCGGTCTGCTCTCCGCGTGCGTCCGTGGGGCGTTCGACGCCTGGATGCTGCTGCTGGAGGGGTTCGGCACTAGGACCGTCGGCGAGGTCTTGGCGCCGGCGCCGCGGACGCTGTGGCGCACCCCGGCCCTAGTCGCGACCTACCGGCGGTTGGCCGCCGAGGCGGAGGCGGCGGGCGGTGACCGGGAGCAGCAGATCGAGGCTGCCCGCGCGGCTTTGTCGCCCAGGCGGTCGAGGAGTTCTGCCAGCGCAACGGTGGCCTGCTGACCGGCGGCGACCTGGCCGCATGCTCCGCGCGGATCGAGCCGCCGGTGACGCTCGACTACGCCGGCTACACCGTGTGCAAGATGAGCTGCTGGGGCCAGTGCCCGGTGTTTCTCGCACAGATGGTCTGGCTCGACGCCGCGCATCCGAACGCCCGCGCACGACTCTCACCCCGTTCCTGGCGCTGCGCGACAGCGAGCCCGTGCTCGCGTTCGGCACACCGGGCGGGGACACGCAGGATCAGTGGACGCTCATGTTCTTTCTGCGCCATGTCCACCACGGGCTCGACCTGCAGGCGGCGATCGACGCGCCGGCGTTCCACACCGACCACGTCCCGAGTTCGTTCTACTCGCGCCGCGGCGCGCCTGGCTCGCTGGTCTGCGAGCGCCGCCTCGGCTCAGACGTCCTCAGACGTCATCGGGAGCCTCCGCGCGCGGCCACGCCGTCGCTGTCCGCGATGACTGGCGTGAGTTTGTTCGCGCGACCCAGCGCAAGACCGGGATCGGGACGGTCATCTGCCGGTGCCATGCTGGTCCAGCTCGGTGCTTATCTCCTGCAGCCAGATGGCGATTTCCGCGGTCTGGTCAAAGCTGGTATGGGACGGCTCATGTGGCAGCCATACGCCACTCGCATCCTGAATATCAAGCAGATAATCAGCGATGCTCACAGCCAGCTCGGCGCAACGCTGGCTTCCAGTAACGCTAGCCAGCACGGCAGCATCCCATGCAACCTTGTGGCTGAAAAGGCAAAAGCGCAGATTGTCTCCGCAGCTCAGCGCAAATTCGAAGTAATCACCTGCCGTATCAAGATAGGCCCGCTCCCCGGTCGCCTGGTACAGTTTGCCGAGAAAAGCCATAGGATAGCCAATCATGAAATACGCCTGATCAGGCTGACGAGTACGCACGACGTGGAAGACTTCCGCAGCCTCGGGGAAATCACGCACGAGCCGGCCGGAGGCATCGAGACGCAAGAAAAACTCTTCGCGCGGGTCCGGCTGAAGCTCCAACAGCTGCCCGAGCCAACCACCAGCGCCTCTCGCACGCTCCAGATCACCGAGCCAAAGACAAAGCAGACCAAGATGCGCCGTGGTCAAGGCATCGGTGCCGTCTTTACCAGACTGGCCTGGCCGGCTCGTAAGGAAGCCGCCTTGCGAGTGGTGGAATGAGCGCAGATAGGCAAACCCCGGATAGCTGATATCGAAGCGTCCCATCGTGTGAGCGGCCATGGCGATCCAGCCATTCGGATACGCCCAGTACTCGTTGAAGGCGGCGTTGTCGCTCTTGGCGACCTCCGAGGTCGCGAAGTCGCCGTCCGGACGCATGAACCTGCGCTGGATGAAGGCCAGCAGACGCCCGGCCTGCCGATTGCGGCCGGACAGCGCGAACAAGTAAGGAGATTTGTAGTAGCAGCCGAGATCGTCGATGTCAGGTCCGTACGAGCCGTCCGCCTCTAACCGCGCTGCCAGCCACTCCACCGCCTTCGCGGAGGACTGCTCGTACGCGATGATCGCTGGCATGCGCTCCTCCTCACATGAACGCGCGGACGTCACGGCGCCAGCCGTTGCGTGAGGTAGCGCAACGCGAGCGGGTAGCGGTACTCAATCCCGCCATGGCCGGCGTCGAACAACTCAAAGAACACATCAGTGACGCCAATGCCGGCCAGCGCCCGGCGGAACGCCTCGGCGCCAAGGTCAAGGTAGTACTCGTCACGCTTGCCAGCATCGATATACACCGCCTTGAGGCCGCGCAGCGCGTCAGCGCGCCCGGGGACCATGCGCACAGGATCCCAAGCCAGCCAGCGCTCCCACACCTCTGGCACAAGCTGCCCAGTCGCGGGGTCGAACGGCAACCGGACAGCGCCGTCAGGGTCAGCCGAGTAGCAAGCGGCCATCGCCCACTGGTTGACCAGCTCGTCGTCCGCCTGTTTAGAGAACGCCGGCCGTGAGCGGAAATCCTCCCAGAACCGCTCGTACGACCCGTCGTAGCAGTCCCGCAACGCCCGGGCGGCCTTGCCGAACTCTGGCAGGTAGCACAGCTCGAACAGCGCGTCGCCCGCGTGCGTCGCCAAGCCGCCGAACAGATCCGGGCGCAGCATCGGCGTGACCATCGCGCCGTAGCCGCCGCTGGACTTGCCAGCGATCCCACGGTGCGCCGCGGCGGCGGCCGTGGGGTAGCGGCCGTCCACGAACGCCACGACCTCCTCGCACAGATACGTGTGGTAGCGCCCGGTCGCGGGCGAGTCCAGGAACTGGCTGCCCCCCAGCGACGTCCAGCAATCAACAAAGACCACCAGGCACGGCGGCGCGCCCTCGTCGGCGAACAGCGCGTCGATGCGCTCGATGACCGTCGGGCGCAGCGCAAACCGGTTGCGCCACATATCGATCTGCCCGGTGAAGCCTTGGATGACGTAGACGCTGGGCAGCGGCTGGTCGCCAGCGCCGGGCGGAACGTAGACCCACAGCGGCCGCTCGTGCGGGTCGCCGAGCGGATTGCCGCGCAGCGCCACGCTGTCGACCAGGTGCTCATCAACGCGTCCGGCGAGATCACCCGACCATGGCCTCATCGACAACCCTCCACCAAGATCCTCACGCCGCGCTGGCGGCGCAGTCACAGCCAGCGTCTGTGTGGCTCGCGAGCCTACGCGCAGGCTCCGTCTGGCAGCAGTATGCTGGTGTTGAGCGGCGGGCGCCTTCTCGACCTTGAGAAGGAGTTGCTGAACCTCCAGCTTTTATGAGGGCTGCAAGTTCAGACACGCTTGACATATGAGCACAGCCAGCGACCTTTGGGCAAGGCGCTCAATGGGCTGGCCGGGTCATGCCAGGCGGGCAGGCTTGTCAGGCGCGGTCAACTAGGGCTCATATAGGCACACGCCACTCATGCTAGTGGGAAACAGATGATCGCCGGCAGCACAGAGCGCTCGGGCGCGCGGGCCGAGAGCGGGAATAGCGATGATTTGCCGGCTGTAACTGGAGGAGTATGTATGGCAACGTATGACGAGGCGAAGGCAAGGAATTTCACCAAAGCGACGACGGTCGCTGTTACCGGCATACCGCTCGGGGTGTCCGAGGATCATCCGTTGAGGCGGGCTTCTTTTGAGCCGATACAAGTGTGCGTGTGCGTAACTGATCCGTGCCCGTGTGATGACAATTCGATTGTGTGGGTGGGTGACTCGGACGTTCGGGCGCGTGTGGCCACCGGCCGACAGGCCGAAGCTGGCGAGGAGCTCTACGAGTTTGCAGTCGATGCCGACGCCGTGGTTGTTGTCGAATCCTTGCACCGTACCAAAGCAGCTGACCTTGCTGGGCATGGCCGACCTTTTGCGTCACGCCCCGCGCCTATCCCACGCTTCCTGGTGCGACCTCGTCCTGATGCGCGTCAAAGCGCGTCATCTGAGACGGCACAGCGCGCTGACCCTGGATGCAACGACTACGAAATCACCGAAAGTGGCGCGGTCTACTGTTTCGTGGAAAGCAGTGAACACTATTGCATTTACGTTCTCTGTTGAGCAAGCGGCGACGCCTTGAAGTTGAACGCAACAACCTACGCGACCACTCCACGGTCACGGTCCGGCGCCCTGCCCTGCGGCTCACCCTGCGCGCCGCAGCACCAGGGTGGCGTTGGTGCCGCCAAAACCGAAGCTATTGGAGAGGGCCGTGTCGAAGGTGGCCTCGCGGGCCTTGGTGACCAGGGGCAGGCCAGCGACCTCGGGGTCTGGCTGGTCGACGTTGATCGAGGGCGCCAGGAAGCCGTGCTCAAGCATGCCGGCGCAGAACACCAGCTCCAGCGCGCCGGCGGCGCCGAGGCCGTGCCCGGTCATCGACTTGGTTGAGGAGAACGGCGGCATCCGGGAGCCGAACACCCGGCGCAGCGCCCTGATCTCGGCAATGTCGCCGTCAGGTGTCGAGGTGCCGTGGGTGTTGATATAGCCGACGCCAGCGGGTTGGATCCCGGCGTCGCCGAGGGCTGCGGTCATGCACGCCGCGACCTGCTCGCCGGAGGGGTCGGGACGCACTACGTCGTAGCCGTCGGAGTTGGCGCCGAAGCCGGCGATCTCGCAGCGCACCCGCGCCCCCCGCCGCCGCGCTGCGCTCAGCTCCTCGAGCACGACGATGGCCGCTCCGCCGCCGACCACGAAGCCGTCGCGCCCGGCGTCGTAGGGGCGCGAGGCGCGCTCGGGGGTGTCGTTGTAGTGAGTCGACAGTGCCAGGCGCATGGTCGAGAAGGCGGCCGCCACCAGGTCGTCGACCTCCTCGCCGCCGCCGGCCACGGCGCGCTCCAGCGTCCCGTCGCGGATCAGCTCGTAGGCGTGGCCCACGTTATGGGCCGAGGTGGCGCAGGCCGAGCTCAGGGAGTAGCTGCGGCCGCGGATGCCGAGCAGGTTGGCCACTGTGGCGCTGGGCGAGCTGGACATTGCGCGCAGGACCGTGAACGGGTCGGCGCGGCGCAGCCGGCCGGCGTAGTGCATCTCGGCCATGCGATGGATGGTGCGGCTGCTGCCCACGCCGCTGCCTATGAAACAGCCGGTGCCCGGGTCAGCCAGCTCCTCGGCGCTGAGCCCGGCGTCGGCCACCGCGTCGCGGGCGGCGAGCGCGCAGAAGCGCGCTGACTCGGACATCCCCAGCGCCAGCGCCTTGGGTAGGCGCGCGGCGCATGCCTTCTCCTCGACACCCTCGATCGCGCCCGCGACTTGGCTTGAGAGTCCATGGCGCGCCCACTCTGGCATCGCCCGCACCCCGCTCCGGCCCGCGCGTAGAGCGCTGATGGCCTCGGCGTAGTCGTGACCGAGGCAGGAGACCAAGCCCACACCGGTGACCGCGACCCGCCGGCGCGTCATGCCGGGCCAGACCTGGCGGCCCGGCATTTGGCTTCGACCAACTCGAGCAGTGCGCCAACAGTGTCGAGCGATGCCAGCTCGTCGTCCTCGATGTCGATGCCCAGCCGCTCCTCGAGCTCGAGCACCAGCAGGATCGCGTCCAGCGAGTTGAGCCCGAGATCCTCGCGCAGCAAGTCGTCGGCGGAGATCTCCCGGCCCTCCGGTTCCGTGCCCGCGGCCTCGGCCAAGCGGTGCAACACCTCGGCGCGCACGTCGTCGCCGACCCAGGCGCTGGCGCTCACAGCCCGCGCTCCCCGGCCTCATGGGTGAGCAGGGGCGCCATGCGCGGCACGAGACGGCTCCACGTCTCCCGGTAGACCGCCAGGATCACCATGTCGACGTAGCGGCCGTTCCAGAACACGTGGTCGACCAGTCGCCCCTCCTCGCGGAAGAGGTCGTCAAGGCCGCCCTCGAAGGCGCGGAGGCTGTCCTCGGTGGCCTCCATATAGACCTTGCGCAGCGGCCAGGTGGTGAAGGCGTAGTGGAAGGCGAGCAAAGCCGCCTCGGCGACGAGTCCGGAGCCCTGCGCCTCCGGCTGGGCGAGGGCACCGACGTAGGCGAAGCCGTTGCGGAAGTCCGGCGAGGTGATCGCGACCAACCCCACCGACTGGCCGCCGCGCCGCGTCTCGACGATGAACTGAGCGAGGACGCTGTCCCACAGGGTTGCCGCCACCTTCTCGGGGCTGGGGGTGGCGCCGCCGAAACGCACCCGGCCGCCGGCCTCTGGCGAGACCATCAGCTCGTAGATAAAGCGCCGGTCCTGCTCGCCGATCGGGCGCAGGCGTACCCGGCGGCTGCTCATCGGAGGCGCCGTAGCGACCGGCCGGGGCCGTGGCTGCTTAGACAAGGAGCAACGCTCCAACCAGGACGACCAGCCCCGTGGCGGTCTGGGCTTGGCGGTACACGGCGCCCCGGAGAAAGTCCCGGGTCATCAACCTCTGGTCCTCCGGGCGCAGGTACACCATGAGCGGGATCGCCCGCCCGAGCCCGAAGCCTACGGCGATCAGCAGCGCCTGCCCGAGGCTGGGCCGGGCGACGATCAGGGCCAGGAGCAGCACGTAGGGGGCGAACGAGGGCACGTAGGTGCGCATCCCCGTGCCCATCTCGAAGCCGAACCGGTAGGCGCCCCGGACCAGGCTCGCGGCGAAGACCGCGGAGGGGATCTGGCGGCGCGCTTCGGGCAGCTTCACGCGGCGCGCTAAGGGGCCGTGCTTGGCGGCCCAGACGTACAGCGTCCCGGCGCAGAGCAGGGCGGCTCGGGCGGTGCCGCTCAGGGGCTCGAGGAAGCCGCTCAGCAGCCACGCGAGGGTCGCTGTGAGCGTGGCGCCGACGATCGCCCCGACCAGATACATGCCGACCACCCGGTAGTCGAAGCGGCTACGGCGCCGTCCCAAAGGCAGCAACACGGCTGCGCTGTTGAGGCTTCACACCGAGCCCGAGAGCGACAGCCCGGCCGCCAGGCCGATGCCGATCGCGACCGGCCATCGGCTGTGGACTACCAGCGTCATCGCCACCACCGACGCCGGGACCAGCCAGATCCAGAACGAGCGCCGGGCCAACGACTCGGTCATGGGCAGAGGGTCAGCTGGTCGTCGCAGGAGATGATGCCCTCGCAGATGGTCGGCGTCAGCGGACCGTCCGCGGAGTACTTCTTCCACCCGTCGTGGCAGCGGAACACGATGTTCTGGTTGCATTGGCGGCAGGGCTCGTCGATTTTCCACTTCCAGGCGTCCCGGCCGTTGCATACGTCAGGCTCACGGTCCATGTACTCGATCGAGCCGCGGTTGCCGGTGAAATGCCAGTTCCAAGCCGGGTTGCGGGTCGGATCGGCGTCCTGCTCGGCGCAGGTGGCGCAGTAGAAGGTGTCCCTGTGGTGCGGCTCGAAGCCGACGCATGGATCCTCACAGCCGTTGGTGTCCGGAAAGATGGTGCAATCCGGCCAGGTCGTGTACGACGGTGCCGCGCCCGTGCGGTTCAGGACCATCAGATCCTGGTCGCTGCGCAGGAACCTCTCCTGCAGCGCGCGCACGGCATTCATGCCCAGAGCGACTCCCAAGGACGCGACCTGGGTCGCGATCGACGGCGTGGCGGCGTCGTGGTAAGCGTCGGTCAACGCCACGTCGTCGGGCAGGTGGCGGCCTAACCGGCCGGCGGAGTCAAGCGCCGGGAGTTCTTCGATTCGAAAGGCCATCAGGAGACCCCTTTCAACGGTTGGTGAGGCGCAGGGGCGTGGGGTGCGTCGAGCGGGTTGCCGAGGCCGGCGTCGGCCAGCAGGTCGGCGAGCGCCTCGACGCTGCCGACCGGCGCCGCGCGGACGATTCGCCCGCTGGCGTCGGCGCTGAGGGCGAACGGCGCGACCCCCACCCCCAACTCCCGGCTGATCCGCGGCCCGTCCTCGAGGACCGTTACGCCGGGGGGCAACGGGGGCAGCGACGGTGGCGCGTCGCGCCACAGCAGCGCAATCCCAGCTCTCTCGCCCGCCGCGTGCAGCTTGGCGAGGATGCGCTCACACGACGGGCAATCAGAAGCGAGGACGAAGGCCAGCCGGGTGGCCGGCGAAACCTGCGGGCCGAGGACCTCGGCCAAGCTGCGCCCGAGCAGATGGCCGAACGGCGTGCGGCGCTCACCCGCCGGCAGCGAGCGCTCGAGGTGCGCGAGGCGGAAGTGGACGTTGGCCGCAACCAGGGCCAGCAGCGTTACCGCGATCCAGCTCACCGCGAGCGCGGCCAGGACGAAGCTGGAGCGCGAGCTGAGGAGGTCTTCGATGCCGCTCAAGGCCTTGCCTCCGCGACGTTCCCCGGTGCCGTGGCGGGGAGCAGTAGCACCAGCGCGGCCAGGGTGAGACCCCAAGCGATGGCGAGGCTGCTCCAGACCCCGGGACGAGGCAGCGCCACGGTGGCCCAGCGCGCCAGCAGCCCGATGGCGCCGGTGGCGACCAGGGAAGCCGCCGGCACGAACGAGGCCGGCGTCAGCGGGCTGGCCAACGGGGAGCAGCCGCAGGAGCCGGTGTGCCCCGCGCGCACGAGACGGCGCAGGTAGACGACGAACATCCCCCCGGCGCCAAGGGCGGCGGCGAAGGCCGCCGTGGCCAGGCGCGGGTCGCCGCCGAGGAGCGCCGCCAGCGCGGCAAGGCCGATCGTCAATTCGGTGCCGGTGACCAGCATCGCCAGCGGAGCGGCGAGGGCATCCGGCAGCAGGCCGTGCTGGCGCAGCAGGCGCGCGAAGCCGGCCACGCCGACGAGGTGGGCGCTGCCGGTCGCGAGCAGCGTGGCGGCCACGAAGGCCAGGCCAGAGAGGTGGACGAACGCCAGCATTGGCCTAGCGAGCGGGACGCAACGTTGCTCGCGGGGCCCACTCGACGCGCATCCCCTCGACCACCTCCGATAGGCGGTCCAAGTCGGTGTCGGCGCGGGGCTGGATCCGGGCCATGCAGGCCTTGCCCAGGAGCAACAGGACGTTCCTGTCGGAGCGCACCCGGAACAGCTCGCCATGGTCGGTGATCCGCCCCCTGGCGCGAGGTATGCGCTCCATCTCGCTGGCCACCGCAGGGCGGACCGAGAGCACGCCGATGTTCGGAATCTCTTGAACCACCTCCGGCGGCCGGGGCCGCGACAGCACCGGCGAGTCGATCGACAGCCCCCGGTTGCCGGAGGTGAACTGGAGGGTGTCGAAGACCTCGACTAGCCGGTCACGTTTGGCGCCCGAGAGCGAGGTGGTCAGGCACCCGCCCCGGCCCTCCCAGGCGCCGACCGTCAGCGGAGGACGGCTGCCGTTGCCCGGCATCCTCACCACCCCGACCCGCAGGGTGCCGCCCTTGAGCGAGAACTCCTCCTCGGCCTCGACGTCGACATCGGGGAAGTTCTCGCGGACGGCGCGCTCCATCACCTGGCTGTGGCCAGCGGGATAGGACGTGAACGGGTGGCCCTGCATGAGCGAGGGGACCACCGCCCATCCGGTCCGGGTGACCTGGTCGCCAAGCTCAGCCTCGGCTTCGATGGTGACGATGGAGCCGTCGATCGCCAGATACTGCGCCTCCATAGCGCCTCCTTTAGAGGAGTCTGAGAAATTCTCAATCGACAGTGTGAGATTTTGCCCGACATGCGCCAGGATCTTTGTCTGAACGAAAGATCCCACCGACCGAGAATTGTTTCTACAGGCACGGTAGGCGCTTGTCAATGCTTAGCGCACCCGCCCGTAAATACGGTGGCATTCGGCTGCGCCTGCATCCCCGCTCGCGGCGTTGCTCCTCGCGCACGTAGCCTCCGGCTACGCGCACTCGTCGCGCCTTGCGAGCGAGGCGCAGTCGCACCCTCGGTGCGTGACCGTATTTACAGTTGGGAGCGCTTAGTCTGCGTTTTTAAACCTTCAAACGGCCCTTTTGCGCGTGGGATAGGCGCGTGCCGGTGAGGTTGAAACGCGAACTCAGGGGCGCAGGCCGAGGAGCTCGTCGAGCTCGCGGGCGCGGGCGAGGGTGGCGCAGCGGGGCTCGAGGCGACCGCGTACGCCCAGGATGCGCCGCACGCCGTTTGGGTACCGGGCCGAGGTGGCGAAGCGGTATGCCTCGGCCAGGTCAACGCAGGCTTGCTCGGGATGGTTTTTGATGCGGGCCAAGCCGAGGTCGGCCAGCAGCAGGACGCGTCGCTGGTCATGAAGCGGCGCGGTGAGCGCGGCGGACAGGCAGCGGTCCGCCTCGTCGTCCCGGCCGAGCAGCGCCAGCGCTGTGCCGCGGAACCCCTCCAGCCTGGGCTGATCCCACACGCCGAACCGGCCATCGTGGACCTCGCCCACCTCCCCCGAGACCACGGCCTGCTCCAAGGCCTGCTGGGCGTCATCGAGCCGCTGCATTGACAGGCGCACATGCTCGGCGCCTGCGCGCTTGGCGGCCGCATGCTCGACGCCTGCGCGCCCGGCCATCCACGAGCGAGCCAGCGCGGGCGAGCCACCGGCCAGCGCGTAGGCCTGGTCGGCCAGCTTGACCGCCGCCGCCGTATCCCCGCCCACGCCTCCGCGGAACGTCACCGACGGCAGCAACGAGGCCGACGCGAACGCCCGCGCGAGCGCGTCGCCCGCGCCCGCCTCCCAAGCGAGCTGCTCGGCGAGCGAGAAGGACACGCGGGCGTCGGCGTTGCGGCTCAAGTTGAACGACTTCCACCCGACGAACAGCGCGATCTCGGCGGCGTGGCTGGTCAGGCGCACCCGGTCGCTGGGGTCCATGGGCTCGTCGAGGAACTCCAGCACCGTCTTCAGGTGCCCGCGCGCTGGCTCGATGAGTGCGTCACAGGGGCGCTCCAGGTTGCCGGCGGTGAGCGTGGCGGTCATCGCCACCAGGCTGTCGATCAGCCCGGCGTCGACGTGGGGCCATGCCACCGCGTGAGCGATGCGCTCCGCCGCGTCCAACGGCGCGAGCGCAGCGACAAGCCCCGCCCCGACGGTCTTGCTGGCCTGCCTGCGGTCCGTGCCGGCTCCATTCGCCAACGTGGGTAGCAACGAGTCTGGCACCCACACGGCGGCATTGCCGCGCACGAGCAGCGCGAACCGCCTGAGGATGTCCTCATTGGCCCATTTGAGCGCCTTGTCGAGCGCCCGCTGCTTGGCCGGCGTGGGGACGATGGATGGGTTGTGTTTCCAGCCGTCGATGGTGCCGATGCCGATTCCCAACCGGGCCGCGAAGTCGGTGATGCTATCCCTGGTCGCGGTCCAGAACGCGGTCGCCAGCGGGGCGGTCCACTTGCCGACCACGATGTCCGCATGCTCGCTGGCCTGGGCTGGCGCCGGCTGCGGTGATGGTGGTATCCGGCGGGCTTGCTGGCGTTGCGGACGCTCGTCCATCGTGCTCCCCCTGATCGACCGTGAGGACGGTGAGGATAACGCCCGCAATACGCGTGGCCGGCGAAGATCCGGACCTCACCGGAGTCCGCCGGACCTCGCTGGGATCTCGGCGGAGCCGGTCTGGGGGAGGCCAGCAGGTCACACTGGAGGGGCACGAGCGCCAGCTGGCGCCTCCGTCTCTCAACCTGTGCGAGGATTCTTCGCTATGGCTAAAGGAGTGCTTACCCCCCAAGCGGAGGATTTTCCCCGCTGGTACCAGGACGTGGTCGCGAAGGCGGAGATGGCCGAGAACGGCCCGTCGCGCGGGACGATGATCATCAAGCCCTGGGGTTACGCGATCTGGGAGCGGATCCAGGCTGAGCTTGACGCGCGCATCAAGGCGACCGGCCACGACAACGTCTACTTCCCGCTGTTCATCCCCAGCTCATTCCTCGAGCGCGAGGCGCACCATGTTGAGGGCTTCAGCCCTGAGCTCGCCGTCGTCACCCATGGCGGGGGGGAGCAGCTCGCCGAGCCGCTGGTCGTGCGCCCGACCTCTGAGACCACGATTGGCGACGCGATGGCCCGCTGGATCCAGGGGTACCGCGACCTGCCGATGAAGCTCAACCAGTGGGCCAACGTCGTCCGCTGGGAGCTGCGCCCCCGGCTCTTCCTCCGCACGACCGAGTTCCTGTGGCAGGAGGGGCACACCGCGCACGCGACTTGGCAGGAGGCCCAGGACGAGACGCTCATGATCCTGTCCGATGTCTACGAGGCCGTGCTGCGGGACGTGCTCGGCTTGCCGGTCGTGGTGGGCTTGAAGACCACGGCGGAGACGTTCCCGGGAGCTGACCTCACCTACACGCTTGAGGCGCTCATGCGGGATGGCAAGGCGTTGCAGTCCGGCACGAGCCATAACCTTGGGCAGAACTTCGCCAAGGCCTTCGACATCGTGTTCACCGACGCGAGCGGCCAGCGCCAGTACGCCTACACGACCTCATGGGGGGTGTCGACCCGCGTCGTCGGCGCGCTGGTGATGTGCCACGGCGACGATCAGGGGCTACGGTTACCGCCCGCCGTCGCGCCGGTCCAGGCGGTCGTCGTCGCGGTGAAGGACGAGGTGGTGGAGGCTGCGCGAAAGCTCTGTGACGCGCTCGGCGAGGAGGGCGTGCGCGCGCGGCTCGACGACCGGACTAGCTCGTCGTTCGGCCGCCGAGCGGTCGAGTGGGAGCTCAAAGGAGTCCCAGTGCGCTTGGAGCTTGGCCCGCGCGACCTCTCCGAGGGTGTCGTCACGCTGGTCCGCCGTGACCGCCAGGGGAAGGATTCCGTCCCACTGGACAGCGTGGCCGCTGCGGTCCCGCCCCTGCTCGATGAGATCCAGCGCAGCCTCTACGAGGAGGCGCTTGATCGCCGCGAGCGGTCCACGCGGGACGCCAGCGCGGCCGGCGAGGTCGACGGCCCGGGGTTGCACCGGATCGCCTGGGACGGGCTAGGGGCCGCGGGCGAGGCCGAGCTCGCCGAGCGCGGTTACACCGTCCGCTGCCTGCTCCGCCCCGACGGCGGCATCCCGCAGTCCCGCGAGGAGTCAGGGTTGGTGGCCTATGTCGCCCGAGCGTACTAACCACGTGTCCGGAGCAGAGGCTGCAAGCTGAGCGGGAACGAAGGGGTACCACCGGAGGTTCCCGGCGTCTAGCATGGTGTCAGTCGATGAGCGGCTCGCTAGATGATTTCGTCGCGGATGGCCTCTTGGCCTGCATCTCGGCGGAGGTCGCGGTGAGATCGGCCCGGCCATCCTCTTCCTTCCCCCATCTGTGCTCGTGCGCGCCGCTCTTCGACTGTTGTCCCCCACTACCCCCCGTACTGCGAAGGGAGCTATCCGCATGGCTGAGGAGGCTGCCGACTCGATACTTGGACCGCGGTTCGACGAGGCATTCGTGTACGCGAGTGCCTTGCACCGCACTCAGCTCCGCAAAGGCAAGCACGTTCCCTACCTCGGGCACCTCATGAGTGTCGCGGCGCTCGTTCTCGATGATGGCGGTGAAGAGGACGAGGCGATCGCCGCGCTGCTCCACGGCGCTGTCGAGGACCAAGGCTGCATCCCGGTACTCAACGAGATCCGCCGTCGTTTCGGCGCCGCCGTCGCCGAGATCGTCGAGGGCTGCACTGACCACGACCCGGCGAAAGACCGCCCCTCCTGGCACATCCGCAAACGGCGGTACATCGCCGCGCTCGCGCACGCCGACGCGCGCGTGTTGCGCGTGTGCCTGGCGGACAAGCTCGACAACGCCCGTGATCTGCTCGCGGACTACCGGCAGTCCGGCGAGTCAGTCTGGTGCCGGTTCAGCGCCGGCCGGGAGTACCTCGCCTACCTGCACGCCCTCTCCGACATGTTCTCCATCCACTCGAAAAGTCCCATGGCTGACGAGCTTCACCGCACCGTCAGCGAGTTGGAGCGCATGGCCACCTCCGCAGCCGTCGCCTAACGCCACCTGCAGGGCACGGCGGGCGCGCTACCTCGCCGTGCCTCCAGCTTTCCTCCGCATATGGAGGAAAACGGCAGGGTAGCCAGACGAGGGCGAGCATCGGGCGCCACGTTCCTCCATTTGCGGAGGAATATGACCCGATCGGGATGCCCGGTGTTGCCGCGGATCAGGAGTCTTGATCCCTGCCGTAACGCGCTGCGGAGGGAGCCTTGGACTTGGGCAGCGAAGCCTCGGTGAGGTCTCCGAAGTAGTCAAGCAGCAGCGGGTGACGGAAGGCGTAGCTGCCTCCGCTCCTGAGAAGAAGCAGGCGCTCGGCCGCATCATCGAGGAAAGCCACATAGCGCCACGGCGCGAAACGATTGCAGACCAGCAGGCCACGCAACGTCACATGCCGAAGCAACGCGATGCCGCCAAACTCCAACCCAACGGCCAAGCCGAAGACCAGCCCCAACACGGACCCATTGATAAGCCCGTTGGCCAGCCCAACGCTCAACCCCGCGGTCAGCTCGACGCCCAACTCAGAAAAACGCAGCGCGTAGACCGGCGCGTTGACCAGCACGCTCACCACCACCACGCCCAGCCAGCCGACCAGGCCGACCACCACACCACGGCGCATCGACCTGTGGATCCCCTCATTCGGGGTGACCGTCTCGCTCGCGAGCCCGCTCCCCAGCCCGCTCCCCAGCACGAAGACCAGCACGACAGCAATGGCGATAACCGTCCCGCTGCCCAGCCCGTAGTTCGGCACGACCTCCCGCAAGACATCGAACCCGCCGAGCGACCAGCGGGCGAGCACGGTGAGGAACCCGCTCCCCAGTCCACTGAGCAGCCCGACGCCCAGCCCGAGCCCCAACCTTGGTTGTGACCGGCGAAGCTCCTCGACTGGATTAATGGTTGCCCCGGCCCCCTCCATTCCGTCGCCCCGAACCAGCTCGTAGACCAGCCCCACGCCCATCGCCGCCAATCCCACAACCAATCCCGCAACAACTCCACCGATGACCCCGCCGACCAGTCCAACCATAGCCCCAACGGCGAATCCAGCTACCAGCCGTGGCCAGGACCAGCGAGCGCCTCTCATCCTGTCCCCGCGGACCAGCTGATAGACCAGCCCCACGCCCATCGCGACCAGGCCGAAGACCGGCCCCACAACCGCCCCGCCGACTAGCCCGGCGACCATCCCTACGCCTAACCCGACCCCCAGCCCTGACCACGGCCAGCCAAGCCTTCCAACCGGCTCGTAGCCCCGCCCACCACCAACGGCGACCAGCGTGAACACCAACCCGGCGAGCAGCTCGACGCCCGGCCCCTTGGCCAGCTCGATGCCTGGCCCAACGCCTGGCCCGATGCCGAGCCTGGCGGCCAGCCCGACGCCGAGCCTGGCGGCCAGCCCGACCAGTAGGCCACCAACCAGGCCGCTCGCGATTGCTGGGGCGAGGGTCACGAGCCGCCGCTGCGCGGCGGTCTGCAGCCAGTCCGGCTGCATACGGTCGAGATCGAACTCGCTTTGGCGGTGCGCGCGCATCGCTTGCGCGAGCCGGGTCAGCCAGTGTTTCGCTTGGTCTTTCGTGTAGCGGCCGGTGAGAGGCCGGCGGGCGAACATCCGCTCGGTGTAGTCCGCAAACAGCTGCTTTCGCCGCTCCGCGACCGTGCCAGGTATCAGCAGGGCATCGGCGCTCCTTCCCTGGTAGGCCAGCGTCACGATGTTGAGCATGAGCGGGGACCCCACCAGGTCCCACAAGCGGTCGTCAGCTTGCAAAGCCTCTTGGATTTCTCCCAGGCCGACCGCCTCCAGGTAGTCATAGACCTGCTGGCGCGTCAGCGATTGCAGGACAACCGCATTCTCCAATCCCAACCGCATGGCGAGTGTTTGGTACTCGTCGGCGTGGCCGCATACCACGGGACTGACAGGGTGAGCACCGAGGAATTGTTGGATTGCGGTGATGCAGCCGTCGCGTGACGCGGGGGGAAGCTCGTCAAAGCCGTCGAGTAGCGGCAGGAGGTGGTCGTGGTTGACCCAGTATTTGGCGATCTTGCGGGGTACCTCGTAGGTGTGATGCATCTCCTCGATCAGCCACTCAGCAAGCGGCTGCTGCGACCATGAGGACAAGTTAAACACTACCGGTATCGGGTGCTCTGGATCATAGCTCGCCCGGTCGAGCAGGTCATTGGTCAGTTCCAGCAGCGCAGTGGTTTTGCCCGATCCTGGGGGCCCAAGGATCAACAGCCCGCCACTGACCCTATCGAAAACCTGGCTTGCCGTAGTACCCGTCGGCAGCGGCTCAGGCTTACGTCCTTCTCGCCAGAGTTCCATCCGCCGCTGCAGGACTGCCTCTGGCCGGCGAGCTAGTCCCAGCGCGATGCGGGTCTGGTTTTGTAGAGAGTTTTCCAGCCCCTCCGTGATCCAATGTTGGCGCACCCGCCTGAGCATCTGATCCCGGTCACTGGATCGAGGTTGTTTTCGAGATTGTTTATCGACGGTATCTTGAAACGAACCCTCGTCTTGACGACCTCGCCGACGTGGGGTGACGGGAACAGGGCTCACTTCGAGGCCCACGTATGTATCACGAAGGGCGCTGTGCAGAGCTTGAGCGCTCTCTAGATCACTCGCCTGGCTCCACTGCAGACCAGACCCGAGTAGCCGAGCCAAGATTGCATACGAAAAGCTGATGCTGTCGGGTTCTTCCGTCCCCTCATAAGTCACTGGTAGCTTCTCACCAAAGCTCCAGAACGGCACATGGGGGATTCGGAGAAGCTTAAGCGCATCTTCTGCTCCCGTTCCACTGGGGAGGAAGTCCTCGTACAGCTCGCGAAGCTCAACGGCAGCTGTGTGGCGCCACTCAAGAGCTTGGTCGCGCTCAGTCCTACTCTCGTCATGGCCTAATACGGGAACGGCAACGAGATAGCTACGGTCAAAGGGGAGAAAGGTGCGGGCCTCGCGGGCTCGCCGCACAACCTCGAGGATGCCCTCAAGGCTCTGCCGGTTGGACGTGAACAGCGTGACGAGAACATCGGGGAGGTAGATCGTACATATACCCCCGATGTCGGTGATGCCCGTCCGGCTATCGATCAGTACATAATCAAAGCTTTCAATCCACTCTTTCCGTAAATTCTCTAGATAGGTGCCAAAATCATGCTCCATAAAAAGCTGATCCCAATTTAATCCCTGTAGCCGCCTCACGAATTGATTATCTCGCCGGCCAGCCGTCAAGAGGCTGATTGGTTGTCTAAAGACATAGCGCTTGGAGGGGTCAGGTGGAATTTCGATGATGCACTGCTGCCAATCCATAGGCGAGCCAGCCGCGACCGCTTCCGCGAGGTCCACTACCCCGGGAAGCCTGCCGACATATTTTAGAATGTATTCTTTGGCCTCAAAATAGCGCTCAATACCAGGAGCTTCTAAATCCCAATCAACAACGAGGACACGCTGGTTCCAGCTCGCAAGCAATGCCGCGACATTCGCAAGCGCCATCGATCTACCCACCCCGCCTTTGAAAGAGTAGAATGTGTAGACACGTTTGCTGCCTGCTTCAAAGTCAATCTCCATTACAGCCGCCTCATCGGGACTCCATATGGTGGCCCAGAGGATTCTGAATCCTCAATAGGCCAACCTTCTTGAAATGGGGGAGCTTTATCAATTGCATTGGCAAGAGTTCTCGCAAACTTTTTTAAGACTCTTTCAAGCTCGACATGACCCGCTGTGTGCGAGAACCCTTCTGTGGTAAACGCATATTCACTCAGGTCAAGTTGCCAAATATCCTTGACCTCATCTGGAAACCATTGGCCGTCGTGAAATTTAATTGGTACGATCAGCTCGCAGCGGCGTTTTTGCAGGAGCCTTTCGCGAGCGAGGAAGCTTTTTAGTTCGGTAAGGCACCATGAAGAATGAAAGTACTTCGGTGACCAGAATGGGAGCAGGCATCTTGATGACAGCAATGATTCTCTTAGCTTATCCGGCCATCGATTGCCAACTTCAATCTCATCTTTATCGAAGAAGATCTTTACTGGTTCACCGCGACGTTCTTCTTCTAACCAATAGCCTAACATGTCGAGCACCATTCGGATCCACGGTGTCATGCGAGCGCGCTCTGACTTGTCATGCCTGTAACTCACGAAGACATCGTAGCGATATCCTTTGATTCTTTGATCGTGTGCACCACTATTCTCAGGGGGGTCAGGCAAGTTTCCCAGTTGCATTGATTGATGCCTCATGAAAGTGATCATAATACAGGGCGATTAGTGATCCGGATTACGCTGTTGGCTTGTGCCCGTGGCGGATCTCACTCGCCTGCGAGAGGAAAGCATACTCCGGCAGGGCGTTTCTTGGCTCAGGTCTGTGGCAGATAGCATCAGCCGATCGAGGCGCGTACTCAGGCGACGGAGACCACCGCACCTGCCGGGCGGCGGCGTGTTGATTGGTGGTTCATCCTGGGGCTGGCCGGGGTCGTGGTGCTGGCGGCGGGGTTGCGGGCGCCGCACCTCGCTGGGCATCTGCCCGCGCTGGTCCACCCTGACGAGCCGACCGTCGTCGAGCGGGGGCTCGCGGCGCTCGACGGCCGGCTCATGCCGCCCCAGTTCGACTGGCCGCCTGCCTCCGCGTACGCCTACGCGGCCGCTGCGGCTGTGGCCCGGCTCGCCGCCCCGGACGTCACGGTCGACCTTGGCGCCCGGTACCTGCTGGGGAGGATAATCTTCCTGGTCATCGCGCTCGTGGCGGTGGCGCTGACCGGAGTGCTCGGCACGCGGCTGGCCGATCCCGGCCGCCCCCGCCCACCAGCGGCCCCCGACCGGCGGGCCATCACTGGGCTCGGCGCGGCGGCCATCCTGGCGGTGTCGTTCACGAGCGTGCGGCTGTCGCGGATCGCGCATCCTGAGCATCTGCAGATCGTGCTCATGCTCGGCTCGGTGCTCTGCGCGCTTGCGTTTGACCGGAGCAGGCGGCTCGCGCCGCTCGCGGCGGCTGGCGCGCTGGCGGGGCTGGCGGGGGCAACGAAGTACCTGGGGGTGATGGCCGGGCTGGTCCCGCTCCTCTCAGCGCTGGCGGGACCCGGGGAGGGCAATACCGGAGGCTGGCGAGCCGCGCCGGTCAAGGCCACGTGCGCCCAGCTCGCGGTGCTCGCCGGGGCGGCCCTCGCCGGTTTTGCTGGCGGCACCCTCGGCACCGCGCTGAGGGGGGACGCGTTCCCGCGCGGGTTCGCTTGGCAGGTCGCCCACCAGGCCGGCGGGCATCTCGGCTACGAGGCGGCCGGGCCGGGCTGGCTGTTCCACCTGGGGACCTCGATGCCGGGGAACTGGGGCTGGCCGGTGACCGTGCTCGCGGTGGCCGGCGTGTGCGCGGTGCTCGTGCGTGGCAGCCGCGCGCAGCGGCTGGTCGCCGTGCTCGTCCTGGCGCTGTTCGCGCTGATCGGCGCGTCGCAGATCCGCTTCCCGCATTACGTCCTGATCATTTACCCCTATCTTGCGGCGTTTGCCTGCGTCGCGGTCGGGCGGATCCGGCTAAGCGCCGCACGGGCCGCGGTGTGCGCGCTGGTGGCTGCCTCGCTCGGCGTGGCCGCGCTCAACAGCGCGCGCCTGGTGAGGGCTGACGGGGCGCCGAGCACGCGCCTGCGCGCCGACGCGGTGGCCGCGCGGATCGCTGGCCCGGTCTGGTCCGAGTCGTACTCGCTGACCTCGCCCCGCGAGCGCCAGGTCACCGCGTTCGGGGCCACGCCCGAGGTGCTCAGCTGCCAGTGCGTCGCGGTGGTCAGCTCTTACCAAGAGGAGCGCTACCGCGCCCGCCCGGACCGCTATGGGCCGCAAATCGCGGTGTACGACGCGCTCCGCGCGCGTGGCCGGGTCCTCGCCGAGATCCGCCCGTCGCAGGCCTTGTCCTACCGCTGGGACCTCCTGCCGCAATGGGGCGTCGCGCGCATCCGGCTGGCTGGCCCGGTCGGCCTAGTCGGCCCGACGATCACCCTGCTGGACCTGCGGGGTTGACTACACTTCACCGCTACGGGCGAACGGGGAAGGACCGACGTGGAACTCGACGCCGCGACAACGAGCTTGCTGGTGATCTTGGGTATCGTCGTGGCAGTCGTCGCGCTCGGAATGGCCAGCGCGGCGCTCGCCGGCCAGCACCGCGTCCGCCGCGCGTACCAGATCGTCTCAGGTGGCAGCCGCGAGGACATCCTCACCCTGCTCCAGCGCTACGTTGAGCAGATCGCCGCGCTTCGCGAGGATGTCGGGCACCAGCAGCGCTACGCCGACCAGCTGCGGTCGATGATCAGCGGATGCGTCAGCCGGATCGGGACCGTGCGCTTTGACGCGTTCGACGACATGGGGGGCCGGCTGTCGTTCTCCATCGCCCTGCTCGACGAGCATGGCGACGGCACGGTGATCACCGCGATCAACGGCCGGACCGAGACCCGCGCCTACGCGAAGCCGGTCATCCGCGGTGAGGGCCGCCATCCGCTCTCCCAGGAGGAGGTTGCCGCGATCAAGCAGGCGATGACCCCTCCGAAGCAGCCGCGCCGTGAGGGGGACGCCCCGACGAGACGGGGAGACGCCCCCGGTGAGCGGCCTGCCCCAGCCGAGCGGGCGGCCCGATGAGCGTAAGGGGACAGCGATGAGCGAGGTCCGTGTCGCGTACCTTGGCCCGGAGGGGACGTTTGCCTCCGAGGCCGCCCGGCGCGCGGCGCCCGGGGCGGCTGGCGAGCCCCTCCCGACGATCCCCGACGTCGTCGACGTGGTGCGCGAGGGCCGCGTGCCCCTTGGGATCGTGCCGATCGAGAACTCGATCGAGGGGTCCGTCAACCTCACGCTCGACGCGCTCGCCTTCGGTGACCCCGGTGTCTTTATCCGCGGAGAGATCGCGATCCCGATCTCGATGAACCTCCTGGCCAGGCCGGGCGCCACGCTCACCGACCTCCGCCTCGTGAGCAGCATGCCGCACGCGCTCGCGCAGTGCCGCGGCTGGCTGTCGGAGAACCTCCCCGGCGTCCGCCTTGAGCCGTCGACCTCGACCGCCGAGGCCGCCCGGCTCGCCGCCGACGCGGACGACGGGATGGCCGCGGTCGGGACCCGCCTGGCGGCCGAGCGCTACGGGCTGGTCGTGCTCGCCTCGGACATCCAGGACTTTGGAGACAACGCGACGCGGTTCGTCATCCTCTCCCGCACGATGAGCGCGGCGACTGGCATGGACAAGACCTCGGTGGTCTTCTTCTTCGGCAAGGACCAGCCAGGCCAGCTGGTGCGGATCCTCCACGAGTTCGCGTTGCGCGGGATCAACCTGTCGAAGATCCAGTCCCGCCCCACCAAACGGGGGCTTGGCGAGTACTGCATCTTCGTCGACTGCCTCGGCCACATCGCGGAGGCGCGGGTGGCCGCGGCGCTCCGGAGCGTCCACCGCCACGTCGCTGAGCTGCGCGTACTCGGCTCGTATCCCCGGGCCGACCACGCCGCCGATGTCCCCGCCGAGTCCGAGACCGACCGCGCCTACGCCGAGGCCGCCAGCTGGTACGCCGGCCTCCTGTCCTACGTCGAGCGCGCTGGCGGCTCCCTGTGATCGACATCCGCCGGCTGCGCGAGGAGCCAGAGCCCATGGCCGCCGCGCTCGCCCGCCGGGGCGTTGACGCGGGGGAGTTGAAGCGCATCCTCGCGCTTGACGAGGAGCGCCGCGCGCTCATCACCGAGGGTGACGAGCTACGTGCGCGGCAGCGCCAGCTGGGCAAAGAGATTGGCGCTGCGTCCGCAGATGAGCGCCCCGCGCTGATCGCGGAGACCCGTGAGGTGTCGGCGCGGCTCGGGGAGCTGTCCCCGGCCCAGGCCGAGGCCGAGCAGCGCCTCGCTGAGGCGCTCGCGGTGATCCCCAACCTCCCCCACCCCCAGGCGCCGGACGGTGAGACCGAGGAGGACGCGGTCGAGCGCTCCCAGTTCGGCGAGCGGCCGTCGTTTGCCTTCGCCACCCGTGACCACGTCGAGATCGGCGAGGCCCTCGGCCTCATCGACATCCCACGCGCGGTGAAGGTCAGCGGCAGCCGCTTCGCCTACCTGCGCGGCCAGGCGGTGCTGCTCGAGCTCGCGCTCGCCCGGTACGCGCTTGACCGGCTGGTCGCCGCGGGGTTCATCCCACTCGCGCCGCCGGTCCTCACCCGTCGTGAGGCGCTGTTCGGCACCGCCTTCCTGCCGGCCGGCAAGGAGCAGCTCTACCGCATCCCCGACGATGACCTCTACCTCGTGGGCACCTCTGAGGTCCCCCTCGCGGGTTTCCACATGGACGAGATCCTCGCCGCCGAGGATTTGCCGCTCCGCTATGCCGGGTTCTCCACCTGCTTCCGCCGCGAGGCCGGCACGTACGGCAAGGACACCCGCGGGATCTTCCGCGTGCACCAATTCGACAAGGTCGAGATGTTCAGCTTCACCCTGCCGGAGCAGAGCTGGGCAGAGCACGAATGGCTCCGCGACCTCCAGGTGGAGCTGCTGTCCAGCCTTGGGTTGCACGGGCGGGTGGTGGACATCGCCGTCGGCGACCTCGGCCCGGCCGCGGCGCGCAAGTACGACCTGGAGGTCTGGCTGCCCGGCCAGCAGGCCTACCGTGAGCTGACGAGCGCCTCGAACTGCACCGACTACCAGGCCCGCCGCCTGCGCTGCCGCTACCGCGCCGAAGGCGGCGCCACCGAGCCTGTGCACACCCTCAATGGCACCGCCTGCGCCATTGGCCGCACCATCATCGCCCTCCTTGAGACCCACCAGCGCGCTGACGGCACCGTCGCTGTCCCCCCCGCCCTTGTCCCGTACCTGGGCGCCGAGGTGATCACCTAGACAGCCGGTAGCGTTGGGAGCAGGTGTGCCGGGAAGTCTGGTCGGCAGTCCGTGTCGGACGAGTCGAGAGGGCAGCCCGGATGGTAAGGAGCAAGCTCAGGGGCGGGGAGCCCCGGCAGTCACGGGCGCCATTGTCCCGGAGCAACCGGCCGGTTGCCCGCGTCGTGGTCCGGCCAATCCAGCGCTTCCTCGACACCGAGGTGGCGAGCGGGCTGGTGTTGCTCGTGGCCGCCGCCACGGCGCTGGTGTGGGCGAACTCACCGTGGTCCGAGTCGTACATCAGGCTGTGGGAGACCAGGCTGACCGTGCAGGTCGGCGGTCTTGGCCTGACGGAGGACCTGCGCCACTGGATCAACGACCTGCTGATGGCGCTCTTCTTCTTCGTCGTGTCCCTCGAGGTCAAGCGCGAGTTCGTGCACGGGGAGCTCCGGCATCTGAAGGCCGCGGTGCTGCCCGTGGTGTGCGCGATCGGCGGGATGGTGGTGCCCGCCCTGCTCTATCTCGGGCTCAACGCGGGCGGGCCGGGCGCGCGTGGCTGGGGTATCCCCATCGCGACCGACATCGCGTTCGCGGTCGGCATCCTCGCGCTGGTCGGCAGCCGGGCGCCGGCCGGGCTGAAGGCATTCCTCCTCACGCTCGCGATCGTCGACGATATCGGCGCGATCCTGGTCATCGCCGCCTTCTACAGCGGTGGCGTCACAGTCGCCTGGCTCGCCGTGGCGGCTGCCGCGGTCCTCGCGACCGTGACGCTGCGGTGGCTGAACGTCCGGGCGCTCCCGCCATATGTCCTGGCGGCCGGGGTGCTGTGGCTGGCGGTGTTCTCCTCAGGTGTGCACGCGACGATCGCTGGGGTCGTGCTCGGGTTGCTGACTCCGGCTTGGCCGTTATATCCCCCTGAGTCAGTCACCGGCTCGATGGATGCGGAGCTGGAAGGGGTACGGGCGTTGCCGCCTGACGCCCGCGCCGACGAGGATGAGCAGACGTCGCTCATGGAGGTCGCGCGGCTGGCCAACGAGGCGGTCTCGCCGTTGACGCGGCTTGAGACCAAGCTGCACCCATGGAGCTCGTTCGTGGTGCTGCCGTTGTTCGCCCTCGCAAACGCCGGCGTCGTTCTCTCTGGCGAGGCGCTGTCGCAGCTCGTGACTCACCCGATCACCATCGGTGTGATCGTCGGGCTGGTGGTCGGCAAACCGCTCGGCATCCTCGCGGCGGCCTACCTGGCGGTCGCCTCTGGCAAGGCAGTGCTGCCGAGCGGCGTGGGCTGGCTGGCGTTGCTCGGCGTCGCGGCGCTCGCGGGGGTGGGCTTCACCGTGTCGATCTTCATCGCCGGGCTGGCGTTCACGGCGGAGGATCTCGCTGCGGCAAAGATTGGGATCCTGCTCGCATCCGTACTGGCGGGCATCATCGGCGCCGTGCCCCTGATCGTGAGCGCCTCCCGGCGGCAGGCCCGCGCCAGCCGCTGACTCAGCTCCTTACTCAGCGGCCTGGAGCAAGCGGGCGGCCCTACTTGACCCGGCTGAGCGCGCGTGGATCCCAGCCGGTATCGATCGTGAGGGGGCTGCCGAAGGAGCGGGCGATGGCGCCCCATGGGACCAGTTTGAAGTTCTGGTTTCCTGAGTCGTTGTCGCCGTCCTGGGCGACGAACAGGCCCTCCGAGAAGGCGCCGCCGAGATCGAAGCTCGTCACGTCGATCCCGTCGGTCTCGCTGACCGCGTCGATTTCGCCAGGGGCGATCGAGAAGCGGGTGAGATAGCGGTTTTTGCCGCCGCGCTCGTACACCGCGAAGTCGTCGCTCCCCTGGCTGGACACGATGAGGTATCCGCCGCCGTTGCTGGTGTGGTAGATGGTCACTCCCTCGACGTCCCCTTTTAGGTTCCCGCCCCCGCGTTTGGTGGCGTCGATCTGCGTACGGGCCTCCCCGGCTGCTGGCTCGGCCCCGTACCTCCATAGGCCAACATCCTCCTCCCCGACGTACAAAACGCCCAGCTCATCGTCTGCGGCGCACCCCTCAGACCTTGACCCGATGGTCAACGTCCGGACCTTGCGGGCGTCTACCTTGCCCCCCTGGTCGAACAGCTCCCACTGCTCCACCGCCCCATCCTCGTCGGTGACAAAGACGGAGTACATCCCCGTGCGCGCGCTGTGGTACATGCACAGGCCGTAGACACTGGAGCCGGTCGCGATGCGGCGCGCGGCGACGTCCCTCAGGTCCCGCGTCGCGGGGTCGACCGTGTAGACCCGGAGCGTGTCGTTGCTGCGGTCGCTTGTCGTCACCAGGGTCACCCGCTCGCCGGCCAGCGGGAAGTTGTAGCGGAGGTCGACGTTGTTCGGCTCCATGCCCGCGTGGTAGTGAAGCTGCTGGCCCGCCAGGTCGTAGACCGCGAGCCCGCCCCGCTTGTCCGTCGCGATCACGGTGCTGCGCGATGGGTCGGCCGGGTGGACCCACACCGCCGCGTCGTCCGCCGCGTCCCCGCTGTGCGGCATGGCGGCGGTCTCAGTGTGGGCGATGATCGGTTGGCCGGTCCTGCCCGTTGGCGTGGCGGATGGGCTTGCGGCCTGTGGCGCGCTCGGCGGGGTGATGACGCTTGGTGGCGCCGGCCGCCTCGGGGCGTACGGCCCCCACAGCCGCAGGGCGCCCACGACCACGAGCAGGAGCGCGGCGACGGCGACCAAGAGCAGCCGCAGCCGCGATTGGGGACTTCCCGCTTGGCTCATCTCGCTCCCTCGCCTATCGCCCAGGATGGGCGTGCTCGGCCATGAGGGGACGTGAGGATACGCTCATCCGCGCGAAGGCGCACATCCTGATCAGGCATGCGCCGCCTGATCGGTGTTGGCCGGCCACAGCCACGCGGCGCCGCGGACGCCGCTGGAGTCCCCGTGCGCGGCGCGGCGGATCGGGGTGGCGAACTCCCCGCCAAAGATCCACGGGGCAACCCGCGCAGAGAGAGTCCGGTACAGCCGGTCGATGTTCGACATGCCGCCGCCGAGCACGATCACATCGGGATCTACCAGGTTGACGACATGGGCGAGGCCTCGGGCCAGCCGGTCCTCGTAGCGGTCCAGCGCCGCCTGCGCGCGGCGATCGCCGGCATCGGCTGCGGCCACGATGTCAGCGGCCGGCAGCTGCTGGCCGCTCTCCCGGTGGTGATCGCGTTGCAGGCCGGGGCCGGACAGCCACGTCTCCAAGCACCCCCGCTGCCCGCAGTAGCACTCCGGGCCGGGCAGCTCGCCAGGGCGTGACCAGGGCAGCGGGTTATGCCCCCACTCCCCACCCAGGCCGTTGCGGCCGAGATGCGCCTCGCCATCAATGGCGAGGCCAGCGCCAGTGCCAGTGCCGAGGATCGCCGCGAACACCAAGCGGCCGCCGGCCGCCGCGCCGTCGATGGCCTCTGAGACCGCCAGGCAGTTCGCGTCGTTGGCGCAGCGCACCTGGCGGCCAAGGCCCGCCATGAGGTCGTGGTGGAAGGGCCGCCCGTTGAGCCAGACCGAGTTAGCATTCTTCACCAGCCCGGTGACCGGTGAGATGGCTCCCGGCATCCCGACGCCGACCGTCCCGCGAGCGCCGGCCTCATGCTCGATCCAGCCGACCAGCTCAACGATGGCTCGGATGCTGCCCGGGTAGTCGCCACGGGGTGTGGGGACACGGCGGCGGGCCAGCTGGCGGCCGTCATCGGCAAGGGCGATGCCCTCGATCTTTGTGCCTCCCAGGTCGATGCCAATCCGCATGCGCGCCTCCTTCGCCACCCATTGTGGAGACGTGCCAGCCGCTCATGACTGACCTACGCAGCCAGAGGATGAGCGGGCCATGCTGGCGCTTTCCGACCTCCTGCCAGGCCTGATCAGCGACGCGAGCGTCATCGCTGGGGCTGCGTAGGGCACTGGAGGGTACGGACGCGCCCAGTCGACCTGCTCGGCCCGCAGCGCCTGCTCCGGCTGGTGGACCTGGTGGCGCGCCTGTCGCGTCAGTTCGATGAGCGTGAGCGGCTGATCCTTACCGCGCGTGTGCTCGCCCACAAGCCCGCAACTCTGGTCAGCCTGCGCGCGCCCAGCTGGGCCTCTCAACCGGGCGTATCCGGCAGTTGGTCAGCGAGGTCGCCTACAGGCTGGGCTCGTTGAGCGGGCTGGGGCGGGCCACCCATGACCTCCCCGAGGAGTTCAGGATTTCGGCGGGCTGCTGCTCTCTGCCGGGTCCGGTCCGTACACCCGCCGTGCGAAAGGTGAGGACGGCTACTGGTCGAGATGGGGCGGTCACCGGTGTGACGCTCGCGCTGCTGGCGCTGGCGTTGATCTTCTGGCCATCCAAAGACTGTCGGGGGTCACCGGTGCGGCGGCCCCCGACGCATGCTCAGCCTCAGTCGGGGGAAATCTGTGATCTGCTAGCCGCTGCTTGCGGGCGCCGCGCGCCTGTGCGCTCGGCGTGGAGACGCTCCAGCCGGCTGGCGAATTCGTCCGCGTCGATCTCACCCCTCGCGAAACGGCCCGCGAGCAGCCGCTCAGGGTCGAGCTGCCGTGACCCTCGCTGACCGGTCCAGCGCAGCGCCAACACGACCACTGCCACGATCAGCACGACGAACAGTGCGATCCATAGGGTCATCCAAAGCCAGCCCCACGGCCCCCAGCCCATGTGCCACCCCATCATCCCACCCACCTCCGGCGTCTCCGGATTCCGGTGACGAGTTCAGCCTGCTGCGCAAAACAGGCTGGTGGCACCGCCGACCGGCCCGGTACCGGCGGGCCGGAGGTCCCTGCGCCACCCCAGCCAGATGCGCTTCCCGCGCGAAGCCGAGAAACCGCCCTGTGACCCTTGCCCGCTTAACTTTGGCCGTTTGGCGCTGACGGCCTCAATACGCCCTCTGTTTCCCTTGAATTGGCCTACTCCTCCTGGAGTGCCCACGTCGACACAGATATATGTCAGCTTTCCTCCGGATTAAGAGGAAAGCTGACGCTCATCTTATAGATACGGCGCGTGTGATGCGGTTTTCCTCCAAATTCAGAGGAAAACCGCATATGAGGGAGGTCGCCGCCGGTGGATCAAGGCTGAGGGGCAGATCAGGGGACAAGGAGGAGTGGATCTTGAAGGAAGACGCCGTCATGGGACCGTAACGACCCTTTCCTAAGGGGCGCGGCGCCCCCTCACGTCCCCTTACTCCGATGCGGTAGGCTCTGGACACCAATGTCTCAATCGTCACCGACGGGAGGGTTGGAGATGCCCTCAAAACCGCGAGACCAGTGGATACCAAACGATAAGCTCCGAGAGGCTCGGGAGCGTATCCATGGCAGGAAAAGCCGTACCCTTCGCGAATTCGGTCAAACGGCGGTGCATGACCCGGTTCGGCGGGCACTGTGGGGTGGACCACCGTAAGGTGCGCAGGTGGGAGCAGGGCGAGTGTGTCCCTGACATCCGCCATCAGGAGGTCATCTGTGAGCTATTTGAACTCCCGTGGGAAGAGCGGGACCGACTAGGGTTTCCTACTCTCTATCAAAGCGAAGGGGAGTCAACATCGTCCAGTGACAGCCAGTCAGCGCCAGTCTGCTCTCGTAATCTCTCGATACGTGCTGATGGGTTGCCGTGGCTATGGGATGAGGCCAGGATTGCTCAGGCGATCAGCGAGTTGGCCAGGACGGAGCTGGTGTTGAATCGACGGGAGGCGGTCAAGGGGACGACGGTGGTTATGGGGGCGGCGTTGATTGAGCCGTTGCACCGGTGGCTTGACCGCCTGCCAGCGGTAGACAGACCAAGGGCTGATGGGCCGATCGGTGAGGACGAGGTAGACCTCATCGAGGCGACCGCACGGGTGTTTCGCGCCTGGGGCCAGTATGGGGGCGGATTGGGACGCAAGGCCGTGATCGGGCAACTCTCCGAGGTGACCGAGTTGCTCCGCGAGCGGCATCCTGCGCCCATTGCGCGCCGTCTGTTCGCTGTCACCGCCGAGCTGGCCGAGACGGCAGGATCAATGTCTTGGGATGCGGGTTTGCACACCAGTGCCCAGCAGCACTACGTGCTGGCCGTCCAGGCCGCCAAAGCCGGTGAAGATCAGCCGTTCGCGGCGAGCGTCTTGGCGGCTATGGCGCGCCAGATGCTCGACTTAGAGCACCAAAATGATGCATTGGATCTTATTCATCTGGCCCAATATGGGTCTCGGAAGACTGCGTCCGCCCGGTTGCGGGCGATGCTGTACACGCGCGAGGCGTAGGCCTATGCCAAGCTCGGTCGTGCCCAAGATTTCTACCGCGCTGTTGGTCTAGCCGAAGAAGTATTTAGCGAAGCGAGTTTAACTGAAGATCCATACTGAATTATCTGTTTTGACGCTGCTGAATTGGCGGGGGTCATTGGCGCCCGTTATCGCGACCTGGCACGTCATGATCCCCAGCAGGCGCGCCAGTCAGAATCGCGCATCCTGGAGGCCCTCGAATTGCGACCACCGGATCGGGTGCGCAACCGCGTGTTCGATCTTACGGGGCTCGCCAGAACCTATTTGATCCAAGGACAGGTCGATGGAGCCTGTGAGGCAGCTAATCAAGAATTGTCTTTGGTCAAGCGGCTGTGCTCACGCCGGGTCCTCGACCGGCTAGGTGACTTAAACCAGGAGGCGTCAGCATACAGTGGGGTGGCCGCAGGGCGATCGGCAAAGTCGGGGGACACTCGTGGACGCGCAGAGACATCCGTTCGAGCTGAGCGCTGCAAAGGCGCCTGCAGGCCCGCGAAATCTCCTTTATGGCGGTAGATA
>Ga0081538_10000013_pt1 | contig 151925 bp, 145 predicted proteins | sample TabmetS5T2R1_FD_71022 | JGI IMG/M metagenome (GOLD analysis project Ga0081538, IMG submission 71022) | Tabebuia heterophylla rhizosphere microbial communities from the University of Puerto Rico - S5T2R1 | ecosystem: Host-associated > Plants > Roots > Rhizosphere ... | reverse complement strand
GGCGCCCCCCCTCCCCCCGTGGCGGTCGCCCCTCCGGTCGTAGCCGCCTCCGCCGCGCGGCCCCGCGCCGCCGCCCGCCCCCGCCGAGCCGGCCGCCGCCCCGGCGCCGGCGCCCGAGCCGGCGGCTCCCGTGGAGCCGGCCCCCGCTGCCGAGCCCGCGGCTCCGGCGGAGCCGGCCGCACCCGCTCCCGCCGAGCCGGCGCCGGCGCCCGCGCCCACCGCAGAAGCTACGCCGTAAGGACGGGATCGATCGCCGGCCGCAGGGCCGGCGACAGGGGAATATGGGAGGCCTCGCCCCTACCGGGGCGGGGCCTCCGGCCGTTTCGAGGGGCGTGCGGCCGCTACCGGTAGCTGTAGATCGGGTCGCCGAGGTCGATCCACCTGTAGATCGACGCGGCGTTCGGAATCGGCACGCGGAGGCAGCCGTGGCTCGCCGGGTAGTTCGGCACCGAGGCGTAGCCGTGGATGGCGTAGCCGCGGATGAAGTAAGACGAGTGCACCATGCCGAGTGCGTTGGTGCCGGGCGTCTTGCGGTAGAACCGGAAGCTGCCGAACACGGTGGGGGTGGCCGGCGTCCCGGAGGAGGTGTGGTACACGCGGTAGGGCCGTCCGCGGCGAGCCAGCACCAGCACCTGGCGCGACCAGTCGAACTCGACGTGCTTGCCCGCCCGCGGGTGCCGCAGCTCGAACGCGCCCTTTCGACGGTGGAGCATCGCGTAGACGGCCGCGTCCGCGTAGCCGCCGACACCCATCCGGTTCGTCTTGCGGAAGGCGTTCACGGCGTTGGCGGTGAGGCCGTCGAAGCGACCGCTGACCGGCGTGGCGAAGCCGAGCCGCTTCAGCGCCCGCTGCAGCAGCAGCACGCGGACACCACGGGCGCCCGCTCCGGCCCGCCAGCGGACCACTCGGACCCGTTTCGCGCGCGCCCGAAACGCCAGCTGCTCGTCGCTCGCCGCGTGGGTCACCACGAGCCGCAGCAGGCCCGGCTTGCCGACCTTGAAGCGGAACCGGAAGCGGCCGCCGCTCCGGACGGTCCGCTGAATGCGCCTGCTCGCCTTGCCGCCTCGCAACGCGTGGAGCGTGACGAGCTCGCCGGGCACCGCCGGCTTCACCCGCCCGCGTAGTACGACCTGCTGGTGCGGCGCGTAGTACCGCGCCTTGGCGGTCGCCAGGCCGCCCACCGTGCGAATCACCGCCTCACCCGCCGCCGGCGCCGGAGCGGGCGCGGGCGCCGGAGCGGGCGCGGCCGCCGGAGGCGCAGCCGGCTGCGTCTGCGCCTCGGCCGCGGCGGGCAGCACCCCGAGGGCGACGACCAGAGAGATCACGGGGCGCCGCGCGGTCACGCCGCCACTATGACACGACCTCACGCGGACGCGCTTTGATGCAAGGACGGCGCCATCAGCCGCGGGACGAGGATGCACGCGAGAACCATCAGCGGACCAAAGACCGCGGAGACCTCCCAACCCTCCGCCTGGATGCCGAAGGCGAGCGCGTTGTTGATCGCGTGCAGCCCGATCACCGGGTACAGCGAGCCGGTGCGCTCGTAGACGAGGCAGAACATGAAACCCAGCACGGCGAGCGGCGGGAGGATGAGGAGCGCGTCGGCGCTCGAGAAGTCGAAGTGGATGATCCCGAACAGCGCGCCGTCGATCGCGGCGGCCACCACCATCGAGTAGCGGCTCCGCAGCGCGCGGTAGAAGAACCCGCGGAAGAAGAACTCCTCCGCCACCGGGGCCACACAGACGACCATGAAGCCGGCCGCGATCAGGCCGAAGGTGCCCTCGTCGGCGCCGAGGTCCTGGGCCACCGTCTGCTCGGCATCCGGCTGTACGACCGCGGTGTAGACGGCCGCGAAGACGTAGAAGGAGAACATGCCGAGCGCCGCCCAGCCGACGGCCGGCCAGAGCCGGGTGCGGCGCAGGCCGAAGTGCCAGGCCTCCGGTCGGCGGGTGAACGACGCGAACAGCACCGCGGTCCCGATGAAGACGAGGCTCTGCATCAGGGTGGCCACGATCGTGAAAGTGGGGTCCTCGTCGTCGGACGTGGCGCCGGTGGCCGCGGCCACGATGCCCACCGCGATCAGCGTCCCGATGAGGGCGACCACGAACCCGGCGGCCGCGTACCAGGCCGGCCAGCGCGGCGCCAGGCGCTCGGGAAGCTCCGGCCGCCTCGGTGGGGGCGGTGGCAGCGTGATCTGCTCCATCACGCCTCAGAGTAGGCCGCGAAGCTCGCGTAGCGTCCGGATGCTCTCCACGCCGGCCGGCGGGTCGCCGGCCCGCTGCAGGAGCACGGCGCGCATCCCGAGGGCACGAGCGCCCTCCACGTCGTTCGCCACCGAGTCGCCTACGTGAACCGCGTCATGCGCCTGCGCTCCCGCGAGCTCGAGCCCGCGCCGGAAGATCCGCGCGTCCGGCTTCGCGGCGCCCACGTCGGCCGACGTCACGACGCCGTCCACCAGCGCCAGCAGTCCGGGAGGGCCCAGCCACTCGGGGAGCGAGCAGTCCCAGTTGCTGACGATGACGAGCCGGTGCCCGTCGCCCCGCAGCGCGGTCAGGGCCGGGACCACGTCCCCGTAGGGGCGGAACTCGAGCGCCCCGAGCATCGCCCTGCGCGCGGTGGGGTGGTCGAGCCCGTCCAGGTCCAGCGCATCCATCATCACCGCCGCGCAGCGATCGCGCAGGTCGTCGAGCGCGGCGCGGTCCGCGCCTTCCAGGTGGTGCGCCAGGTAGTACTGGATCTCGGCGGCGAACCCGGCGGCGGCACGCTCCTCGCTCACCTCGAACCCCGACTCGGCCAGGCGGGCCCGCAGGCGCGGAGCGGGTGGCTGGAGCTCCACGAGCGTCCCGAGGGCGTCGAGCAGGACGACCACTAGGAGATCCAGTGCCAGCTCGCGAACTGCGCGGTGAACAGTCCCAGGCCCACGCCCGACGCCGCCGCGACCTGGGGCGTGACCCGCCGGTCCTCGGTGACGAGCGCGAGCCACATGAAGATCGGGAACAGCACGGCCAGGAACCGCGGCAGCGACATGAGCGGCTGCTGCTTCACGGGGAAGGACAGCGGGAGGACGAGCGCCGCGGTCACCCAGGCCCCGTAGGCCTTCGGTAGCCGCCGGATGACGCCCACGCACGCCGCCGCGGCGAAGGCGAGTGAGGCGAAGAGCATGATGTTGATCGCCGCGATCCGGAAGGGGTCGCCCGCCGCCGCCTCGAAGTAGACGGGCGTCCGTTCCCCCGAGGCGAGCTGACGCACACCGTCGAGGGCGGCGACGAAACCGTCCCACGCGCCCGCCAGCGGAACGGTCAGCTCGCGCGACCAGGCGTCCTGCACGTCGAGGAAGCGCACTGCGTCCCCCTCCACGACGCCGAGCCAGGCGGCGTATGCCAGCACGCCGATCGGCGCCAGCAGAAGCCAGGCGGCGTCGCGCGCCCGCCGGCGGCGCGAGCTCCACCAGATCAAGGCAAGCGGAATCAGGAGCAGGATCCCGGCGCTGCGCGTGGCCGACGCGGCGGCCGCGGCCGCTCCCGCCCACGCCCAGCTACCCGTGCGGGCCGCATAGAACGCGCCGACCGACACGAGCAGGAAGAGGCTCTCCGAGTACGGCGCCCCGAAGTACAGCGCGGCCGGGAAGACGGCCAGGAGCAGCAGCGTGGGCGCCGCGAAGCGGCGTCCCAGCTCGAGCGACACCAGCCGATGAAGCAGAACGAGCGCCGCGAGGAACGCGGCGAGCGAGACGCCGAACGCCGCCACGAGAAGGGCCGCCTCCGAGCCGCCCGCGGGCGCGGCGGCGGCCCGGACGAGCAACGGATACAGGGGGAAGAACGCCGCCCGCGGCGCGCTGTCGCCGTAGCCCGAGTCGGCGATCCTCAGGTACCAGACGGCGTCCCAGCGCGCGAGCGGCGCCAGGAGCGGCTCGGCGAGCGCTCCGGTGAGCTCCGGGTCGTCGAAGCGGGCGGCGTTGTCGCGCGCGAGCCCTCCGGTCGCAGGACCGAACGAGAGCGCGGCGAAGATTGCGACAGCCAGCACGGCCAGGCGCGTGGGGACGAACACGCGCCAGGCCGCGCGCAGCGCCTCGGAGCGGCGCACGGTCGAGAGTGCCCGCGCGGCCGCGAAGGTAGCTTCATAGGCCATGCCGCGACCCGAGTTCTACACAGCCGCCGTGGAGACCAGCGACTGGATCTCGGCCGTCGTGGCGATCGCGGTCGCGTTCGCGATCGCGGAGGTGGTCGACCGCGCACTCTCGCGCCGCGGTAGGCGGCTCAGCGCAGCGGTCGCGGGCGGCGAGCTGTCGCCCGTGGCCGCCACCCGGCTGCGGCTCGTGCGCCGGCTCATCTTCGTCCTGATCGTCCTGATCGGCCTAGCGGTGGCGGTCTCGTTCCTCGATCCGGTCCGGCAGCTCGCCACCGGCCTGCTGGCCTCCTCCGCCGTCCTCGGCATCGTGGTCGGCTTCGCCGCCCGCCAGACGCTCGCCAACGCGATCGCCGGGATCATGCTCGCGATCGCCCAGCCCATCCGCATCGGCGACCTCGTCAGGTTCGAGGAGGAGACCGGCGAGGTGGAAGACATACAGCTCACCTACACGTACATCCGGCTCGAGAACGGTCGCCGCCTGGTAGTGCCGAACGAGCGCCTGGCCGCGAGCTCGATCGAGAACCTCACGGTCGTGGATCCGCGCGTGCAGGTTGAGGTCTCGGTCTGGCTCCCACCGGACGCAGACCTGGACCGTGCGCTCGAGCTCGTCACGGACGACGCGTCCGACGTCGCCGCGACCGTGGCCGAGGTCGACAAGGAAGGCGTGCGGCTGAGCGCGACGACGTGGGCCGCAACTGCCCGCGAGCGGGGCGTGGTGGCGGCGGAGCTGCGGCAGCGCTGGATGCGGAAATTGCGGGAACACGGTCTATCCTCCGTCGAGGCCTCCTAGCTGCTCCGGGCCCCCATCGATGACCTACCGGCAGAGACAGACGAGGAGGCGAAAGCGCCACGGCGCACGCAGCAAGGTGCTGCTCGGCCTCGGTGTGATCGCCGCGCTCGGCGTGATCGCCGCGTGCTCCGCGGCCGGGTACGTGCTGGCGATCGCCGCCTCGGCCCCCGACCTCAGCGAGCTGAAGGCCGACGACAAGGGCGAGATCTCGGTCGTCTACGCGGCGAACGGCACGCGGCTCGGCTTCGTCCAGTCGGACGTCCTGCGACGGGTCATCCCACTGGAGGACATCCCCGTGGCGATGCGCCGGGCCACGATCGCGATCGAGGACGAGCGCTTCTACCGCCACGACGGCGTGGACCTGAACGCGATCGTCCGCGCCGGCATCCGCAACCTCGAGTCGGGCGAGACGGTGGAGGGCGGCTCGACGATTACGCAGCAGCTCGTCCGCGCGCTCTACATCAAGGATCCGCAGCGGAACTTCACGCGCAAGATCCGGGAGGCGAAGCTCGCCTCGGAGCTCGAGGAGAAGCACTCGAAGACCTGGATCCTCGACCAGTACCTCAACTCGGTCCCCTACGGGACCGTCGGCGGCCGCACCGCGATCGGCGCGGAGGCCGCGGCGGTCACGTTCTTCGCCAAGCACGCCCGCAAGCTCAAGCTGCACGAGGCCGCGCTGCTTGCCGGTCTCCCCCAGGCGCCGTCCCAGTACAACCCCTTCCGCAACCCTGCGGCCGCCATCGAGCGCCGCAACGACGTGCTCGAGCAGATGGTCGAGAACGGGTTCATCACCCGCGCGGAGGCGGACGAGGCGGCCCAGCGGAAGCTGGGGGTGAAGCACGGCACGCGCTACATCCAGCGCCGCGAGCCGTACTTCTTCGACTTCGTCCAGGAGCAGCTGATCGAGAAGTACGGCGTGGGCGTGGTGCGGCGCGGCGGCCTGAAGATCCACACGACTATCAGGCCGGGGCTGCAGGAGGCGGCCAGGAACGCGATCAACAGCTACGCGTTCGAGGGCGGGCCGGCGTCGGCGATCGTGAGCGTCAGCCCCGCGAACGGCGAGATCAAGGCGATGGCCTCGAGCGGCACGTACAAGGACCGCCGGTTCAACCTCGCCGCGCAGGGGCATCGGCAGCCCGGCTCGGCCTTCAAGACGTTCGTGCTGACGGCCGCCGTCCGCAGCGGGGTCGACCCCGACAGCACCTCGTACGTGTCCAAGCCGCTCAACCTGAACGACCGCCGCTACGGGCCCTGGCAGGTGAAGACCTACGACGGGTCCTACCGCGGCTCGATGAGCCTATACAGCGCCACGCTCGCCTCGGACAACACCGTCTACGCACAGCTGATCCTCGACATCGGGCCGAGGAAGGTGTGCCAGACGGCGAAGCTCATGGGGATCCAGACGAAGCTCGACTGCTATCCGGCCGAGGGCCTCGGTGGGCTGCGGCTCGGCGTGTCGCCGCTCGAGATGGCGACCGCTTACGCGACGCTCGCCTCCGGCGGTATCCGGCACCGGCCGACCGCGATCCGCAAGGTCGTCTTCCCCGACGGCGACGTGGACAAGCTCACCCGTCCGAAGGGCAAGCGCGTCTTGACGGACGGCGAGGCGTACGAGGTGACCCGGATCCTGAAGGCGAACGTCCAGAGCGGCACCGGCCGCACGGCGAGCGGGCTGGGCTGCCCCGCGGCCGGCAAGACCGGCACGACCGACAACCACAACGACGCCTGGTTCGTCGGCTTCACGCCCCATCTCTCGACCGCCGTGTGGTGGGGCTACCCGGACGCCCTCATCTCGACGGGCGAGCAGGGCGGCGGAACCCCGACCTCGATCTGGACCGCATTCATGCAGGTGGCGAAGGGCGGCGACTGCGAGGACTTCCCGCCGCCGCAGGAGCCGTTCCAGCCGACGCCCTTCTACGGCGACTACTCGAGCAGCGGCGGCGGCGACACCGGCGACTACTACTCGGAGCCCTCGACCGACGGCACTACCGATTACGACGACGGCTACGACCCGCAGTACTACGAGGCGCCACCCGCGCCCGCGCCGCAGACGGAGACACCTCCGCCGGCGGCGCCTCCCGCGCCGGCGCCCGAGGAGGTCCAGGGCGGCGCCGAGGGCGGGGTCGGAGCGCCCGGCGAGTAGCGCCTCAGCGGATTCGGTTCAGCGCCGTCACGAGTCCCACGAAGAGGAGCTCCAGGAGCGTCTGGAAGATGCGAAACGCCACGGCGATCGCGGTCGCCACGGCGTTGGGCAGGACGGCGGCGATCGCTATCGCGAGCGTCGCGTCGCGCGTCCCGAGCCCGCTGGGGACGACGAAGGTGAGCACCGCGACGCAGAAGGCCACCGGGTATGCCGCCGCGATGTAGAGGAAGTCCGAGGCGTCGACCGGGTGGAGGGCCTTCGAAAACGCATACACGGCCCCACCTATGACCATCCACGACGCGGCGTAGACGATCGCGAACTCGACCACTTGCCTGAATGGAAGCGCCCGGGGAAGCGGCTCGCGCCCGAGCTTTCGGAGGGCGAAGTTCGCGAGCGGCAGGAACACGCGCGGGTGGAGTACGGCGAGCACCGCCGGGATCAGGATCAGGACCGCGTAGCGGGCCGGCTGGTCCCCGAGCTCCGGCAGCTCGATGACGAAGTAGGCGCCGACCATCACCGCCGTGCCGAAGCCCAGGCCGAGCTCATAGACGATGCTCGCCAGGCACACCCGCTTGGCGACGCCCTCGCGGTCCGCCATGACGATCCGGCTCACCACCAGGAGCGCGTTCGTCGGCACGTAACGGGCGAGGAGCGACTTTCCCCAGATCGCCCGGGCCCGGCGCGGCTCGAGCCGCTCCCCGAGGGCCCCCAGGATCCGTCGCCACATCTCGCACTGCAAGCCGTAGAAGAGGAACGTCGCCAGACCCGAGAGCGCGAGCCACGCCGGCTGGAAGTGCCAGTCGAAGTCCGGCAGGTCGTTCCACTGACGCAGGACGAAGACGACGAGGAAGGCGAAGATGACGGCCGCGATTCCCCACCGGAAGGCGAGCCTCGCCTTCGGGCTCTTCGGGCCGAAGCCCGAGATCCCGGCAGCCGCGGTGCCGGCCCGCTGGAGGAGCGTCGGTGGCCGGTCGACGGGGCGCCCTTCCACGGGCCAGACTGTAGCCGTGCGCGAGCTGGCCATGATCCAGGCGATCGAGGCCGCGCTGGTCGACCGCAGCGGCCGCCTGGTGCGCTGGACGGGCGACGACGCCGCGGTCGTTCGCGCGCGGCCGCTTGCGGTCACGTCGATCGACGCCATCGTCGACGGCGTTCACTTCGCTCGCTCCATCCACTCGCCCGCCCAGATCGGCCACCGCGCCCTGGCCGCAGCGCTCTCCGACCTCGCCGCGATGGGCGCGGCCCCGGGCGAGGCCTACGTGTCGCTCGTGTGCCCGCCCGGCTTCGACGGCGCCCTGGAGCTGGTCGACGGGATGGAGCGGCTAGCCGAGGAGTGTTGCGTGACCATCGCCGGGGGTGACGTCGTGCGGGGTCCCGCCCTGACCGTGACGGTCGCGGTCACGGGGTGGGCCGATCGGGAGGAGGAGCTCGTTGGGCGGGACGGGGCCCGTCCCGGGGACCTGGTGGGCGTCACCGGCGAGCTCGGCGGCTCGGAGGCGGGTCGGTCGCTGCTCGAGCGCGGGGAGCGCGAGCCCGCCCGGCTCGTCGAGAGGCACCTCTACCCGCGTCCCCGGCTGGACGAGGGCCGGGCGCTGGCCGGCGCCGGCGCGACGGCCATGATCGACCTGAGCGACGGGCTCGCCACGGACGCCGGGCACGTCGCCGAGCGAAGCGGCGTGGAGCTGCGCGTCCGGCTGACCGACCTGCCGGTGGCGCCGGGCGTGACGCCGGAGGCCGCCGCGACGGGCGGCGACGACTACGAGCTGCTCGTGACGGTCCCCCCTGCGGCCCGTCCGAGCGCGGAGCGGGCGACCGCGGAGACCGGCGTCCCGCTCACCTGGATCGGCGAGGTCGCCGCCGGCAGCGGGCTGTCGCTCATCGGGGCCGACGGCCGAGCCGTCGCCGGACTCCGGGGCTGGGAGCACTGACCTGCTCGCGCAGCGCCGACTCGGTGCCCCCGAGCGACCCCGGTCCGGCGTACGCCCCGGGTCCGTAGACGGAGGCGCCGAGGTCGCGCGGCGCCTCCGGCTCGCGCTCCTCGGGCATCCGAGCCGCGATCTCGACGGTCCCGCAGAGCACGCCGAGCATCACGCACGCGACGAGCGAGGTAACGACTCCGACCGTGTGGCCGGTGATCAGAATCAGCAGGTACCAGGCGCCCTCGAGGGGATTCATGTCAAGGGCGGCCAGGTAGTAGACGGCCACCAGCAGCGCGGGGAGGGCGCCGAGCCCGATCATGGCGACGCGGATGCGCCGACGCGGCAACGGGCGCGCGAGCGCGAGCAGCGCCCACAGGTGTGCGGCCGGAACGGCCAGGAGCCCCGCGTAGGGGTTGACGAGCCAGAGCGCCAGCGCCGCGATGCCGAGGACGACCGCGAGCGCGACCGCCGCTCCCGGCTCGACGGGTCGCTTCAGCGTGGCGTCGGGACGCGCGGCGAGGAACCGGGCGAGCGTGAACGCCAGGGCCATCGCCGCGGCCACCCCCGCCAGCACGCCGAGCGCCGGCCCGTCGAGCGGTAGGTCGGCGGGCGGGATCGGGGCCGGCGGGGGGGTGGGAGTCGCGCCCGCCAGCGCGAGCACCTCGGCCAGCGCGAACCCGGCGAGGAACGGCGCCGTCCACGCGCCGAGCCACCGCAGCCACGGCCCGACCCGCATCCGCCGCCGGCGGGCCCGGGCGAGGGCGTCGATCGCCGTCACCAGCACCGGCAGGAGGAGCGCGACCCCGAACAGCGCGACGACCCACCCGGGCAGCACCTGGCTCACGACCAGCACGTAGCTGTCGGGGCCGTGGCGCGGCCGGCCGTCCTGGTCGATGGCGGTGACGGTGCGCAGCGTCGCCCGGCCGAGCGTGCCGAGCGCGTCCTCGTCGATCGCCTCGACGGGACCGCTGCCGTCGGGGGGGAGCTCACCGCTTCCGGTGACGCGCACGGAGTCGTAGCCCTCGTCCACGAGCACCGCCTGCGGCCCGATCCCGATCGGGAACGACAGCCGAGCGAGCTGCCCTACCACGCCGGTGCCGGCCACCGGCCGGTCGAGCTCCTCGCGGATCGAGTCGGCGACCGTGCGCTGGAGCCCGATGCCCGCGCGGCGCGCGTCGGCCGACCATGCCTGCGCGTACGAGTCCCCGGGCTCGCGGCTGCCGAGGTCGGAGACGACCAGCACGGCGTCGATCTGCTCCGGCGGCCCGAGCTCCTCGATCAGCCGTGAGGTCCCCACCTCGCCCAGCGTCGAGCCGTCGACCGAGGCGAGCACCAGGGTCTTCCGCGACGGTCGTCCCCGGAACACCCGCCCCAGCTCGAGGAGGGCCGCCGTATCGGCTGCGCTGCCGGGCGCGTCGGGCACGACGGCGGCGTCGCGCGCGGCCACGATCACGATCTGGCTCCTGAAGCGCCCGGCCCGGCGCGCGATCACGTTCTCGAGCTCGCGACCGGCGTGGCCGAACACGTGGCGCTCGACGCGAAAGCCCTGCTCCTCGAACGTCTCGGCCACGACCGCGGCCGTCGCGCGGTTGCCGGGCCGGCCGGGGCGGCGGTCCGGGGCGTCCTCGGCGATGGCGGTCGCCCGCTCGGCGGCCTGCCGGCCGTCGAAGAGGACGTCGGCAGCCAGACCCTGCGGCAGCGGCCGGGGCCGGCTCTGAAAGGAGAACATCGCCAGCACGAGCACCACCAGCGCCGGGATGAACGCCGCTCTGTATACCCGCGGCTCTATCACCGCTTCCAACCTACAATTCCGAAGGTGACGGCCTCTGCGCCCCGGATCCTGCTCGTTGACGACGAGGTCTCGGTCCAGAAGCTCCTGACCTATCCGCTCCGCAAGGAGGGTTACGACGTGGTCCCGGCGCTCGACGGCAGGGAGGCACTCGACCGGCTCCGCGAGGACAGCTTCGACCTCGTGGTGCTCGACGTCATGCTGCCGAAACTGGACGGCTTCGACGTCTGCCGCCAGATCCGCGCGCGAAGCACCGTGCCGATCATCATGCTCACCGCCAAGACGGAGGAGATCGACACGGTGCTGGGCCTGGAGCTGGGCGCCGACGACTACATCACGAAGCCGTTCTCGGTGCGGGAGTTCCGCAGCCGGGTGAAGGCCGTGCTGCGTCGCGCCGCGCTCACGGCGCCGGACGAGGAGTTCGAGGAGCCGATCGAGGTCGGCGACCTCCACATCGACTTCGAGAAGCGTCAGGTCGACGTCCGCGGCGCCACCGTCCGCCTGACCTACGTGGAGTTCGAGATCCTCGCCGCCCTCGCGCGCAACCCGGGTCGCGTCTTCAGCCGCACGATGCTGCTCGAGCGAGTCTGGGGCGACGCCGCCTACCGCGACCCGCGCACCATCGACGTCCACATCCGGCACCTGAGGGAGAAGCTGGAGCGTGAGCCCAAGCACCCCGAGCTGATCCTGACCGTGCGCGGGGTGGGCTACCGCTTCCGCGATCGATGAGGCCCTTCCGTTCGCTCCGGAACAAGATCGCGCTGCTCTTCTTCGCGATCACGGCGGCCGCCTTCGCGGTCATCTACTTCACGGTCGTCACCCAGCCGGAGTCGAACCTCGAGGAGCGGCGGCTACGCGATCTCGAGGTGGTGGCGAAGACGTACAAGCCGGTGCTCGAGGGCCTGCTCGTCGGCGACCCGTCGACCCCAAAGATCAACCGCAGGGTGCGCGCCGTAGCCGAGGCCGCCGACGCGCGGGTGACCCTGTTCACCTGGGACGAGGCGATCGACGGCCCCCAGGGCGACGCCCGGAACCTGCTCTTCTACTCGCTCAGCGATTCGGGCGAGCAGAGACAGTTCCCCCACAACGCCGAGCTTCTGCGTCGTGCGGTGCGCACCCGGCGCAGCCAGAGCGGCTTCGACACCTTCCGCGGCGACGACATCGGCGTGGTGGCCCAGCCGCTGCTGCTGACGGGCGAGCCCCAGCGGGTCGCGCTCTACTCGCGTGACTTCGAGGAGGTCGAGGAGACGGTCGCGTTCATCCGCAGCCGCGTGCTCCTGGCAACGATCCTGGCGCTCTTGATCGCGCTGGCGGGCGGGTACCTCGTCGCCCGCCGGCTCGCCCGGCGCGTGCGCCGGGTGGAGGTCGCCGCCGCGGAGGTGGCGCGGGGCCGGTTCAAGGACCCGCTGCCGGTCGACTCGGACGACGAGCTCGGCCAGCTCACCCGCACCTTCAACGAGATGCAGGCGCAGCTTCGGCAGGTGGACGTGGCGCGCAAGGAGTTCATCGCCACCGCCTCGCACGAGCTGCGCACGCCGATCTTCTCGCTCGGCGGGTTCGTCGAGCTGCTCCAGGACGAGGAGCTGGACGAGGAGACCCGGCGCGAGTTCCTCGACACGATGAGCGGCCAGGTCGCCCGCCTCCAGAAGCTGTCCGTGGACCTGCTCGATCTGTCGCGCCTGGACGCCGGGTCGCTCGAGCTCGATAGCGAGCCGGTCGACCTCTCCGACCTCGCACGCGCGGTGGTGACGGAGTTTCGCCCGGCGCTCGCCGAGCACCGCACGGACCTCACGGTGGAGCTGCCGGACGAGGGCCCGGAGGCGCACTGCGACCGCCAGCGGGTGGCCCAGATCATGCGTATCCTGCTCGACAACGCCCTCCGCCATACGCCGGAGGGAACCGACGTCACCGTGAGGGCAGACCGCATCAACGGCGCCGCCGGACTCACGGTGGCAGACACTGGCCCGGGCCTCGCAGAGCCGGCCCGCTCGAAGGCGTTCGATCGCTTCTACACGGGCAACGCGGCCCAGGGCGCCGGGCTGGGCTTGGCGATCGCCCGCGAGCTGGCCGAGCGGATGGACGGTCGCATCGTGCTCGCGTCTAGGCCGGGGAGCACCAGCTTCAGACTCGAGCTCCCCGCGGACGGATCGAGGTAGTGGCACGGCCCGCGCCAGCGGCGAGCCGCGCGGCGGCGGTCGCCGCTGCGGCGCTCGCCCTCCTCGTGGTGGGCTGCGACGACGACGAGGAGGGAAGCGCCGGGACGACGCGGGAGGTCACGACGACTCGCGTGGAGGTCGTCGAGGGCATCGGGACCGAGGGCGGCTTCAACCCGGGCGAGGTCTACAAGCGGCTCTCGCCCGGGGTGGTGACGGTCATCTCGATCTTCGAGGGCGGCACGAGCCTGTTCGAGGACGAGGGCGAGGGCGGGCAGGGGTCCGGGTTCGTGCTCGACGAGGACGGCTACGTCGTCACGAACGCGCACGTGGTGACGACCGAGGCCGACGCGACGGGCGGCGGCGCGGAGCGGGCCGACGAGGTGTTCGTCGAGTTCGCCGACGGGAACCGCGTCCCGGCGGAGATCGTCGGCGACGACCCGAACGTCGACGTGGCGCTGCTGAAGGTCGATCCGGAGGGGCTGAGGCTCACCCCGCTCGAGCTCGGCACCCCCGAGACCATCACGGTCGGCGAGCCGGTCGCCGCGATCGGCAGCCCGTTCGGCGAGCCCCAATCCCTGACGATCGGCGTGATCTCGGCGCTCGACCGCAACATCCAGTCCCTGACCGAGTTCCAGATCGGCAACGCGATTCAGACCGACGCGCCCATCAACCCGGGGAACTCGGGTGGACCGCTGCTCGACGCCGATGGACGCGTGATCGGCATCAACGCTCAGATCAGGTCCCGCTCGGGCGGTGGCGAGGGAGTGGGCTTCGCCATCCCCGTGGACGCCGTCCGGCGCTCGGTGCGCGAGCTCCGCGGCAAGGGTCGCGTCGACTACGGCTACCTGGGCGTGTCGACCCTGATCCTCTGGCCGCAGCTCGCCGAACGTCTCGATCTCGGCGTGAGCGGCGGCGCCCTGGTGCAGGCGGTCGAGGACGGGAGCCCAGCCGAGGACGCGGGCATCGAGCCCGGCGACGACGAGATCACCTTCCAGGGGCAGCCGGACATCACTACGGGCGGCGACGTGATCGTGGGGGTGAACGGCCGCCGCCTCACGCGCCGCGACGACCTCGCCGACGTGATCAGCTCGATGAGCACCGGCGACCGGGTGAGGCTCGAGCTCCTGCACGACGGCGAGCGCCGCACCGTGCGGGTCACGCTCGGCCGGCGTCCGCCGGATTCGAACGAGTAGGACGGCCGCGGCGCAGGACCCCTCGCCGATGCTGGCATTCCGGGGTTTCCGGGTACTGTGCCAAGTGGTGGAAGTGCCCCGCGCCACCGAGAGTCGCGACGTGTCGCTGACCATTCCCGCGAGGCCCGATTACCTCGTGCTGGCGCGCCTCGCTCTCTCCGCCGTGTGCCGGCTCACGCCGCTCTCGCCGGAGGAGATCGCGGACCTCAAGCTGGCCATCACCGAGGCGGCAAACGACTACGTCGACGATGCGCGCCCGCTCGACGACGAGAGCCGGCTCAACTTCGCGTTCCGCCTCGGCGACGACCGACTGCTCATGGAGCTCGACGGCCCGCAGAGCCGTGTGCCGACCGTCGAACGGGACCTGAGCCGGGCCATCATCGAGGCGACCGTGGACGAGTGGGAGTACGGCGACGCCCGGACCCAGCTCGTGAAGTATCTCTCCGTGCGCGCCGGGTAGTCTGCGCCGTCGTGCTCCAGCCGGTTTCTCTAGGCCATAAGAGCCTCGCTGACTACACGCACCTGGCCGGCCGGCCCCTCATCCAGGAGATCAGGGATCTGGCCGGGGACCTGAACGGCCTCCGAGTGCTCCACCTGTCCGCCACCGCGTTCGGCGGCGGCGTGGCGGAGATCCTGTACACGCTCGTCCCGCTGATGAAGGACGTCGGGCTCGAGGCGGAGTGGCAGGTGATGCTCGGGCGCGAGGAGTTCTACAACGCGACAAAGCGGCTCCACAACGCGCTCCAGGGGAACCCGGACTCCCTCTCCGAGGAGGAGTGGGAGATCTACGAGCGCTACAACGCCCTGAACGCAACCGAGATCTCGGGCGACTGGGACGTGATCATCGTGCACGATCCGCAACCGACGGCGATCAAGCGGCACGTTCCGACCAAGGCGACGACATGGATCTGGCGCTGCCACATCGATCTCTCGACTCCCAACCCGGAGGCGATCGAGCGGATGGTGCCGTTCATCAGGGAATACGACGCCTCCGTCTGGCACGTCGACCAGTACGTGCCGCACGCGCTGCGCGGGGAGCCGTCACTCCCGAACCCCGGATCCCACGGCCGGCTCGATGGGGTACACATCATTCCGCCGGCGATCGACCCGCTGTCGCCCAAGAACATGGCGCTCTCCCCCGAGGACGCCGCCTTCGTCTGCGACCAGTTCGGCATCGACGTCGACCGCCCGCTGATGTGCCAGGTTTCGCGCTTCGACCCCTGGAAGGACCCGATCGGCGTGATCGACGCCTACCGCCACGTGACCGCGCAGATGCCCGAGGCGCAGCTCGCGCTGGTGGGCTCGATGGCGACCGACGACCCGGAGGGCTGGGAGTTCTTCAACTCGACGATGGCCTACGCGGACGGCGACCCCGACATCCACATCCTCAACAACCTGAACAACGTGGGCGCCATCGAGGTCAACGCGTTCCAGTCCCAGGCCGACGTCGTGATCCAGAAATCGCGGCGCGAGGGCTTCGGGCTGACCGTGTCCGAGGCGCTCTGGAAGGCGCGGCCGTTCATCGGCGGCGACGTGGGCGGGATCCCGCTCCAGGTTCAGGACGGCGAGACGGGGTTCCTCGTCTCATCTCCCGAGGACTGCGCCGAGCGCGCGCTTCGTATCCTGCGTGAGCCGGACCTCGGCAAGCGCCTGGGGCGGTCCGGGAAGGAGCACGTGCGCAAGCACTTCCTCACGCCGCGGCTGCTGCGCGACTGGCTCAGAATCTTCAAGGACCATCGATGAACCCCGAGACGCCACTCGTCCTGGTCTCGAACCGCGGTCCGGCGACGTTCGACGGCGGCGTGGCCCGGCGCGGCGGCGGAGGCCTCGTGACGGCGCTCACCGGACTCGTCCACCACCGCGACGCGGTGTGGGTGGCGTCGGCGATGACCGAGGACGACGCGGAGCAGAGCCGCCGGCACGGCGGCGGCAGCTTCGAGGTCGAGCTGGACGGAGCGCGCTACCGCGTGAAGCTCGTCGAAAGCGACGCCGAGGCGTACGACCGCTTCTACAACGTCGTGGCGAACCCGATGCTGTGGTTCATCCAGCACTACCTGTGGGACCTCTCGAACGCGCCCGACATCCGCCGCCATGAGGTGGAGGCCTACGAGCACGGCTACTGCTCCATCAACGAGGACCTGGCGACCGCGGTGCTGGAGGAGGTGGCGGAGCACGACGAGGCGGTCGTGATGCTGCACGACTACCACCTGTACGTCGCGCCGAAGTTCATCCGCCGGGAGCGGCCGGACCTCTTCCTCCACCACTTCATCCACATCCCGTGGACCCAGCCGGACGCCTGGCGCGTGCTCCCCGCCGACATGCGGGAGGACATCTTCGAGGGCATCCTGTCGAACGACATCATCGCGTTCCACACGCGGTCCTACCGGCGCAACTTCCTGCTCTGCTGCCGCGAGCTGTTCGACCTCGAGGTGGACGAGGAGACCGGCGTGGTGAGGTTCGACGGCCGCGACGTGTGGGTGCGCTCGTACCCGCTGCCCATCTCGGCCGAGAACTTCCACCGGACCGCCCAGCGGCCCGCCGTTCACGTCTATGAGCGCGAGATCCTGCGCCGGCGGCGCGAGCACCTGATCCTCCGAGTGGACCGCGCCGACCTGTCGAAGAACGTGCTCAGGGGCTTCACGGCGTTCGACCTGTTCCTCGAGCAGCACCCCGAGTTCCATGAGCAGGTCACGTTCATCGCCCACCTGATCCCGTCGCGGCAGGACGTCGTCGAGTACGCCGAGTACCTGGAGCGCATCGAGGCGCTCGTCGCGGTGGTGAACCACCGCCACGGGACGACCGACTGGATGCCGATCGAGCTACGACTGCGCGAGAACCTGGAGGAGGCGATCGCCGCCTACAAGCACTACGACCTCCTCATGGTCAACGCCATGTTCGACGGGATGAACCTGATCGCGAAGGAGGGTCCGCTCGTGAACGAGCGAAACGGCGTCTCGCTCCTCAGCGAGAACACCGGCGCGCACGAGGAGCTCGCCGAGTTCGCGCTCTCGGTGAACCCGTTCGACGTTCAGGAGCAGGCCGACGCCATCCACCGCGCGCTCAGCATGTCCGCCGAGGAGCGCTCGTGGCGCGCGCAGGGCCTGAAGCGGATCGTCACAGCCCGCGACCCCGGCGACTGGGTGGACGACCAGCTCGCCGACATCGAGGCGAAGCGCAAGGGCGAGGCGCCGGTGCGGTCGTAGGCGGCGGGATCTGGGGCGTACGAACGCGGCGGCCCTTGGGCCGCCGCGTTCGGGTGGTGCCACCGCCGAGTCCTTCAGTGTCGGCGGAATCCGTGACGCGTCATGCGGTCACGGTGCTGCGCAGATGACGTAGGCCTGGACCGTTGCGGCAGCGCCGCCAGCAACGGTTGCCGCCTGCGCCTCCCAGGTCGTCGGCGGTTGGGCGAGGGTAGGCGGTGAGGACTGGTAGAGGTACGCGTTCCCCTGGGTCACGATGCCGCCGCCGCCGGTCGCCCTCTGGCCCGCTGGACAAGTGGCGGTCGAGTCCCCCAGCGCATTGGGGCCCTGCACGACCGTCACGTTGGTCGCCCCGGCCTGGCCGGTCGGTCCCTGGAGACCCATCGGCCCGCGGGCGCCGGTCGCCCCACGCAGGCCGGTCGGGCCGGTCGGGCCCGCCGGCCCGCGCTCGCCGGTCGGGCCTACCGGGCCTGGCAACCCCTGCGGGCCCCGCGGGAGCTGCCCGGCCCTGAAGTCCCTGCCGAGCAGCGAGCCGTTTCTGACCTTGGACGAGGTGACCGCGTTTCGCTTGAGCTGCGCGTTCCCCACGCTGTTGCGCGGGATGGTCAGCTGGGCGTATGCGCTGGTGCCGAGCGCGGCCAGCAGCGCAATGAAGGCGACCACCATCGCGGGGGATGGCCGGCGCGACATGAGACGTCGCATGAGGACCTCCTTCAGTGGAGTGGCCGGGAATGCGAGCCGCGGCCCGGCCTCTGGCGTCGAGTCGTGCCGATCCTACGATCAGGCGCGACCCATTTACAACCCGCTAGAGAGGCGGCTCGGGTGTGAACTCACCGCTCGTCGGGCGCGACGGGGACGCTCGGTTCCGAGGGGGCCCGGGCGGATCGATCTCACCGACCGGCGGCGCGTTAGGACTATCACCGCCTTGCGGCGATGGTGGCGGTGCCGGCTGTGGAGCCGGAGGCCGTGGACGCGAGTCTACGGTCTTTTCGACGGCCGGCGGCTCGTCGATCGGCGGGTTGACGGTGGGCTCCACCGCCCTCCGCCTTCGGGACGGGCCTCGGTTCGCAGGGAGCCTGGGCTGTCGCCGCACTCTCGTCCCAGGCCGCGAGTTCGGCCGCACGCGCCAAGTCTTGCCGCGGGCGCTTGCCGCTTGCCGGCCGCCGCCGGCCTGGCCGCGCGTCGCGCGTCGACGGGCGTGACGACCTGGGCTGCCTACCGGCCTGGGCCCAGACTGGCCGGCCGCGTGCCCCGGCTTACGAGCCGCCTCATCCGGCTTTTCGGGAAGTCGCGCCATGGGGCCTTCGCCACAGCCGCGCCCGCCCGTCGCGATCAGCGTCCCGGCGGCGAGCAGCGCGGCGAGCCGTCCCACGTTTCCCCATCGCACCCGGCGCCAGAGCGCCGGGGCGCCGCGTGCCCGCCACCGGTCCACGCCCGGTGTAGGCGTCCACCGGGCTCCGTTCGCCCCCCGGGCAGCCCGCCCGCTCGTTGCTATCGTGCCCCGCTCGATGGCTCGCCCCTACGACCTGATGGTCCTCTTCGACCCCACCGCGCCAGAGGAGCGGCGCGACGCGGCGATGTCCGAGGTCGAGTCGCTGATCGCGTCCGGCGGCGAGATGATTGAGACCTACGACTGGGGTCAGCGCCGGCTCGCGTATGAGATCGACCACCGCCCGGAGGCGGAATACCGCCTCTACCAGTTCAACGGGGACAACGCCCTCCTCGAGCGCCTCAACCAGCGTCTACGGATCATCGACGGCATCCTGCGCTTCAGGATCATCCGCATCAAGCCGGGGCAGCCGACGCCCGCGCCGCCCGATCACCAGCCCACGCGCCGCCGCGAGGAACGCGAGCCGCAGGACACCCGCGTGGCCGCCCGCGCCGCGGCGGACGCCGCGCCGACCGAGTAGCGCCAGGGCCGAACGGCGCGGCGCGCCCGGCAGTTACCGCTGTCCGGGCCCCGGGTACCGGGGGTGGCGAGAGCAAGCCGCTTGGAGGGAGGTCGGCTCGAATGCCTGCTGCCGGACGCGGGGTGCGACTGTGCGCGCTCCTCTCGATCCTGATCGTCGGAGCCCTGACCGCAACGGGCTGTGGGGGCGAGGAGAGCGCCGGCGAGGGCGAAGGCGGCAACCTGTCGATCGCCACCGGCGGGACCGGCGGCGTCTACGCCGTCTACGGCGGCGGCCTCGCGGATGTGATCTCCGAGGATCTCGGCGACTACAAGGCCACAGCGGAGACCACCAGCGCCTCCGTGGACAACATGAAGCTGATCGCGAACCAGGACAGCGACATCGCGTTCACGCTGGCCGACACCGCCATCGACGCGGTGGAGGGCAAGGAGTCCTTCGACGAGCCGCTCCCGATCCGCGCCCTGGCCCAGATCTACACGAACTACACGCAGATCGGCACGACGGCAGACGCGGGCATCTCCTCGGTCGAGGACCTCAAGGGCAAGCGGGTGTCGCTGGGTGACCCCGGCTCCGGCACAGAGGTGATCGCCCTGCGCGTACTCGAGGCGGCCGGCCTCGATCCGGACAAGGACATCGACCGCAGCCAGCTCGGCGTGGAGGAGTCCGTCGCCGCCGTCAAGGACGGCTCGATCGACGCCTTCTTCTGGTCGGGCGGCTTGCCCACGGGCGCCGTGACCGACCTCGCGACGACCGAGGACCTCGTGCTCGTGCCGAACGCCGAGCTGACCGGGAAGCTGCGCTCGAAGTACGGCGAGGCGTACCGGGAGACCACGATCCCCGCGGACACCTACGAGGGGCTCGAGGACGACGTGCCCGTGATCGGGGTGCCCAACCTGCTGGTCGTCCACGAGGAGATGGACGAGGACCTGGCGCGCGACCTCACCGAGCTCCTGTTCGCCCAGAAGAAGCGCCTCACAAACGTGCACCCCGAGGCCAAGAACCTCGACCCGCAGGCCGCCCAGGACGTGGTCCCGCCGGTCCAGCTCCATCCGGGTGCGCAGCGCTACTACGAGGAGGGCGGGTCGTAGCGTCGAGGCCGCGCAGGCTGTTCGTCGCGGCAGCGGCGGCGGCGCCGCTCATGCTCGCCGCCACCGCGCTGTCCGGTGACCGCGATGGGTCAGGCCAGACGCTCGTCGTGCGGGACGCGCAAGGCGAGACGGTCGTGCGGCGGGAGCTGCCGGAGAACGGCGCCTTCGCGCTCGCTTACCGCCACTCGTACTACGGCGCCCCGGCGCGGGAGCTGTTCAGGGCGGTCGACGGCGAGCTGCGCCTGGAGGCGCTCGCCTCGCCGCGCGCCGCTGTGCTCGACTACTACGCGCTGGCCGGTGGACGCAGCCGTGCCCGCCGCTGGCTGCGGCTCGTGCCCGCCGAGCGGCGCCGCTACGAGCGCCTGCCGCTCATCGCCACCGCCACCGGGCGCCGCACCCTGATGGTCGGAGGTGAGCGCATCCCGCTCTACGGGGGCGACGGCGCGCGGCACCTCACGATCACAGCGGAGGGGCAGTCGTGACGGAGACCCCCGCCAAGGTCAGCACCGAGGAGCTGACCGAGGAGTTCGAGTCGGAGCGGCCGGGCCGCCGGCTGACCGGGATTCCCGCCTTCGTGGTGTCCGCCGCCGGCGTGGGCCTGTCTTGCTACGCGCTCTGGTGGGTGCTGAACCCGGTCACCGCGCAGGTCTACCGGACGAGCTTCCTGGCGGTGGTGCTCGCCATGACGTTCCTCGTCTACCGCGCTTACGGGCGTGGCCCGGCACGCAAGGAGGGCGAGCCGCGTACGACCGAAAGGCCCGGCATCACCGACTGGCTGCTGGCTGCGCTCGCGATCGTCGCGCTCGGCTACACGCTCGTCGTCTTCGATGACTTCGTGCGCCGCCAGGTCGAGCCGACCACACTCGACATCGTCTTCGGCCTGACCACGATCGCCCTGGTGCTCGAGGCCACCCGCCGCACGGTCGGCTGGATCCTCCCGGCGATCTGCCTTCTCTTCCTTGCTTACGCCTACTTCGGCAGCGAGATCCCGACGAGCTGGGAGATCAGCCACCGCGGCTACGACGTGGACCGCATCGTCGGTCAGACCTACATGGGTCTCGAGGGGATCTTCAGCGTGCCGCTGGACGTGGCCGCCACCTACATCGTGTTGTTCACGATCTACGGCGCCGTGCTCGAGTACTCGGGAGCCGGGAAGTTCTTCATCGACGTCAGCTTCGCCGCGTTCGGACGCTCGCGCACGGGGCCGGGCCGCACCACGGCGCTGGCCGGCTTCCTGCTCGGCACGGTATCCGGCTCGGGCGTGGCCACCACTGTCACGCTCGGCAGCGTCACGTGGCCCATTCTCCGCAAGGCCGGGTACCCGAGGGAGCAGGGCGGAGGCGTGCTGGCGGCGTCCGGGATCGGCGCCATCCTCTCGCCGCCCACGCTCGGCGCGGCCGCCTTCATCATCGCCGAGTTCCTCGGGGTCAGCTACCTGGAGGTGCTGATCTTCGCGCTGATACCAACGCTCCTCTACTACCTCGGCATCATGCTCGCGATCGAGGTCGACGCGCGGCGCTTCCGCACCCGCGAGATCGAGGTCGAGACGCCTCCGCTCGGCCGGCTGCTGCTGCGCTTCGGCTACCACTTCAGCTCGCTGTTCCTGATCGTGTTCCTGCTGGCGACCGGCCTATCGCCCTTCCGCGCCGTCTTCTACGCCACGATCGTCGCCTTCCTGCTGTCGTTCCTCGACCCGAAGTACGCCATGACGCCGCGGCGTGTGTGGGACGCGCTCGCGGCAGGGGCGCGTGCCGTGCTTCCTATCGCCGCGACGTGTGCCGCCGCCGGCATCATCGTTGCGGTGGTGACGCTCACCGGGCTCGGCCTGAAGATGAGCTCGCTGATCGTGGACCTGTCGGCCGGGACGCTCTTCCTGACGGCCGTCTTCTCGGCGCTCGCGGTGCTGCTGCTCGGCCTGGCGGTGCCGGTGACCGCCTCGTTCATCATCGCCGCGGTCATCATCAGCCCGGCGCTCACCGAGCTCGACGTGCCGCGCTTCGCGGCCTACATGTTCATCTTCTACTACGCGGTCCTCTCAGAGGTGAGCCCGCCCACGGCGCTGTCGGCCTTTGCTGCCGCGGCGATCACCGGGGGGAACCCGTTCCGCACGATGATGCAGACCTGGAAGTACTCCCTGCCGGCGTTCCTGGTGCCGTTCGCGTTCGTGCTCTCGCCGAACGGTGAGGCGCTCCTGCTCGAGGGCTCGGCGGCCGAGGTGGTGGTGGCCACCGCGGTGTCGGCCCTGGCTGTGACCGCGCTCGCTGCGGCCTCGGGGCGCTGGATCGTCGGCCCCGCCGGGGTGCCCGAGCGGGTGCTGGCGGCGGTGGCCGCGCTGGCGCTGCTCTACCTGGAGCCGCTGACGATCGTGATCGGGCTGGCCGCGCTCGGGGCGGCCGTGGCGCTGCATCTCGTCATGCTGCGTCAGCGGCGCGCCGGCGCCCGCCCAGCCGCGCCGAGCGGCGCGCGCAGCTCCACTCCGTAGTCGACCCCGTCCAGCCGCTCGGCCACGCGCCGCTTTAGGCCCGGGATGGTGCCCTCGCGGTGGATCTGCTCCTCCGCCGCCGCCAGTTCCCGCTGGATGCGCTCGGCCTCGTTGTCCCGGCCGGCGCGCACGGCGTCCGCCAGCGCCACGCATAGCTCGGGCCACGCGTTGGCCACCGCCAGGACCGCGCCGGAGGCGCCGGCGCGAAGGGCGTCGAGAACCAGCGAGGCGGTGCCGATCAGAAGCTCGAACGAGGCGCCGGCGTCGCGCGCCGCGGCCGCGTACTCGTGGTGGCGCTCGAGCGACTTGGTCGAGTCCTTGAGGCCCGCCAGGCCATCCTCGATCAGCGCGCCCAGCAGTTCCGGTTCGAGCTCATTGTGGGTGCGCTCCGGGATCGTGTAGCCGTACACCGGCGTGCCATCCAGTCGCTCGACGAGCTCCCCGTAGTGGGCCCTTATCTGGTCGCCGCCGGCCGGGTAGTAGTAGGGCACCACCGCCGAGACCGCGGCGGCGCCGTCCTCCACCGCCCGTCGCGCGAGCGCCAGCGTGGGCCCGGTGCCCGGGCGCCCCACGTGCGCGAGCACGGGCGCGCGGCCGCCGGCAGCGGCGCAGGTGGCCCGCACGACCGCAGCCAGCTCGTCGTCCGACAGAACAGCGGCCTCACCCGTGGTGCCGCAGGGCATGAGGGCGTCCACGCCGGCGTCGACCAGATACTCCACGTGCGCGTGGAGCGCGGCCTCGTCGAGCCGGCCCTCATCGTCGAACGGGGTGAGGAGGGCGACGATCACACTTGGCCGGCTCAGCTCCATGCGGGCGCTATGCCCGTGACCCGAGCTCTCGACACGCCTGAGCACAAATGCCGATGGGCGGTGCGGGCTGAAGCGCGGGCCCGGCGGCCGGCAGCTCATCGACCGGCCTAAACGAGCGAGAGCCGCCCGGCTGACGCCACCCCCGAGGAGGGCGTGGAGCGCCCGAGCCGGACGAGCCCGCGGGCGACGACTGGTCGAAGGGAACAGCAGGACGACTGACGTTACGGCTTCGTCAAAGAAGCCGCACTTTTCAGCAACTTCCTGTCAGCGCCGGGCCATCCCTTCCGACCCCCTTCGTACACTCGCCCGACAGTCATCGAAGCCGTCTCCAGCGGACGTAGAGAAGGGAGTGGACTGCCTCATGGCAGCAACCAACATCAACAGGGTGATCCTGACCGGGAACCTCACGCGCGACCCCGAGCTTCGCTCTCTGCCGAGCGGAACGTCGGTCTGCAGCCTGCGCGTCGCCGTCAACACCCGCCGCAAGGATCCATCGACAGGCGACTGGACCGACAAGCCCAACTACTTCGACGTGACCGTCTGGGGAGCTCAGGGCGAGAACTGCGCCCAGTACCTCCAGAAGGGCCGCCCGGTGGCGGTCGACGGCCGGCTCGAGTGGCGCGAGTGGCAGGACAGGGAGGGCAACAAGCGGCAGTCGGTAGATATCATTGCCGACTCCGTCCAGTTCCTCGGCTCCCGTGAGGGTGGCGAGAACGGTGGCCGTTTCACGCCGCAGAGCGACGTTCCCGCTGACACCGGGGACTTCCAGCAGGCGCCCGTAGGCGCCGGGGGATCGGACGACGACATCCCGTTCTGACCCCGACGTAAGCGACAGGCGCAGGAGCAAGCAGTGGCGAAGCAACGCAGTGGAGGTGCGACCCGCGACCGCCGGCGCGGACGCGGCAAGGGCCCGCTCGGCGGCGCCCGGCGCAAGCCATGCCCGTTCTGCCGGGACAAGGTCGACACGGTCGACTACCGGGACCTCGCCGCGCTGCGGCGCGCGATCAGCGACAAGGGCAAGATCCGCTCTTCCCGCGTCACCGGCGCGTGCCGCCGCCACCAGTCGCAGCTCGCGACCGCCGTCAAGCGCGCCCGCGAGCTCGGCCTGCTCCCGTACGTCGCAGACCGGTGATCCCTGCAAACCGTCGTCTGCCATCGGGGTTCGGCGTGCCCAGCACGCCTCCACCCGTGCTTCCTCGGCATACTCGGTTTTCGGGGTCACGCCTGGTCAGGTAGGGACGAAGACCATGGCCCAGGCCATACTCCTGAAGGACGTGGATGCGCTCGGCGAGCGCGGTGACGTCATCGACGTCTCGCCGGGCTACCTTCGCAACTTCCTCGTACCGCGAAAGCTCGCCCAGCCGGCGACGGCGGCGGCGATCGCCGAGTCGCAGCGCCGTCGTGAGGCCGCCGAGCGGGCTGCCGCCGAGGCGGCGGCAAAGGCCGAGGAGACCGCGGCTCTCCTGCGCAAGACCGTGCTGACCATCTCCCACCAGGCGGGCGACGACGGCCGCCTGTTCGGGTCCGTCACGTCGCAGGAGATCGTCGACGCGATCCGCCAGGCGCGGGGCGTGCGGCTCGACAAGCGGCGCGTGCAGCTCGAGCATCCGATCAGGACCACGGGCACACACATGGTCTCCGTCGAGGTCGCGGACGACGTGACGGCGGACATCAAGACCATCGTCACACCTCAGGCGTAGTCAGTGACGCTGCGCGGCATCGCCGCTCGCGCCCTGCCTACGCCTGGCACTGCTGGTGGCAGTCGCAGCCTCACCTGAGTCGACGGGCAGCGTCCCGCCGCACAACGAGGAGGCCGAGGCCTCGGTACTCGGCGCGATCCTGCTGACCGAGCAGGCGCTCGACGGCATCCTGCTCGAGGTCGGCCTGCGGCCGGAGGACTTCTATCGGCCGAGGAACCAGCTGATCTTCCGCGCGATGATCCGCCTTAAGGAGAAGGCGGAGCCGGAGGCGGTCGACGCGCTCACCGTCAGCGAGGACCTCCGGCGCGCGGGTGAGCTCGACAAGGCGGGCGGGACCGCCTACATCCATTCCCTGCCGACCCTCGTTCCCGCCGTCGGCGCGGTCCTCGACTACGCCCGGATCGTCAAGGAGAACTCGCTTCTGCGCAGCCTCCTGGCGGCCACGCGCGACATCCAGGACGAGGTGCTCGCCCACCGGGGTGAGCCGCGCGATCTGATCGAGCGCGCGGAGGCGGTCCTGTTCAAGATCGGCCACGACGGCGGCACCGCCGAAATGAAGTCGATCGAGGCCGTTCTGCACGAGGAGATCGACAAGCTCGAGGAGCTGTCGCGCAAGGACGTGGGGCTGACCGGCACGGCCTCGGGGTTCACGGACCTCGACCAGCTCACCGGGGGGTTCCAGCCGGGGAACCTGATCGTGGTCGCGGCGCGGCCGTCGATGGGGAAATGCCTCGGCGCAAACGCGCTCGTATTCGATCCTCGCACCGGAGCACGACGGCCGATGCTCGAGGTGGTGGAAGCTGTTGAGCGCGGCGAGGAGGCCTGGGTCGCCGCTCTCGGTCGCGATCTCCGGCTGCGACCCGCGCGAGTCTTAGCCGCGACTCGCAGCGGCACGCGTGAGCTCTACCGACTCACGACCAGGCTCGGGCGGCGCATCGAAGCAACGGCCAACCATCCGCTGTTCGCGCTCAGCGGCTGGCGGGCCCTGGAGGAGCTCGCACCGGAAGACCGCGTAGCGGTGCCGAGGTGCCTGCCGAGCAACGCGTCGGGGCGCTCGCTGCCTGATCACGAGTTGGTGTTGATCGCCGCATTGATCGCGGACGGAAATCTGACGGGGCGGACTCCTCGGTTCTGCTTCGGCGCAGACTCGCCGGTCCTTCCCGAGGTCGAGCGCGCGGCCGCGGCCATGGGTTTACGACTCCGCGTCGCCGGCGGTGGTGAGCACGGGACCGCGGACATCAGCGCGGGTCGCGGCTCGGGTCAGAATCCGCTGACGACGGTGCTGCGTGAGCACGGCCTTTGGGGCAAGCGCTCGGAGGACAAATTCGTCCCCGAGGCCGTCTTCAGCCTCGATGAGGCTCGGATCGCCCGTTTCTTGTCCATCCTTTTCGCTTGCGATGGCTACGTCCATAGCTCGGAGCGCCTGCGCCACGTCGGCTACACAACCATCAGCGACCGATTGGCGCGTGATGTCCAGCACCTGCTGCTCCGCTTGGGTGTGGTGGGGGCGATCCGCAGGTTGAAGCGAGACGTCTATGAGGGGACCGGCAAGGTCGCGCGGGAGGTGCGGGTGACTGGGCAGGAGAGCGTGGCGTCGTTCTGCGCGCACGTCCGGATCCCCGGAAAGGAAGAGCACGAGGATCGCCTGCTCGCAAGCCTCGAGACGCTTCGACCGAAGACCAATGTCGACACGATCCCGGCGCCGATCTGGCGGACGATCGCGTACGTCAGTGGTGGACGGCCGCTGCGCGAGCTGAGTCTGGCCACGGGTCGACCGCCAAACCACAATTGGCATGTGGGGACGCGGGGTCTCTCCCGCCGTCGGTTGCGAGAGATCGCGGTAGCACTGCAGGAACCGGCACTGATGAGGTTCGCCCAGTCAGATCTCTGGTGGGACGAAGTGGCCTCCATAGAGCCGATTGGAGAGGCGGAGACGTTCGATCTGACGGTCCCGGCAGGCCACAACTTCGTCGCAGATGACGTCATCGTGCACAACAGCACCCTTGCGACCAATATCGCCGAGAACGCCGCCATCGATCACGGCGTTCCGGTGGCGCTCTTCTCCCTGGAGATGTCCGAGACCGAGCTCGCGCACCGGTTCATCGCCTCCCAGGCGCGTGTCTCGAGCGACGAGCTCCGCAAGGGCCGGGTGCGGGGCGAGCGCTGGCCGAAGGTGCTGAACGCGGTCGAGAAGCTCGCGAGCGCGCCGATCTATCTCGACGACTCGAGCGACATCGGGGTGCTCGAGATCCGGGCGAAGGCGCGGCGGCTCCACGCCCGCCAGGGCCTCGGCCTGATCGTCGTGGACTATCTCCAGCTCGTGCGGCCCGACACGCGCGCCGACAGCCGCGTCGAGCAGGTCGGTCAGATCAGCCGCGGGCTCAAGATCCTCGCGCGCGAGCTGAACATCCCCGTGCTGGCCGTCTCCCAGCTCTCGCGCGCCGTCGAGAGCCGGAACCCGCCCATCCCGATGCTCTCCGACCTGCGCGAGTCCGGGCAGCTCGAGCAGGACTCGGACGTCGTGATGTTCGTCTACCGGGACGACTACTACGACGAGCAGTCCGAGCGGATCGGCGAGGCCGACATCATCATCGCCAAGCACCGCAACGGGCCGATCGGCAAGGTGGCGCTCACCTTTCTCTCGAAGTATCCCCGCTTCGCCAGCCTCTACCGCGAGCGCGGCGCCGAGCCGTCCGCCCCGCAGAACGGGTCCGGCTGATGCTCCGCCCCGTGCTCGGCGGCGACCGCGACTGCCCGCTCGGCGAGTGCGACGGCAGCACGTGGGTGCTCGACGAGGACACCGGCGAGGCGCGGCCGTGCCGATGCCGTGACGGGCGGATCCGGCGGGCGGCGAGCGGCGGCATCGGGACGGGCATCGGGCGGCGGTTTCTCGAGGTGTCGTTCGAGCGCGAGCCGGTCGTCTCGCTCGATCCCGTCGTGCTTCGCCAGGTCCGGACGTTCGTGCGCGGGCTCGAGACGAACCTCGACGCCGGTCGCGGGCTGTGGTTCGACGGACCGGTCGGAACGGGGAAGACCTCGCTCGCGATCCTCGTCGCCAAGGCCGCCAAGGAGGCCGGCCGCTCGTATGCCGTGTATCCCGTCCCGCGGCTCCTTGCCGAGATCAAGCGGACCTTCGACCGCGACGCGAGCGACTCGTACCTCGGGTTCTTCCGCCGCCTCTGCTCGGTGGATCTGCTCGTGCTCGACGACCTGGGAGCGGAGAAGCAGACCGAGTGGGTGCTGGAGCAGCTCTACTCGATCGTCAACGAGCGCTGGCAGGATCGCCGGTCGATCGTCGTGACGACCAACATCCCCGACCCCGACCCCGAGGCGCCGGGCCTGATGCTGCGGGCGGGCGTGCGCGAGCTGCGAGACGTGATCAGCGCCGGCCGCCTCGAGCGTCGTGACCTCGACGACCTCCGCCGCATCGTCGAGCGCCTCGAGCGGATCACCGTCGAGGTCGGCGCCCTCGACGTCGCGGGCGACTTCGACCCGATCGCCCGCCTGCGGCGTCAGATCGGCGCGCGAACCGTCTCGCGGCTCGTCGAGATCTGCGACGACCCGATCCCGATCATGGGGCCGGACCTCCGCATGGCCGCGGAAGGCGCCGGCGTATAGGCCCCGCTCCGAGGACGCGCCCGCCACGAGCTCTCCCTAGACTCGAATCGCCATGCCAGGCCTCGTGATCGTCGGCGCTCAGTGGGGCGACGAGGGGAAGGGAAAGGTCGTCGACCTGCTCGCCGAGCAGGCCGATCTGGTGATCCGATTTCAGGGTGGGAACAACGCCGGCCACACGATCGTCCGTGGGGGTGAGACCTTCAAGTTCCACCTCGTGCCGTCCGGGATCCTTTATCCGGGCAAGCTCTGCGCGATCGGGAACGGCGTCGTCGTCGACCCCAAGGTCCTCACCGGCGAGATAGACGACCTGCGCCGGCGGCGAATCGACATCAGCGGTCTCCGCATCTCGGCCAACTCCCACCTGATCATGCCCTACCACAAGCTGCTCGATCAGGCCGGCGAGGCGAAGCTCGGAAAGCTCCAGATCGGCACCACCCGGCGCGGGATCGGCCCGTGCTATGCGGACAAGGCGGCCCGGCTCGGAATCCGCATGCAGGACCTGCTCGACGAGAAGATCCTGCGGAAGAAGATCTACGCGGCGATGGAGCCCAAGCGGCTCGTGCTGCGGCCGTTCGCGAAGGATCCCCAGCTGGACCTCCACACGATGACCGAGGAGTACCGGATCCTCGGTCACCGGCTCGAGCCCTACATCTCGGACACCGCTCCGATCGCCTGGCGAATCCTCGACGACGGCGGGCTGGTGGTATTCGAGGGCGCGCAGGGCACGATGCTCGACATCGACCACGGCACGTATCCGTTCGTCACGTCGTCGAACCCGGTCGCCGGGAGCGCGTGCGTCGGGGCCGGCGTGGGCCCCCGCTCGATCGACGAGGTATGGGGCGTCGCCAAGGCGTACGCCACCCGCGTCGGCGCCGGGCCCTTCCCCACTGAGCTCGAGGACGAGCTCGGCGAGCGCATCCGCGGCGCGGGCAGCGAGTTCGGCACCACGACGGGGCGGGCACGGCGGACCGGCTGGCTCGACCTCGTCGCGCTCCGCTACGCCACGCGCGTGAACGGCCTGACCGGCCTGGTCGTCACGAAGCTGGACGTCCTGACCGGCATCGATCCGATCCACGTCGCCGTCCGCTACCTGGGCCCCGAGGGCGCAACCTTCGACGAGTTCCCGTACCACCAGTCCATCCTTCACAAGGCCCGCGGCGACCTCATCGAGCTGCCCGGCTGGCACGAGCACATCTCGGACTGCCGCTCCGTCGAGGAGCTTCCTCCGAACGCCCAGTCGTATCTCGAGTACATCTCGGACTTCCTCGGCATCCCGATCGTCATGGTCGGCGTCGGCCCTGGCCGCGAGGAGATGATCTGGACGGAAGCCGCCGAGCGGATGCGCGCCGCCGCGGCGTGAGCGCGCGGCGGCGCGGCGCTCAGGCCTCCACGACGTGGCTCTTGACGATCATGTCGTGAAGCGCCCGATTCTCCCGGTCCCAGAGCGGCCAGAGAACGTTGATCAACCAGGGGATCCCGAATAGGAAGCCGCCGACCACAATGAACAGCAGGTACTCGACCACGAACTCGCGAAGCAGCGCGAAGCCGAAGTTCACCTGCTGACCGTCGTCCCGAACGACTCGGATGCCCAGGACCTGCTTGCCGAGGGTCTTGCCGTTGTGCTCCCCCTCGCGCATCATCGTCACCGGGTAGTAGAAGAACGCGACCACGAGGCCGACAAGCACGAGGATGGCCCCCGTGACCTCACTCCCGGCGTAGATCAGGGTGACGCCTACCCAGCTGACGAGGGACGTGAAGATCGCATCCAGGATGTAGGCGCCGACGCGTCGCCACCAGCCCGAGAGCGGCACACCGGCCCAGGTTCCGGGCTGCGCGGCGAGCGGTTGATCCCAGCCGCCGGGCGGGGCGGGCTCGCCGTAGGCGGGCGGCGTCTCCGGTCCCGGCGCGGGCGGCGCCTGGCCGGGCGGCGGCGGTGGCTGACCTTGGCCGGGAGGCGGTGGCGGTGCCTCGCCCGGCCGCGGCCCCTCGCCTGGCGGCCGTCCTTCGGCGCTCATTCCCTGCGCCCCCGGTTGTGCGGCAGGCGCCTGGGGACCGGTCGGCGTGGCGGGCGGGTGAAGGGACGATTCGGCGTCGCCGGGCTGGTCGCCGGCCGGACGATCGGGACTGGATCCGCGTTCCATGGCGCAAATGAAAGCACCGTCGGCGGTCGGCTGGGCGGCGGCGACCACCGCGGCTCACTCCTCGCCGCGCTCCAGCGCCGGCTGCTCGCCCCGGCGGCGGCGCAGCCTCACGGCAGGAGCTCCTCCTCCGCGATCTCGCGGACGATCCGGGCCGGCGTGCCCATGACGAGCGTTCGGGGAGGCACGTCGCGCGTCACGACCGCGCCGGCGGCGACGAACGCCTCCTCGCCGATCTCTACCCCGGGGAGCAGTACGGCCCCGCCTCCCACCCGGCTGGCCCGCCGGAGCACCGCCCCGCGGAGCGGCTCGCCGCGCCGGCGGCGGCCCACGGTCTGGTCGTTCGTGAGGGTCACGCAGGGAGCGACGAACACGTCGTCCTCGATCACCGACCAGGCGGTGATGTAGGCGCCCGTCTGCAGCTTGACCCGATCGCCGACCCGCACGTCGTTGTCGACCGACACCCCACGGCCCACCACCGAGTCGGCCCCGATCACCGCCCGCTCCCGGACGTGCGCCTGGTCGCCGACGACCGAGCCCGCGCCGATCCGGGCGCCCGCTACGACCAAGCTCCCCGCGCCCACGCTCACGCCGCCCGCCAGGACGGCGGGCCCCGCGTGCTCGCGGCTGGCGGTCGATCGCCGAGCGAGCAGCGGCGGCCTTCCCACGACGCAGCCGTCGCCGAGCCGCACGTCCTCGCCGAGCTCCGTGTCCGGGTGGAGGACGACGTTCGCCCCGAGCTCGATCCGCTCGGGAAGCTCGACGCCCTCGCCGACCAGCAGGCCGGGAGCGCGCTCAGACTCGCGCAGCACGCGAGCTCTCCCGCAGCGAGGCCTGGAGCGTCTCCAGCACCCGCACGACGCGCAGCCCGGCCTCGCTCCCGGAGCGCGGCTCGGTCCCGTTGCGCACGCATTCGAGGAAGTGGCGGCACTCGATACTGAGCGGCTCCTCATTCGGCACGCGCGGCGAGAAGATGTCGCCCGACCGCGCGATGTACTCGCCGTAGGACGAGTAGTCCTCGTCGAATCCCTTGTCGTAGACCGTCAGCTTTCGCTCGAGCTCCATGTCGTCGAAGGTGGCCATCCGCCTCGAGCCCACGACCGTGAACCGCCGCTCCTTGTGGGGGTCGAGCCACGACAGGTGCATGTGGGCGGCGAGCCCCGAGGGGAAGCGCAGGTAGCAGAAGACCACGTCCTCGACGCCCTCGTTCACGTAGCTCTCCCCCACCGCGCGGCACTCGTACGGCTCCTCGTCCGCAAGCCGCAGGATCACCGACACGTCGTGCGCGCCGAGCGACCAGAGGGCGTTCTCGTCGCGCCGGAGCTGCCCGAGGTTGAGCCGGTTCGAGTAGATGTAGCGCACCTCACCCAGCTCGCCGGACTCGATGAGACCGCTCAACCGCTCGACGCCGGGGTGGTACTCGAGCAGATGGCCCACCATCAGGACGCGTCCGGCAGCTCCGGCCGCGTCCACCACCCGCTCCGCCTCCTCGACGGACCGGGCGAGCGGCTTCTCGACGAAACAGTGCTTCCCGGCCTCGAGGACGCGGCGGGCGAGCTCCGCATGCGTCGCCACCGGCGTGGCGAGCACGATCGCCTCGAGCGACGGGTCGCCGAGCAGCTCCTCGAGCGAGCCCGTGACGCGGGCCGAGGGAAACGCCCGGCCGTACCGCTGGAGGGCCTCCGGGGACTCGTCGCACAGCCAGGTGACGTCCGCTCCCGGGAGGCGATCGAAGTTGCGGGCGAGGTTGGGGCCCCAGTAGCCGAGGCCCGCGACCCCGACCGTCGTCACAGCCGCACGAGGTTCGGGGCCTCGATCCCGCGAGTGACGCCGCGAAAGTCCACCAGGAGCGCCGACTCGCCGACGAGCCGCTCCACGTCGAGGTCGGGGTGCGCGGTGACGATCGCCGTGCAGTCGGCGTCCTCCGGCCAATCCGTGCGCAGGCCGAGATCGGGCAGCTCGGGGACGTAGTCGTCGTGGTAGACGACCTCGGCTCCCTGCTCGCGCAGCAGGCGCATGATCGTGAGCGCCGGCGACTCCCGCAGGTCCCCCACGCCGGGCTTGTACGAGACGCCCACGATCGCGACGCGTGAGCCGCGGACGGGCTTCGCGTGGTCGTTCAGGGCGCGGGCGATCTTCTCGACGCAGAAGTACGGCATCCGCTGGTTGACCTCGCCGGCCAGCTCGACGAACTCGGTCTGGGTGTCGAACTCGCGTGCGCGCCACGAGAGGTAGAAGGGATCCACCGGCAGGCAATGGCCCCCCATCCCCGGGCCGGGCTTGAACGACATGAAGCCGTACGGCTTCGTGGCCGCCGCCTCGACGACCTCCCAGACGTCGATCCCCATCCGGTCGCAGAGGATCGCGAGCTCGTTCACGAGCGCGATGTTCACCGACCGGAAGACGTTCTCGAGCAGCTTGGTGAGCTCCGCCGCGTCGGGCGTGGAAACCGGCACGATCTCGTCGCAGACGAGCCGGTAGAGATCGATCGACCGGCGCAGGCACTCCGGGGTCAGGCCGCCCACCAGCTTCGGCGTGTTCCGCATGGCGAAGTCGGTCCTTCCGGGGTCGATCCGCTCGGGCGAGTACGCGGCGAAGAAGTCCTTGCCCGCGGCCAGGCCGGATTCCTCGAGGAGCGGCACGAACCGTTCGCGCGTCGTGCCCGGGTAGGTCGTGGACTCGAGCACGACGAGCTGGCCCGACTGGAGCACGCCGGCGAGCGACGTGCCGGCGGCCATCAGCGGGCCGAGATCGGGCTCGCGGTTCCGGGTGAGCGGCGTGGGAACCGCCACGATCACGGCGTCGACCTTCGCCAGGTCGGCGTAGCGCGTGCTCGCCCGGAAGCGCGCTCCGGCCGCGCGAAGCGACGCGGCGGGCACGTCCTCGACGTGGGATTCGCCGCGCGACACGGCGTCCGCCACGCGGGCGTCGGTGTCCACGCCCACGACCTCCTGCCCCGCCTCGCAGAACGCCACGGCGAGCGGCAGGCCGACATAGCCCAACCCGACGATGCCGATCCTCATAGGCGCGCAGTGTAGGCCGCGACCACCTCGCAAACCCGATCCGAGGCGTGCCCACCCCCGTAGAGCTCGGGACGCTCGGCGGGCGGGCGGCGCTCGAGCGCCGCGAGCGCGGCGTCGCGGTCCAGGTCGGCCAATACGTTCCAGCCCGCCTCCACGGTCTCCACCCATTCCGTCGTGTCCCGCAGCGTCACGCAGGGCACGCCGAGCAGGTAGGCCTCCTTCTGGACCCCGCCGGAGTCGGTCAGCACGGCCCGCGCGTGGAGGGCGAGCTTCAGGAAGTCGAGGTAGCCGAGCGGCGGCGTGAGCTCCACGTGCGGCGCCGCCTCCAGGCGGTCGAAGAGGTCCGCCGCCTCGAGCCGCGCCTCGGTCCGCGGATGTACCGGGAACGCCACGCGCGCCGGCAGCGCCTCGATCAGCTCCACCAGCCGCTCGAGGCGCTCCGGGACGTCCACGTTCCCCGGTCGATGCGCGGTGACGAGGTAGTACTGACCCGGCTCGAGGCCGCGGGCGTCGAGGATCCGCGACTCCCGGTCGGCGATGTCGCGGAAGGCGAGCAAGACGTCGGCCATGACGTCCCCGACCAGGTGGGCCTCTCCGCGCGCGCCCTCGTTGCGGAGGTTCCGCAGGGCCGTCTCGGTGGAGCAGAGCAGCACGTCGCTCGCGTGGTCGGCGACGATCCTGTTCAGCTCCTCGGGCATCGAGCGATCGAACGACCGCATGCCGGCCTCCACGTGGCCGACCGGAATGCCGGCCTGCGCGGCGCCCAAGGCGCCGGCGAGCGTGGAGTTCGTGTCGCCGTAGACGAGGGCGAGGCTTGGGCGGAGCTCGGCCAGCACCGGCTCGAGCGCGGCAAGGATCCGTGCGGTCTGCGCGGTGCTGGAGCCGGAGCCGGCTCCGAGCTCGCGGTCGGGGGCCGGGACGCCGAGCTCCTCGAAGAAGATCCGCGACAGCTCGTCGTCGTAGTGCTGCCCGGTATGGACGATCAGCTCGTCGTGGGCCCGCCGGAGCTTGTGGGACACCGCGGCCGCCTTCACGAACTGCGGCCGGTTGCCGATGATCGTGACAATTCGCACAGAGATCAGGTGGTGGCCATATGATTGTGGATGCGATGGCCGGCAAACCGTCGAGCGTCGAACGGCGCGTGAAGCTCGTCCCGCGGCGCCTCGGGGCGGTCGCGGGGGTGCTCGGCCTCGCGAGCGACGTGGCCAAACACGTCGCCTGGTATCTCGCCCACCAGATCGGCGGCCGCCCGCGCGAGCGGTCCTGACGCCGCCCGGCGGGCCGCGCGCGCCGCCGCCCTAACCGCCGAGCTCTCTCTCGATCAGCGCGCGCACCGCCGTCGCGGTCTCCCGCGTCACCGGTCCCTCGGGCAGCTCGATGTCCTCGATCGCGGCGATCGACTGGGCCTCCCTCGTGGTGGAAGCCAGGAAGGCCTCCCGCGCGACCCGCAGGTCGTCCATGGTGCAGGGGAGCTCGGTGACCGCGGCGACCTGCATCACCCGGGCCCGGGTGATCGAGGCGAGGATGTGCTCGTCGAGGGGCGGCGTGCACAGACCGCCGTCCGCGTCGACCCAGAAGAGCGACGAGGTGGGCGCCTCGAGCACCCGGCCGTGCGGCGTGACGAGGAGGGCCTCGTCGAAGCCGCGCTCACGGGCGAGCTTGCCGGCGAGCATGTTTGCCGCGTAGGAGAGGGACTTGACGCCGTCGAGCACCCGCGTCGGCGCGTATTCCACGACGCCCAGCCGGACGCGATCCGGTGTGGCCGGCAGCGGCTCCGTCAACAGCAGGCGGTGCCGCGCGCGGGTCAGGACGATTCGGAGGCAGCCGTCGAACTCGGACCCGCCGCGAGCCGCCAGCAGCTCCGGAATCTCGGCCTCGAGCTCCACCCGCGGGACGTCGTCGAGGCGAAGGTTCGCCGCCGAACGCTCCAGTCGATCGAGGTGATCGACGACGGCGAACGGGCGCCCGTCGTAGACGCGGATCACCTCGAAGGCGCCGTCGCCGCGGAGGAGACCCTCGTCGGTGGCCGGAATGGTCGCCTCGTCGGCGGGCATGGTGCGCCCGTCGACACAGGCGAGCTCGGCGGTGGTGGTGGGGGCCGCAACCTCATCCGACATGACCCCGGATCTTGCCAGACGGTCCGCCAAGCCGAATGCGCCCCGCGCCCGCGGGTGCCGCCGGAACGCTGTCAGCGTTCTGACAGCGGCCGCCTACACCCCTCCGCGCCGGGAAATGTTGCGTCCGAACATCCGAACGAGGGGAGGAGCGGTGACCCGAGTCTTGCTGAGAACGGTCTTCGTCGGTGGATTGGTCCTCGCCGCCTGGGTGGCGGCGCCGGCGGCCCACGCGCAGGTGGGCACTTGCCCGCCGCAGGTCATCTCCGGCGGCGCGGCCAACGACACCCTGAACGGCAGCATCCTCGCGGAGACGATCAACGGCGGGGACGGGAACGACACGATCGCTGCCCTGCAGGGCGACGACTGTGCGAATGGCGGCACCGGCGACGACGAGATGAGCGGCGGCGACGGCGCCGATGCGCTCTTGGGCGAGCTCGGCTTCGACATGATCAACGGCGGTCGCGGGGACGACCGGATCGAGGGCGGCGACACCGAGGACGATCTCTCGGGCGGTCACGACAACGACATGGTCAGCGGAGGTAACGGCTTCGACTTCGTTTCGGGCGGACTCGGTGACGACGAGCTCGCAGGTGACGGCGGCCCGGACGATCTGGGAGGCGGCCGCGGCAACGACCGCATGGGCGGCGGCGACGGGATCGACTTCCTCGAGGGCGGCCTGGGCGACGACCGGCTCTCTGGGCAGGCGGCCGGAGACGACCTCGCCGGAGGGCGCGGCTCCGACCGCGTGAACGGCGGCGAGGGCCCCGACCGGCTTTCGGGCGGCGACCTCACCGACCTGATGTCGGGCGGCGCGGCCCGTGACACGCTCGAGGGCGGGCTCGGCAACGACCGGCTCTCTGGCGGCGCGGCCGGCGACCGCATGGACGGCGGCTTTGGCACGGACCGCTTCTCGGGCGGCCGCGGCGACGACCGGATCATCGCCGTGGACGGTCGGCGTGAGCGCGTGAACTGCGGCCCCGGCCGCGACCGGGTGTTCGCCGACGACGCCGAGAGCCTCCGAGGCTGCGAGGTGGTGGAGCGGACCTAACGCCTTCGGGTCGGCGTCGATTTCGACCGGCCAACCGAACCGAAATGTGAAAACCCCGCCCACTCGGCGGGGTTTTCCATGCGCCGGATGGGCCGTGTAGGAATCGAACCTACAACCTTGAGATTAAGAGTCTCCTGCTCTGCCAGTTGAGCTAACGGCCCAGCGAGGCGATTCTAGAAGCTCGCTCCGGGGGCGTCACTCGGTCGCGCCGGAGGCGACGGCGGCCAGCGCGTCCTCGCGCGACTCGTGGATCGGGAACACCCGGTCGAGCCCCGTGATCTCGAAGATCTTGGTGATGTTCTCGTCCGTGCAGACGAGCGCCAGCGATCCTCCTGCCGGGCGAAGACGCTTTACCCCACCGACCAGGACGCCGAGCGTGGTGGAGTCGATGAACGTGGCCTTCGAGAGGTCGACCACGATCTGCTTCTTGCCCGACTCGATCAGCTCGACCATGCGCTCCTTGAACTCCGGCGCGGTGTAGAGGTCCACTTCTCCGCCGAGCTCGATTACGTGAGTTGCGTCGTCGATCGCCTCGTCTTCGATGTGGAAATTCACGCTTCTCCCCCGGAGTCTCGTCGTTGGGCCGCGCGGGCGCCGTAAGAGTACTGTCAGCTCCCCGGTTGTTGCTGCTGCTGCTGGGGTTGCTTCAGCTGCTCGGCCTGCTGCTCGACCGCCTTCTTCTGACCCTTGGGCGCGAGGTCGACGGCCTTCTGCGTCGCCAGGTCGGCCGTCCGCTTATCGCCGGCGAGCGCCGCATAGGCGACGAGCTGCAGGTACGACGTGGAGTCGTTCTGCTCCTCGGCGAGGATCGCGGCCGCCTTCTGCGCCTCCTTGGGCTGGTTGAGCGCGTTGACGTCATAGACCCGAAGCGCGTAGGTGGCCGTGGCGGCGTTCGGCTGACCCTCGACGGAGTCGGCATAGCGCTGCCAGGCGGACGCCGCCCTCCGCAGCTCGTCCTTCGACTCGTCCGGGAACGGGTTGCCGCCAGACTCCTGCTGGTTGGCGGCGAGCTGGTAGTAGTCGCGGACGAGCTCCTGAAGCGCAGCCTCGTTGTCCGGGTTGGCCTGGACCCGCCGCTCGAGGCGGTCGATGCGCTCCTCGAGGGCCTGGTTCGGGTTGCCACCACCGCCGCTGCGGTCGCTGAACGCGTCGAAGAGACCACCGGACACGTCGCCGCCGATGCCGAACAGCACGAGGCCACCGCCCAACAGCACGGCGAGCGTCAGGTACGTCGCCTGGACCACCCGGCGGCGGCGTCCTCTCAGGTCGAACAGCATGTGCCGCGTAGGCTAGCTACGAACCTTCGGCGGACACGATCTGCTCAGAGACCTCCGGCGAGGGCTTGCCGAGCACCGACGCGAGCCAGATGCTGAGCTCGTAGAGCAGGATGAGGGGGATCATCTCGAGCAGCAGTGTGACCGGGTCGAGGGTGGGGAGCAGGGAGGCGACAACGGCGATCACGACGATCGCGTACCGGCGGCTCTTGCGGAGCTTCTCGGCGCTCGTCACGCCGAGCTTGCAGGCGGCGAGGACGCCAACTGGTATCTGGAAGCCGATCCCCATCGCGATCATCAAGAGGGTCACGAACGAGTAGTAGTCGCGCGCCCGAACCTGCGTGTTGAACTCGTCCGCGTTGAAGTTGAGCAGGAAGTCGAGCGCGGGCGTGAGCACGACGAAGTAGCAGAACACCACTCCTGCGACGAACAGCACGGGAACGAGAAGCAACAGCGGAAGGGCCACGCGCTTCTCGGTCGGGCTGAACGCGGGCAGGACGAAGGCGTAGAGCTGGTAGAGGATCACCGGCAACGAGATCAGGAGCGCGGCGTAAGCGGAGTTCGTCAGCGTCGTGTAGAAGGCCTCCGCCGGCCCCAGGGTGATCGGCTCCCGCCCCTCGGGGAGCGGGTGGTTGACGATCTCGAGGACCAGGTGGTTCTGCCACGCGGTCAGGCCCCAGGCCACCACGAATGCGACCACACAGAGGATCAGCCGCGAGCGAAGCTCATCCAGATGCTCGACGACCGACAGTCGGTCGTCGTGACCGATCGGCCGGATCCGTGGCACGTACTACTGCCGCTCGCCGGCAGCCGTACTCGCCGTGGGCTTCGGCTTCTCGCCGGCCTCCTCGGAGGCCTCGAGCCGCTCGCGCTCCTTGTCCTTGCCCGTCACCGAGTCCTTGAACTCACGCATGCCGCGCCCGAGCGAGCGTCCCAGGTCCGGCAGACGCTTCGGCCCGAAGATCACGAGCACGATGACCAGGACGATGACGATCTCTAGTGGGCCCGGTGTCCACATCGCCCCTTGGATGGTAGCGGCGCGAGGGCTGACGACGCGTCGGGATTAGTTGGGAGGATTCGGCTGTGATCACTTCGGTCCTGTCGGACGGGACGATCCGGCGCCTGGTAGCGGAAGGACGGCTGAAGGTCGAGCCGTGGGATCCGGCGATGGTCCAGCCGGCGAGCATCGACCTGAACCTCGGTTCGTCGTTCAGGGTCTTTCACAACCACCGGCTCCCCGCGATCGACCTGGCGGCGCCCCCGAAGGACGTCACCGAGCTCGTCCGGACGGCGGAGGATCAGTCGTTCGTCATCCATCCGGGCGAGTTCGTCCTGGGCGCGACCGCCGAGTGGGTCGAGCTCCCTCACGATCTCGTGGCGCGGATCGAGGGAAAGGCGCTCGCGCTGGACACACCGGTCCCCACGCCGAGCGGTTGGCGAACGATGGCGGAGCTTCAAGTCGGGGACGAGGTATTCGATGCGGGCGGTCTGCCCACGCTGGTCGTCGACGCCACCGAGCCGCTCGTCGGGCGGCCCTGCCGTGAGCTCGTCTTCGCCGACGAGACCACGATCGTGGCCGACCTTACGCACCAGTGGGTGGTCGCGACGAGCCCGGATCGGAGGCGCCGGCTCGAGGGCCGGATCCTGACGACCGAACAGATCGAGCGCTGCCTTCGGCGGCGGGACGAGTACGACCACCACGTTCAGCTCGCGCGAGCGGTCGAGCACGCCGGATACCGAGAGCCGATCGCGAGCCCCGGCCATAGCCCGGTGATGGCGCCGCACAAGCTCGCTCCCCAGGAGCACTCCGAAACCCTCCAGCGCAGTCGGGCAATCGTCGACGTACGGCCCGTCGACAGCGTTCCCGTCCGCTGCATCCAAGTGGCCTCCCCTGACGGCCTCTACCTCGTCTCGAGGTCGTTCATTCCCACGCACAACAGCTCACTCGGCCGGCTGGGGTTGATCGTGCACGCGACGGCCGGATTCGTGGATCCGGGCTTCAAGGGCACGCTCACGCTCGAGATCACGAACCTCACTCGCGTGCCCATCGTGCTCTGGCCGGGGAAGCCGATCGCTCAGCTTTCGTTCATGGCGCTCGACCGTCCGGCCGAGCGACCCTACGGTCACCCCGATCTCGGCAGCCACTACCACGGCCAATCCGAGGCGACCGAGTCCCGGTACGAGGGTGGCCGCGGACACTCGCGCTGACAGCGGGCTCATCCGATCTCGCCACCGCGGCGTAAGTAACGCCGGGTTCGCCCGTTGGACTTGACGTAACGAGCGAAGTCTCCGCCTTCAAGTTCGACGGCCACCTGCCGATACGGAGATCAAGAGGACTCGCAGATGGAAGGCCACGAAGACCAGGCCCACCGCATCAAGCGCATGGTGCTTCCGGGCGGCAAGACGATCGAGGTCGTCTACTTCAGCCAGTCGGAGGTCGAGCGGTCCGCGGCCGGGCATCCGCCCGCCGAGCCGGCCCAGGACCTCCACGTCTGCATCGAATGCTCCTGCGAGTTCGTGTATCCGGTCCAGTGGGAGGAGGCTGGTCCGGAGAACTGGACGGTGCTGCTGCACTGCCCCAACTGCGGGGTCTACCGCGAGGGCGTCTTCACGCAGGAGACCGTCGAGGCGTTCGACGAGGAGCTGGACCGCGGCGCGGAGGCGCTCGAGGCCGGCTACAACCGCCTCGTGCACACCAACATGGCCGACGAGGCCGAGCGCTTCGCGGGCGCCCTGGCCGCCGGCGCGATCCTGCCCGAGGACTTCTGAGCGGCGCTCGCCGCCGGCTTACGCGTAGCGCTCGACCACGCCGTCCGCGACTAGCTCCAGCGGGCGACGGCGCTCCTCGGGGACGTCGAGCCCGGCCAGGACCGCCTTTGCCTCCGCGACGTGCGCGAGCGCCTGCCGCCGCGCCTCCTCGAGCGAACCCGTGCGGGCGATCCGGTCGCAGACGGCGGCCGCCCCGGCGGCGTCGCTCGCCGCGGCGCGCAGGTCCAGGGCGGCGAGCTCCGGGTCGCGCCGGCGAGCCAGTATCAGCGGCAGCGTGACCGTGCCGTCGAGGAGGTCCGCGCCGCGGGGCTTGCCGGTCCGCTCCGTCGGGCCGGAGACGTCGAGTACGTCGTCGAGCATCTGGAACGCCAACCCCACGCGCTCGCCGAAGCGGCCGAGCGCCGCCGCGAGGCCGGGGCGGTCGCCGAAGAGCGCGCCAAGGCGGCAGGCCGCCTCGAACAGGCTGGCGGTCTTCAGCCGGCAGCGCTCCAGGTAGTGCTCGGGCGTCACATCGCCGCGCCAGGCGTCGGCCCGCTGCACCAGCTCGCCGCGGGCGAGCGCCGACGAGGCCGCCGAGAGCGCTTGGATCGCCTCCTCGTTTCGCGTCGAGACGAGCTCGGCGAACGCCCGCGAGAAGAGCAGGTCGCCGGTCGCCGTAGCCGCCAGCCGCCCGCCGCGCGCGAACACCGTGGGGCGGCCGCGTCGTAGCTCCGCCCGGTCGAGCACGTCGTCGTGGACGAGCGTCGCCATGTGCAGGAGCTCCACGGCCACCGCTCCGGCAACCTGCCGGCCGTCGCCGTCGCCCGCGGCGCAGAGGAACACGAGGACCGGACGAAGGCGCTTCCCGCCGGCGAACAGCGTGCCCGTGGCATGCTCCCCGAGCGCGGCGCCGCTTCCCTCCGCGATCTCGGCGAGCCGCTCCTCGGTGAGTTGAAGCAGCCGTGACAGCTCCGGGCCGCCGGCCGCCAACACGGCCCCGAGCTGGGCCTGAACCGTGTTCACGCCCTGCGCGTCCCCGCGTGCAGCGCGATGATCCCGCCGGCCGTGACGATCCAACGCATGTCGGCGAGGCCCGCCGCGGCCATCCGCGCCGCGAGGTCCTCCGGTCCCGGAAAACGGCGCACGCTGCTCGGGAGATAGGTGTAGGCGTCCGGGTCGGCGGCCAGGCGGCCGAGCACCGGCACGAGGCGGTCGAACCACAGCCCGAAGAACCACGAGAGCGGCGCGCGGGCCGGCGTGGTGATCTCGAGGACGACGACCCGGCCGCCCGGGCGCACCACACGCGTCATCTCGCGCAGTCCCCGATCCAGGTCGGAGAAGTTCCGCGCCCCGAACCCGACGGTCGCGGCATCGAACGCGGCGTCCTCGTACGGGAGGGCCAGGGCGTCCCCGCGGTCGAAATCGACGTGGGGCGCCTTTCCCCGTGCGACCTCGAGCATCGCCTCGGCGAAGTCCACGCCGGTCACCGCGGCGCCGCGCCGGGCGAGCTCGATGGCGAGGTCGCCGGTACCGGTGGCCACGTCGAGCGCGCGCGATCCGTGTCCGACCCGAGCCAGGTCCGCCGCACGCTCCCGCCAGCGGTGATGCATGCCGGCCGTCATGACCGAGTTCATCCGGTCGTAGACGCCCGCGATCCGGTCGAACATCGCCCGCACCTGCGTCTCCGGCAGGGTGCCGCTCGCGGGGCCGGAGCCCTGCCCGACGCGTGTGCCCGCGGGGTTCACCCAGCCCGGGCGATCAGTCCTGGGAGCGCAAGGACGCCACGAAGTTGACGAGCTCGTCGAACTCCCTCGGCTTCTCCTGCTGGAAGTTCCTAAAGGAGGGCATGGGCGAGGTCGGATTGACGAGCGTGCGCGCGATCGCGTCCTTGCCGAGCGTGTCGCCTATCGTCGTGAGGTCGGGACCGAGCGTGCCGCCGTTGTCCCCGACCTTGTGGCACGCGAGGCAGCCCGACGAGGCCATCACCTCCGCCCCGCGCTGCTGGTTGGGCGGCACCTCGAGCTCGATCTCCGTCGGCGATCCGGCCAGCGCCCCGAGGATCGTGAGGTACGCCATCGCGGCGATCGTGGCGAGGCCGGCGGTCACGGCGATCGGCCGGCGGAGCGGGTTGCGCACTGGGCTCCTGTCGAAGAACGGCAGCAGGAGCAGCAGGACGAGGCAGATCGTCGGGATGCCCATCGTCGCCATGAACACGAGCTCCGGCGGCTTCACCACGCGCAGGAGCTCGAAGAGGAAGAAGAAGTACCACTCGGGTCGCGGCGTGTAGGTCGTTGTGGTGGGGTCGGCCTTCTCGCCCAGCTCCGCGCCGAACAGGATCGCCATCAGGATGATCACCGCGAGCGTGATGCAGGCCATCACGGAGTCCTTGGCAACCGAGTAGAGGAACGGCTTGCCCTGGCCCTTCAGGACCGAGTACTCGCGGAGGTACTGCTCGCGCTCGCGGGCGTTCACGCTCGAAGCTCCACTAGATCCACTACACCTCCTCGCGCAGGAGGTCCTTCTTCTCGGCCTTGAGCCACGGGGGCGCCGTCACGCCGAGCTTCACCACGAGGTACAGGTGGGCCCCGATCAGGGCGATGATCAGCCCGGGAACCAGGAGCATGTGCAAGGCGTAGAAGCGGGCGATGGTCGTCGGCCCGAACTCGGCGCCGGCGCGCAGGAAGTCGGCCAGGTAGGGCCCGACGATCGGCCCCGAGGCGTTGATGTTCACCGCGACGACCGTGGCCCAGAACGACCGCTGGTCGAAGGGCAGCAGGTAACCGGTGAGCCCCATCATCAGGACGAGGACCAGGAGCACAACACCGATGATCCAGTTCAGCTCGCGCGGGTACTTGTACGCGCCGAAGAAGAACGTCCGCGCCATGTGGACGAAGATCAGGATGATCATCACCGTGGAGCCCCACTTGTGCATGCCGCGCACGAACTCGCCGAGGAACACCTCGTTCGTGATGCGCGAGGCGGACTCGTAGGCGCGGGTGGGGTCCGGCTCGTAGTACATCGCCAGGAAGACGCCCGTGACGGCCTGCGAGAGGAAGGCGAACAGGGTCGCCGAACCGAGCGTGTAGTACCAGTTCACGCCCTTGGGGACCTTGCGATAGACGAGGTACCGCACGAACGGCGTGGCGCCGGTGCGCTCGTCGACCCAGCCGACCGCGCTCGCCGCACCCTCGACCGCGGTCTCCTTCACGCCCGGCTTCGTCGCCGGCGCGCCGTCGTTCGGGCCGTTGCGGCCGGGCCGCGGCGGCGTCGGGCGCAGGAACTTGGGTCGCGGCGGTGCGGGAAGCTTCATGTGGTCGGCCTCGCGGGATAGATGTACTGCCACAGCCCGTCGAGGTGGTTCGACGGGTCACGGGGCGAGAAGCGCTTCAGCTCGGAGTTGAGCGAGAAGCGGTCGCCGATCTGCACACGGCCGCCCCTCACACGGGTGTAGAAACGATCGAGCGGCCGCACCGGCGGGCCGCCCTCGACCTCGCCCTGGAAGCCGTACACGCCGCCGTGGCAGGGGCACACGAACTTCCGGGACGCCTGGATGAACCGGACGGGACAGCCGAGATGGGCGCAGCGGGTGGAGATCGCCACGTAGGGCTGCGTCTCCTGCCCCTCCACCTCCGGGTCCCGCTCTAGATTCGCACGCCGCACGTAGATGGTCGTCTTGCCGGGGTCGCCGATCTCCGGGACGAGGTTGATCACCCGCTGGACGTAGGTCTCGTCCGTGAAGTCGTCCTCCGGCCCGACGGACTGCCATCGGGTGGGCGTCGTGTCCTCGAGGACGGGGCCGAGCGCGAAGCCCAGGGCCGGGAGCGTGAACGCCATGGTGGCGACTCCGCCGGCGACGAGCGTGGTGCCCTCCATGAAGCGGCGGCGGGTGACGGTCTCCCCCTCGAATGCGCCCGGCAACCCGCGCCCTTCGGTGTAGCGGGAAGACTTGTCGTACTGGGGAGAGTCGGCCACTGCGCTAGGAGGTGTTTACCGCTCCGCGAAGCCTAATGCCAACATGGTTACGGAGCGCACGAGCCTCCGCTTCATGACGCGAGGAGCCGGGCGGTCCGATCCCACATCGGCTCCATCTCGTCGGCCCGGCCCTCCGCGTGGCCCCGGGCGGAGCGGGAGATGAGCTCGGAGAGCTCGGCGACCGCCTCGAGGTCGCCGGTCGCGGCGAGCCTCGAGAGGCCGAGCGCATAGAGGGCGTCGCCCGCGAGCAGGCGAAGGTCGTCGTCCAGGGCCTCGAAGAGACGGGGCGTGCCGTAATGCATCAGGTAGCCCTCGTAGACGGCCTCCAGCACGAACGATCGCACCGGGTCGTCGAGCGGGAACCGCGCCGCCCGTGGGGCGGGTGCGACGTGGGCGGCCAGATCCGGCCCGGCCGCGGTCACGATCTCGTCGAGCACGCTCAGGCGAGCTCCCCCAGGACCTCGCCGGCGGCCTCGAGCGTCCGCTCCACGTGCGCGTCGGAGTGGGCCAGCGAGGGAAACCAGGCCTCGAACTGGGACGGCGGCAGGTACACGCCGCGCTCGAGCATGCCGCGGCAGAACGCCGCGTGGGCCTCGAGATCGCAGGCCCGCGCGTCGGCGTACGCGCGCACGGGGCGCTCGCTGAAGAAGAGCGTCACGAGGCCGGTGGTCCAGACCACCCGGACCGGCATGCCGCCCTCGCGCCCCGCCGCCTGGAGGCCCTCGGCCAACGTCCGCGACACTTGCTCGAGCCGCTCGTAGGCCTGGCGGTCGAGCAGTCGCAGGGTCGCGAGGCCGGCGGCGGTCGCCAGCGGGTTGCCGGACAGGGTGCCCGCCTGGTAGACGTCGCCCGCGGGGGCGATCCGCTCCATCAGGGCTCGCCGACCGGCGTAGGCCGCCGCCGGCAAACCGCCGCCGATGACCTTCCCGAGGATGACGATGTCGGGCGTGACCCCTTCGCGCTGCTGCGCCCCGCCGGGCGCGACCCGGAAACCGCTGATCACCTCGTCGAGCACGAGCAGCGCGCCGGCGTCCGCGCTCACGTCGCGCAGAAACTCGAGGAAGCCCTCGTCGGGGAGTACGAGCCCCATGTTGGCGGGATACGGCTCACACAGGAGCGCCGCGGGCGCGTGCTCGGCGAGCGCCCGCTCGACGGCGGAGCGGTCGTTCCAGGGCACCACGACCGTGTCCGCCGCCTGGGCCGCCGTTACGCCAGGACTCGCCGGGATGCCCCCGGTCGCGAGGCCCGAGCCCGCCTCCGCGAGCAAGCCGTCCACGTGGCCGTGGTAGGCGCCGGCGAACTTCACGATCGCGTCGCGGCCCGTGGCGGCGCGCGCCAGCCGGACGGCGCTCATCGCGGCCTCGGTACCCGACGACGTCATCCGCACCATCTCGGCGCCGGGGACCCTTGCAACGACCTCCGCGGCGAGGTCCACCTCGGCAGCGGTCGGGGCGCCGAAGCTCGTCCCCGCCTCCGCCGCCTCGGTCACCGCGGCCACCACGTCCGGATGGGCGTGACCCGCGATGAGCGGCCCCCACGACATGACCCAGTCCACGTAGCGGTTGCCGTCCACGTCCATGAGTTCGGCCCCCTCGCCGCGAGCGACGAAGACGGGGTCCCGCCCGATCGCGCGCATCGCCCGCACGGGCGAGTTCACCCCACCGGGCAGCAGCTCCGTCGCGCGCCCGTACAGCTCGGCCGACCGGCTTGCTGTCAGGCGTGCTCCGCTTCCCACTTCCTGTGGTCGTCCGTGAAGTAGAGGAGGCGGATCTTCTTGAACTCGGTGGAGGAGTAGAGGGTTCGACGATCCTCGATGCCGGTGTCGGCGGCGATCGAGTCGAGGATCGCGTCGCACTCCTCCTTTGAGCGGCCGTGGGCCATCGTGAATACGGAGTACGGCCAATCCGGATAAGTCGGGCGCTGGTAGCAGTGCGAGATCCCCCGGAACGAGGCCATCCGCGGCCCCAGCTCCATGATGCGCTCCTCGGGCACGCGCCACACCCCCATGCCGTTGGCCGAGAAGCCGGCGCGGCGATGGAAGAGGATCGCCGCCACCCGCCGCAGCGCGCGGCGCTCGCGCATCCCCTCGAGGTGGTCGAGCAGGCGCTCCTGCGACATTCCGAGCTCGCCGGCGGCGCCGGCATACGGCTCGGCCTCGACCTCCATCGGCCCCTGGGTGGCGCGGATGACGGCGACGTCGAGCTCGGACAGCTCGATCGCCTCCGGCTCGTTCGGCTCCACCGCCTGGGCGACCGTCGCGAGCGCGTCGGTGCCCTTCTCCATCTCCAGGTCCATGCGGATCTTGAAGAGGCGGAGCGTGGGGAGCTGGCGTACGGACTCGGCCCCCGTCAGGCGCTGTAGGACCTCGAGCGTGCCCTCGAGGCCCAGCCTCGAACCGGGTTCGGTCGCGATCGTGAACCAGATGTTGAAGTCGTGATCGCGCAGGTAGTTGTGCGAGACGCCGGGATGCGAGTTGATGATCCTCGCCGCCCGCCAGGGGTTGTCGGGGTCGACCTTCGCGGCGACCAGCATGGACCTGTAGCCGAGTACGCGCGTGTCGTAGATCGGCGTGATCTCGCGGATGATCCGCTCGTCGAGCAGCCGCCTCGTGCGGCGAAGCACCTCGTCCTCGGTGACCTCCGCGAGCTGGGCGACGCCCGCGAAGGGCCGCGGCGCCAGCGGGAAGCTGCCCTGGAGCAGGTTGAGGAGTCGCTTGTCGAGCTCGTCCAGGGGGACCGCCGAGCCGCCCCTGCGGCTGCGGACCTTGGCTACCGGCGCAGCCACCGCGCTGCGTCCTTCGCGTGATAGGTGATGACGATGTCGGCGCCGGCGCGGCGGATCCCGGTCAGCGCCTCCAGCACGACCGCGCGCTCGTCGACGTACCCGGCGGCGGCCGCCGCCTTCACCATCGCGTACTCCCCGCTCACGTTGTAGGCGGCGACCGGTACGCGCGCGGCCTCCTTCACCCGTCGGATCACGTCGAGGTAAGGCAGCGCCGGCTTCACCATCACCACGTCGGCGCCCTCGTCGACGTCCAGCAGGGCCTCCCGCACGGCCTCCTCGGCGTTGGCGGGATCCATCTGATAGCTGCGGCGATCGCCGAAGGCCGGCGCGGAGTCCGCGGCCTCGCGGAACGGGCCGTAGAAGGAGGAGGCGAACTTCGCGGAGTAGGCGACGATCGGAAGATCCTTGAACCCCTCGGCGTCGAGCTGCGCTCGGAGCGCGCCGACGCGCCCGTCCATCATGTCGCTCGGAGCGACGGCGTCGGCGCCCGCGGCGGCGTGGGAGATCGCGGTCTTGGCGAGCAGCTCGAGGCTCAGATCGTTGTCGATCATGCCGTCCTCCAGCACCACCCCGCAGTGGCCGTGAGAGGTGTACGCGCAGAGGCACACGTCGGTGATGACGACGAGCTCCGGGTGAGCCTCCTTCAGGGCTCGCACCGCGAGCTGCACCACACCCTCGTCGTCGTATGCCCCCGAGGCCTGCTCGTCCTTCTCCGACGGCACCCCGAAGAGCAGGATGGCCGGGATGCCGAGCTCGTGGGCCGCGCCCGCCTCGGCGACGGCGCGGGAGATCGACAGCCGATCGACCCCCGGCATCGCCTCGATCGGCGTGCGCTCGTCCTCGCCGAGCTGTACGAACAGCGGCAGCACGAGGTGCGAGGGCGTGAGCTCGGTCTCGCGGACCATGCCGCGCAGGACGCCGGTCTTGCGGAGGCGCCGGAGCCGGGTCGCGGGGAAGGCCATCGCCACGGAGTCTAGGGCGAGCGCGAGCGGCCGCGCCCGTTGCGCCCCGCAGCGGCGGCCGGCCGAGCCGGCGGCTTGTCAGAATCGCCGCGGTGAAGCTCCTGTTCGTCGGGGACGTCGTGGGCGGGATCGGCCGCCGCACGATGGCGGCGCTCCTGCCCGGTCTGCGCGAGCGGTACGAGCCGGACTTCGTCGTCGTGAACGGCGAGAACGCCGCCGGCGGCGTGGGCATCACGGAGAAGACCGCCCGCGAGCTGCTCGAGCTCGGCGCCGACGCCATCACGCTCGGCAACCACGCCTACCGCCACCGCGAGGTCTACGACTTCCTCGACCGCGAGGAGCGCGTCGTCCGGCCCGCCAACTACCCGAAGGGCAGCCCCGGCCGCGGCCACACCACGGTCGAGCGAAACGGCGTGCGGTTGGGGGTGGTGAACCTGAGCGGCATGGTCTTCATGCAGGCCGTGCGGTCGCCGTTCAGCGAGGTGGACGCCCTGCTCGCGGAGATCGGCGGCGCGACCGACGCCGTGCTCATCGACATCCACGCGGAGGCGACCAGCGAGAAGGTCGCGCTCGGCTGGCACGTCGATGGGCGCGCGACGGCCTGTCTCGGTACCCACACCCACGTGCCAACCGCCGACGCCCGCGTGTTGCCGGACGGCACCGCCTACGTCACCGACGTCGGCATGACCGGCCCCCGCGGCGGCGTCATCGGCGTGAAGCGCGAGCAGGCCATCGAGCGGTTCCTCACGCTGACCCAGGTGCGCTTCGAGACTTCTCCGGACGACCCCTGGCTGAACGCAGTGCTAATCGAGGCGGACGGCGAGGGCCGGGCGACCTCGATCGAGCAGCTCCTCCTGCCGGCGCGGCTGTAGAGCGCGGACGACGAGCATCAGCGCCGCCAGCAGCACGGCGTTGCGCGCCGTGACGACCGCCACCGGGAACGGCTCCCGCGCCACGAGGTCGAAGTAGCGCGCGGGGAACTCGACCTGCGTGAGTATCGCCGCCCCGGCGACCGCCGCGGCCAGCGCGTGCATCCGCCAAGCGAACGCGAGCGCGCCGAGCGGGAGCGTCCAGATCACGAACTGCGGCGAGAGCACCTTGCCGAGCGCGGCGAACGCCACCACCGCGGCGAGCGAGGCCAGGACCAGGCTCCTCGAGTCGGTGCGCCTCGCGGCCAGCAACGCCAGCACGGCGATCAGACCGAGGAAGCCGGCGATGAGGGCCCCGGTGACGAACCCGTCGGCCGGGTGGACGAGCCCGTCGGAGCGGTGGCTCGCCACGCCGTCGGCCTCGCCCACGCCGAGTCCGTCCAGCCCGAGCACGATCAGCGCCGGCGTGCTCTCGATCTGGACCGGTCGGTCGAGGTGATAGCGCACGGCGTCGAGGGCCCCATCCGGCGAGGCGGCGACGGCCGCGGCACCGATCAGCGCCAGCACCGCCGCCAGCGTGGCGCCGGCCTGCCAGGCCTCACGGCGCCGGCCACGGCCGACCAACCAGGCGAGCGCGACCGGCGCGACCACGAGCGGGAAGAGCTTCGTCATCGCGGCAAGGCCGAGCACGGCGAGGCCGCCACGCGGCCGTCCCGTGCAGACGAGCAGCAGCGCGGCCAGCGTCAGCGCGACCGGGGCGAGGTCGAAGTGCGTGCGCAGAAGCGCGCCGCACAGGAGCGGCGCGAGGGCCGCGGCCAGCAGCGCGCGTCTGCGGTCGCCGCCGGACCGCGCGGCGATCGCGCCGCAGAGCAGGACGACGACCCCTGCCAGGAGCAGCGTCCAGGCCGCGAAGGCCAGGCGGAAGGTCTCCGCCCCGGTCCCGGCGAGCCCCGGGAGGGCGATCGCTGCCGACGCGAGCGGCGGGTACTCGGAGAAGACGTCCCGGTACGGGAGCGCGCCGGCGAGCACCGGGTCGGCGTAGCTTCGGTAGACGAACAGGTCGTTCACGCGCTCGTCCGACCACGGCATGACCCAGAGCGTGAGCGCCCAGCCGCCGACGAGCACCGCCAGGGCGATGGGGGCAGCGCGCCTCAGACCGTCACCAGCTCACGTTCGGGCTCGCGGCGGTGAACGGGCGGCGCGGCCGCATCCCGGTAGGCGCCGAGCACCACCACCAGCACGAAGGGCAGGAACCACACGACGTACAGGTAGAACCAGTGCGTCGCGGCGAGCTGCACCGCGATGACGACCGCGGCGCCGAGGGCCGCCACCTGGCCCGGGGTAGGCCGCCGCGGCACGAACGCCACGAGCAGCGCGAGCCCCACCGCCGCAGCCTTCACCGCCGTGTGGAGCCAGCCCAGCTCGACCTGGCCCCAGATCGCGAACGGCGAGGGCCGGCCGGCCTGGTAGCCGACGGTGCGGTCGTAGAGCTCGCGCGGCCCGCCGTCGGGGACGAGGGGCAGAACCGTCGCCGCCACGAGGAGGGCCAGCGCCGAGGCGAAGACGAGCGGCGCCCGGCGCGCGAAGAGCGGGGCGAGCGCGAGCGGCACGAACTTCGCCGCGGCCCCGACGCCGAGCGCTACCCCGCCCGCGAGCCCGCCGGCGACCGGTCGGAGCGTGAGCGACAGCAGGGCGCCGACGCAGGCGAGGGCCACGAGCGTGTCGTTCGCGTTCGACTCGAGCACGAACGCCGTGTATGGATACGCCGTCCAGGCGTAGGCGAGCGCGATCCCGAGGACGAGGCCTTCGCGTCCACGCCGCAGGCGCCGCCCGAGCAGGAACAGGCCTCCGATGACGAGCAGGTCGAAGAAGATCGCCGCGCCGTGCGCGGCCGGGAGGTCGTCCCAGGCGCCGCTCCATGGCAGCGCCTGCTCGAAAGGAACGTAGAGCAGGTAGTTCACGGGGCCGTAGGTGTCGCCGTGCTCGACGTCGTCGGAGAAGCCGTCGCCGTAGAGAGAGTCGCCGTCCACGATCCGGTCGGCACCGACCACGCCGGCGTAGCCGACGTCGATCACGTTCGAGTCGACGACGTTCAAGCCCACCCGAAACGCGGCCAGGAAGATGATTCCAACGGCCAGCCAGGTCAGCGGCACGTGCGGGACGAGCGGCCCTTCGCGCCGGCGGGGCCTGAAGCCCGCGTAGAGGACCCGCGCGAGCAGATAGAGCAGGACGGGATAGGCGAGCGGCACGGACAGCCCGATCTCGCCCCGGTTGAAGAACGCATGCGACACCCCGAACGCGAGGAGCACCAGCAGGTCGAGGTGCAGAAGGCGCAGCGGGCGCCGGAAGTCGACGAACGGCAGCAGGAACAGCAGGCACAGCGGTATCCACACGTACGGCGCGTTCAGCTTCCGCCCGAATGCCCCCTCGTAGCCGCGCGCCATCGACCAGGCGACCTGGTGGCCGGTCCACTGCTCGACCACCGCCCCGCTCCGGTCGTCGACGTGCACCTGCACGACCTCCTCCCCGTCCCGGAAGAAGCTGACCTGCCAGCGGCCGATTCCCTTCGTATAGGCGGTCGAGTCGAGCGGGCCGTCGGCCCGCGCCTCGCGCACCGTCTCCGTGCGGGAGGCGATCCGCGTGACGTCCCGCGCGCTGCGCTCGAAGAAGCGCGGCGGCTCGGTCTGCGATTTCGGCCGCTCGAGCTGGGCGGCGCCCGCCGTGGAGGGCAGCATCAGCACGGCGACGAGCGCCGCCGCGAGCGCCGCTATCAGTCGCGCGAGAGCTCGATGCGGAAGCTCCACATCTTGTTCCCGATGAAGTTGAGCGGCGTGGCGGCGATGATCGCCAGGGCCTGCGACGGCACCTCGGGCAGCTCGGCGACAGCCACGAGGAGCTGGAGGACCGCCGCCGCGAACAGGAACGCAGCGACGCTCACGGTGAAGAAGCGGGCGGCCTGAAAGCCGGGGCGCCCGCGGCGGGCCTTGAACGTCCAGTGGCGGTTCCACCAGAAGTTGTTCGTGACCGCCACGACGAACGCGACGGTCGCCCCCACGAGGTGGTGGAGACCGATCGCCTCGACGCACAGGGCGAACACGGACAGGTTCACCACGTAGCCGGAGGCCCCCACGAGGCAGAACTTCACGAGCTGCACCCAGTTGTGCGGCCTGCGCAGGCCGGCGCGCACCCGGAGGTGGAGGGCACGCGGCCTCTCGGCGACGGCCGCCTCGACCTCGTCGCTCATCCGCCCAACCGTACACCGAAGTGATCGAGGACCAGGGGGGCCACGTCCTGGACCGCCCACTCCCCACGCTCGGGGACGTCGAGGCCGGAGATCAACAGCACCCCCTCCGAGTCGTCGCGGTGAAGCGACCCGTGGCTTCCGCCGCCGATGTGGTCGCCACCGCCCCAGTCGACGCACTCGAAGCCCGGCGCCGCGGACACCAGGACGTCGCCCGTGTGCGGGCACTCGAGCGCCGACCAGAGGCGGCCGAGCGCATCGGGGTAGCTCTCGCTCGCGATCCGGCCGTCAGTCATCTCGAGCTCGAGCGCGGCGCGGTCGCCGGTAACGGTCCACGACCGTCCGCGCCCGTCCCGGAGACCGCCCTCGGGGGAGAAGCGCAGCTCGCCGCGGCCCGAGCGGACCACGGCCTCCCCGTCCTGCCGGGTCACCACGAGGTCCACGCCGTCCAGCCCACGCAGGGCCTCGACTACCTCCGGCACGAGCTCCGGGCGGCGCGCCTCGTCGAGGATGTAGACCATCGCGGACCGCGCCGACGGGCAGAGCGCCAGCTCGGCCTCGGTGGGCGCCGGGTCGGCGGGCGCGAGCACGTGGCGGGAGGGAAAGGCGTCGCCCAGGTTGAGGCGCTCGTCGACCTTCGTCTGCGAGTGGTCGGACATCACGATCACCGCGTGGTCCTCGAGGAAGGCGTCCACACCGCCCGCGACGAGCATGATGCGCTCGAGCGCCCGGTCGGCCTCCGCGATCGAGCGCACCTGACCCTCGGGCCCGACCCGGTGGGAATGGGTGTCGTTGTCCGGAAGGGAGAAGAGGAGGAAGTCGAAGAGGTCGTGCTCGACGAGGTACGCGCCGACGCAACCGGTGTGCCGGTCGCGCTGGCCGGGTAGTCCCAGCGCCGAGGTGCAGCCCGTGTTGCGGGAGTCGAAGAGGTCGGCATAGAACAGCTCGCGAGCCCCGTAGACGGGGTGCCGGAACTGGAGCGCCTCGCCGATGCGCCGGTAGACACTCTCGCCCGAGGGATCGTGGCGCGTCCGCCCGCGGTAGATCAGGTAGGTCGTGCAGGCGGTACGAAGGCCGGCGTCGTCGAGGTGCTCGAACACGGTCTTCCGGGCGCGGCTCAGGTGCGCCAGGTTCATGTTGTAGACCGTGTCGTAGAGGGAGCGGACGATGCCGAAGGCGCGGCTCGCCTGGAACGAGGAGCCGTACTCGATGTAGCGCTCCTCGCCGCGGTGGAACCAGTTCATCGACGGGATGTGGTGCTCGCCGGCCCCGCAGCCAGTGGCGATCGCCGCCGAGGCCACGGGCGTCACCGAGGGGAAGGTCGAGACGCAGTCGGGTATGTAGGTGCCGCGCTCGCGGAGCGCGGCGAGGGCCGGCGCGCGGTCCTCCTCGATCGCCTCCTCGAGCATCTCCGGCTTGAGCGAGTCGATGACCGCGAGGACGACCTTGCCCGGCTGCGGCGCCCCGCTCAACGGAGCACGCGCAGCCCGGCGTACTTCTCGCCCTCGCGACGGCGGCCACCCACGAGCAGCACGACGAACCCGAGCAGCGCGAGGAACGAGACGGGCGGCAGGAAGATGGCGAGCGCGGCGAGCACCAGGGCGGCCCCCTCGGCGTAGAGACCTAGTAACGTCGCCGCCCCGCCCTCGAGGCGCCGGCCGGCCCGCTCGAGCAGGCCGCCGACGGCGAGCCAGGCGAGGGCCGCGCACACGGGGCCCGCCACGAGCCCCGCCCACCCGGCGTTTCCGCCGTCGGCCAGGGCGCCGGCGAACAGCAGCGCGCCGAGGACGAGACCGATCAGCCCGGCGGCGAGCGCGAGCGGGCTCCACCCGACGGCCCGGGGTCCCGGATCCCCCGCGCCCGACGGGCCCCGGCCCGCGGTAGCCGGCGGCGAGCGGTTCGCACCCGAACGTTCGGCGCCGTAGGTGATGACGGCGAGCGCCAGCACCGCGAGCAGGAAGCCGGGCGACTCGAGGAAGCTCCAGTCCGTGCCGTCGAAGTCGATGCCCACGTCCCCGCGGGCCAGCGCGCCCGCTAGCAGCGGCGGGAGGAACGGGCGTACGCCGGTGGCGCCGGCCAGGCCCGCGCCGGTGCCGATGTCGAGGAACAGGCTCATTCCGAGGGTCGGAGGGTGGAGTACCCTGCGGCCGGTGAGGTTAGCTGCGGGCCGGGCAGGGCACGGCTCACCCATAGCGAACGGGCCTTCATGAGCGTTTCGCGGGACCTCGAGCGCTACGCCGGCCTGTTCGCGTCGCGCACGAAGGTCATGAAGTCGTCCGCCATGCGCGACCTGATGGCGGTGACCGCCCGACCCGAGGTGATCTCGCTCGCGGGCGGCCTGCCCGACACGAGCACCTTCCCCCCGGACACCTTCGCCGCGGTCGCCCAGCGCATCGCCGCCGAATCCTGCGCCAGGGCGCTCCAGTACGGGCCCACGGAGGGGCTCGACGAGACCAAGGCGTGCATCGCGGCCGTGATGGGCGCCGAGGGGATGCGCGCCGACCCGGAGGACGTCGTCGTCACCACGGGCGGTCAGCAGGTGATCGACCTGGTGACGAAGACCCTGATCGACCCCGGCGACGTCGTGATCGCCGAGGGGCCTACGTACCCCGGGGCAGTGCCGGTGTTCTCGACCTACCAGGCGAACGTCGTGCAGGTGGACATGGACGCGGACGGCATGCGCGTCGACCTGCTGGAGGAGACGCTCGACCGGCTCGAGCGCGATGGGCGCCGGCCGAAGTTCGTCTACACGGTGCCGAGCTTCCAGAACCCGGCCGGCGTGACCATGTCGCTGCCGCGACGCCGGCGGCTCGTGGAGGTGGCGCACGAGCGCGAACTCCTCGTCCTCGAGGACAACCCCTACGGTCTCCTCCGCTACGAGGGCGACCCGCCGCCACCGCTCTACGCGCTCGACGGCGGCGTCTACGTCATGTACCTCGGCACCTTCTCCAAGATCCTTTCGCCGGGCATCAGGCTCGGCTGGGTGGTCGCGCCGCCGCCGGTGATCGAGAAGATCAATCTCGGCAAGCAGGCGACCGACCTCTGCACCTCGACGCTCTCGCAGCTGATGGTGCAGGCGTACTTCGAGCGCGGGCGCTGGCGCGACTACGTCGACTCGCTCACCGCGGTCTACCGCACGCGGCGCGACACCATGCTCGACTCGCTCGCCGATCACTTCCCGCGCCAGGCCGAATGGACGCGCCCGGCGGGCGGCCTCTTCATCTGGGCGACGCTCCCCGACTTCATCGACACGACCGACCTGCTGGCGCGGGCGCTGCGCGACAACGTGGCCTTCGTCCCCGGCGAAGCGGCCTTCCTCGACGGCCGTGGCCGGAGCTCGATGCGGCTCAACTTCTCGGGCTGCGACGAGGACTCGATCCGCGAGGGCATCCGCCGCATCGCTGAGGTCGTGACCGAGCAGGTGGAGCTCTACGGGACCCTCACCGGTGAGCACCGGAGCCCGGCGGCGACCGCCCGCACGGAGCCGCCGTCCCCGGGCGCCGAGGTGCTCCGCATGCCGACTCCCGCGGAGCGGGAGCGGCGCGCGGAGGAGTCGTGAGCAGGGTCGCGGTGCTGAAGGGCGGGCGTTCGCTCGAGCGTCAGGTGTCGCTCCGCTCGGGTGCGCGCGTGGAGGACGCCCTCAAGCGCCTGGACCACGAGGTCGTCCCCATCGACGTGGCGCTCGACCTGATCCGGCGCCTGCGAGAGGCCGAGCCCGACGTGGCGTTCATCGCCATGCACGGGCGCGACGGCGAGGACGGCACCGTTCAGGAGCTGCTCGAGATCCTCGGCATCCCCTACACGGGCTCGGGCGTTCTCGCGTGCGTCCGGGCGATGGACAAGGTTCTCGCCAAGCACCTGATGGTCGAGGAGGGAATCCCCACGCCCGAGTTCTTCGCCTTCAACGAGACCGCGTTCCGCGAGCTGGGCGCCGCCGAGGCGCTGCCTGCGATCGAGGAGCGGCTCGAGTTCCCGATCGTGGTCAAGCCGTCGAGCCAGGGCTCCGCCCTCGGCATCAAGTTCGCCCGGCGCCCCGCGGACGTGCCGGCGGCGCTCGTGTCCGCCTTCTCGTACGACTCCCGCGTGCTGCTCGAGCGTCACGTCGACGGCCGCGACCTCGCGGTCTCCATCCTCGACGGCGAGGCGCTGCCCGTGGTCGAGGCGGTGCCGCGTGACGAGGAGTTCTACGACTTCGAGGCTCGCTACGAGATCGGCCGGACGGACTTCGTATGCCCGGCCGAGCTGCCGGCGGGCGTGACCGAGCAGGCCCAGGAGCTCGCCCTGCGCACATACCGACTGCTCGGCTGCTCGGCGTTCGCCCGCGTCGACTTGATGCTGGACGCCGGGGGCGAGCTGACCGTGCTCGAGGCGAACCCGATCCCGGGCCTCACGGAGACGAGCCTTCTGCCGCAGGCCGCCGAGGCGGCGGGCATCTCCTTCGACGAGCTGGTGGGCCGGATCCTCGAGCTGGCGCTGACGCGAGCGCCCGCCTAACGGCTCACTGGTCGCCGCTCGCGAAGTCCTCCGGAGTCACGTTGTCGAGGAAGTCCTTGAACTTCTCGACCACTTCCTCGGTGTCCTCGACCTCGTGCTCGAACTCGATCGCGGACTCGGTAATGACGTCCTCGGCGGCGAAGATCGGCGCGCCGGTGCGAACCGCCAGCGCGAGGGCATCCGAGGGCCGAGAGTCGATCGGGATCTCGCGGCCGTTCAGCTGGAGGGTGACCTCGGCGTAGAACGTGTTCTCGCGGAGCTCCGTGACCGCCACCCGCGTGCACGTGACCTCGAGCTCGCTCAGCATCTCGCTGATGAGGTCGTGGGTCATCGGACGCGGCGTGTTGGCGCCCTGCAGCTTCATCAGGATCGCCGCAGCCTCGGGATGCCCGATCCAGATGGGCAGGAACTTGTTGCCGTCGCGAGTCTTCAGAAGCACTATCGGCTGCTTTCCGACCATGTCGAAGCTCACGCCGTAGATGACCATCTCCTGCATCCTGGACAGTCTAGACGCGGTGGGAAATGGGACCGCGCCAGGGGAAGGCGCGGTCCCGCGCCGCCCGAAAATGCGTGGAGCCCCGCGTCCGCGGGGCTCCGGCACTCGCCTGTTGTGGGCGATCCTGGACTCGAACCAGGGACCTCGTCCTTATCAGAGACGCGCTCTAACCGACTGAGCTAATCGCCCGTCGCGGCGATTGTAGCCGGCGGCTTCAGGCCGCCTCGGGGATCCGGCGAGCGAGGATCCGCTCGGCCAGCGCGACCGCCTCGGCCGGCGAGTCGAGGTCGAGCTCGGCCCGGCAGCGCTCGCCGCGGGCGCGAACCCGGACGTCGCACCCGAGCGCCGCCGTGAGGGCGTCCTCCGCGGCGGCGAGGGCGTCCTCGAGGTCGGGGTGGGTCGCGGCCGTGGTCGGTCGCCGAGCCTCCGGCGCCCGGCGCGTGCCCGCCTCGCGCGCGCGGCGCTCCGTCTCGCGCACCGACCAGGCCCCGTCGCGGGCGTCGAAGGCCAGCGCGCGGCGGGCGGCATGATGCTTGCAGAGCAGGATCGCCCGGCCGTGGCCCTCGCTCAGCGCGCCACGCTCGATGAGCTCGAGCGCCTCCTCGGGCAGGTCAAGCAGGCGAATCAGGTTCGAGATCGCAACCCGGCTGCGCCCTACGCGGCGACCGACCTCCTCCTTGGTCAGCCCGAGATCGTCGACCAGCATCGCGCAGGCGCGGGCCTCCTCGACCGGGTTCAGGTCGACGCGGGCCATGTTCTCCGCCAGCGCGATGTCGAGCCGATCGCGCTCGTCGGCGTCGCGCACCATCGCCGGGATCGTCTCGAGCCCCGCCATGCGCGCAGCCCGCAGCCGCCGCTCACCGGCGACCAGCTCGTACCGGCCGCCGGGCAGCCCGCGCACGACCACCGGCTGAAGGACCCCCCGTACGCGGATCGACTCCGCCAGCTCGGTGAGGGTCGTCTCGTCGAACGCGCGCCGCGGCTGGCGCGGGTTGGGCGCTATCAGGTCGACCGGGATGTAGCGCAGGCCCTCGTCGCCGCCCTGGCCGCGCGGCAGGATCGCCGCCAGGCCGCGGCCCATCCCGCGGCGCTCCTCAGCCACGCGCGGCCACCTCACGGGCGAGCCTCAGGTACGCCGCCGTGCCGGCGCTGTGCGGCGCGTGGCGGAGGGCGGGTAGCCCGAAGCTGGGTGCCTCGCCGAGCCGCACGTTGCGGGGGACGACCGTGTCGAAGACGAGATCGGGGAAGTGCGTGCGCACCTCGTGCTCGACGTCGCGCGCCAGCCGGGTGCGGCCGTCGTGCATCGTCAGGATCATCCCGGCGACCGTGAGGCGAGGATTCAGCTCACGCTGGATCAGGGACAGCGTGTCGAGGAGCAGCGCGAGCCCCTCGAGCGCGAAGTACTCGGTCTGGACGGGGACGATGACCTTGTCGGCGGCCACCAACGCGTTGACCGTCAGCGGCCCGAGCGACGGCGGGCAGTCGAGCACCGTGAAGAGATAGCGCTCACGCACATCGCCGAGGCGGTCGCGGAGCGTCGCCTCCGACCCGGCGATCCGGGGAAGCTCGACATTCGCCCCGGCGAGCTGCGGGGTCGAGGGAACCACCTCGAGCCGCTCGACGCCGCTCGGGATCGCCGCCTCCGGCAGGACGAGCTCGCCTGACAGGCAGTCGTAGACGTTCGGGCGGGCGTCCTTCGGCAACCCGAGCGCGACCGTTGCGTTGCACTGCGGGTCGAGATCAACGAGCAGGGTGCGATGGCCGGCGTCCGCGATGCTGGCGCCGAGGTTGACCGCGGTGGTGGTCTTGCCCACCCCGCCCTTCTGATTGGCGATCGCGACCACGGTGCCCATGGCGACATTCACGCTACGGCGCGGCTCGGTCGGAAGCCCCACGGATGCTGGGTTCGGGGCCGAACGGCGGGGTCCTGCCGGGGGCTTGGCAGGCGTTGGCGGCCGGGTGCCGCCAGACGCCCCTGGGGCGGGTTAGGAAGGTGCCGCGGCCGGCGGGCGAGGCCGGTGTCCTGGGTTTCGGGGGCCATAGAACCAAAACCCTTGACACCGTGGCGTGAGCCCAGCTGCCAGACCAACCGGACATCTCTCCCGGCCCGCGGGTGCCGCGCTCGCCGCCTATGCTGCCGGCCGCGACCCCTAACCAGCCCCTAGCCCGGCCGGTGGCAGGGGCGACTCGCGCGACCCCCGATGCCGCGGCGCGGTTTGCCCCGCGCCGTTCGCTGGCGTTTGAACGGATCAGCGCTACACGGGCTCGTCCATCACCTCGACCGGCCCGCAGGGGTTGGACGAGGTCGAACGCGTCGCGCGGACGCATCGAAGCGGCGGTTCGCTCCACGCTGAGGCCGTCCCCCTACCGGCCCAGCGGGCGCTTCGCCGCCATCCCCGAGCGCCGCGGGAAGCGCTCCGGGGTCGAGGCGACCTTGCGGTAGACGTGCAGGTGGCGGTTGCGGGCGCCCTCAAACGGCTCGACGCGGCGCACGTCCGCGAGCGCCATCCCCACCTGATCCGCCGCCCTCCTACCCAAGTCCTCCTCCGCCGGATCCCTCGCCCCCTTCCAGGCAACCAGCACGCCTCCGGGCCGCAGCAGCGGCCCCGCATACTCGACGAGGACTGCGAGCGGGGCCACGGCGCGCGCGGTCACGGCGTCGTAGGCCTCGCGCCCGCCGCCGAGCGTCGGCGGCGCCTTCGCCCACTCCTCGGCGCGTGCAGCGACTGCCCGCGCGTTGTCGATCTGTGCCGCTTGCCGCAGCCGGTCGATCACGGCGGCCTTCCGCCGCGCCGACTCGATCAAGTCCACCGCAGCCTCCGGCAGCGCGATCGCCAGCACGAGCCCCGGAAAGCCGGCGCCGGCGCCCACGTCCGCGATCCGCCTTGCCGCGCGCAGCTCCTCGACGTCCAGGCCGCTGAGTCCGTCCGCGACGTGAACGTCGACGGCGGCCGCCTCGTCGCTGATCGACGTTTGGGGCTCGGGCTCTGCTGCCAGCGCCTCGAGTAGCCGCGCGAGCTGGCCGACCGCCGAGTCCGCCAAGCCGTACCGGCGGGTCAGCGCCGAGAGCATTTCCCGTGAAACGCTCAGCGATTCGTGAAGCCCCGGAGCGGGCTCACCACCAGGCGCCGGTCCGGCTCGTCGCCCTCGCTGTGGGTCTCCACATCCGTTCGCTCGCGGAGGTAGAGGTGCACGACCTTGCGCTCCGCGGCGCGCATCGGCTCGAGCTCGACCGCCCGGTCGTAGCGGAGAGCCTCGGCCGCCGCGCGGTCGGCCATGCGGTGAAGCGCCGCCTCGCGGCGGTCGCGGTAGCCCGCGGCGTCGACCGTCACCTGCTTGCGCTCCTTCAGCCCGCGGAACGCCGCCCTGAAGGCCAGATGCTGGAGGGCGTCGATCGTCGCTCCGTGCTTGCCGATCAGGAGCCCGAGGTCGTCGCCGTTGACGGTGGCGCGGATCTCCTCCTCGTCGTCGCTGATGTCCACCGTCGCCCGCAGGCCGAGCGCCTGCACCACTCGCGCGACCACCGCCCTGACCCGCTCGGCGGGCTCCTCGGGGATGGTCTCGGCGGCCGCGCGCCACGCGTCGAGCTCGACGCTTGCGCGCACGCGCGCCGGACGGCCCGGTCCCGGCTCCTCGGCGACGTCGAACCGCACGCAGTCGGCAGTCACACCGGGGAAGCGCGGCTCGAGCGCCTTCATCGCCGCCCACTTGGCCTCACCGAGGCTGTCTCCCTCCGCTTCGGCGACGAGCTCCTCGGGACGCGGCTGGTCGCTCAGGGCCATACGCGCGGCGGTCTCAGCGGCGGCGCCCCGAGCGCTTCTTCTTCTTTCGCGGCGAGGGCGGCGGGGGCGCCTTCCGGGAGCCGCCGTTGCCGCCGCCCGCCACCGCGGCCTTGGGCTTCTCGCGGGCGCCGTCCTGCGAGGCCTCCTCCTCGACCGGCTTCCCGCGGGCGGGCTTCCGCTCCTCGGCCTTCGCCTCGGCCTCGAAGTCGCGCGGCGGCGGCTTCGGGTACAGCTTGCGCACGAGCAGCTGCTGGCCGATCGTCCAGACGTTCGTGGTGATCCAGTAGACGATCAGCCCGGCCTCGAAGTTGATGATGAAGATGACGAAGACGAACGGCAGCGCGAACATGATCCGGCGCTGCATGGGATCGGCGCTGATCATGGTCACCGCGCTCGCGGCCAGCTGGGTCGCGATGTAGATGACGATCAGAACGCCGAGCACGACCGGCTGTCCGGTGACGGGCTCGGTCAGGTCGTCGATGAAGAGGAAGCTCTTGTTGTTGCCGACGTCGGCGACGAACTCGTCGGACCGCAGCAGGTAGAAGAGCGCGATGAAGAAGGGGACCTGGAGCAGCAGTGGGAGGCACGAGCTCAACGGATTGGCCTTCTCGCGCTGGTAGAAGGCCATGACCTCCTGGTTCATGCGCTGACGGTCGTCCTTGTAGCGCTCCTGGATCCGCTTGATCTCCGGCTGCAGCAGCTGCAGCCGCTGCATCGACTTCACGCCCTTGAACGTCAGCGGCAGGATCACGATCCGGACCGTGAAGGTCAGGAGGATGATCGCGACGCCCCACGAACCCTCGAAGTTGCCGATCAGGTCGTGCCAGAACTTGAGGACCGCGTCGCACGCGTCGATCAGGGGGCTGAGTACGTCTTCCATGAAACCGGCTTAGGGCTGCGGCTCCGGCCGAGCGCGGGAGCGAAACAGCTTCTGGTCCTCCACTAAGTCGACGCCGCCATGACTCCACGGGTTGCAACGCAACAACCGCCACGCGGCGAGGACCACGCCCCGGAGTATGCCGTAGCGCCTCACGGCCTGGACGGCGTACTCGGAGCACGACGGATAGTACTTGCACCGTGCGGGAAGCCCGGGCGAGATCGCGCGCTGGTACAGGCGGATGGGGGCCGTGGCGATCCGCCGGAGCGTGCTCATCGCTCATGCCCTCCCGGCGTCAACCCGGCCTCGGTGAGCACGGCGCCGAGCGCCTTCTCGATCGCGCGTTCTCCGCCCTCGCGGGCAAGCTCGCCTGCGGCCGGCCGGGCGACGATCACGAAGTCGAGGCCCTCCTCCAGGCCGTCGGCGCGAGCCCAGAAGGCCTCGCGCAGCAGGCGCTTGATGCGATTGCGCTCGACCGCTCCGCCGAGCTTTCGACCGACGGACACACCCAGGCGCGCGTCGCCGTCGCCGTCCGCGCGCGGGAACGCGTAGATGACGAGGAAGCGGTTCGCGTGCGAGCGACCCTCTCGATACACGCGCTCGAACTCGCCGCTGCGCGACAGCCGGCGGCGCTTGCGGCGCGCACGGTCGGCCATCGTCCTAGGGCGTCAGCCGCTTGCGACCCTTGTCCCGGCGGCGCTTGAGCACCTTGCGCCCCGCGCGCGTGCGCATACGCGCGCGGAATCCGTGGGTGCGGGCACGCTTGCGCTTCTTGGGCTGGTAGGTGCGCTTCATGGATCTGGACGGCGCGGATGGATTGGGCGAGGCCGCGCGCTCGAGCCAGGGTACAAGATCGCCGCCCGTGGATTTCGCCCCCGGAGCGCTCGGGACGCTTTTCGCGCGTTTTGCGAGCACCCGGCGGGCGGCCCGCTCGAGGCCACATAGAGCCGGTGTACACTCGATCGCGCCGAGGGCAGCGGGCGTCTCTTCCGCCGGTTCCTCTCCCCCAAGCCAGCTAGTCACGGAGGCTCGCGAGAAGGGTCGCGTCAACCTGTGCCCGCGCCGCGCAACCAGCTCTGGGAAAGCATTCGCACGGAGCTCCGGCGCGAGACCCCCGACTTCAAGTTCCACATCTGGATCGAGCCGCTCGAGCTTGCGGCCGTCCGTGAGCGCACCCTCTACGTCCGCGCACCGGATCACATCCGTACCTCGGTCGCCGAGCGCTATCTGCCGCTCCTGAGGCAGGCGGCGGCTACCTGCTTCGACGACCGAGCCGTGGTCGAGATAGTCGACGGCGCCTGGCAACCGCCCCGGAGCGACCCTCTCGATGGACCGGAACGACCGCCCGACACCGGGCTGAACGCCAAGTACACGTTCGAGCAGTTCGTAATCGGAACGAGCAACCGGTTCGCCCACGCAGCTGCGCTCGCGGTGGCGGAGCTGCCCGCGCAGGCGTACAACCCACTGTTCCTGCATGGTCCACCCGGCACGGGCAAGACGCATCTCCTGCACGCGATCGGCGACTACGTCCGTCGTTACGGCGCCGGCCTCAGGGTGCGCTACGCGACGGTCGAGGAGTTCACGAGCGAGTTCGTCGAGGCGCTCCGCGCAAAGAGCACCGCGGACTTCAAGAAGCGATTCCGCGGTGCGGACGTCGTCCTGATCGACGACGTGCAGTTCCTGGCGGGTCGCGCCAAGACCCGCGAGGAGTTCTTTCACACGTTCAACGTGCTCCTCGACTCGGGCCGCCAGCTCGTCATGACCTCCGATCGGGGACCCGAGGAGCTGGCCGATGTCGAGGGGCGCCTGACGGAGCGCTTTCGCGCCGGGCTGGTGGTTGAGCTCGAGGCGCCCGCCGTCGAGGTCCGCCGCGCCATTCTGGCGTCGCGAGCCCGACTCGACGGCGTCGACGTCTCCCCCGACGTTCTCGACGCGATCGCGGAACACGTGAGCTTGAGCGTCCGGGCGCTCGAGGGGGCGCTCATCCGGGTGGTGGCCTACGCGTCACTCAAGGGCGAGAGTCCGACCATCGACCTGGCGCTGCACGTCCTGCGCCGGCTCGGGAAAAACGAGTCATCCGATGCGACCGGCATAGCGGAGATCCTCGACGCGACGGCACGTGCGTTCGAAATCAGCCCGCAGACTCTGCTTGCACGCGACCGGCGCCCCGAGGTCGCCAGGGCAAGACACGTGGCGATGTACATGGCGCGTGTCCTGACGACGCACAGCCTCCCCGAGATCGGGCGCATGCTCGGGGGGCGAAACCACACCACAGTGCTACACGCGGTCAACCGCATCAGCGCCGAGATCGAGACCGATCCCGTTGTGTACAACACCGTCAATAGGCTCCACGCGGAGCTCGGACCACCGGCTGACGGCCGAGGCGAATGACAGAATCAACAGCTTCCTCACAAGACACTTCCCGCTCTCCAAGCGAACTCCAGGCCCCTATCGACGTCTCTACAGCCCCCACAACACCAATCTCAGATAGGCAGCAACCGTTGAAGCTCACCGTTTCCCGTGAAACGCTCCTGTCCCGCCTCGGCGTCGCGGTGCGCGGAGCCTCCACTCGCAGCGCCATTCAGACCCTGTCGGGAGTACTCGTGCGAGTCGAAGACAGCAGCGCCGAGCTCCAGGCGACCGATATGGAGCTCGGTCTACGTGTGGGTATCGAGGTCGGTGACTCCTCTCCCGGGACGGCGGTGATACCCGGGCGTCTGCTGCTCGACGTCGTTCGTTCGCTGCCGAAGGACGAGGTTACGCTCCAGTACCGGAGCTCGCAGCAGGACGTAGAGGTCTTGAGTGGACCGTCGCGTTTCCACCTGCGTACGCTTCCGCCCGAGGACTTCCCGAAGCTGCCGGACAAGCCCGTCGACGGCGCGCTGGGCGTGCCGGCGGATGCATTCGTCGACACCATCTCGCGCGTGGCGCGGGCGGCCTCACGGGACGAGACGCGTCCCCACCTCACCGGCGTCCTGGTCACAGCCAGCGGTCGTGAGCTCCGCATGGTGGCGACCGACTCCTACCGGCTCAGCGTAAAGGAAACGACGCTTGACGTGGAGCTGCAGGGCTCGCTGGAAGCGAACGTTCCGGCCCGAACGCTGCAGGAGCTCGGTCGTATCGCAGCTGCCAGCGCGGCGGAGAGCATCGGCGTAACGTCCCTCGAGAACCAGGTCGTGTTCACGCTCGACGACGTGGTCCTCTCGTCGCGTCTGGTCGAAGGTCGCTTCCCGAACTACCAGCAGCTCCTGCCCGAGTCGTATGAGCACGAGCTACGGGTCAGCCGCGGCGAGCTCCTCGAGGTCGTGCGCCGTGTCGGCCTCCTGGCCCAGAAGAACGCGCCGCTGCGGCTGCGGTTCTCGGAGGGCGCGCTCGACGTCTCGGCGCAGACGCCGGACGTCGGCGAGGCGCGTGAGTCGTTGCCGGTGCCGTTCAGCGGCGAGCCGCTCGAGATCGGCTTCAACCCCGAGTTCTTCCGCGACGGTCTCGAGAGCGCCGAATCCGACGAGCTCGTCCTGAAGCTGATCAGCCCGCTCCGGCCGGGGCTGATCCAGTCGGGCGACGACGGTACAGGGTTCCTCTACCTCGTGATGCCGATCCGCCTGAACGTTTAGAGCACAATGCGGGCCACGCGGCTCCAGCTCCGGGACTTCCGCAACTACGGCCACGCGGACGCGGTGCTCGGCGACGGCCTGAGCGTGGTGGTCGGCGCCAACGGAGCGGGGAAGACGAACCTGCTCGAGGGCCTGTGCTTTGCGTGCACGGGCCGGTCTCCCCGGACCTCCAACGAGCGCGAGCTGGTCCGCCGGGGCGCCGCCACCATGCGGGCGGTACTCGATACGGCCTGCGGCGAGAGCACCCACCGCGTCGAGGTCGGCTTCGAGCCGGGGGAGCCGAAGCGGCTGCGGGTCGACGGGCGTGCCGTCGCCAGCCTCGCGGGTGTGGAGGAGCGGCCGCTCGTCAGCGTCTTCCTGCCGGAGCGGCTCGAGCTCGTAAAGGGCCCGCCGTCGGCGCGCCGCGCGCACCTCGACCGCTTCGTGGCCGCGCTGTGGCCGGCGCGAGCCGAGACCCGCTCGGCCTACCTTCGAGCGCTCGCCCAGCGCAACGCGCTGCTCGGGCGGATACGGGGCGGGCAGGCCGGCCCGGCCGGGCTCGAGGCGTGGGACGCGGAGCTCGCCCGCCACGGCGAGCGGCTGATGGGCGACCGCCGCGAGGCGGTGGAGGGCCTGCGCCCGGCGTTCGCCGAGCTCGCTGCGCGGCTGGGCCTGCCAGGGCGAGCCGAGCTCGCCTACCGTCCCCGTTCCGATGCGGGCGACACCGCGGCTCTCGCCGCCGAGCTCGCTGCACGCCGCGACGCCGACATCGAGCGCGGCTTCACGGCGCACGGCCCTCACCGGGACGAGCTCTCGCTCGCGCTCGACGGCCGATCGCTTCGCGTCTACGGCTCTCAGGGCCAGCAGCGGGTCGCGCTCCTCGCGCTTCTCTTCGCCGAGCGGAGCCTCCTCGCCGAGCGGCGCGACCGGCCGCCGCTCATGCTCCTCGACGACGTGATGTCGGAGCTCGACGCCGCGCGCCGCGAGCTTCTCGCCGAGCTGCTCACGGACGGCGGTCAGGCGGTCCTCACCGCCACGGAGCCGGATCAGGTCCCGGCGACGGCCGTGGTGGAGGCAGCGGTGGTCCGGGTCGAGGACGGCACGGTCGTCCCCGAGGTCGGCGCGGTGGCGGCGTGACGGCTTCCGCGCGCTCGCCGGGCGCGAGGCGCCCTTGCCCATGAGGCGCGCGGCTCCGCGCGCACTCGCGGCTGTGCTCGAGCCGGTCGTCGCCGCGGCGTCGCCCCAGACGCTGCTCGCACGCGTGCAGGCCGTCTGGCCGGAGGTCGCCGGCCGCGCGCTCGCCAGCGCGGCGGCGCCGCTCGCTGAGCGAGAGGGCGTTGTGACGCTTGCCTGCGAATCGGCCACCTGGGCGCACGAGCTCGAGCTGCTGGCGCCGGACCTGATGGCGCGGATCAACGGGCGCGTCGGTGCGACGGGCGAAGCCCCGGTGAGCCGGTTGCGCTGCGTGGTCGGTTCGGTCCCGAACCGTCGTTTGAAGGATTCCCTCTAGCGGCGCGGAAGGACCCTTCCGGGAACGCTGTACTTATCTCCTCCGGCGGTTCAGTTTGGTCGCGTTTTTGTGGGATTTGCGGGCATTTTGTAACACTTCGTCCCGTCCGGCACGGGGGGTAGGCTGCTAGTATTGATGACGATCTTATGTACCGCCCCGGCCCGTGCTTCATGGCGGCGCGGAGTCGGGCTTTTTCATGGTGTCGGCGGCCGCGACTGGACGGCCGGGCTACGGAAGGAAGCGCTTGACGAGGAAGTCGGATAACGGCGACGAGAAGAGGAAGGCTGGCCGCGGCGCGAACGCGCACTCCGGCGACGGAGGCCCGCCGAACGGGACCTACGGCGCCCAGGACATCACCGTCCTCGAGGGTCTCGAAGCCGTTCGCAAGCGCCCGGGCATGTACATCGGGTCCACCGGCGCCCGGGGGCTCCACCATCTGATCTACGAGGTGGTCGACAACTCGGTCGACGAGGCACTCGCCGGCGAGGCCGACCACGTCGAGATCGTCATCCATCCGGACAACAGCGTCACGGTCACGGACAACGGCCGCGGCATTCCCGTCGACGTGATGGAGAAGGAGGGCCGCCCGGCGGCGGAGGTCGTGCTCACCGTGCTGCACGCCGGCGGCAAGTTCGGCGACGGCGGCGGTTACAAGGTGTCCGGCGGCCTTCACGGGGTGGGCGTCTCGGTGGTCAACGCGCTCGCCGAGTGGCTCCATCTGACCGTGTGGCGCGACGGGCACGAGTGGACCCAGTCGTACGAGCGCGGCGTCCCGCAGGGCGAGCTGAAGCGGGGCACGAAGTCGGACCGCCGCGGCACCCGCATCAGCTTCCTGCCCGACCTCGAGATCTTCGACACGATCGACTACGACCGGACCGTGCTCGAGCAGCGCTTCCGCGAGATGGCCTTCCTGACGAAGGGCCTGAAGATCGACTTCCGCGACGAGCGCGGCGAGCGCTTCGAGACGAGCTTCCAGTACGACGGCGGAATCGTCGACTTCATCAAGTACCTGCACGGCCAGGGCACGCGCGAGCCGCTGCACAAGAAGATCGTCTTCGTCGAGGACTCGAGCGCGATCGGCGAGGTCGAGGTCGCCCTCCAGTGGAACGACTCCTATCAGGAGGCGCTCCTCTCGTTCGCAAACAACATCAACACGCACGAGGGCGGCACCCACCTGTCCGGGTTCCGCTCCGCGCTCACGCGCACCATCAACGCGTACGCGCGGCAGAAGGGCGAGCTGAAGGAGAAGGATCCGAACCTGCAGGGCGAGGACGTCCGCGAGGGCCTCACCGCGATCATCTCCGTGAAGATCCGCGACCCGCAGTTCGAGGGCCAGACCAAGACCAAGCTCGGCAATCCGCCCGTCGAGGGCTTCGTTCAGGCCGCCGTCAACCGCGGGCTGGCCGAGTTCCTCGAGGAGAATCCCACCGACGCGAACCGGATCATCCGCAAGACCGTCGACGCGGCCCGCGCCCGGGAGGCGGCGCGAAAGGCGCGCGACCTGACGCGCCGCAAGTCTGCGCTCGAGAACTCGACCCTCCCCGGCAAGCTGGCCGACTGCTCGGTGCGCGATCCCGCGCTCGCCGAGCTCTTCATCGTGGAGGGGGACTCGGCCGGCGGCTCCGCCAAGCAGGGCCGCGACCGCAACACCCAGGCCATCCTGCCGCTGCGCGGGAAGATCATCAACGTCGAGAAGAACCGCATCGACAAGGTGCTCTCGAACAAGGAGATCCGGGCCCTGATCACGGCGATCGGCACCGGGATCCGCGAGGAGTTCGATCTCTCGAAGGCGCGGTACCACAAGGTGGTGGTGATGACGGATGCCGACGTGGACGGAGCCCACATCAGGACGCTTGTACTCACGTTCCTGTACCGCGAGATGCCCGAGCTGATCGACGCCGGCTACGTCTACATCGCGAAGCCGCCGCTGTACAAGGTCAAGTCCGGCAAGCGGGACGTCTACATCGAGAAGGAGTCCGAGCTCGAGGAGGTCCTGCTCCGCGACAAGCTCGAGAAGATGGAGGTGTCCGACCGCGGCGGCAAGCGGTTCGGCCTCACACACGCCCGCTGGCAGAAGTACGGTCGCCTCCTCAAGCAGTACGAGGGCTGGGCCGCGGCGCTGCGCGCGGAGTTCGGGCACGACCCGATCACGTTCCTCGAGGAGTCCTCGATCCTCGACGAGGGGGTGACCGACCCCGACGACGTGATCGCGATCCTGACGGGCGACGACCCCGAGGGCGAGCCGTACGAGACCGAGCTCCTATCCGAGGATCCGGTCGAGATCGTCGCGCGGGTGGTCGAGCGCAAGACCGGCACAGCCGCCACCTACCGGCTCGAGCGGGCGATGTTCTCCCGTCCGGAGTACTCCGGCTTCGTGAAGGTGCACAAGGAGCTCGAGACGCTCGCCGGCACACCGCCCTTCGACGTGGTCCTCGGCAAGCGCGAGGCGCGGGCGCTCTCGTTCGAGGAGCTCCGCCGCAGGGTCCTCGAGGTGGCCCGCGACGGCGTGCCGCTGCAGCGCTTCAAGGGTCTCGGCGAGATGAACTACGACCAGCTCTACGACACGACGATGGACCCCGAGAACCGCACGCTGCAACAGGTGACGATCGACGACGCGAGCGCCGCCGACCAGATCTTCTCGATGCTGATGGGCGACAGCGTGGAGCCCCGGCGCGAGTTCATTGAGGGACACGCCCGCGAAGTCACGAACCTCGATGTCTGACGCTGCAAACCGTCGCCTGGCTGCGTCCTCGGTCGGCCGCGTGCCGAGCACTGCGGCCTCCCTGCGTCCTTGCCATGCTCGGTTTTCGCGCAGAATCGAGGTTCGTGGACGCCGTCGGCGATTCGGTCATAGGGTGATCTGAGATGTCGATCGACCAGCTGACAGGCGGGAACATCGAGCCGCGCGGCCTCGAGGAGGAGATGCGCTCGTCGTACCTCGATTACGCCATGAGCGTGATCGTCGGGCGGGCGCTGCCGGATGTGCGCGACGGCCTGAAGCCGGTGCATCGCCGCGTGCTCTACGCGATGAGCGAGGCCGGTCTTCAGCCGAACCGGCCGCACCGCAAGGCGGCCAACGTGGTGGGCCGGGTGATGGCCGACTACCACCCGCACGGCGACGCGGCCATCTACGACACGCTGGTGCGGCTGGGGCAGGACTTCGCGATGCGCTACCCGCTCGTGGATCCGCAGGGCAACTTCGGCTCGATCGACAACGATCCGCCCGCGAGCATGCGCTACACGGAGGCCCGGCTCACGAGGCTGGCCACCGAGATGCTCCGCGACATCGACGCGGACACCGTCGAGTTCGGGCCGAACTACGACGAGTCGCGGCAGGAGCCGCTCGTGCTTCCGTCGCGGTTCCCCAACCTGCTCGTCAACGGGTCGTCCGGCATCGCCGTCGGGATGGCCACGAACATCCCGCCGCACAACCTGCGCGAGGCGATCGACGCCGTGATCGCCTACATCGACGACCCGGAGATCGACGCCAAGGGCCTGATGCGCCACATCAAGGGCCCCGATTTCCCGACCGCCGGGATCATCGTCGGGCGCGGCGGCATCCGCGAGGCGTACGAGACCGGACGGGGGCGGGTGGTTATCCGCGGGCGGGCCCACGTCGAGCCGCTGCGCCACGGCAAGGAGGCGATCATCGTCACCGAGTTGCCCTACCAGGTCGCGAAGGGCGACGGGCGCGACGACGGCAGCGGCCTGATGAGGAAGATCGCCGAGCAGCACGACAACGGGCGGCTCAAGGAGATCTCGGACCTCCGGGACGAGTCCGACCGCTCGGGCATCCGGCTCGTGATCGAGCTGAAGCGCGACGCGAACCCCAAGGTCGTGCTCAACAAGCTCTACAAGCACACCCAGCTCCAGACGACCTTCGGCGTCAACATGGTCGCCCTGGTCGACGGGGTGCCGCGCACCCTCGGGCTGCTGCCGATCGTCAAGAACTACGTCGACCACCAGCGCGACGTCATCGTTCGGCGGACGAAGTACGAGCTGCGCGAGCGGGAGGCGCGGCTGCACATCCTCGACGGGCTGCTCGTCGCGATCTCGAACATCGACGAGGTCATCGAGCTGATCCGCGGCTCCCGCGACCCGGACACCGCGCGGGCCGGCCTCATGGACAGGTTCGAGCTCTCCCGGATCCAGGCGCAGGCGATCCTGGACCTCCGCCTCCAGCGGCTGACCGCCCTTCAGACGAACGAGATCAGGCAGGAGCACGCCGACGTGATCGAGCGCATCAAGGAGCTCCGCGAGATCCTCGGCGACGAGGCCAAGGTGATGGGCCTGATCAAGGAGGAGCTGCTCGAGATCAAGGAGCGCTACGGCGACGAGCGCCGCACCGAGATCACCCACTCCGAGGACGAGATCGACATCGAGGATCTGATCGCCGACCAGCAGATGGTCATCGCGATCACGCGCTCCGGCTACATCAAGTCGCTTCCCCTCGCCACCTACCGCCAGCAGAAGCGCGGCGGTCTGGGCGTGACGGGGATGGACATGAAGGACGACGACTACATCGAGCATCTCTTCGTGTGCTCGACGCACGACTACCTCCTGTTCTTCACGAACCGCGGCAAGGTGTACCGGCAGAAGGTCTACGAGCTGCCGGAGGCGTCGCGGACCGCCAAGGGGCGGGCGCTCGTGAACCTGCTGCCGCTGCGGGACGGCGAGCGGGTGCAGGCCGTCCAGGCAACGCGCGATTTCAACGAGGGCAGGTTCCTCGTCTTCGCCAGCCGCAACGGTCAGATCAAGAAGACGGAGTTCGGCGCGTACAACACGCCCATAAAGGCCGACGGCATCATCGCGATCAAGATCCGCGACGACGACGAGCTCGTGGCCGTGAGGCGCACCAGCGGCGACGACGACATCATCATGGTGTCCCGCTCCGGCCAGGCCGCGCGGTTCAACGAGGACCAGGTGCGGCCGATGGGCCGCGACACCGCCGGCGTGAAGGGGATGAACGTCGATCGGGGCGACAACTGCGTCCTGGCCATGGACGTGGTGCGGCCGGACACGGAGCTGCTGGTGGTCACCGACGGCGGCTATGGCAAGCGCACCGCGATCGAGGATTACCCCGTGAAGGGCCGCGGGACGATGGGCGTCAAGACCATCAGCCTCACCGAGCGCAAGGGCGCCTTGGCCGGCGCGCTTATCGTCCGCGAGCACCACGAGCTGGTGTTCATCTCCCAGAACGGCATGGTCCAGCGCACCGGGGTGCGGGGTATCTCGAAGCAGGGCCGGCCGGCGCAGGGCGTGCGCCTCATGAACCTTCGTGACGACGATCGCGTCAGCGCGGTGGCGCTCGTCATGGAGACGACCGCCGACACGGCCGCCCAGGTCGAGGACGACCTGCCGGGCGACGGCGACGCCTCCTGAACGCCGCCGAGGCGCAAACGTCGCCGGCACACCGGTAGTCACCCACTGCCCAGCAACCTGTGCCAGGCTACGAACGGATGCGCGTGATCCTGAACGTGATCTGGTTCGTGCTGGCGGGCGTATGGATGGCGATCGGCTATGCCGTCGCGGCGCTGATCATGTTCATCCTCATCATCACGATCCCGTTCGGCGTGGCGGCGCTGCGCATCGGGATCTTCGCCTTGTGGCCGTTCGGGAAGACGGTCGTTCGTCGAGCCGACGCGGGTGCCGGCTCAGCGATCGGGAACGTGCTGTGGTTCTTGCTCGCGGGCTGGTGGCTCATCATCGGTCATGTCATCACCGGCCTACTGCTGTGCCTCACGATCATCGGGATCCCGCTGGGTCTCGCCAACTTCAAGTTGATTCCCGTCACCCTCCGCCCGTTCGGGCGGGACATCATCTCGCTCGAGGAGGCTGAGCGCCAGGGACTCTCGCCGCAGGTCACGATGCCGGCGAGCGCCCCACGACCCTGAACCCCAAGCGGCGCCGGGTAGCGGGCGCCTGACGCGCGGCGACCGCCCGCGTAGCGAACGCCGAGCGCTTCGGTCGAGTCCGGCCTCTCGGTCTGCTTTACTGACCGGTACCAGGGAAAGGAGGTGGTCCGAGCTTGACTGACAGATCTTTTGGGACCCTGGAGGTGTCCGGCCGCTAGACCGGAGCTGGGCCCCGTCAAGCGGAGTCCATCCCGAGACACCGTCGGATCAGCCCTGGCCGGGAGTGGTCCCTCCGGTCGCCGGAGGGCTGCCGACTAGGTTCAGCAAACGTAAGGAGGGGCGCCCGAAAGGGCGCCCCTCGCATTCGGGGCTCGGCCGGAGAGAGACCGCCCTACGGGTTCGCCTCGGTCTCCGTCTGAGTCTCCGTCTCCGTCTGTGACTGCTCGACCTCCTCGACCCGCTGCTCGAGGTCGTCGAGCCGGCCGGTCACCTCCTCGAGGCGGTCCGTCGTCGTTCCGGCCCGGTCCTCGACCTCGCCGAGGCGGTTGTCGAGATCGGCGATGTCCTCCGTCGTCGGGAGCGCCTCGATTCGCGACTCGAGGTCGGCGATCCGCTCCTGCAGCCGATCCTGCACCTCGCGGATCTGGCCGGCCGTGCGGGCGTTCAGCTCCTCCTCGTCGAAGCGGTTCGCCTGGACGAGCGCAATCGCGGCGATCGCGGTTGCCGCGACGGCCCAGACGCCCGTGACGAGCAGCCAGCGGCGGAGGGTGCGGACCTCCTCGACGGTCGCCGGGCGAACGACTTCGTCGGGGGGAGGTTCGGGCGGGGGCTGCGCCTCCTGGGCGGCGTCGGCCCGCCCCTGTGCCGGTGGTGCGGCCGCTGCGTCGGGTCGTGAGGCGGCCGGCGGCGTCTCCTGCGACCGCTCGGGCGGTTCCTTCATTCCGCGGCCTACGCCGCCACCAGGTACTGCTCCCAGGCTTCCGGGATGCTCGGCGTAGCGACGTGGATGAAGATCGTCGGGTTCGGCGCCCTCGGCTTCTTCACCGGGACCATGTTCACCTGCGCGGGCAGGCGGTCGCCCTTGCGCCGGTTACAGGGGGTACAGCAGGTGACGATGTTGTCCCATGTCGACGCGCCGCCCTTCGAGCGCGGGACAACGTGGTCGACGGTGAGGTTGCCGCGCTCGTGGCCGCAGTACTGGCACGTCCAGCGGTCGCGGGCGAACACCGCGCGGCGCGTGATCTTTCGGCGATGCACGTCGCGCGGAATGCGGACGTAGGCGAGAAGCCGGATCACCACCGGCCGCGGCAGCGTGAGCGATTCGGCGTGAAGCGCCCACTCCCCCTTCTCGAGGACCTCGGCCCGGTTCTTCAGCAGGAGGACCGCGGCGCGGCGGACAGTGCAGACGTTGATCGGCTCGTACGACGCGTTCAGCACCAGGACCCGGCCGGACGAACCACCCCGCTGCGCGGCCCGGCCGGCCCCGGGCAGCGCGGCGGCAGGGCCTGGTTCCGAGTCACCCGCCTCGGCTGCGAAGATCAGGTCCGTTCGCGCTGCCACGATCGCGCTCAGTGTATCCGGCGCCCCCGCCGACCGCCGCGTATGAGCCGAGTACCCGGATCTCCTCGACCCGAGCGCGCAGGGCGTCGAGCGCGTCGCTGACAGGCGGTCGCGCGGCGTCTCCCTCGAGGTCGGCGAAGAACATGTAGTGCCCGAGGCGCATGCGCCGCGGCCTGGACTCGATGCGGGTCAGGTTGACGTCGCGGTCGGAGAACTCCCGCAGCGCGCCGACGAGCCAGCCGGGCGACTCGTCGCCGCCGCCCCAGAACACCACCGAGGTCTTGGCGCCGGGACCGGGGTCCCCGACGGCGCCGGACGGGGCGAGCCAGACGAACCGGGTGGCGTTGTCGGGGTGGTCCTCCACGTCCGCGGCGAGCACGACGCACCCGTAGAGGTCCGCCGCCAGCCGCGACCCGAGCGCCGCCGCGCGCCCGCCGGCGGCGCGGATCGACACCACGGCGTCCGCCGTAGAGGGCGCCATGACTCGCTCGGCGTGCGGCAGGCGCTCGCGGAGGAACCGTGCGCACTGCGCCGCGGCCTGCGGGTGGGACAGTACCCGCGTGACGGCCGCCAGCTCGAGCCGTCGAGCGGCGACGAGGCAGTGGTGGATCGGGTGGACGACCTCGGCGGCGATGCGCACGCGGTCGGCCTCCAGGGCGAGCGTGTCGAGCGTCACCGCCACGCCGCCCTCCAGCGCGTTTTCGATTGGCACCACCGCCCGGTCCGCCGCGCCGTCCTGAACCGCCAGCACGGCCTCGCGGATCGTCGGGTACGGCACCTCCTCGACTGCCGCCCGGGCGGATGCGAGGGCCGGGCCGGCCGACGCCCGCAGGGCCTCCTCGCTGTAGGTGCCCGCCGGTCCGAGGTAGCCGACGCGCATCAGGCGCCGCCGACCGGGCTGCGTCCGGTCGGGGCACCCGCCATCGCAGTGTCGATGGCCTCCTGCTCCTCGGGGGAGAGCTCGAGCTCGGACGCTCCCTCCCGGACCTGCTTGACATAGACCCGCGCCTGGTCGCGGTGCAGGATCGACGACACGACCACGCCCGTGCGGTGGGAGTCCAGCAGCGCGAGCGTGCTCGACTGCCGGCCGGACATCTCGTCGTAAGCGTCGTACCGCACGAGCGAGGTGTAGGCGACGCAGCCGTCGATCCGGTGCTCGGCGCCGCGCATGCGCTCGTCGAGCGTGGCCGCGGTCTCCTCGACCCAGTCGCGAAGCTGGACGAACGCGTCCTGGAGCGCCGCGGAGTGGCTAACCAGATCCGTCTTGGCGCCACCGAGCACGGTCCGCTGCGCCGCCCGCACGCGGCGGAGCTTCACGCTGAGGACGATCAGCCAGAGGAGCGCGATCAGCGCCGCTCCCGCCGCCGCCAGCGCGACGATCCCCTCCGTTGAGCTCAGCTCGTCCAACGCGCGCTCAGGGTATCGACGGGATCTAGCTCGTGAAGATGACCGTGAAGTCGCCGGTGTTGTTGTCGGTCATCTCCTCGCCCGGCACGGGCTCGACCTCGACCTCGACCGGCACGTTCTCCCCGGTCGGCGGCTGCTCGTCGAGCGGGATCGAGACGGTCTGCGTCTCCCCGGCGGCGATCTCGTCGATCGCCTCCTCGGCGGTCGTGGCGTCACCGACGGTCACCCGGACGGGCACGTCGGTTTCGGTGTTCTCGCCCTGGTTCGAGACCTGGACCTCGAACGCCAGATCGCCGGTCAGCGGCACCGTCGCCGACCCGCCCGGCACGAGCGCCACGCCGCCGAGCGTGACGGTGCCGAGCCCGTTCCCGTGGAGGCCCGGCGCAGCCGCCTGGTCGGTGTCGCCCCCGCCGCTTCGGATACCCGCGACCTGATCGGCGACGAAGCTCGGGTCGAGCCACTCCGTCTCCGGAAGGAAGTTGCTCTCGACGGGCTCCTCCGCGGCGACCTCCTCCTCCTCGAGCGCCCGCTCGACGCTCGGGACGTACCGCGCCGAGTAGATCACGTCGCTCGCCGAGAACACCCGCATCATCTGCGAGACGCGCTGCGTGCTCTCGCGACGCTCCTGGTCCGCCAGCGCCTGCGGCACTGCATTCGCGATGCCGGCCACGCCGTCACGGCGCAGCTCGAGCGTCTCGACCAGGTAGTCCTGGGCGGTCGAGAGCTCGTCCGGAACGTCGAGATCGCGGGCCTGGTCGACCAGCCCGCTCGATGCGACCCGCTCCCCGTTCAGGGCGTTCTCCGTGTTCACCGCCTGGTCCTGCCCACCCGGGCCCTGCAGCACCCGGAAGAGGCGGCGCCCGCCCGAGTTCGACTGCCGGACCAGCTCGTTCGCATCCGTGACGTAGTTCTGCATCGCCTCTTCCTTGCGAGCGTTGAGGCAGCCCCGGATCCCGAGCACGAGCAGGACCAGGACGATCAGCCCGGCCACGACGGCTAAGGTCCTACGGATCAGCAGCGTCTGGCGGTCGACCGAAGGGCCGCCCGGCGGCCGGCGCCTGCGGCGACGTACGGGCTCGTCCGGTTGGTCGAGGAAGGACAAATCGCTCCTAGCGCTGCGAAACGCCTCTGGCGCTTCGGTGAAAGTATGAACGGGGGGCAGGACGCGCTTTCTGCGGCCCGAACACGAAACCTGGAATGAAACGCTTCGAGACCAGTCTCGGCGACGAGCCCGGCACCCTGCCGCTCGTCGACACGGACCCTAGCGAAGGGCTCGCGAGCGCATCTCAGCCGCGGCTGGTGCTCGGTCGCTATCGGCTCGAGCGGCGGCTCGGCGTCGGCGGCTTCGGCGTTGTGTGGCTCGCGCACGACGAGAAGCTCGAGCGCGAGGTGGCCGTCAAGGTGATCCCGCGCGAGCGGGGGGCGGGCGAGCGCGTGGAGCGCGAGGCGCGGGCCGCCGCGCGCCTCAACCACCCGGGCATCGTGGGGGTCTACGAGCTCGCCTCGGACGCCCACGACGTCTACCTGGTCTCGGAACTCGTTCGGGGCCGAACCTTGGCCGAGCTGGAACGGGCGGGGGCGATCTCGGACCGCGACGTGGCCCGCATCGGCGAGGCCCTCTGCGAGGCCCTGGAGCACGCCCACGCCCGCGGGGTCATCCACCGCGACCTGAAGCCCCAGAACGTGATGGTCGTCGCCGATCCCGCCGCCGGGGTCGGGTTCGCGAAGCTGACGGACTTCGGCGTTGCCCACGTTGTCAGCGGCGAGACCCTCACCCGCACCGGTGACGTGGTCGGGACGCTCGCCTACATGGCGCCCGAGCAGGCGGACGGCGAGCGCGTCACCTCGGCCTGCGACGTGTACTCGCTTGCGCTCACGCTCTACGAGGCCTGGACCGGCACGAACCCGATCCGGGCGGGCGGACCGGCCGCGACCGCGCGCCGCCTCGGCCGTCCGCTGCCGTCCCTGGCGGCGCTGCGCCGTGAGCTCCCGCTCGAGCTGTGCGACGCGATCGACGCGGCGCTCGATCCGGATCCCGCACGCCGCCCGACGCCCGGCGACCTCCGCGCGGCCCTGAGGGCGGCGGAGCCGGAGCTGGCCGACGAGGGGGGGCTCGTGGAGCCCGCCACGCTGCGCCGGGTCGGCCTTCCGACCACCCAGCGGCGCGGCTTCCTGCGGCGCCGCCGGCTCACCGCTCCCGCCGCTCCTGCCGCTGCCGCCCCGCTGTCCCTGCGCCTCACTCAGCGCGCGGGCGCGGGGGCCCTGGGCGGCGCTCTCGTGCTCGGCGCGCTGGAGACCCTCGGCCCCGAGCCGCCGTTCTCGGCCCTTGCTGCGGCGGGCCTCGCCACGCTCGCGATCGCCCTACTGCCCCGCATCGGCTGGATGGCGGCCGCGACGGCGGTGTGTCTCTGGCTCGCGTCGCCGGAGGCGGATCGACAGGGGACGGCGCTGGTCGTCGCCGCGGCCGCCGCCCCCGTTCCGTTTCTCCTCCCGCGCGCGGGCCCGCTGTGGTCGCTCCCGGTCCTCGCCCCACTGCTCGGAACGATCGCCCTGGCGCCGGCATTCATCGGCGTGGCCGCGCTGGCGCAGACCTCCTGGCGCCGCGCCGGTCTAGGGGCCGCTGGTTTTATCTGGCTCGCGCTCGCGGAGGCGGTCAGTGGCGAGGCCCTCCTGTTCGGCGCGCCCGCCGGCACGCTGCCCCGCGGCGATTGGGAGGGCTCACTCACCGGTGCGGCCTCGAACGCGCTCGAGCCGCTTGTCACCACGCCGGCGCTGGCGCCGGTCGCGGTCTGGGCCGCCTTCGCGGTTCTCTTGCCGCTGGCCGTCCGCGGGCGCTGGCTCGCTCTCGACCTGCTCGGCGCCGGCCTGTGGGCCGCCGGCCTGATCGCGGCACACCTCGCCCTGGGCGACATGCTGGCGGCCGACGTGGCGCTCGACCAGGCGCGGGGCGCCGTCGCCGGCGCGATCGCAGCCGCGCTGGTAGCGGTCTCCGTGTCCCGGGTCGCCCCGCCCGCGGAGGGCTGGCGGGCGCCGAGGGTCACGACAGCGTAGGACTACCCTGGCTGGATGACTGATCCCAAACCCCCGCACCCCCGGATGACGCGCCATACCTTCGCCGGCCACCGCCCGGATACGGCTTCGCCGTCGCCGGTCGGTGTCGTACCCACGTCCTCGCCGATAGTTCCTCAACTATCGGCTTCGTCCGCGTGCGCCGCCCAGCTCGGTCTGGCGCGTCCCCAGGGGCACGCGGATTCGGAATCAGCCATCTAGATGAGCATGCTGCGCAACCTGGAGGCGAAGCTCGGCGGGCTGGTGGAGGGGGCCTTCGGACGGGCGTTCAAGACCAACGTGCAGCCGGTCGAGCTGGCGCACAAGCTCGCCAAGGAGATGGAGGACAACCAGATGGTCTCCGTCTCCCGGGTCTACGTGCCGAACCACTACCGGGTGTTCCTCTCGCCGGAGGATCGCGAGCAGTTCTCGAGCTACGAGCCGGCGCTCCGGAAGGAGCTCTCGGACTACCTGCTGGAGCACGCCCGTCAGGAGGGCCTCGCGCTGACGAGCCGGCCGCAGATCGAGCTGCACACCGACGAGCGCCTCGACCTCGGCGAGTTCGGCATCCAGGCTCAGCTCCTGGCGCCTCCCGAGGAGATCGAGGAGCCGGGTGCCCCGCCCACGCCGGCCCCGTCCGCGGGCGACTTCGGCCACACGATGGTCTATTCCTCCGACCGCGAGGCGCGCCGCCTCGAGCCGGCGCTCGACCGGCGGCAGGCGTTCCTGATCGGCGACGACCGGCGCAGCGCGCTGCAGGGCGATCGGGCGGTCATCGGTCGCAGCCGGGACTGCGACGTGGTGTTGTCCGATCCGAACGTGTCGCGCCGCCACGCGGAGGTCCGCCGCGGCGAGGAGGGGTGGTCGGTCATCGACCTGGATTCGACGAACGGCGTGAAGGTGAACGGACGGCGCGTGGATCAGGCCCCGTTGCGACCGGGGGATCGCATCCGCATCGGCGTGACGGACCTGACCTTCGAGCTCGAGTAGGCGCCGCGTGGACGAGCCGCTTGCGGTCGCGCTCAAGTTCGGTTTCCTCGCCGTCCTCTACCTGTTCCTGCTCTGGGTGGCGCGCAGCGCGATGCGCGACCTCCGCCGCTCCGAAGGGGGCTCGGTGGCAGCCGAGCCGGTGGCGGCGAATCCGCGGCGAGACCGTCAGCCCGACCCGGGCCTGCGCGCGGGCGTAGAGCCGCGGCTGGAGGTGGTGGCGGCGATGGGCTACGAGCCCGGAACCCGCTTCGACGTCAGCGCCGGCGCGACCCTGGGGCGCTCGAACGGTGCGGACATCCGGATCGACGACCCGTTCGCGTCGTCGGCACACGCGCGCATCTTTCCCCGCGGCGACTTCATGTACGTGGAGGACATGGGCTCCACGAACGGCACGTACCTGAACGGCCGCCAGCTCCGGGCGGCCGAACGACTGAAGATTGCCGACGTGATCCGGATCGGCGACAGCGAGTACCGCTACCAGGAGTAATGGGCGTGCTGCGGATCGTCGAGCAGGCGTGGAGGAGCGACGTCGGGCGCCAGCGGAGCGTCAACGAGGACGATCTCGTAGTGCGGCCGCCGTTCTTCGCCGTGGCCGACGGGATGGGCGGCGCCCGGGCCGGCGAGGTCGCCTCGGCGATGGCGGCGGATGCCTTCGAGGGCGAGAGTGACTCCGGCGAGCCTGCGGAGGCCCAGCTGGCGCGCATCCTGCGTGAGGCGAACCGGCGTATCTACGAGCTGGCGATCACGGACGAGTCTCATCGCGGCATGGGCACGACGCTCACCGCCGCGAAGGTGCACGGTGACGAGATCAGCCTGGCGCATGTTGGCGACAGCCGCGCCTATGTCTTCCGTGACGGCCGGCTCCAGCAGCTGACGAGCGACCATTCGCTCGTCGCGGAGCTCGAGCGGAGCGGGCAGCTCTCGCCGGAGGCGGCCGAGCACCATCCGCAGCGCTCGATCATCACCCGCGCACTCGGTCCCGAGCCCGCCGTCGAGGTGGACACGTACACCGTCACCGGCCGCGACGGCGACCTGTTCCTGCTGTGCTCCGACGGGCTCACCTCGATGATCTCCGACGAGGAGGTGGCGTCGATACTCCGGTCCGCCGACTCGCTCGAGAAGAGGGCCGATGCGCTTGTGCGCGCGGCGAACCAGAGCGGTGGCAGGGACAACATCACGGTCGTGCTCTTCCGGCTGGCCGCCGACGTGGATGCGGGTCCGGACGAGGAGGCGACGATCGCAGGAACGCTCAAGGCCGATGACGTGCACGCCGCGGCGGCCGATGCGCCCACGCCCACCCGCGCGCCGACGGCGCTGCGCGACGCCGCCGCCGACGCGACCGTGGTGCGGCCGCCCGAGCGTCGCGCCGCGCCATCGCGGCGCCGGCGCGGCCGGCGCTTCATCGGCCTGGCGAAGATCGTGGTCGCGCTCGCGCTCCTGGCCGGCGTGGTCGGTGGCCTCTACGCGCTCAGCCGGCAGGTCTACTTCGTGGGGACCAACGACGCCGGGCTGGTCACCCTCTACCGCGGGATCCCCTACGAGCTGCCGCTCGGCATCGAGCTGTACGAGGAGGAGTACGCGAGCGGAGTGCCCGCGCGGGCCATCCCGGCGCGGCGCCGGGACGCGGTGCTCGACCACGAGTGGCGCGGGCGCGACGACGCGGTGGACCTAGTCCGCGCCCTCGAGCGCGGCGAGCTCGACGCCGGCGGCCGGGCGGCGCGCGAGGCCTCGCGCTGATGTCGGCCCGGACGCGCGAGCTGTTCGGGCTGCTTCCCGTCTCGCTGCTCGTGGCGGCGGGCTTCGCCGCCGTGCTCGCGACCCGCACCCAGGACGTGTCGGACGCGACCCTCACCTACGGCGCAGTGTTCCTCGGGCTTTGCGTTCTCGCGCACCTCTTCATCAGGGTCCGGCTCCCCGACGCGGATCCCTACCTCTTCCCGCTCGCCGCGCTGCTCGCGGCGGTGGGGCTCGTGCTGATCTACCGGATCGACGCCGAGCTCGCCCGCGAGCAGGCGCAGTGGTTCGTGGTGGGGCTGCTCTTCTTCTGCGGGACCATCCTGCTGGTCCGCGATCACCATGTGCTCGAGCGGTACCGCTACACGATCGCGGCCGCCTCGATCGCGCTGCTCGCGATGCCCCGGCTGCCCGGGATCGGGGCCCAGGTGAACGGCGCCTTCCTCGCGATCAAGCTCGGCCCGATCCAGTTCCAGCCGGCCGAGTTCGCGAAGCTCGGGATCATCGTCTTCCTCGCGAGCTACCTACGCGAGACCGGCGTCATCCTGGTCCGTCCGCGCCTGCGGGCGATGCCGCTGGGGAACCAGCTGCTCCTCTACGGGCTGCCCGCGCTGCTAACGCTGCTGGCGATCCTCATCCTCGATCTCGGGACGGCCGGCTCGCTGCTCCTCGCCGTGTTCGTCGCGTCGCTCGTGGCGGTGCTCCGCGAGCGCCCGTCGCCGAAGCACTTCGGTCCGCTCCTGCTGGTCTGGGGTCTGGCCATGCTGATGCTGATCGTCATCCGCGACCTTGGGAGCTCGTTGATGTTCTTCGGCGGCTTCCTCGCGCTGCTCTACGCGGCCACCGGCCGGCTGTCGCTGGTCGGGGCGGGGGCGACGATGTTCTTCGGGGGCGCCGTCCTCGTCGCCGACAGCCTCGCTCATGTGAGGGAGCGGGTGGACGTCTGGCTCGACCCGTTCGCGCGCGGGGTCGTCGACAACGAGGGCTACCAGATCGCCCAGTCCCTCTTCGCGCAGGCCGACGGCGGGCTCTTCGGCCAGGGCTTCGGGCAGGCGCTCCTCGAGCTGCCGGGCGGCGGGACGATCCTGCCCGCGCCCCATACGGACCTGATCTACGCCGTGCTCACGAACGAGGCCGGCCTCTTCGGCGCGGCCGGGCTGATCGGCGCCTATCTCCTGTTCGTGTGGCGCGGATACAAGACGGCCATGCTCGCCTCGGACGGCTTCTCGAAGCTCCTGACCGTGGGCCTGACCGCGGTCTTCGCGCTGCAGGTGTTCGTGATCGTGGGCGGGGTCACGCGGGTGATCCCCCTGACCGGCGTGACGCTCCCGTTCGTGTCGTACGGGGGCAGCTCGATCGTCGCGAACATGGTGCTGCTCGCGCTCGTCCTGATCGTCTCGGACCGGGCCCGCTCGGAGCGGATCAGACGCGGAGGGTTGGTTTGAACCGCCAGATCGGCCAGCTCTTCGTGCTCACGGCGGTGCTGTTCGGTCTGCTCGTCGTGTTCACCTCGCGGTGGACGGTGTTCGAGGCGCAATCGCTCGAGGACAACACCGCGAACCGCCGTCCGCTGATCGAGGAGCAGAGGACGCCGCGTGGGCTGATCTTCGCCCGCGACGGGCGGACCAGGCTGGCGAGTAACCGCGCCGTCGGCCGCGGCCAGGACAGGATCTTCACTCGCGTCTATCCCACGGGCGGGCTGTTCGCGCATCCCATCGGCTACTCGTTCATCCGGAACGGCCGGCGCAGCCTCGAGCTGTTCCGGAACGACGATCTCGTCGGCGAGGAGGATGAGTTCGAGACGATCCTCGCCGAGCTCGAGGACCGCACGCGCGAGGGGTTCGACGTGGTGACGAACCTCGACCGCAGGGCGACCGAGGTCGCGGTGCAGGGGCTCGGCGGCCGCAAGGGCGCGGTGGTGGCGGTGGAGCCGCAGACCGGCAAGGTGCGGGTGATGGTCTCGATCCCCGAGTACGACCCGAACCAGGTGCCGTCGGCTTTCCGGCGGATCGAGACCGATCCGAACCAGCCGCTCCTCAACCGCACGACGCAGGAGCTGTACCCGCCGGGCTCTACCTTCAAGGTGGTCACGGCCACGGCTGCGCTCGACAGCGGCAAGGTCTCCCCCACCACGGTCATCGACGGCTCGTCGCCCAGGACGATCAGCGGCGTGCCGCTCGAGAACGCCGGCGGCCAGAGCTTCGGCGCGATCAGCTTCACCGACGCGCTAACGAACTCGGTCAACACGGTCTTCGCCCAGGTCGGCGAGCGGGTCGGCCGCGAGACGCTCGTCGAGTACATGAAGCGCTTCGGCTTCTACGCGGATCCGGAGCTCGACTACCCCGGCTTCCAGATGGTGCCGAGTGGGATCCTGAATGGTGAGGGCGACTACGTCGAGGACGGCTTCGACGTCGGCCGGGTGGCCATCGGCCAGGGCGGGCTCGAGGGCGAGATCCGCGCCAGCCCGATGCAGATGGCGCTCGTGGCGGCCGCGATCGGCAACCGCGGCCGGCTGATGAGGCCGCGACTCACCGACCGGGTCCTCCGCCCGGACGGGCGGGTCAAGGAACGCGTGGAGCCGGACCTGCAGTCGCAGGTGATGAAGCCGGAGACCGCCGAGCAGCTCGCGCAGATGATGAGCCGCGTCGTCGAGGAGGGCACCGGCACCGCCGCCGCACTGTCCGGGATCACGGTCGCCGGCAAGACGGGGACCGCCGAGGTCGGCGCGAACCGCGAGTTCACGCAGCCGTGGTTCCTCGCGTTCGCGCCGGTCGATGAGCCACGCATGGCGATCGCGGTCACGGTCGAGCGGCAGCCTCCCGGCTCCGCGGGCGGCACCGTGGCGGCCCCCATCGCGAGCAGCGTGCTCGAGACGCTCCTGGGGAGCGAATGACCGAGGTCGCGAGCAACACCCTCGTGGACGGCCGCTACCGGATCGTGCGCCGGATCGGCTCGGGTGGGATGGCGGACGTGTACCGCGCAGAGGACACGCACCTGGGCCGCCAGGTGGCGCTCAAGGTCCTCCACCGCCGCTTCGCCCAGGATCAGGAGTTCGTCGAGCGCTTCCGGCGCGAGGCGAAGTCGGCGGCCGGGCTAAGCCACCCCAACGTCGTCGGCGTCTTCGACCGCGGCGAGTACGACGGCACCTACTACATCGCGATGGAGCACCTCCCCGGGCGCACGCTCAAGGAGATCGTGAGCGTCGAGGCGCCGCTGCCGCAGGAGCGGGCAATCGACCTCGGTGAGCAGATCCTCCAGGCCGCCGGCTTCGCCCACCGCCACGGGGTGATCCATCGCGACTTCAAGCCCCACAACGTGATCGTCGACGAGGAGGGGCGGGCGAAGGTCACGGACTTCGGGATCGCCCGCGCTGGCGCCTCGGAGATGACCGAGACCGGCTCGATCATGGGCACGGCGCAGTACCTCTCGCCGGAGCAGGCCCAGGGGCACGCAGTCACCGCCGCGTCCGACCTTTACTCGATCGGCGTGATCCTCTACGAGATGCTGGCCGGACGGCTGCCGTTCGAGGGCGACAGCGCCGTGTCGCTCGCGCTCAAGCACCTGTCCGAGCCGCCGGCGCCCATCTCGCAGCTTCGCCCCGACGTAAACCCGGCCCTCGAGGCGGTGGTGATGGCCGCGCTCGCGAAGGACCCTGCGCAGCGGTGGCAGTCGGCCGAGGACTTCATACGGGGCCTCGACGCGGCCCGCGGGCAGATCGAGGCCGGCGTGAACGGCGATCAGGAGCCCGGCGCCTTCGCGCCGATACCGGTTCCGGCACCGGCCGCGACGGAGCCTCCCCCGGCCGCGGGCGTGACCGACGGCGCGTTGGCGCCGGTCGGCGAGCCGCGGCGCGAGCGCCGCCGGCGCTGGCCCTGGTTCACGCTCGGCCTGCTCCTGCTGGCGGTGGCCGGCGGGCTGCTCTACCTCGCCCTGACCGGGGCGTTCGGGCCCGAGAAGGAGCGCGTGCCGCCGGTTACCGGCCAGCAGCTGCTCCGGGCGCGGGCGGAGCTGGAGCGCGCCGGGTTCGACGTCCGCGAGACGAGGGTGCGAAGTAGCCAGCCCTTCGACCAGGTCATCGACCAGGATCCGAACGCGGGCGAGGAGGCGGACGAGGGGTCCACGGTCACGCTGGAGGTGTCGGACGGCCCCGGCGACGTGCTCGTGCCCTCGGTGGCGAAGCTGCCGCAGGAGCAGGCGATCGACGAGATCGAGGACGCCGGATTGCGCGTGAACCTCGAGCGCGAGAACTCCGACGAGATCGACGCCGGCCTGGCGATCCGGACCGTGCCGCGCGCGGGCGAGGAGGTCGTGCGGGGCACGAGGATCACGCTCTTCGTCAGCGAGGGACCGGAGCTCGTGGCGGTCCCGGACGTGATCGGCCTGTCGAGCGCCTCGGCGGAGGCGCAGCTGCGCGCCGAGGGCCTCGGCGTGGCCGTCCAGGAGCAGGAGTCCGAGGAGACCGAGGGCACCGTGATCGAACAGTCCCCCGGCGGTGGCGCGGAGGTGGAGGTGGGCACGACGGTCACGATCACCGTGTCCACCGGCATCGAGCGGGTCGAGGTGCCGGGCGTGGTCGGGCTGGGCGCCGGGGAGGCGGAGGCCCAGATCGGTGCGGCCGGGCTCTCGGCCATCCGCACCGAGCGCAACGTCACCGACCCGTCCCAGGACGGCGTCGTGATCGGCCAGCGGCCGGGCGCCGGGGCGGAGCTCGACCCGGGTGGCCAGGTCGTGATCGTCGTGGGCGTGCTCCAGCCGGAGGAGGAGCTCGAGCAGGTGCAGCCGCAAGAGCAGCAGCCGGAGGAGCGGCCGGAGGAGCAGCCCGAGGAGCCCCAGGCTCCGTGAAGGTCGCCGTGATCGGCGGCGGACGGTCGAGCGAGCACGACGTCTCGCTCGCCTCCGCGGAATCGATCCGCGCGGGACTCGAGGCCGGTGGTCACGAGCCGCTTGACGTGCGCATCGACCGCGACGGGCGGTGGAGCGCTTCGGGAGCGCCGCTCAGCCTGGAGCCGGTCGGCGGCCTTCTGGGCGCCGACGTGGCTTTCCCCGCGCTCCACGGGCCGTATGGGGAGGACGGCACGGTTCAGGGCCTGCTCGAGGTCCTCGACGTCCCGTACGTCGGCGCGGGCGTGATGGCGTCCGCGGTCGCGATGGACAAGGCCATGTTCAAGGACCTGATGTCCGCGCACGGCATCCCGCAGGTGAGCTACGCCGTGGTCCACCGGGGGGGTAACCCCTCGGTCGAGCCCCCGGCGTTCGTGAAGCCGGCCCGGCTAGGGTCGTCGGTCGGCATCTCGAAGGCGTGGTCAGAGGCGGACCTCGAGACCGCCCTCCGCTACGCCTTCGACCACGACCCGGTCGCGCTCGTCGAGCGCTTCTCCGAAGGGATCGAGCTCGAGTGCTCGGTGCTCGGCCATCGCGACCCGACCGCGTCGCAGCCCGGCGAGATCGTCGTCAAGAAGGGCGACTGGTACGACTACGAGGCGAAGTACACGGAGGGGGGCATGGAGCTCGTCGTGCCGGCGCGCGTGTCGGACACCGTGCGCGAGGAGGTGCGCCGGCTCGCGGTCGAGGTGTTCCGGATCGTCGGGTGCTCCGGGATGGCGCGCGTCGACTTCTTCGTGGAGGACGATCGGGTGCTCGTCAACGAGCTGAACACGATCCCCGGCTTCACCCAGACGAGCGTGTACGCCAAGCTGTTCGCCGCCACCGGCGTTCCCTACGTGGCGCTCCTCGACCGGCTGCTCGAGCTCGCGCTCGAGCGCCACGACGAGGACCGGCGCTACCGGCATTAGTGGGTTGATCGCCGGCTACTTCTCCAGGCTCAGCTCGCGGATGTCCGCCTTGCCGCTGTCCGGCAGCTTCGTGATCCACACGAGGTAGTTGCGGAAGCGCTTCCCGGCGGTGTCGAGCGGGATCTTCTGATCCTGGCGCACCCGCACGGTTTTGCTGACCTTCGTCCAGCCACGGATCCCGCCGGGCACGGTGTTCGCCGCGTACACGGCCGCCCGGAACCCCGGCGTCGAGGTCACCAGGTCGAGCTGCCGGGCGGCGACCTCGGTGTCCGTGTCGACGTACAGGCCGACGCCGGTCTTGCTCGCGCCCTCGAGGCCGGCCTGGTACTGCTCGGTGTCCCAGGCCGTGGTGCGGTTGGCGTCGATGGCGAACTGGGCCTCGTCCGGTGACTCCTGGCCGTCGTTGCCCTCCGGGTCGTAGTCGCTCGCCGCGTTGCCGGCGAGCGCCACCTCGCTGAGGCCCGGGGTGCTCGGCGTGACCGGGCTGCCGGCTCCCTTCTCGGTACGGCTCGTCGCGAAGTAGGTGACCGCCCCGCCGACGATCGCGAGCAGCAGCAGGCTGACCACCAGCGCCCGCCGCGGGTGCCGGAGCCGCCCCGGCGCGAAGTCGGCCGTGTCGCCCGGGAGGTTGCGCAGCACCGTCGTGGCCTCGCCGGTAGTCTCGCCGCTGCGCGCGGCCTCGATCGCGAGCACCTCCTCGAGGTCGCGCACGAGCTCGTCGGCGGTGGCGTAGCGGTTCCGCGTCTCCTTCGCGGTGGCCCGCTCGACCGTCGCGGCGAGGGCGGCGGAGATCTCCGGTCTGCGCCGCTGCACGTCCGGCAGCGGCTCTCGCACGTGCTTCATCGCCACCGCGACCTGCGTGTCCGCGTGGTAGGGGACGTCGCCGGTCAGCATCTCGTAGAGCACGATCCCGAGCGAGTAGATGTCCGACTGCTCGGTCACCTCGTGCCCGAGCGCCTGCTCCGGCGAGACGTAGTCGGTGGTCCCGAGCACGCGGCCCGGGGCGGTGAGGCGGTGGGCCTCGAGGGAGCGGGCGATGCCGAAGTCGGTGACCTTCGCGCGCCCGTCCGCGTCGATCAGCACGTTCTGCGGCTTCACGTCGCGGTGCACCAGGCGGTGGGAGTGGGCGCACTCGAGCGCGCGGCCGATCTCGATCGCATAGGCGACCGCCTCCGCGATCGGCAGCCGGCCGTGGCGGCGGATCCGGTCCTTGAGCGTCTCGCCCTCGACGTGCTCGAAGACGATGTACGGGGCGCCTTCGTCCTCGCCCGCGTCGATGACCGTGACCACGTGCGGATGGTTCAGCTGCGCCACCGCCCGCGCCTCGCGCCGGAAGCGCTCGAGCTGGTCGGGGTCGTTGGAGATGTCGCGGTGCATCAGCTTGATCGCGACGAGGCGCTCGAGGGTGGGGTCGAAGGCCCGGTACACGCTCGACATCCCGCCCGAGCCGATCTTTTCCTCGAGCCGGAAGCGGTGGCCTATCACGGTCCCGATCACTGTCATCTATTTTCCGCGGATGCTTGTCCGTACGCGTCCGCTATTTCACCGATCCGGCTTGCTCTGCCTCGTGGGGGGCCGAGCCGCGGCTGCGCAGTCTCATGGTGGAGTTCGGCGCCGATCTCGAGATCACCTACGTAATGGGCGGGCTCGCCCGCGAGTATGGCGGCGATCTGTCCTCGCTTGTAGTCGAGTGGCTCGACGCGGCGGACCGCTCGGGGATGCCGCTCGACCCACGACTTTGGCACGAGGGGCCGCTCCGCTCGACCTTCCCGGCGTGCATGGCCGTGAAGGCGGCGGCCGAGCAGGGGCCGGATGCGGCCGGGCGCTACCTGCGCGCCCTCCGGGAGGGGATCATGTGCCGGCGGCGGCGGCTCGACTCGGCGGAGCCGCTCGTCGAGGAGGCCCGCACCGCCGGCCTGGATGCGCAGCGGTTCCGCGTCGACCTCGAGTCGAACGCGATAGTGGAGGCGTTCGGCGCCGACCTCGAGGAGACGCGGACGATCCCGGAGGCGGCGCGGCGGCACGGCCTCGCGCGCAACATCGCTCACGGATCGACGGCCGAGCGTCTCGCGTTCCCGACGATCCGGTTCGGCGGCGACCACGGTGAGGAGTGGCGCGGCGGCGATCATCCGTACGAAGAGTGGCGCACCGCGGCGATCGCGGCCGGGGCGCGCCCCGCCGACGAGCCGCGCCCGGACGTTCTTGGCGCGTTGAAACGCTGGGGACGGATGGCCACACCCGAGGTGGAGGCGGTCTGCGAGCTGCCCGGCCCGCGCGCCTCCGCCGAGCTGTGGCGGCTCGCGACCGAGTGGAAGGTGAGGCCGACGCGGGTGCTGACGGGCGGGCTGTGGGAGGTGGCCTGAGGCCGCGGCGCCGGCCCCAGGCCTACGCGAGCTCGAAGCCGCCTCGCGTTCCGCGCAGCCCCTGGCGCGGGAGCTCTACGACGCCGGCTGCCGTCGTGGTCCGCCCGATCGGGGCCGCCCCCGGATGTCGCCGTGACAGCAGCGCGACGGCGCCGTCCGCGTCGGCCACGGGGACCACGCAGCAGAAGCCGCAGCCCATGTTGAAGACCTCGTGCATCTCGGCGCGCTCGACCCCGCCGCGCTCCGCGATCAGCTCGAACACCGGCGGCACCGGCAACGGCGAGTCGATCCGGTATCCCACTCCCGCCTCGAGGCGCAGCAGGTTCAGAAAGCCGTCCCCGGTGATGTGCGCCAGCCCGCGTACGTCGACCTCCGAGGCGAGCAGCTCGCGCACGGCGTGGACGTAGATCGCCGTCGGCTCGAGGAGCAGTTCGCCCAACGTTCGATCGCCGACCTTCTCGCCGAGGTCGCCCAGCACGCGGCGGGCGAGCGTCAGTCCGTTCGAGTGGATTCCGCTCGAGGGGACGCCGATCAGGGCGTCGCCGGGCTCGATGCGCTCACCCGTGACCACCTCGTCCAGCTCCACGAGCCCGACGCAGAAGCCGAGCAGGTCGAAGCCACGCGGCGATGGGTGGCCGCGGATCAGCTCGGGCAGGACCGCGAGCTCGCCGCCCGGTATCTCCACTCCAGCCTCCTCTGCGCCGCGGCGCAGGCCGACCGCGATCTGCCCGAGCGCGGCGGGATCGGCCTCCTCGACGGCGACGTAGTCGAGCAGGGCGATCGGGTCGGCGCCCACGCAGATGACGTCGTTCACGTTCATCGCCACGCAGTCGATGCCCACGGTGTCGAGGCGCCCAAGCTGCTCCGCGACAACGACCTTGGTGCCGACGCCGTCGCAGGTCAGCGCGAGTCCGCGCGAGTCGTCCAGGCGCAGGACCGCGGCGTAGTGGCCGGCGGGCAGGATCGCCCGCGGCTCGCGCCCGGTCCGGATGCCGGCGAGGACCTCGACGAGGGCGGACACGGCCGCGCCCGAAGCGAACTGGTCCACGCCGGCGCGCGCGTACGCGCCTTCGGCCATCGGCGCCATTCAAGCAGGGCGACGCGCGGCGCAGCGTCGGGGCGCTCCGGCTCAGGCCGACTCGGTGGCGGGCGACCCGCCCCGCCGCCGCCGGGCGCGGACGATCAGGTAGATCACGCCGATCACGATGGTCGCGGCGACCGCGTAGTCGACGTAGTGGAGACTGTCCTTCCAGCTCTCCCAGTTGTCGCCCGCCTGCTTTCCGATGAAGGTGAGCATCAGCACCCACGGGACGCAGCCCGCCAGCGTGAGCACGCTGAACCGCCAGAAGGGCATCCGGGCGACCCCCGCCGGAAGCGAGATGAACGTTCGGACGATCGGCAGCATCCGGGTGAAGAAGACGGTCGCGTCGCCGTGGCGCTCGAACCAGCGGTCCGCCCACGCGAGGTGCGACTTCTTGATGTGGAGCTTCCGCCCGTGCTTCTCGAGGATGTCGACCCGCCCGACGTAGCCGATCCAGTAGGCCACCCAGGAGCCAACCAGGTTGGCGAGCGATCCGACCGCCGTGGCCGCGAACAGGCTGTACTCGCCGCGCGAGACGTTGAAGCCGGCGAAGAGCATCGTGGCCTCGCTGGGCACGGGGATGCAGGCGCTCTCGAGCAGCATCAGGAGGAACACGCCTGGGAGCCCCATGGCGTCCACTACGTCCACGGCGAGCTCCACGATGGGGTCGGTGAGTGACGCTGTTTGCAAGTGGGACGCGAGATCGAGGCCCGACGGCGAGCCGCGGCGCGGACGCTCCGCGGCGGCAGGTCGGAAAGTAGGGTAGCTGGCTGCCCATGGCCGAGGTTCCGCTGTTCGCAACAAGTCTGGCGCCCTACAACGAGCGGCTGGCCGAGGCGATCGCGCGCGTGATCCCGACCCGCGAGTTCATCCTGGGTCCGGAGGTGGAGGCCTTCGAGCGCGAGTTCGCGGCATACCTCGGCGTGCGGCACTGCGTCGGCGTGGCGAACGGGACCGAGGCCCTCACGATCGCTCTGCGCGCGCTCGGCGTACGCCCCGGCGACGAGGTCGTGATGCCCTCGTTCACGTTCTACGCGACCGCGGAGGCCGCAATCAACGCCGGCGCGAAGCCGGCCTTCTGCGACATCGACCTCGACACGTTCTGCGTCACCGCGGAGACCGTCCGGCCGGCGCTCAGCTCGCGCACGAAGGCGATCGTCCCGGTGCACCTGTTCGGCAACGTCGCCCCTGTCCCGGACCTGCGCGAGTTCGGGCTGCCGATCCTGGAGGACGCCGCCCAGGCGGCCGGAGCCGCGCTCGCCGGCGTCAGGGCGGGCGCCCTCGGGGACGCCGCGACCTTCTCGTTCTTTCCGTCGAAGAACCTCCCCGGCCTGGGCGACGGCGGGGCGATCACCACGAGCGACGACGAGGTGGCGGACCGCGCCCGCACCCTCCGCTTCCACGGCTCGCGGGACAAGTCCACCTTCGTCGAGGTCGGCTACAACTCCCGGCTCGACTCGGTGCAGGCGGCCGCCCTGCGCGTGCTCCTGCCCGAGCTCGACGGCTGGAACGCGCGGCGGCGGGAGGCGGCGACGGCCTACGAGCGGCTCGGTCTCGGCGAGCACGCGGCGCTGCCGCGGGCGACCGACGGCGCCGAGCACGTGTACCACCTGTACGTCGTGCGCGCCGAGTCCCTTCCCCTCGGCCGCGGCTACTACCGCGTGCCCGTGCACCGCCAGCCTGCGATCGCCGCGGCCGTGGAGCTGCCCGCGACGGAGGAGGCCGCCCGGACGAACATCGCGCTGCCGATGGGGCCGGAGCTGACGGAGGAGCAGGTCCGGACGGTGGTCCAGGCGTGCGCATCTGGGTCGACCTGACGAACAGCCCACACGTCCTGGTGATGCGCCCGCTCATCGCGGCGATGCTGGCGGACGGCCACGACGTGCATGTGACGGCCCGGGCCTTCGCCCAGACGCTCGAGCTGTGCGAGCGCCTCGGCATCGCACACACGGCGATCGGCAGGCACCGCGGCGAGGGCCTCGCCGGCAAGGCCGCCGGCCTCGTGTCGCGAAGCCTCGCGCTCGCCCGCTGGGCGCGGCCGCGGCGCTTCGACGTCGCGCTCGGGCACGGCTCGAACGACGTGACGGTGGCCGCGCGCCTGCTGCGCATCCCGAGCGCCACCGCGTTCGACTACGAGTTCGCGACGGTCCAGCACACGATCAACTGCCGGCTCGCCCGGGCCGTGGTGGTCCCCGAGGCGATTCCGCCGGAACGCCTCTACCGCTTCGGCGCGCGCGGCAAGCTTCGCCGCTACCCCGGCCTGAAGGAGGAGTACTACCTGGCGGACTTCCAGCCGGACGCGGCCGTGCTGGACGATTTGCGCCTCGATCGCGAGCGGGCGCTAGTGGTGGTGCGGACGCCGCCCGAGGTCTCGCTCTACCACCGCTTCGAGAACCCACTGTTCAGGCGCGTCCTCGAGCGGCTGGCCGCGGAGGACACGCAGGCGGTCGTGCTGCCCCGCACGGCCGCCCAGCGGGAGGAGGTACGGCGGCTCGGGCCGTTCACCGTGCCGGAGCACGCCGTGGACGCCCAGAGCCTCGTGGCCTATGCGGATCTCGTCGTATCCGCGGGCGGTACGATGAACCGCGAGGCCGTCGCGCTCGGGACTCCTGTCTACACCACGTTCGAGGGTCGGCTCGGGGCCGTCGATGAGGCGCTCCTCCGCGAGGGGCGCCTGCGCAGAATCGGCGATTCTCGTGAACTCGTGGTGGAGCGGCGGCGCTCGCAGGGGGGGTTGCGCACCCGGCGGGACCCCCGCGAACTCGTCAAACTGCTCCTTTCCGCCATCGATTCATGAGACAGCTCGCTTCCTCCGTAACGGTCCGCCGCATGGGACAGGTCGGCGTGGATGCGGTGCTGCTCGCGGCGGCGTACACGCTGGCCTACGTCCTGCGCTTCGAGGACGGCATACCGGCCCGCTACGAGGATCTGCTCGGCGACACGATCGTGTTCGCGGTGGCCATGAAGCTCGTGACATTCGCGCTCTTCGGGCTGTACTCGAAGCTGTGGCGCTTCGTCGACCAGCGCGACTTCCAGTCGATCGTCAAGGCCGTCGTGGTGTCGAGCGTCGTGCTGATCGCGGCCCTGTTCCTGCTCTCGTTCGGGCGTCACGACCCGCCGCGCGGCGTGATCGCGCTCGACTTCCTCCTGACGCTCGCGTTCGTCGCCGGCTCGCGCTTCGCGGTGCGCGGCCTGTTCGAGCGGCCGTCGCGCGGCATGCTGCTCGAGCGCGCCGCGCGCGAGGTCCTGATCGTGGGCGCCGGCAACGGCGGCCAGCAGGTGGCGGGCGAGCTGCGTCGAAACCCCGGCCTCCGGTCCGCGCCGATCGGATACGTGGACGACGACCCGCGCAAGCAGGGAATGCGGATCGCCGGGCACAAGGTGCTCGGCACCACCGGCGACCTGCCGCGCGTCCTCGACGACACCGAGCCCGACGAGGTGATCATCGCGATCCCATCGGCGCCGGGCATCCTGCGCCAGCGGGTGGTCACGGCTTGCCGCGCGCGGGGCATCCTCGTGCGCACGCTGCCGACGACGTTCGAGCTGCTGTCCGGCGGCGTGAACCTCATGCGGCAGGTGCGCGAGGTGCGCGTGGAGGACGTCCTGGGGCGGGATCCGGTGCGGGTCGAGATCGACCGCGTGGGCGCGTACCTGCGCGGGCGCGTGGTGCTCGTCACCGGGGCGGGCGGGTCGATCGGGGCGGAGCTGTGCCGGCAGATCGCCCGCGTGGCACCGCGGCGGCTCGTGCTCGTCGAGAACGCGGAGAACGCGCTGTTCGAGATCCGGCGCGAGCTCGAGGAGGAACGCCACTTCACCCGCGTCGCGCCGGTGCTCGCCGACTGCAAGGACGCCACCCGCATGCGCGAGGTGTTCGCCGAGCAGGAGCCGTCCGTCGTCTTCCACGCCGCCGCGTACAAGCACGTGCCGCTGATGGAGGAGAACCCCGTCGAGGCCGTGCGCAACAACGCCGTCGCCACACGCATCGTCGCCGCGGCCGCCGGCGAGGCCGGCGCCGAGCGGTTCCTGCTCGTCTCGACCGACAAGGCGGTGAGCCCGGCGACGGTCATGGGGGCCTCGAAGGCGCTCGCCGAGTGGGCCGTGGAGGCCGCGCAGAATCGGTGGAAGGCCACGCGCTACGCCTCCGTGCGGTTCGGCAACGTCCTCGGGTCGTCCGGCTCGGTGGTGCCGATCTTCCGGCGCCAGATCCAGCAGGGCGGGCCCGTGACGGTCACCGATCCCAAGATGACGCGGTACTTCATGACGACGGCGGAGGCGGTCCAGCTCATCATCCGCTCCGGCGAGCTGGCCACGGGCGGCGAGGTGTTCGTGCTCGAGATGGGCGACCCGGTGAAGATCGTCGACCTGGCGCGCAACATGATCAGGCTCGCCGGCTACGAGCCGGACGTGGACATCGCGCTGGAGACGATCGGCCGCCGGCCCGGTGAGAAGCTGCACGAGGAGCTCTTCAATCCCGGCGAGCGCCCGCAGCCGACGCCGGCCGAGAAGATCGTCTGCGCGGTGCAGCCGCCGCTCGATCCGGAGTGGGTGGAGAGTGCCTTCGCCCGCATCGAGGAGCTCGTGTATACGGGCGACGCGGCGGCGCTCGCGAGTGCCGTGACGGAGCTTTCCGCGGAGCGCGCGCTGGCAATCACGGGCGGTCCCATGTAGACGACGGACGGCGCGGCTAAGGTTCGTCCCTCCTCCATGGAGATCATCGAGCAGATCGGCGCATACGCCGGCCTCGCTTCCATCGTTGGCCTTGCGATCCTGTCCGCCCTGTACTTCTCGCAGGCGCGCGACGTGAAGCGCCTGCGCGAGTGGGCGGGTCGAGCTCCCGAGCGCGCGGCCGAGCAGGCGGCGCCGCAGCCGCCCGTGCCGGGTCGCGTCGTGGCCGAGCCGCGCCCCAAGCCCGCCGCCCCCCAGCAGGCGGCGCCCGGCACCGGCGCCCCGTCGCCCGCACCCGCGGCGCCGGCGGCGACCGGTGCGCGGCCCGCGGCGGCGACCTCGGCGGCGCAGGGAAGGCAGCCGGCGCCCGCGGGTGGAAACGCCGGTGGGGCCGCGGCGCCGGCCCCGGCCGCCGCGAGCTCGCCCGCGCCGGCGGGCGCCATCTCGGCGGCGAAGACGCCCGCGCCTGCGGCGGCCGGGACCGCCGCGGCCGCGGAAGCCCCCGCTCCCGCCGGCGGTGGCAACGCCGGCAGCGCGACCGCGGCGCCGGACGCGGGCGAGTCGGCGCCGCCCCGACCCCCCGGGCCGGGCCACCCGGCCACCCAGGGCGGTAACGCGGCGGGCGCGGAGGCCGCGGGGGCGGCCGCCACCGAGTCGAAGGCTCCACCGGCCGCCACGCCCACAGAGCCGGGCGCCGACAAGCCCGAGGCGGCCGGCGCCGACGCCGCGCGTCCGGCCGCGCCGGTCACTCCCGCGGCCGCGCGGGCGCCGGCCGCGCCGCCCGTCCCCGGCGGTCCCGCGCGCCCCGTCGGTCGCGCGGCGAGCCCGCCGCCGAAGCGGCCCTCCCAGGACACCGTGGCCCTCCCACCGCCGCGCGAGCCGTGGTACAGACGCCTCGCCGGCAGGTCACGCTACGTGGCGCTCGCGGTCGCCGGCGTCCTGATCGTCGGCGGAGGTGCGGCCTTCGGGATCGCGCAGCTGATCGACGGCGATGAGGGCGGGAGCGCGGAGCGTACGCCCGAGGGGGCCGGCGGCGGAGGCGCCGCAAACGAGGACGTCGCCGACCGCAGGTCTCGCCGACCGGCGGCGGTCAACCCCGCGAACGTGACCGTCGCGGTGCTGAACGGGACGACCGTGCCCGGCCTCGCCGCGTCGATCGGCGACCGGGTGGAGCAGTTCGGGTTCCAGCTCGGCACCGTGGCGAACAGCCCCGACCAGACCCGGCAGCGGGCCGAGTCGGTGGTGATGTACTCGCCGGGCGCCAAGCGCGCGGCCGCCGCGGTCGGGCGGCGCCTGCGCATCCCCCAGCGCGAGCCGATCGACCCGGAGAGCCAGGGGCTCGCCGGCGACTCCACCGTCGTCGTGATCGCGGGCCGCGACCGGACCCAGTAGGTCGGCGCGCTACCGCGTCGCCAGCGTCCGGGCCCGCGCGGCCAGGTGCCCGACGCCGAGGTTCTCGCTCTCGGCCGCGGCCGCCTCGAGCAGCTCACGTCCGCGGTCGCCGTCGGCGGCCAGCAACAGCTGGCCGGCCAGCAGCCGTGAGCGCGTGGCGTCGAGCGGCCGGTCGAGCGCGTCCCAGGCTCGCGCCGCCTCGGTGAGCAGCGCCGCCGCCTCGGCGGGGTCGGTCGCGGCCGCGCCGCGCGCCTCGAGCGCCGCCGCGCTGCCCACCGGGTAGTGCAGCCGCTCGGCCAGCTCGGACGCCTCCTCCGCCGCTTCCCGGGCGGCCTCCTTCCGGTGGCCGAGCGCCAGGATGACGGCGCGCATGCCGGTGGCCTCGATCGACTGGGCGATGAGTCCCGCCCGCTCGCACACGTCGATGGCGCGGTCGAGCGCGGCGGTGGCCGCGGCGAGGTCGCCGGAGTCGCGCAGCGTGTACGCGAGCCCGTACAGCGCCTGGAAGGCGAGCTCCGACCAACCCACCCGGTCGGCCAGCTCGTTGGCCCGCTGGAAGAGCACCGCGGACTCCTCGAGCCGGCCCTCGCGCCAGCGCAGGAGTCCCTGCAGCGTGTACGGCAGGCTCAGCTTGCCGACGAGCCCCTCGCGCTCGGCGAGCTCGGTGCTCGCGCGGGTCGAGGCCTCGACGCAGTCCCAGTCGGCGGTGTAGGAGGCGAGCTGCGCCAGCGAGGCGTGAAGCTCCACCTGCGCCGGCAGCACGCCCACCTCCTCGGCGAGCGTCAGCGCCTCCTCGAACGCGCTCCGCGCGCCGGCGACGTCGGCCTCGGCGATCTCGAGGTGCCGGCCGAGGGCCGACAGCGCGAGGATCGTCTCGCCCTGGTCGGATCCGCGCGCCAGCTCCACGGCGCGCTCGAGGTTCTGGCGGGCCTTCTCCGTGTTGCCGATGCGGCCGAACACCCGTCCGAAGATCCCGTGGGCGCGGCTGGCGGCGCTCGTCTCGCCGAGGCGCTCGGCAAGCCGGAGGGCCTTCTCGGACGCGTAGATCGCGAGCATGTTGTCGCCGGTGTGGAGGTAGAGCCAGGCGGCCTCCTCGTACAGGCGGACGAGCTCGAGCCGCGGCGGACCGTCCTTCAGGAGGTTGATGCCCTTCTGGTAGTGCTCGATCGCGGTCTTGCGCTCGCCCTTGTGCGACAGCCCGGCGCCGATCTTCCGATGCAGATCGGCCACCCGCTCGAGGTCCTCCTGGCCGCGGTGCCACTCGAGGCACTGCGTCCACACCGAGATCGCCTCGTCGACGCGTCCGAGGCGCAGCGACACGTCTCCGAGCTTCTCGCCGATGCGTATCAGCGTGGCCTGGTCGGCGGTCTCGTTCGGCCCGCCGGCGTCGCCGACCTTGCGGGCGTGCCTGTAGTGCGACGCCGCCTCCCGGTTCGAGTAGAGCATCGCGGCGGCGTCGCCCGCCTCCTCGAGGAAGCGCACTCCGCGCCCGCGCATGGCGTTCAGCTCGTCGGCCGGCAGGCCGCCCTCGCGGCCGAGGGCGGCGGCGCGACCGTAGTGCTCCGCGAGCAGAGCCACCACCTCATCGGCGCGATCGCCGGCGCGCTCCTCGATGAAGGCGCCGACCTCGAAGTGCTTCCGGGAGCGGACAGCCTTGGGGAGCATTCCGTAGGCGACGTCCCGGATCAGCACGTGCTTGAAGGCCAGCTCGCGCTCCCCGGCGAGCCGGCCGACCGCGCTGGGCACCAGGATGTCCTTCTCCTGCAGGGCGCGGAGCGCGCGCGTCAGGTCGCGGCCCTCGGAGCGGGCGAGCCCCGCGACGGACCCCTCCCAGAACGTCCGTCCCACGACCGACGCCTGCTGGACGAGGCGCCGTTCGAATGGCTCGAGCGCGTCGAGGCGCGCGGCCAGCAGCGCCTGGACCGTTTCGGGCAGCTGCTCGGTCTGGCCGCCCTCCTCGACGATCCGGCGCGCCATCTCCTCGGCGAACAGCGGGTTCCCGCCGGAGCGTTCGGCGACCGCCGGCAAAACGTCGGCGCCGTCGGGTATCAGCGCCGCCAGCAGCTCGCGCGTGTCGGTCCCGCTCAGCGGCTCCAGCAGCAGCTGGGTGGCGGAGCGGCGGCCACCGCCCCAGCTCGGGCGGCGGTCGAGCAGCTCGTCGCGGGCCAGGCAGACCAGCATCAGCGGCGCGCGCACCCACTGCGCGAGGTGCTCGATGGCGTCGAGCATGCCGTCGTCGGCCCAGTGGATGTCCTCGAACGCGATAACGAACGGGCGGCGGTTGGCGATCGCCTCCACTCCCGCCCGCAGCGCCGAGAAGAACGACTCACGCAGGCGCTCCGGGTCGCGCTCCTCCGGGGCGAGCTCCGGCGGCACGTCCACGCCGAGAAGCCGGCCGATCAGCGCGGCCTTGCGCTCCCCCTCGCCGTTGCCGTCGAAGAGCTCGCGCCCGTACCGGGAGAGCTTGCCCCACGCCTCGTCGGATGAGTCGGAGTCGACTATCCCGCACTCGGCGCGGAGGACCTCGCCGAGCGCCCAGAACACGATGCCGGTGCCGTACGGGAGGCACCGGCCCGTGCGCACCGTGGGCGGGGTCGGGTGCCCCGCGAGGCGGCGCTCGAACTCGCGCAGCAGCCGCGACTTGCCGACGCCGGCCTCGCCGACGAGCGTGACGAGCTGCGGGGCGCCCTCGCGAACGACGCGCCCGTAGAGGGTCTCGAGCGCGGCGAGCTCGTCGTCCCGGCCGACGAGCGGCGATTCGCGCGCCGGCGCCGCCCGGACGACGGCCTGCGGCGCTATCAGCCCGCCGGCCTCCCAGGCCGGCACGGGCTCGGCCTTGCCCTTTAGTGCGAGCGGCTCGAGCGCCTCGTAGCGCACGGCCTCGCTGGTCGCGCGCATGGTGCGCTCTCCCACCGTGACGCTTCCGGGACGGGCGGCGCTCTGAAGCCGGGCCGCCACGTTCACCGTGTCGCCGACGACCGTGTAGGCCTGGCCGATGGCGCCCGCCAGCACCTCCCCGGTGTTGATGCCCACACGCAGATCGAGATGCTCCCCGGGTGGCAGGCTCTCGTTCACCTCGGACATCGCGTCCTGCATGCCGAGGCCGGCGCGCACGGCGCGCTCGGCGTCGTCCTCGTGCGCCACGGGGGCGCCGAAGATCGCCATCACGTTGTCGCCGATGTACTTGTCGACGGTCCCGCCGAAGCGCTCGACCTCCTGGCCCAGGCGCATGAGGGCTCGGTCGACCAGCGCCTTGGCGGCCTCGGGGTCCATCCGCTCCACGACGGCGGTGTAGCCGGAGAGGTCCGCGAACAGCACCGTGACCTGCCGTCGCTCCTCCGGAAGCGGCTCGCTCGGCGGCGGGGGCGCGGTCGCCGGCGCGTCCAGGCTGGCGCCGCACGACATGCAGAAGCGCGCCTCGGGCGGCGCGGGGGTGCCACACGACGGGCAGCGACGCTCGAGCTGCGCGCCGCACGCCATGCAGAAGCGCGCGCCGGCGGGGTTCTCTGTGCCGCAGGCGGCGCAGGCGGGGACGCTCATGAGCGGAGGTTATCGACGGCGGTGCGCCGCGCTATGTGACGATCGTCACACTAGGGAATTCTTCCGGCGTCGCGGTAGACGTCGGCTACCTCGGCGAGCAGCGCCTCGTCCACCAGCGTCAGCCGGCGCCCGCCGACCTCGAGCACCGCCCCGGGATGGGGCGGATACCAGAACGCCCGCAGCTTGCGTTCGACGTCGTCGCCCGGGCGTACCACCCGAAGCGACTCGAACTCGGCCCGGTCGACGTAGTGGGAGGGCCCGAGGTCGGCCTGCGGCCGGCGGGGGAGCGGCTCACCGGCCAGCGCCCTGGCCATGACGCGCCGGAACAGCGCGAGCAGCTGTTCCTGGCTCCGGAGGTCGAGCGAGTACGCCGTCTCGGTCGCCTGGTCGATCGGGAAGCGCTCGACCTCGACCACGTCGCCCGTGTCGATCCCCTCGTCGACGAAGTGGCACGAGACTCCCCACTCGGCGCGCCCCTCGAGGATGGCGACGTTGTAGCCGCCCAGCCCGCGGAAGTCGGGCAGCGGGGCGGGATGGAAGTTGAGGCAGCCGATCCGTCCGAGCGACAGGAGCGGCTCCCGGATCAGGCTCCAGAACAGGAACGAGATCACGAGGTCGACGTCCCGCGGCGGCGCCGCGTAGAGCTCCCGCTCCGAGACGAGCGGCAGGTCGTGGCGCGCGGCCACGAGGTCGAGACGCTGCTCGTCGCGGGTCCAGCGGTCGGGCTCCGAGGCGACCACGGCGGTCAGCTCCACGTCCTGCTCCACGAGCGACTCCAGGGCCCGGACGGCGGAGCGCTTGCTCTTGCCCATGAACACGACCCTCACCCGAGCACCGCCTCGTAGACGCCCAGGGTCCGCTCGGCGATCCGGTCCCAGGAGTACGGTCCCACCGCGGCCGCCTTGGCCCGGCGCTCGAGCTCCGCGCGCTCGTCCGGGCGGGCGAGCAGCTCGCGGATGGCCGCGGCGAGGGCGTCCGGGTCGCCTGGAGGAACGAGCCGACCCGCGCCGTGGTCGTCGACCACCTCGCGAAAGCCGCCCACGTCGCTCAGCACCATGGCCTTGCCGAAGGCGAGCCCGGCGAACAGGACGCCGGAGACGTCAACGCTGCGGTGCGGCAGGACGAGCAGCTCGGCGCGCCGGAAGTAGGCCGGCTGCTCCCGGTCGCTCACGTACCGGTCCACGAAGCGGACCCGGCCGGGCGGGGCCAGCCGGCGAAGCCGCTCCATCGACACCCCGAGCGGCCGGCCCACCACCCACAGCTCGGCGCCCTCCACCTCCTGAAACGCCTCGACGAGCACGTCGACGCCCTTGTAGGGGCGGATGAGCCCGAAGCACAGGACCACCGGTCCCTCGACGCGAGCGAGCTCGGCGGGCAGCGGGCGCTCGTCCGGCTGCCGGGTGAGGTGCTCGAACGCGCCGTGCGGGACCACGTGCACGCGCGGTGAGTCGAGCAGCTCCGCGCCCCGGCGGGTGTGGACGATGACGGCGTCCATGCGCTCGACGAGCCGCCGGTCCAGCCGGTCGCGTCGAATCACGTTGTGCATCGTGAGCACCCGCGGACGGGCGGCGGGGAGCAGGTGGAGGTCGAGCCGCTCGAGCGGCAGCCATTGGTAGTGGCGCACGTCGGCCGCGGCCGCCTCGCGACGGTGCCGCAGCATGCCCGGCACGTGCTCCGCGAGCTTGAGCGCACGCCGGCGGCGCGGCGCGCCCGCGCCGAGGCGGGTCGCCAGCCGGTAGAACGTCTCGCTCACCACATAGCCGTTCGGCGCCGGCGGCGGGCCGTGCACGAAACGCGAGGTCACGAGCTCGACCTCGGCGCCGCGCCGGGCGAGGGCCGCCGCGAGCGCGTGGTCGTAGGGGAGCACGTCCCCGGAAGGGTCGACCAGCTGAACGCGCATGGCGCCCATTCTCCGTGACCAGAGCGCCCACTACCCTCCCGCCGGCCATGACACGGCCCCTCGTCCGAGGCGTCTTCGCGCTGCTTGTCCTCGTGACGATCGCCGCCTTCTTCGTCACCCAGCAGCTGAAGAGCGAGTTCCCGCTCGTCATTCGCTTCGCGGCCGGCCCGCCCAAGTTCTCGCCGAACGGCGACGACTTTCGCGACAGCACCGTGGTCGGCTTCGACCTGTCGGAGCCGGCTGAGGTGACCTTCGCGGTCACCGACGGCGAGGGCAACGAGGTGCGGCGCATCGTGGACGAGCGGCGGCTCCCCGGCGACACCAAGTATCGCTTTCGCTGGAACGGCCGCGACGACAAGGGCCGCGTGGTGCCGGACGGCACCTATCGGATGCGGGTGGTGCGGCGCGACGAGAGCCGGGTGATCAACTCGGTCAAGGAGATCTCGGTGGATACGACGCCGCCCGAGGTGGAGCTCCTCGAGGCGAGCCCGTCGGTGATCGCGACCGGCGAGCCCGGGGCGTCGCAGAGGGTGCGCATCCGCTACCGCGGGCCCGTCAACGCGGCGCCCGAGTTCCGGGTGTTCCGGACCGACGGCGGCCCGCCGCGGGTGGTCCGCCGCTTCCGCGGCGACGACCGCCGGGGCGGCGACTGGGACGGCGAGGTCGCCGCCGGACCCGACGAGACGGAGCCCGCCCCCGACGGCATCTACGCCTTCACCGTGACCGTGCGCGATCGGGCCGGAAACCTCTCCGTGGCCCCGACCGACATTCCTACGCCGCGGCTCGCCCGGCCGGGCACCGGGGTGTCGGTCCGCCGCTTCACGCTGCGCGGCCCGCCCGAGGTGGTGCCGGCGGGGTCGGTCGCGAAGCTCGAGGTCGGCCCGTTCGACCACAGCTTCGAGTTCGTCGTGTCGCGGCTCGGCGCGCCGGAGGCCGTCGTCCGCCGCGGCGGCCGGATCGGCGGACCGTTCCGCGTGGCCGTCCCGCGCTCCGCGACTACCGGCGTCTACCTGGTGCGCGTGCGCTCCGGCGACCGCCGGGCGGTCTGGCCGCTCGCCGTCGCGGGCCGACCGGAGACCGGGGCCGGCGACCGGTCACTGCCGCTGGTCGTGCTGCCGACGATGAGCTGGCAGGGTCTCAACCCCGTCGACGACGACGCGGACGGCTTCCCGGACACCCTTCCGGCGGCCGGACCGGTGCGGCTCGACCGGTACTTCGCGGACGGCGGCCTCCCGCCGCGCTTCGGCGCCGAGGGAGCGCCGCTCCTGCGCTACCTCGACCGGGCCGGGCTCGCGTATGACCTGACCAGCGACGTCGCCCTCGCGAGGGAGGAGGGGCCCGAGCTGGACGATGCCGCGGGGGTGGCGTTCGCGGGCAGCGCGCTGTGGCTGCCGGAAGGCCTTCGGCGCCGCCTCCGCGACTACGTGATGGACGGTGGCCGCGTCGCCTCCTTCGGCGCCGACGCCCTCAGGCGCTCGGTGAAGCTCGGCGACGACGGCCTCAGCGACCCGTCGCCGCGGCGGACCCGCGACGTGTTCGGCGAGCGAACGGAGCTCACGCGCGGAGGGCGGTCGCCGCTCGAGGTGCAGCAGGACGGTCTCGGGCTGTTCGAGGATCTCACGAGCCTGATCGGCGACTTCACCGAGTTCGAGCTCTCCCTGGGGCTGGCGCCGGACGCGGAGCGCGTGGCCGCCGCCGGGCGCGGCACCGGCGAGCCGGCCTTCGTCGCGTACGAGCTTGGCGACGGCCTCGTGATCCGCACCGGCACCCCGCAGTGGGCACGCGAGCTGGACGAGACCCGGCTGGGCGTGGAGGTGCCGGAGGTGACGAACCGCATCTGGCGGCTGTTGTCCGGCGGGGGCGGCTGATGCGTTTGCCATCCTCCGCGCGGTGACGAGACGCCGTCTGCTCATCGGCGGCGCGCTGATCGTTGTCGCGCTCGCGGCCGCGATCGGCGTGTACGCGTACAACGAGAACCAGCCCATCGAGAAGCGCGGCTCCGCGAAGGAGGAGTTCGCCGTGACCGAGGCGCCCGAGGCGGAGCCGCCGCCGCCGAAGAAGGAGAACCCGCGTCCCTGGCCGACCTACGGCTTCGACGACGCGCGCCAGCACATTTCCCCGTACGGCCACCGGCCGCCCTACCGGCGCGTGTGGAAGATCGACGCGCACGACACGCTCGAGTTCCCGCCGTCTGTCGCCTACGGGCGGGTCTACCTGGCCCAGCAGAAGGGCCTCTTCTTCGCCCTCGACGCGGAGACCGGCAAGGTCGATTGGAAACGCAGCCTCCGGCGCTGCGCGGCGTCGTCGCCCACGATCGGCAAGGACATCGTCTACCAGTCCTACATGCATCCGGTCGAGTGCCTGCAGGACCAGGCGGGCGCCAACGGGTTCGTCGTCGCCTGGGACGCCGACACCGGCAAGGAGCGCTGGCGGTTCAGGTCGGCGCCGATCGAGTCGTCGCCCCTGCTGCACGGCCGGCGGCTCTTCATCGGGAGCTGGGACCACGGCGTCTACGCCCTGAACGCGGAGAACGGCCGGCGGATCTGGCGCTTCCAGGCCGACGACCAGGTGAACACCTCGGCCGCCTATTGGAAGGGCCGCATCTTCATCGCCTCGGACGGCGGGACGCTCTACGCGCTCAGCGCCAAGAACGGGAAGCTGCTCTGGAGCGCCCAGTCGGACTCGACCTTCGGCTCGCGCCAGTTCTGGTACGCCACGCCGACGATCGCCTACGGGCGCGTCTACATCGGCAACACCGACGGGACGATGTACGTCTATGGGGCGAAGAGCGGCAAGCTGCTCTGGGCGCGGCCGCTCGGCTCCTACATCTACGGTGCGGCGGCCGTGTACCAGCGGAAGGTCTTCGTCGGCACCTACGACGGCAAGCTCTTCGCGCTCGACGCCGCCACCGGCGACACGGTCTGGGAGATTCCCGCGAAGGGCGCGGTGCACTCGGCGCCCACCGTCATGGACGGGCTCGTGTACTACGCGGTCTGCTCCACCTGCGGCTCGGAGGCTCAGCGGGCGGTCGCCAGCGGCCCGGACGCCACGTACGCGGTGCGCGCCCGCGACGGCAGGCGGGTGTGGCGCTTCCGCGACGGCAAGTACGCGAACCCCGTGGTCGTCGACGAGGAGCGCGTCTACGTGACGGGCCGGTCACACCAGTACGCCCTGGCGCCGCGCGGATCGGAGGCGGCGGAGGGCGACCGGCGGAAGCCGCGGCGCGCATCGAAGCGCGCTGAGTCCCGGGACCGGGCTGGGGCGGGTTAAGGGAATCTGTCCCAGATTGGTGTTGCAGAGCAACAGTAGGGTGGGACGCTTCGCGCGGGACTACCCGAGGCGCCCCAGGAACTCCCCGATTCGCTTGGTCACCCGGCGCAGCACCTCCAGCGAGGCCATCGGGTCGCCCTCCACCTGAAGCGAGTGGTCGAGCCCGTCGAGCTCGAGCACCTCCGGCCCCGACGGGACCGGGCCCTCGGCCCACGTCGGGTCGGCGGGGCTCCCCACGAGGAGCGCCGGACCGGGCGCGGCGGCCAGGGCGGACGCCACCTCGGGCCGGTTCAGGAGCGGCGTGAGCCATACCGCGGGGAGACCGCGCTCGGCCACCAGCGGCGCGGCGGCGCTGGCGAGCGACTTCCCGACCACCGCCACGGTCTCCGCGCGGGCCTCGTCGAGCGCGCGCCGCGCCCGGTCGCGCATCCAGGTGAACGGCTCCTCGTCGCGCGGCGCCCGCTCGGTCAGCTCGAGCACCGACCAGCTGCCGGCCTGGGCCGCTTCGCGGGCGAACCAGAGCAGCGGCGCCTGGCTGAAGTACACGACGCCGGGAAGGACAACGGCGCAGCGGGCGGGGTCTCCCTCGTGGAGGAAGGCCTCACCCGGGCTTAGGTCGATCGGCGGCACGCGGCGAATGTAGCGCCATGAGCGCGGCGATCACCGCGCCCGTCAGCGGCCACACGAGGTAGTAGTTGTTGAAGGTGCGGCCGATGAACATGAGCCACAGGATCGACAGCGCGAAGCCGGCGGCTCCCACCCAGAGCGCCTCGGCGCGGCGCTGGACGTAGAGCAGCCAGACCGTGAGCGGCACCCAGGTGAGAAGCGCGAGCAGCGCGAACGGGTAGGCGCCGTCGCGGTCGTCGATAATCCCGAGCCGCACGAGGATCGCCGACAGCCCGTAGCCGACGATCCGGTAGGTGCCCGCGCCGTAGCGCACCGTGTCCTCGTAGAACGCGACCGGGTCGGCCACCAGGAACGGCACGATCCCCGCGGCCAGAACGCCCCCGAAGGCGACCCCCGCGCGCTTCAGCTCGGGACGCGTCGCCCCGGCCTTGATCAGCATCAGCGCCAGGAACGGCGCCGCCACGAGCGCGAACTGCTTGAGCAGGACGGCGCCGGCGAGCGCCGCGGCGGCCCACGCGAACCGCCTCCGGGTGACGAGCGCGAAGGCGACGATGACGAGCAGCATGCTGGGGGCATCGTTCTGCCCGAACCAGGCGGAGCGCACCGCGATCGGGTTGCACACGAGCACGGCCCCGAGCGCCAGCCGCCAGGCGAGCGGGGCGCGGAAGAGCAGGGCCGCCGGAAGCATCGCCAGCGTGGCCAGCAGCACGAGGAGGCGGTAGTCGTCGAGGGGTTGCGGCAGGAGGTCCCACGCCGCGGCGCTGACCACCGCGCCCGGGAAGTACGCGAAGTGCTGAAGCGCAACCTCGCGCTCCCGGACCCGCTCCGACACGCTCCCGTCGCGCGTGTAGAAGCGCTCGAGACCCGACTCCCGGTAGTCGTGGCCGTAGGGGTTGTCGAGGTGAAGCAGCAGGTCGCCGCCCAGCTCGATCTGGTACGTCGAGTCGTTCGTAAAGAACCAGGGCGCCGTGGAGTCGCGGAGGCCGATCTGCAGCAGCGTCGACGGCGCCATGAGGAGCAGGCCCACGGCGAGCACGAGGGCGATACCGGCCCAGCGCGGCAGCCCCGCACGGCCCCGCGGCCGCGCCAGCAGGAACGCCGCCGCGGCGCCGCACAGGAGCGCCGCGGCGAACGCCGCCGCCCGGGCGATGCCGAGGTCCCATTCCTCGCCGGCCGCCCGCACGAGCGGCGCCAGCGGGCCCTGCGGGTCGACGGGACCGGGGCGGAAGCGCCACGGGTCCGAGCCGAGCTCGGGCAGCGCGATCGCGATCAGCGCGAAGAGGACCCCGACGAGCGCCCACGCCCCCATCGGGCCGAGCGTCTCCCCTCCGCTCGGCGGCGGCTCCTCCGCGCGGGGCGCCTCGGCGGGCTGCCGCACGTGAACGCTCACGGGGAGACTGTGCCGGGCGCGGCGGTCGGACGCCGGCGGTCCCCCGCGGCAGCCTCCATTCGCGCCCGCGCGCGCTCGCGCGCGGTGGGGGCCGTCTTCTCATCGATCCAGGTCAGGTAGCCGGCGCCGATCGCCAGCACGAGCCAGGTGATCGGGTCCTCGAGGAAGCCGCTGTAGAAGAGCGCGTGGACGAACAGGCCGAGGAACGAGGCCATGAGCGCCAGCCCGAGCGCCTCGTCGCGGCCGCGGACGGCGGCGATCAGTCGGACGCCGCCGACGAGCAGCCAGACGTAGAGCGCCAGGCCGATGACCCCGAGCTCCGCCGCGACGGTCAGCGGCGTCGTGTGCGAGACGAAGTTGGGGGTCGGGCGGTCGCTCCCGGCGAGCCGGCGGCTCGCGCGCGCCTGGCCGCCGATGCCCACGCCCGCAAGCGGCGCGTCCTCCATCACCCGGACCGTGTCCTCCACCCGGTCCGTCCGGTCGCTCGTGATCTGGTTCAGCGACTCGCCGTCGATGAGCTGCACGGCGCCGTAGGCGCCGGCCGCGAGCACCGCCGCCACGGCCAGCAACCCCACCCCGACGCGCATCCGCCGCGTGCCGGTCGTGAACGCGACGGCGAGCGTCACGACGAGCAGCGCCGCCATGCTCGACTGCGAGTAGGAGAAGAGGAGGCCGCCCCACATGAGCGCAAGGGCGGCGATCAGCGGCCACGCGCGCCAGCGCCGGGCGGCGAGCAAGGCCAGCACGACGCCCATGCCGAGCACCAGGTGCCGCCCGTAGAGGCTCGGGTCGCCGAACAGCGACGTGACCCGGAAGTAGTCGGTGTTCGCGTTCGAGATCGCGAGGTTCGGCGCGTAGAAGAAAAGCTCGTGCGTGGCGGCCTGCCAAAGGCCGACGGCCGCGAACAGGCAGGCCAGACCGATCGCGCAGGCGGCGAGCGCACGCGGGACCGCCTCTGGGAACTCCGCCCGGGCGACTGTCGCGAGCAGAGCGACGAACGGGATCGTGAAGAACACGAGCAGGTTTGCGCCCGCCTCCAGGTCGTCCGCCCACAGCAGCGAGCAGAGGGCGAAGGCGAAGAAGGCCGCCGCCGGCAGGGCGATCACGCGCGGCAGCGGGCGGGGCGCCGGACCACGCAGGGCACGCCATCCCAGGGCGGCCACGGCCGCGGCCAGCACGAAGTAGAGCGGGAGCAGCCGCCCGAGGCGGCCGTCGTCCGCAATCGACACGAGGAAGCGGTTCGAGCTGTCGAAGTCGAGCGGCGGACGGAGCGGCGCGGCGAGCAGCACGCCCACCGGCACGAGCGCCGGCCGCCGGGCGAGGATCGCCGCGGCGCCGCCCAGCAGCACCACCCCGATCGCCGCCGCCCCGAGGCCGGTGGCGCTGCCGAGCCGGTCGAAGGGCCCGGACCCGAGCGAGAGCGCGAGCCCGGCCTCCGCCAGGAGGAGCACGACGAGTCCGGCCACCAGCGCGCGCCGACCACGCGCGACCAGCACGAGCACCGACCCGAGCGCACCGCCGACGGCGGCAAGTTGGGCGGCATCCGGGTGCTCCATCCGGAAGGGAGCGTAGATGCCCGGCGCTCAGCGAGGTGCGCGGAGCTGGTGCCGAATCCCGCCCCTCGCTTCCGCCGCCCGCCGGCGGTTGTACTCCTCGGCGGCCTCGCGGATTCCCGCGCCCCGGCCCGGAAAGGCCTGCTGGCGCGCGTGCAGCAGATAGCGCCGGGGGTCGTGACCGGGCAGCACGGCCGCCGCCGCGGCGCGGACCAGGTACGCCCACGTCCAGCACACCCTCCAGGCGAGCCGGGTGAGCGGCATGCGGTGCTTGCGGAAGTAGAGGTCGCGGCCGCGGTGGAACTCGACGATCCGGCGGCGCATCGCGGCGGCATCGGTCGAGAGCTGGTCGTGGTGGACGGCCTCCGCGGCGGGCACGTACAGGATCCGCCAACCGGCGTCGCGCAGGCGCCGGCAGAAGTCGGTCTCGTCCGAGTACACGAAGAAGTCGGGGTCGAGCCACCCGGCTCGCGCCGCGGCCTCGCGCCGCACGAGGAGCGCGCTCGACTGCGCCCAGCCGACCTCGCGCACCTCCGCCCCTCGGCTCTCCACGGCCACGCGGTCGTGCAAGAACACAGCGGCCGCCAGCGCCCAGGCGACGTCGGGGAGCCGCCAGGCGCAGGCGGTCGGGCGGCCATCACTCGTCAGGAGCTGGGCTCCGGCGGCGGCGGCGCCCGGGTCGGAGTCGAGCGCGTCGAGCAGCGCCCGGGCGCAGCCTCCCCTCAGCTCCGTGTCCTCGTTCAGCAACAGGCAGTGGCGCCCCCGCGCCTCCTGCAGGAGCCGCGAATCGTTCTCCGCCTTGCCCGCCCGCCGCTCGAGCGCGATCAGCCGGGCGTCGTAGCTCGAAGCCCGCACCGCCTCGACGGACCCGTCGTCGGATGCGTTGTCCAGCACCAGAACCTCGCGGGCGACGCCTTCGGGATGGGTGCGCTCGATCGCCTCGAGACAGGCGAGCAGCTCGTCACGCCCGTTGGTGTTCACGACGCAGTACGAGAGCTCGGTCACCGCGCCGCCTCCTCGAGCACCGCCAGCGCCCGGACCGAGAGCGTGTTGCGGTCGAACTCCCGCTCCGCCAGGGCGCGCCCGTTGCGGCCGAGCCGCTCGGCGTCGCGCGGGTTGTCTCGCAGCCAGGCGACCTTCTCCGCGAGGTCGCGCGCGTCGCCGGGCCGCACGAACAGGCCGGCCTCGTTGCCCTCGACCAGCTCGCGCATCCAACCGGGCATGTTCACGATCGCCGCCCGGCCCGCGGCGAACGTGTCGAACAGCTTGTTGGGCGAGTTCGTCGCCAGCACGGGCACGTCCTTGAAAAGCGTGAGACAGGCGTCCGAGGCGGCGGCGAGCCGCGCCACGGACCGCTTGTCCGGCACCGGATCGAGGAAGCGCACGTTCGCCGGCGCGCGGGCCTCGAGCTCGGGGCGGCGCTTCCCGTCGCCGAGCAGCACGAACTCCACGTCCTCGACCAGCGCCGCGGCGTCGATCAACTGGTCGAGGTCGTTCGCCTCGCCCATCGCGCCGAAGTAGCTGCAGACGAGGCCGTCGCCCAACCCGAGGTGCTCCCGCTCGGCGCGGCCGTCGAGGCTCGGGGAGAACAGCTCGAGGTCGGAGGCGTTGGGCACGACCGCCAAGCGGTCGTCCGCCGCGCCGGCGGCGACGACGCCGTCCCGGATACCGGGCGAGAGCGCGATGATGCGGGCGCTCCGGCGGTAGACGAGCCGCTCGAGCCACCGCGCGGCCTGCCGCAGCAGCGGGTTCCTGAGGGCTCCCATCTGGATCGGCGCCTCCGGCCAGAGGTCGCGGACCTCGAAGACGAGCGGCGCGCGCCAGCGGGCGGCCGCGAGCAGGCCGGGCAACCCGATCGTCAGCGGCGGCGAGCTCGCGTAGACGACGTCCGGCCGCGGGCCCCTGAGGGCCGCCGCCGCGGCGGCCGTGAGCGTAAAGCGGGCGAACGCGACCATGCGGCGCGGATACGACATCGCGGTCGCGCTGAGATAGTCCGAGTAGGCGCCTCTCACGCCGACCACCTCGACGCCCTCCACGGTCCGCGACCCGCCGCCCGCGGTTACCATCCTCACGGCATGCCCGCGCGCCGCGAATCGGCGCGCGAACTCGTAGGAGCGCGTGCCTCCGACTCCTTCGCGGGTGATGAAGAACTGATGCAGGTAGAGGATCCGCATCCGCTGTGGCCCGCCGCCGCTGGGGCGCGGCTCGCCGGCGGGATCGTGAACGGTAGTCGCCCGTGAGTCGCCTTCTCGACATCCTGCTCGCGCCCCTGCTGCTCGCGCTGAGCTCGCCGCTGCTCGCCCTCGCGGCGCTCGCGATCAGGCTCGAGAGTCCGGGTCCGGTGTTCTACCGCCAGCGCCGCGTGGGCCGGCACGGGCGGCCGTTCGAGGTTTGGAAGCTGCGGACGATGGTGCCCGGGGCCGAGGCCATGGGCGCCGGCATCTACGTGCTCGAAGGCGACCCGCGCATCACCCGCGTGGGCCGCCTGCTGCGCCGCTTCTCGCTCGACGAGCTCCCGAACCTGATCAACGTCCTGAGGGGCGACATGGCGATGGTGGGGCCCCGCCCCACGGTGCAGGAGCAGGTGGACCGCTACACCGAGCGCCAGCGCCGGCGGCTCGACGTGAAACCGGGGATCACCGGCTGGGCGCAGATAAACGGCCGCGCCTCGCTGCCGTGGCCCGACCGGATCGAGCTGGACGTGTGGTACGTCGAGCACCGTTCGCTCCGCCTCGACCTGCGCATCCTCGCCCGCACCGCGCGGATGCTCGCGACCGGGCACGGGCTCTACAGCGAGGACCTCACCCAGGGGTGGTGACCGGGCTCAGCCGCCGGAGACGCTGAGCTCGTACGCCGCGGAGCTGGCGCGATCGGTGTCGAGGTCCGCCGGCGCGACGACGTAGAAGCGGTAGCGCCCCGCCGCCTCGGGCACGAAGGACGTGGCGAAGCGCCCGCGCCGGGCGAGCACGGTGCGCGTCCCGACCTTCCGCCAGCCCGCGCCCAGCCGCTGCTGCAGAACGAGGCGCAGCAGCCGCTTGCGCGGCGCCACGCTGCCGGTGAGACGGACCGGGCGCCCCGCCCTCGCACGGGTCGGCGGGCGGTCGATCGTGATGACCGGGTGCACGCGCAAGAGCAGACGCGACGACCCCGAGCCGCGCAGGTCGGCGTGCCCCCTGAACCGCAGGCGGACGTACATCCGGAGGCGGGGACGGAGCTCCGTGGCGAAGGAGCCGTCCGGGCGCGTCGCGAGGCGGCGGGAGTTGTGCCACCGGCCGTCGGGGCTCACCTGGAGCCGCAGCGCCTCACCGGCCAGGGGGCGGCCGTCCGCGGCCAGCAGATTGCCGCTGACGAGCACGGGCTGCCGGTAGTCCACGGCGGCGTCGCCGAGGAAGGCCGAGAGGCGCGTGCCAAACGTCGATACCGGCAGGACGGCGCCCGTCCCGACCAGCGTGCGGAGCTCCGGAAGCTGCGCGTAGAGGGCGTTCCCCGGGCAGGCGGTCCGCCCCGTGTCACGGTGCCCGATCACGCGCTCGACGGCGACCCTCGCGCCGGTCGCGTAGCGGGTGAGCGATCCGCCCGCGCTCGTAAGCGTGACCTTGCCCGACAGCGGCTGGCCGTGCACCGGGAGCTTCCAGCGGATGTAGCGGGCGAGCGCGTCCAGCACCGCCGGGCCCACGGAGGTCGCGGTGTGGTCGCCGATGCTGGCGATCCCGGCGGTCTGCGCGTTGAACCCCTGCGCCTGCGCCCCCACCACCGGCTTGTCGAGGCCGCCGGCCCGACCCTCGTACAGCACGCCGTACTTGTCGACGAGCGCGTTGTAGCCGATGTCGTCCCAGCCGTTCGAGTTGCGGTGGTAGCGGCAGATCGCCAGCACCATCGCCGGCGCCTCCGTCGGGCTGTAGTCGTTGAGCGAGACCGTGTGGTGCACGTGCACGGCCCTCACCTCGCCGTAGTCGGGCCCGCTTCGGGGCGGGCAGGCACGGGCGCCCCACTGGTCGCGGCTTACGAAGAGCGGTTGCTGGGCCCGCGCAGCGCCGGCGCGCGCGGCCGCGGCTACCGGCCTACGGGTCCCGGCGACTCGCACGAAATGCAGGCGCAGGTCGGGGACGGGCCGGCTCAGCCTGTACTGGACCGCCCCGGCGGCGGCGCCCACCCAGAGCGGGTCGGAGGCGCTCACGGCGCGCTCGCCGGTCCCGGGATCCGGGTTGTGGTCGCCGTGGGCCTCGAGGCCCTCCCAGCGGCTCCAGCGCCCGCGTCGCCGCACGCGCAGCGCAATCTCCGGCTCGGCGCGGCCGCGCCAGCGCATGCCGACCAGGTTGAACCTCCGGGGCGTGGTCAGCGGGCGCGAGCGAAGCGCGCCGCTCGAGGCCGCTCTCGCCGGGCCCTCGCGCGGAGCGAGCTCGAAGTCGGCCGCGCGCGGACCTCCGTCCGAGCGTGGGGCGGCCGCGGCCTGACCGGGAGCGAGGACGAGGCCGCATGCGAGCGCCGCTGCTGAGGCGAGCAGCTTCACCAAAGCCCGGAACACACCCTCCGGGAACAGGTTGCGCATGTGTGACGCGCCCGCACGGAACGCAGCGGGCGGGTACGGAGGCTACGGGACGGGCTCGGGCCCGTTCGAGCGGTGCTCGTCCCGGAACGTCCGGAGGGCGTCGAACACCTCGGGGGTCATGCGGTCGCAGAGCAGCGACCGGCCGGTGCCGTTCGGCTCCGGGTCGCGGTTCCAGGCGCTGGCGGCGACCTGATAGGGCATGTCGCTCCGCGGGACCAGCACCACCTGGTAGTCGTCCTCGTCGAAGAAGGCCTTGAGATCCGCGCGCTGGTCCTCCGACAGGCTCGGCTTGAACCACACGACCACGCGCCCGTGCTCGAGGGTGTGCACGAGCTCCTCGTCCTGCGGCGCCTCGCCGTAGGCGCCGTCCTGGGCGGGGAGCTGGTAGTGGCGCCCGCTCGTGGGCGGGTTCATCTCGTAGTTGATGACCGTCTCCAGGGTCGTCGTGTGGGTACGGTCGGGCGCCCTCCGGCTCCTCAGCTCGCAGCCCGCCGCCCGCGCGGCGGCCGGCAGGTCGAACTCCTGCTGCTCCGGGACGCTCCCGCCGCCGGGAAGGACCTCGGCGGCCTGCTCGTCCGCGCCGCCGCCGCCGCCGTTCCCGCCGGCGGCCACGACCACCAGCGCGACGATCGCCGCGACCACCAGCAGACCGGCCGCGCCGAACCCGACCATGCGCTTTCGCTGCTGCTCCTCGCGCGCCTTGCGCTCGCGCTCCTCACGCTCGCGCCTGAGGGCCTCCTTCTGTTCCCTGCGACGGGACACCGCGGCCAAGCGTAGCTGGCCGGCTGTGCGACGACTGGCCGGTCGTGGGCGTCGTCGAGCGCGCCAGCAATGCGTCCTCCGACGCACGGATCTCGCAGTGGGAATAGCATCAGGCCCCAGAGGGAGCGACCGAGGAGGAAGGACCGATGAGCGCGTCCGTGCGTGTGCAGATCACCGTCAATGGTGAGCGGCACGAGTCAGATGTCGAGCCGCGGCTTCTACTCGTCCACTACCTGCGCGACATGCTCGGCCTGCACGGGACCCACGTCGGCTGCGACACCTCGAACTGCGGCGCCTGCACCGTGCATTTGAACGGCGAGGCGGTCAAGAGCTGCACCGTGCTCGCCGTACAGGCCGACGGTGCCGAGGTCACGACCATTGAGGGCCACGGCGAGGAGGGCGCGCTGCACCCGCTGCAGGAGGCGTTCTGGGAGCACCATGGGCTGCAGTGCGGCTACTGCACGCCCGGGATGATCATGGCGGCGGCGGATCTCCTGGCTCGTAACCCGGACCCGACCGAGTCCGAGATCCGTGAGGCACTGGCCGGGAACCTGTGCCGCTGTACCGGCTATCAGAACATCGTCAAGGCGGTGCAAGCGGCCGCGGGACAGATGCGTGGCGCGCAGCAGGCGGAGCGCGCGCAGGAGGAGGTAACGGTCTGATGGGTGTTCCCGGTGTAGAGGCTGCCGAGCGGACCGAGCCGGACGGCGACGGCTTCGTTGGGCGCGCGCTGAAGCGCAAGGAGGATCCGCGCCTGATCACGGGTCGCGCGGCCTACGTCGACGACATGACGCTTCCGAGGATGCTGTACGCGGCGATCGTGCGCTCGCCCGAGGCACACGCTCGAATCGTCTCCATCGACACCACGGCCGCCCGCGAGCACCCCGGCGCGGAGGCGGTGTTCACGGGCGAGGACCTCACCGACCTGGCGGCCCCATGCCCGATGGTGTGGGCTCCACCGGGGGTCGAGGTACGTGTGCCCGACCACTGGCCGCTGGCGCGCGACAAGGTCGGCTATGTCGGCCAGGCGGTCGCTGTCGTGCTCGGCAAGGACAAGTACGGCGTGGTCGATGCGGCCGAGCAGGTGATCGTCGAGTACGAGCCGCTGCCGGTCGTGGTGGACCCCGAGAAGGCGCTCGAGGAAGGCGCGCCGATCGTCCACGACGAGTTCGGCACCAACCAGGTCTTCGAGTGGTCGCTGTCCGGAGGCGACGTCGAGGGCGCCTTTAAGGACGCGGACGTCGTGATCGAGAGACGCATCGTCAACCACCGCACGGCGGGCGCGGCAATAGAGCCGCGGAGCATGCTCGCCGAGTGGCGCCATGGCAAGCTGACGCTCTGGAGCTCCACGCAGATTCCGCACATCTGCCGCGTAATCCTCTCGATCCAGATGGGGCTGGATGAGCACAACATCCGCGTGGTGGCGCCCGAGGTCGGCGGAGGGTTCGGCTCCAAGCTCCAGGTCTACGGCGAGGAGGTCCTCGCCTGCTGGTGCGCGCGCAAGCTCGGCCGGCCGGTCAAGTGGACGGCCACACGCTCCGAGGAGATGGCGGGGACGCACCACGGGCGCGACCAGATCGACTACGTGCGGATCGGGGCCAAGCGCGACGGCACCGTCACCGGGATTCACACGAAGATCATCCAGGACTGCGGCGCATACCACCTGATCGAGGGGCCAGTGATCCCCACGTTCAGCGCCTGCGTGATGAGCGGCTGCTACAAGTTCGACGCCATCCAGACGGACATCATCGGCGTGTTCACGAACAAGTTCACGACCGACGCGATCCGCGGCGCCGGTCGCCCCGAGGGGACGCACATGATCGAGCTCACCATGGACGAGCTCGCCGGCGAGCTAGACATGGACCCGCTGGAGCTCCGGCGCAAGAACTTCATCGACGAGTTCCCGAACGAGCGTCCGCACGGCTTCATCTACGACTCGGGCAACTACCACGGCACGCTGGACCTCTGTGTCGAGAAGCTCGACCTGGAGGCCTTCCGCCGCGAGCAGGCCGAGCTGCGCGAGCGGGGCGTTTATCGCGGCGTGGGCTTCTCGACCTACGTGGAGATCTGCGGACTGGGGCCCTCGCGCGCGCTGGGGCCTGAAGGCTGGGGCATGCAGGGCGGGTACTTCGAATCGGCCCATGTACGAGTGCATCCGACGGGGTCGGTCACCGTCTACACGGGCACCTCGCCGCACGGTCAGGGACACGAGACGGGCTTCTCCCAGATCGTCGCCGACCGTTTGGGCGTGACACCGGAGGTGATCGACATCATCTCCGGCGATACCCACACCGGCCCCTTCGGCAAGAACACCTACGGCTCGCGTTCGCTCGCGGTCGGCGGCGAGGCGATCGCGCGTGCCGCCGAGAAGGTGCAGGACAAGGCCAAGCGGATCGTGGCGCACCAGCTGGAGGCGGCGCCGGAGGACATCGAGCTCGTCGAGGGCAGGTACCAGGTGCGCGGATCGCCCGACAAGGCGATGACGCTCGGCCAGGTTGCCGGCGAGGCGTACATCCCGGCGGACCTTCCGGAGGGCATGGAGGCCGGTCTGGACGAGACGTGCTTCTACGATCCGTCGAACTTCGTCTGGCCGTTCGGCGCGCACGCGTGCATCAGCGAGGTCGACGTCGAGACCGGCCGCGTGGACATCGTGCGCTACGTGGCGGTGGACGACTGCGGGCCGGCCATCAACCCGTTGCTGGTCGACGGTCAGATCCACGGCGGCATCGTCCACGGGGTCGGCCAGGCGCTCTACGAGCAGGTCGTCTACGACGACGACGGCCAGCTCGTGACCGGCACCTTCGTCGACTATGCGCTTCCGAGCGCCGCCGACGTCCCCACCTTCGAGACCGATCGGACGGAGACGCCGTCGCCGACCAATACGCTCGGCGTCAAGGGCGTCGGCGAGGCCGCGACCATCGCCTGCTCGCCGGCCGTCGTCGGCTCGGTGCTCGACGCGCTGCGCCCGCTCGGCGTCACCGAGCTCAACATGCCGCTCACGCCCATGCGCGTCTGGCAGGCGATCCAGGAGGCGCAGGGGCGCGGCTCCGGACCGGGGGAGACGGAGCAGGGGCGGCGGCTCGACGAGCACGGGGGCGGAGCCGCGGGCAGCGGCCCGACGGCGCCGTCGGAAGGGGGTGCCTCGTGATTCCCTCGAGCTTCGACTACGTTGCCCCGCAGTCGCTCGAGGAGGCGATCGGGGCGCTCTCCGAGGGGGGCGAGGACGCCAAGCTCCTGGCCGGCGGCCACTCGCTGCTGCCGCTCATGAAGCTACGGCTCGCCTTCCCCACGCTGCTGGTGGACCTGCGGCGCGTTCCCGGGTTGACCGGGATCGAGCGCGAGAACGGCGGCTTCCGCGTCGGCGCGATGACGACCCACCACGAGCTGGCGACCGGGGGCCTCGGGCTCGCCTCGGCGGCGGCGGCGACGATCGCCGATCAGCAGGTGCGCAACCGCGGCACGGTCGGCGGCTCGCTCGCGCACGGCGACACGGCGGCCGATCTGCCCGCCGTCCTGCTGGCGTACGAGGGCGAGGTGACCGCACGCGGCCCGAACGGCGAGCGGACGATCGCCGCGGCCGACCTGTTCGAGGACTACCTGACGACCTCGGTCGGGCCCGACGAGGTGCTCACGGAGGTACGGCTGCCGGCCATGGACGGTTACGGCTTCGGGTACCAGAAGTTCAACCGCCGCGTCGAGGACTGGGCGATGGTCGCCGCCGGCGCGCTCGTGAAGAAGGCGGGCGACGGCTCCTGCGAGGACGTTCGCATCGGGCTCACCCACATGGGCCCGACGCCGCTGCGGGCCGGCGCCGCGGAGGAGGCGCTGCGCGGCCAGGGCCTCGACGCGGGCTCGATCGCCCGGGCCGCGGAGCAGGCGGCGGAGGGCACGGAGCCGCCCGGAGACCTGAACGCCACGCCCGACTACAAGCGTCACCTGGCGCGGGTGCTCTCGAGACGGGCGCTCGAGGAGGCCGCCGGGCGCGCCTGACCGGTGGCGCCCGGCGGTCCGGTCGCGAGCCGCGGCTAACCTCACCCGATCGATGGCCACGTTTCGCTCACCCGAGCACGTGCTCGAGGCGCTCGCCGCCGAGCGCTACCTGGCCGATGTCGGGCTGGCGACGGCCGTCTACCTGGCGGCCAGCCTCGAGCAGCCGCTGCTCCTGGAGGGCGAGGCCGGGGTAGGGAAGACCGAGGTGGCGAAGGCGCTCGCCGCGGCGATCCCGGCCCGCCTCATCCGGCTCCAGTGCCACGAGGGCATCGACCTCCACCACGCCCTCTACGACTGGGACTATCCGCGCCAGCTGCTGGCGATCCGCGCCGCGGAGGGAGGCGTCCCGCAGGGCGCCCTGTTCGGGCGCGAGTACCTGCTCCGGCGCCCCCTGCTCGAGGCGCTCGAGCACGAGGGCCCCGTGGTGCTGCTGATCGACGAGATCGACCGCTCGGACGACGAGTTCGAGGCGTTCCTGCTCGAGTTCCTGTCCGACTTCCAGGTCTCGATCCCCGAGCTCGGCACGGTCCGGGCGGGGCGCCGGCCGCTCGTCGTCGTGACCTCGAACCGCACACGCGAGCTGCACGACGCGCTCAAGCGCCGCTGCCTCTATCACTGGATCGACTACCCGGCGCGGGATCGCGAGGCGGACATCGTGCGGGCGCGGCTGCCCGGCGTACCGGACGCGGTCGCCGACCGGGTGTGCGAGGCGGTGGCGCGGCTGCGCTCGGAGGACCTCTACAAGCTCCCCGGCGTCGGCGAGACGATCGCGTGGGCGCAGGCGCTGCTCGCGCTCGAGGACGGCGACCTCGAGCGGACGCTCGGGGTGGCCCTGAAGGTGAGGGAGGACATCGACCGGGCGCGGGATCGGGGAGTCCTGCAGGGTGTCTGACAGGGCGGCCGGCCTCGGCGCGGGGATGACCGGCCGGCTGGCGCTGCTCGTCGCGTCGATGCGCGCGGGCGGCGCCCGCGTCGGCGTCGACGAGCTCCTCTCCGCCCATCGCGTCCTGCGTGCGGTGGACGCCGCCGACCGCGATCGAGCCTATCTCGCCCTGCGCTCGGCGCTCTGCTCGCGGCGTGACGACCTGGTCGTGTTCGAGGCGGCCTTCGCGACGACGTTCGGCCGGGCACCGGAGGACGAGGCGCACAAGCGCCGGGAGGTCGTCGACGATCTGAGCGAAGCCGCCGCGCCGGCGCTGCCCAGGCTCGCCATTCCCCCCACGCAGCGCCCCGAGATCGTCGAGGTCGAGCCGGACCCTGTGCCCGCCGCGTGGAGCGACGTGGAGCTTCTGCACGAGAAGGACTTCGCCCTGTACACGGACGCCGAGCGCCTGGTTGCCCGCCGCATCATGATGCGCTTGGCGCGTCACGGCCCCCAGCGCCCCAGCCGCCGCACCCGCCCCGCGCGCCGCCGGGGCGCGCCCCCGCACGCCGCCCGGCCCGATCTCCGCCGCACGATCCGTGCCTCGCTCCGCTACGGTGGCGAGCCGGTCGAACGACACTGGCGGGAGCCCGCGGAGCGACCGCGGCCGCTGGTGCTCGTCTGCGACGTCTCGGGCTCCATGGAGCCCTACGCGCGGATGTTGCTCCAGTACATGCAGGCATGCGTGGCGGCGCGCCGCCGGGTGGAGACGTTCGTGTTCGGCACCCGTCTCACGCGCGTCACGGGCGAGCTGGCGGGGCGCGACTCGGACCGCGCGCTCGACCGCGCGGCCGGTGCCGCCGACGACTGGTCGGGTGGAACACGGATCGGCGAGGCGCTAGCGACGCTGAACCGCGACCACGGGCGCCGGCTTGGGAGGGGCTCGATCGTCGTGCTGCTCTCGGACGGATGGGACCGCGGCGACCCCGAGGAGCTGGCGGGCGAGATGGCCCGGCTCGCGCGGTGCGCGCACCGCCTTATCTGGCTCAATCCACTCAAGGCGAACCCCGACTACGAGCCGCTCACGCGGGGAATGCAGGCCGCGCTGCCGCACGTGGACCACTTCCTCGCCGGGAACTCGCTGGCGTCGCTGGAGCAGCTCGCCGAACTGATGCAAAGTGGCTTTGAATAGGTCTGCGCTGGGAATGCTGCGCAACTAAGGAGGAGGGCTGATGAAGGACGTTGTCGACGACGTGCGGGCCTGGACGGCCCGCGGCGATCGGGTTGCGCTCGCGACGGTCGTGGGCGTGAGGCGCTCGGCGCCCAGACCGCCCGGGGCCAAGATGGCCGTCAACGAGCACGGCGAGGTGTCCGGCGCCGTCTCGGGCGGATGCGTCGAGGGCGCCGTGGTGGAGGTCGCCGGCGAGGTGCTGAAGGGTGACGGCCCGCGGCTGCTCCACTTCGGGATAGCCGATTCCGAGGCCTGGGACGTGGGGCTCCCCTGCGGCGGCGAGATTGACGTCTACGTCGAGGAGTACGCCGAGTGAGCGCTCAGGGCGAGTTCGCCCGGATCGCCAGCGAGGACGGCCGGGCGGCGCTCGTCACGGTGGTCGAGGGGGACGAGCCGGGCGCGAAGCTGCTCGTGCGGGTCGACGGCACGACCGACGGGAGCCTTGGTGACGCCGCGCTCGAGCGCGTCGCGGTGGAGGCCGCCGACGACCTCCTGTGGGCCGAGCGGTCGGAGCTGCGCCACGTCGAGGAGACCGCGCTCTTCATCGACGTGACCGCGCCCGCCCCCCGGCTCGTGATCTTCGGCGCCGTCGACTACGCGGACGCCCTCTGCCGGCTCGCGCGCGCCGCCGGATGGCGGCCCTTCGTTTGCGACCCGCGCTCCCAGTTCGCGACGCGCGAGCGCTTTCCGGAGGCCGAGGGGGTCATCGCGGCCTGGCCCGACGAGGCCCTGGCCTCGCTCGGCGGGATCGATCGCGCGACCTACATAGCGGTGCTCACGCACGACCCGAAGCTCGACGACGCGACGCTCACGATCGCGCTGCGCTCGGATGCCCCGTACGTCGGCGCGATGGGCAGCCGCCGCGCGCAGGCGAAGCGCCGCGAGCGCCTTCTCGCGGCCGGCATAGAGGAGGAGCTGCTCGACCGGATCGCGGCCCCGATCGGCCTGGACCTCGGCGCGGTCACGCCCGACGAGACCGCGCTGTCCATCATGGCCGAGGTGGTCGCGGTCAGGAACGGCCGGGACGGCGGCCGCCTGTCGCAGATGTCCGGCCGCATCCACGAGGTCGGGGCTTGATCGGGGGAATGGTCCTCGCCGCCGGCGCCGCCACGCGCTTCGGCGGCGGCAAGCAGCTCGCCATGCTCGACGGGCGCCCCCTGCTCGAGCACGCGCTGCGGGCGATCACGGCCGCCCCGCTCGGACGCGTGCTCGTGATACTCGGCGCGGGAGCCGAGGACGTGCTCGCCGGCATCGACCTCCACGGCGCCGAGGCGCTCGTCTGCGACCGCTGGGACGAGGGGCAATCCGCATCGCTCGCCTGCGGCCTCGCCGAGCTCGCCGACTGCGAGGCCGTGGTGGTGACGCTCGGCGATCAGCCGCGCATGGCGCCCGATGCGATCCGTCGGGTCATCGCCGCGCGCGCCGGGGGGGTGGCCGCGGTCCGCGCGACGTACGGCGGGGCGCCCGGCCACCCGGTGCTGCTGGAGCGCCGGCTGTTCCAGCCCCTGCGCAACGTCAGCGGCGACCGCGGCGCCCGCAACCTGCTGCTGAGCGTGCGGACGCGCGAGGTCCCGTGCGATGACCTGGGCGGCGGGGTGGACGTGGACACCCAGGCCCAGCTCGACGCGCTGAGGGCGGGCGGCCCGGTCGCCTGACGCCGGGTCAGGCGGGCGCGCCCGCGACCACCCGATCGAGCCAGGCCGGGAGCTCGCGCAGAAAGCCCGGGTCGAGCGCGTGCGGCATGGGCGACTCCCTGTAGGTCACCTCGGCGCCGGCGGCGCTAAGGCGGTCGCGGGCGTCGCGGCCGAACTCCACCGGGATCAGCGGGTCGTACTCCCCGTGGCCGATCGCCACGGGCAGGCCCGCGGCGCCGTCGAGGTCCAGCGCGAACCCGTCGACGGTCGGGATGAACCCGCTCAGCGCAAGGATGCCCGCCGGCCGCGGCCGGCCGGCGCCGAGGCCCAGGGCATACGACATCACCGCGCCCTGGGAGAAACCGCCGAGTACTGTGCGGTCATGCGGGATCCCGTGCTCGGCGAGCAGGTCGTCGAGGGTGGCCGCCACCGATCCGTAGGTCGCGTGGAACGTCTCGCGGTCCGGGAACCCGACCCGCCGCACGATGTACCAGTGCGCGCCGCCCGGCGGCAGCGACAGCGGGCCGCGCAGGGTCGCCCCGAGCAGGCGCCGCTCGCGGTCGAGGATGTCGAGCAGGGGGTAGAGGTCCTGCTCGTCGGCGCCGCGGCCATGGAACAGGACGAGCGCGCCCTCGGGGTGGGCGGCGGGTCGCAGGAGTCTGGTGATGGTGGGAGTCACGGTCCCCTTGGGTAGACTGGTTGCAGGAGCAACTACTCTAGCGCGCCCATGACGGTAGCCGTACATCAACTCGACAGGGAGGAGCTCGCCGCCTGGCGCGGCATGCTGCGGGTCCACGCCGCCCTGACCAGGGCCCTTGACGCCGAGCTCACGGAACGTCACGGCCTCCCGCTCTCCTCTTATGAGGTCCTGCTGTTCCTCGCCGACGCTCCCGGTGGTCGGATGCGGATGTCGGAGCTCGCCGACTCGGTGCTCCTGAGCCGGAGCGGGCTCACCCGGCTGGTCGACCGCCTGGAGCGCGACGGTCTCCTCGAGCGCGAGCAGTGCGAGGAGGACGCCCGCGGCTACTTCGCGACGATCACGAACAGCGGCAGGGCCCTGTTCGACGCGGCCCGCCAGACGCACCTCGCCGGCGTCCGCGAGCGGTTCATCGACCGGCTCTCCCGGGACGACCTGCGAATGCTGGGCGAGCTCTGGGAGAAGGTGGCGCCGGGCGCGGCGCGGTAGGCAGAAGGGTCACGACATCGGGGCGGCCACCGTGCGGCGGGAGCGGCGGCGCACCTCGCGGATCGCGCGGGCGAGGCGGCGCACGCCCTCGTCGAGCTCGTCGGGATCCAGCAGCGAGAAGGACAGCCGGAACGAGGTCTGCGTGCGGCGCTCCGCGGTGACCGCCCCGCCGGGCGTGAAGCCCACGCCGTGCCGCGCCGCCTCCGAGTAGAGCGCCCGCTCGTCCAGGGGCCGGCCCAGCGTCACCCAGAGGTGGTGGCCGCCCTTCGGTGGATCGGCCCGGTACTCGCCGGCGAGATGCCGGTCGAGCGCGTCGAGCAGCGCATCCCGGCGTTCGCGGTAGAAGGGAAGCGTGCTCTCCACGTGCCGGTCATGCGTGCCGGCGGCGAGCCAGCGGGCCGCAATGTGCTGGATGAGGGTCGGGGTGTGGAAGTCGTCCTCGAGCTTCAACATGGCGAGGCGCTCGCGGACCGGTCCGCGAGCCGCGATCCAGCCGGCGCGCAGGCCGCCGCCGACCACCTTGGACAGCGAGTTGACGTAGACGACGTGCGCCGGCGCGAGCTCGCGTAGCGGCCGCACCGGCTCCCCCTCGAACAGGGCGTCCGCGTACACCCGGTCCTCCAGGACGAAGAAGTTGCGTTCGACGGCGAGCTCGGCCAGGCGCCTTCGGCGCTCCTCGGAGAGGTTGCGACCGGTGGGGTTCTGGCACGCCGTCTGGAGGCCGACGAGCTTCACCTCGTGGCGCGCGAGGAGGCGCTCGAGGGCGTCCACGTCGAGGCCGTCCTCGTCTACCGGGACGCCGATGACGCGCGCCCCTGTGTGCCGCATCGACTCGAGCATCCCGAGGAAGGTGGGCGATTCGATCACGGCCACGTCGTCCTCCTCGAGCGTGGCGCGGGAGACGAGGCTGAGGGCCTGCTTGGCCCCAGAGGTGACGACGATCTCGTCGGCGTCGTCGGCCCAGCCCGCACGCCGGCCACGCGCGGCGAGCTGCTCGCGGAAGGCCCAGAGGCCCTCCGCCGGTAGGTACGAGAGCGCCTCGCCGCCCTCCTCCTCGAAGATCTCGGCCGTGATGCGCGCGAGCTTTGCGGTCGGGAAGAGCCGCGGTGAAGGCCAGCCCACCGCCAGCGAGATCAGATCCCTCTGGCCGCCGCTCGCGAAGGCGTCGGCCAGCACCTGCTGCGGATACGTCATCTCCCACCGGGGCAACGCGTACACCTGCCATTCGTCGCCGTACTCGGCGCTGCCGGCAGGCGCCAGCGACCGGACGAATGTGCCGCGGCCGACGCTGGCCGTCACGTAGCCGAGCTCCGCGAGCTTCCGGTACACGCGGGCAGCCGTCAGGTGGTTCACGCCGACGTTGGCGGCGAGCTCGCGCGTCGGCGGGAGCTTCTCGCCGGGCTCGAGCACGCCGTCCTCGATGGCGTCGACGAACCGATCCACGAGTTGCTGCGTCAGAGACCTCTCGCCGTCTCGTTGCAATGCAGACAAGTCGATCTTGTACGACATTGTTTCTCCTGGGACCGCCACTAAGCTAGCAGTAGATCATTACACAGGCAAACATCTGTATTACATCCAAGGAGGTCAATCATGCAGAACGTCATCGTCCGTTCGTCCCGTCCTGCGGATGAGTCCGGCCTCGCTCGTCTCGCTGCACTCGACAGCGCACGCCCGCTCCGTGGCCCTGCGCTCATCGCCGAGTCGGGCTCCCGGCTGCTCGCGGCGGTGCCGCTCGGGTCGGGCCGTGCGATCGCGGACCCCTTCGCGCCGACCGCCGAGCTGGTGGAGCTGCTCGAGCTGCGGAAGGAGCAGCTCGAGGGGACGGAGGGGAGCGACGCCTCGGCCCCCCGCTCGTGGCGCGCACGCCTTCTGCACGCGCGCGCGTAGCGGCTTTCCACACGAGACGGCCGCCCTCCCTCCCGGTTGTCTCCACGACTGCGCCGGCCGCCGTGCCGGCGCCGTCGCTGTCGGGCGGCTTGGTCAACCGACCGGCGTCGCCAACCACTCCCTGAGCCGCTCGTATACCGTCGGGTCGTTCAGCAGGGTCAGATGGTGGGCGCCGCCGAGGTGCATGCCGTGCTCCGACCGGAACGGGATTCGGCGGGTGCGACTCCGGCCCGAGGCGCTTGACTCCAGCACCAGACAGTCGCCCAGCAGGCGGCCGACGGGGTGGCCGGGGCTGTGAGTGATCGTCGCGCCGACGAAGTAGTGCGTCGCGCCCTCGAGCAGCGGCACTTCACGGCACGCCGCGGCTCGGAGGGCCTCGGGGTCCCGTCCGCGCCAGTCCTCGTCCACCAGCGACCCCTGCCGCAGATCGCGGATGCCCGCGCTGCGGCGGCGCAGGAAGGCTCCGAACGCACGCGTCTCCGGGAGGAGTCCCATTCCCACGCTGAGCCAGTGGACGGCCTGCGCGAGCGGCGCCCCCATATGGGGCGAGCCAAGGGTCGCCACCTGGCGCACGAGCCGGACCCAGCGGTCGTCACGCTCCGCGGCGTAGTGGCACGCGCTGCGCGTCACGAGCCCGCCCATCGAATGCCCGATCAGGGCGAGCTGCTGGACGTCGACCGGCCAGGCGGCCACGAGCTCCTCCAACAGGTCAGCGAGCGAGCGGCCGTTCTCCGAGATGTGGCGGCCGCTGTTGTAGCGGAGATACAGCGGCGTGCAGCCGAGGTCGCGCTCGAGCCGCGTCCCGTAGGTCTCACCGTCCGCTCCCGCGCCGAGGCGCCACGCGAGCTCGGTTTCCATCAGACCGTGCAGGAAGACGACGAGGCACGGAGAGGCCGCCCGGAAGGCGTCGCGGAGCGAATCGCCGTCTGTGGGCACCACGCGCCGGGCGATCCGCACGGACATCGGCTCCTGCAGGTCGCTGCCCTCGCGTTCGAGCCCGTCACCGATCAGGCCGTGCAGCGCGCCGAGGGCGGCCGCGCCGCCTGCCGACGAGGAGAGCCAGCGCGGCTCGCCGACGGTGAAGCTTCGCAGCCCGGCGTCGGCGGCCAGGCCTACCATGCGGGTCGCCCCGCGCACCGCCCCGTACGCTCCGCTTGCGACGGCGTCGTGGACCGTGCGCGCGGGCGAGGCGCCGCTCCCGACCGCAGAGAAGGCGCGCTCGGCGATGGCCCGGTGAATCCCGTGAACGCCGCCGGCCAGCCCTCCCAGCTCGTCGAAGGCGAGTCGAGCCAGGGCGCGAGTCTCGTCAGGCGCGCGTCGGGAGACGCTCATGACAGTTCTATGTCGAGCACCACCGGCGGTTACGCCGGCCCGCCGACGATAGGATCACAGACGTGCCTGGCTGACGCTGACCGCTCGCCTACGCGCTGTACCCGCGACCACCGCCTTGCGAGCGATACTGGATCGGCGACGCCCCGCCTCGGCCGCTGAACCGCTCGCCATGATGCGCCCCTACGCCCAGATAGACGTCTTCACCACGGTCCCGTACAAGGGGAACCCGGTCGCCGTCGTGCTCGACGGCGCCGACCTCGAACCGGCGGAGATGCAGCGGTTCGCCCACTGGACGAACCTCTCCGAGACGACGTACGTGCTGCCGCCCACGGCTCCCGAGGCCGACTACCGGGTTCGGATCTTCACGCCGGGCCAGGAGCTCCCGTTCGCGGGCCACCCGACGCTCGGCACATGCCACGCCTGGCTGGCCGCGGGCGGATCGCCGAAGCGGGACGACGTCGTGACGCAGGAGTGCGAGGCCGGCCTGATCCCGGTGCGGCGGACGGGCGACGGGCTCGCCTTCGCGGCCCCGCCGCTGGTCCGCACGGGACCGGTCGACGAGCGGCTTGTCGGGCGCATCGCCTCGTTGCTCGGCATCGACCGGGCCGCGATCGAGGACGCGCAGTGGGTCGACAACGGCCCCGGTTGGGTGGCCGTCCTGCTCCCCGATGCCGCCGCCGTCCTCGCGCTACGGCCCCCTTCGGCCGATCTCTTCCTGGGAGTGGTCGGAGCGCATCCCGAGGGCTCCCCCGAGGCGTTCGAGGTTCGAGGGTTCTTCCCGAAGGACGGCGCCACGGTCGAGGATCCAGTGACGGGAAGCCTGAACGCGTCGCTCGCCGAGTGGCTCATTCGAACCGGCCGCGCCGCCGCCCCGTACGTGGCGCGTCAGGGGACCGCGCTCGGCCGCGCGGGCCGCGTGCACGTCTCGACCGACGACGACGGGTCCATCTGGGTGGGCGGCGGCACCGTCACCTGCGTGGTCGGAGAGGCGGAGCTCTAGCGCTCGCTACCGCCTCTGGGCGGACGGTTGCATGGCGGGCTCGGGCGGAGGGACGCGGGCCGCGCGCACGAAGGTGGCACGAGGCAACCACGTCTCGGCGGAGAGGAGACATCGATGTTGAGAAGGGCCATCGGCGCGTCGCTCGCATGCTCGATCGGGAGCGCGCTGCTGGTGAGCGGGAGCGCGCTCGCCGCGGTTCCCCACACGGTCCTGCCGGGGGAGTCGCTCTGGTCCATCTCCGCGGCGAACAACGTGACCATGCAGAGCGTCGCTGCCTACAACGGACTGTCCGAGGACTCGCTGCTCCTCGTGGGAACGACGATCTACGTCCCCACGGTTGGCGAGGGCGCCACCCCGGCCGCCACCTCCACCCAAGCGCCCGCCGCGGCGCCCGGCATGGCCACCATTCCCTCCCCCTACGGACAGCTCCCGCTCCAGCCCGCTGCGGCCGACGCGTGGAACAGGATGCGCGCCGAGGCGCTCGGCGTCTACGGGACCGACCTCTACCCCGGCGGCGCGATGTCCGCGTACCGGACGTACGAGCAGCAGGCCCAGCTCTACGACGCGTACCTCGGCGGGTACGGCGCGCCCGCCAACCCGCCCGGCACCTCGTCACACGAGTGGGGCACAGCGGTCGACGTGGCCACCCCCGAGATGCGCTCCGTGATCGACCAGATCGGGGCGAAGTACGGCTGGACGAAGGTCCACGGCCCCGGTGAGTGGTGGCACGTGGACTACGTGGGCGGTTAGCTCGCCGGAGCGATCTCGTGGTTCGCCTGGATCAGGTTGCCGGCGTCGTACCTCCCCTTGACCTCGCGTAGGCGCCGGTAGGTGTCGTCCGGAAACATCCTTTCGGTCTGCCCGGGGCGCTCCGTGAACGTGAGGAACCGGCCGCCGTCCCACTGGGCGAGGACCCTCTGCACTTCGCCGACGCGCGCGGTCACGGCGGCCATCATCTCCGGGGTCATCGCGGGCCCGACCGCGAACACCAGGTAGGGGGCGTCGATCGGGCCGAGCGCCCCGTGGTCCGGGCCGGGCCGCCCGACGGCGCCGCCGAGGTGACGGATCTCGATCGACGTCAGGGGTGAGTCGGTTCCGGGGCCGGCGGTCGCCACGAGCGCGTCGGTCGCCGTTTTCGGAAGGTCGTCGAGCAGCATGCCGTCGCCGCCGCCCGGGACCGGCTCGGGCGGGTCCATGTGGAGGCCGGCCAGTCCCGGCGGCGGGATCGTCGCGAACGTGTCCATCTCCGGGCCGAGCGCGCGGAGCGGCCCGAGGACCTCGGCGCCGCCCGCCTCGTCCCCCAGCCACGCCGCCTCGACGGCGACGAACGAGCGCCCCCGGACCGGCTCCGGGATCTCCTCGAACGGAGGGAAGTTGAGCAGCCGTCCGAGCGAGGTCATCTCGTCCGGAACGGTCACGGTCCACTCGCCCCAGGCGCCGAGCACCTCGGTCGCCCGCTCCTGGGGCCAGAACAGCACGCCGGCGTACAGCTCCCGCACCGGGAAGAGCTCGAGCTCGAGCGCGGTGACCACGCCGAAGCTCCCGCCCCCGCCGCGCAGCGCCCAGAACAGGTCGGGTTCGTTGTCGGCGTCGGCGCGCACGAGACCTCGATCGGCCGTCACGACCTCGGCCGCGCGAATGCTGTTCGCCGCCATCCCGTAGCGCCGCGCCATCCAGCCGCTGCCCCCGCCGAGCGCATACCCGGTCACGCACACGTCGCCCGCCGACCCCGCCAGCCCGGCCAGGCCGTGCTCGGCCGCCGGCGCCACGACGTGCTGCCACTGGGCGCCCGCCTGAAGCCGCACCCGGCGACGCTCCGGATCGATCTCGACCGCGTTCATGCGCGACGTGTCGACCAGCACGCTCCGCTCCAGGGAGGACCGTGGCGAGGCGCCGTGGCCGGTGCCCTGCGGCGCCACGCGGAGATGGTGCTCGCGGGCCACCTCGACGACCGCCACGACGTCGTCCGCCGACTCCGGTCGCGCGACCACGGCCGGGTGCTGGTCGACCGCCAGGTTCCACGCCCGCCGCGCTTCGTCCCAGCCGGGATCCTCCGGCCCGACGATCCGGTTCGCGAGACGAGGCCGTAGCTCGGCCAGGGTGTGCGTGCTCAAGGGTCTCCTTTCGGCCAGTGGCTCGCCGGGTTCGGGCGGCAGCGGCGCGTGGTCGGTGCGATGAGTTTCCGGCGAGAGGACGGTCTTATCACCGAACCACTCGATTTCGCAAGGACCAGGAGGAGCGAGAACAGTGACCCGGGGGACGAGAGACGACCGCAAACGCTGGATGGCGCTCTACGTGCTGTGCGTCGGAATGCTGATGATCGTGCTGGACGCCACGATCGTGAACGTCGCGCTCCCGTCCATCCAGGATGATCTTGGGTTCTCGCAGAGCAACCTGGCCTGGGTGGTGAACGCGTACCTGATCGCGTTCGGCGGGCTGCTGCTGCTCGCCGGCCGGATGGGCGACCTGATCGGCCAGCGGCGCGTCTTCCTGATCGGTCTGGCCGTTTTCACGGGGGCGTCCCTCCTGTGCGCCGTGGCCCAGAGCCAGGGCCTCCTGATCGGCGCGCGCTTCGTCCAGGGCGTAGGCGGCGCCCTCACCTCCGCCGTGATCCTCGGCATGATCGTCACGATGTTCCCGGAGCCGCGCGAGCAGGCGAAGGCGATCGGCGCCTACACCTTCGTGGCGGTTGCCGGTGGCTCGATCGGGCTGCTCGCGGGCGGGGTGCTGACCCAGGCAATCAACTGGCACTGGATCTTCTTCGTCAACCTGCCCATCGGCGTCGCGACCGGCCTCCTCGCGCTCAGGTACGTGGACGGCGGACGGGGCATCGGCCTGAAGGCGGGCGCCGACCTGCCCGGCGCCGTGCTCCTGACGGGTGGGCTCATGCTCGGCGTCTACACGATCCTCGAGGCCGGCGAGCGGGGCTGGGGCTCGACCCAGACGCTCGCGCTCGGCGGCGTGGCGGTCGCGCTGCTCGCGGCGTTCATCGTGCGTCAGGCGCGCATAGCCAATCCGCTCATGCCGTTGCGGCTGTTCCGCTCGCCCGGCGTCTCCGGCGCGAACGCCGTCCAGGCGCTGCTCGTCGTCGGGATGTTCGGGATGTTCTTCCTCGGCGCCCTCTACATGCAGCGCGTCCTAGGCTACGACGCCCTCGAGGTGGGCCTCGCCTACCTGCCGGCGACGCTCGTCATGGGAACGATGTCCTTCCGGTTCACCGGACTGCTCAGCATCCGCTTCGGCGCCCTGGCCACGCTCATCCCCGGCATGGTCGTGATCGGCCTCGGTCTCCTCCTGTTCGCGCGGACGCCCGTCGACGGGAGCTACGTGGTCGACATCGCACCGCCCATGGTGCTGCTCGGGCTGGGCGCCGGTCTTGCCTTCCCGTCGCTCATGACGCTCGCGATGTCGGGCGCCACGCCGAGCGACTCGGGGCTGGCCTCCGGTCTCGTCAACACGAGCGTCCAGGTCGGTGGCGCCATCGGACTCGCCGTGCTGGCGACCCTGGCGACCGAGCGTACGGACGGCCTGCTCGCCGACGGCGAGTCGACCGCGGCCGCGCTGAACTCGGGCTACCACCTGGCGTACCTGATCGGCGCCGTGCTCGTGGCCGTTGCCGTCGTCATCGCCGTCACCGTGCTGCGCTCCAAGGGCGCGCCGGCCGAGGACCCTACGGCGGCGGATGAGGCCGGCGCGCAACCGGCATACTCCGAGGCGTAGGTTCGTCACCGGCGCCGGACCGCCGACGCCGGAAAGGAGGGAGCGTGGGACAGCCGGTCGTCCACTTCGAGATCATCGGCCGCGATACGGACGCGCTGCGTAGCTTCTACTCGGAGCTGTTCGGGTGGGAGTTCGACACGAACAACCCGGTGGACTACGCCGTCGTGCCGCGCGAGGGGAACACCAACCCCGACGGGATCGGCATCGGCGGAGGGCTCGGAGCGGGTCCGGAGGGATACACAGGCCACGTGACGTTCTACGTCGAGGTGCCCGACGTGGAGGCCGCGCTCGCGAAGGCCGAGAGCCTCGGCGGCAGCCGGATGATGGGCCCGCGGCGGGTGACGGAAGGCGTCGAGGTCGGGATCCTTCAGGACGCCGAAGGCCACGTGGTCGGCGTCGTGAAGGGGGGGTCGTAGATGGAGACCGCGACAACGGTCACGCCGGGGACCCGCCTCCTCGACAACTACATCGGCGGGCGCTGGACGCCGGCCGCGTCCGCCGAGGCGCTCGACGTGACGAATCCGGCCACGGGGGAGGTGCTGGCTCGCGTGCCGCTCTCGTCCTCCGTCGACCTGGATGCCGCCGTGCGGGCCGCCCGCGCAGCGCTGCCCTCGTGGCGCGCCGTGAGCGTGATCGAGCGCGCCCGGCGGCTCTTCACGCTGCGCGAGCGGCTCGACGACCGGCGCGAGGAGCTCGCCCGGTCGGTGACGACGGAGATGGGGAAGACGATCGGGGACGCTCGCGCCGAGGTGGCGCGGATGATCGAGATGGTCGAGTGCTCCTGCGCCGTTCCGACTACTATGCAGGGCCGGATCGTCGAGGACGTCTCGCGCAACGTGGACGCGGAGACGGTGCGGCAGCCGGTGGGCGTCTGCGCCGCGATCGTCCCGTTCAACTTCCCGGCGATGGTCCCGTTCTGGTTCCTGCCGTTCGCGATCGCCTGCGGCAATTCGTTCGTCCTGAAGCCGTCCGAGCAGGTGCCGCTGACGCAGCAGATCGCCTTCGAGGTGATCGATTCGCTGGACCTGCCGCCGGGAGTGGTGAACCTCGTCAACGGCGGTCGCGAGGTGGTCGAGGGCATCCTCGGGCACCCCGGCATCGACGCGGTCTCGTTCGTGGGCTCGGCGCCGGTGGCGCGGATCGTCTATGAGGGCGCGGCTAAGGCGGGCAAGCGCGTCCAGGCGCTCGGGGGCGCGAAGAACCACATGGTCGTGATGCCGGATGCGGTGGTCGAGAAGACCGTGGCCGGCATCATCGGCTCGGCCTTCGGTGCGGCGGGCCAGCGGTGCATGGCCGGCTCGGTCGTCGTCACCGTGGGCGAGGCGCACGACCGCCTGCTCCCACCGCTCCGCGACGCCACCGAGCGGCTCACGGTCGGGGACGGCCTCGACGAGCGGACCGATGTCGGCCCGGTGATCTCGGAGCGCGCCCGCGACCGGATCCAGGCGGCGATCGAGCGAGCCACAGAGGAGGGGGCCGAGGCCGTCGTCGACGGTCGCGATCCGAGCGGCGACCTGCCCGCCGGCGCCTACGTCGGACCGACCGTCCTGGACGGCGTCAGGCCGGACATGGAGGCGGCGCGGGAGGAGATCTTCGGCCCGGTGCTGTCCGTCATCCAGGTCGACACGCTCGACGAGGCGATCGCGGTCGTAGCCGAGAGCCGCTTCGGCAACGGGGTCTCGATCTTCACCGAGTCGGGCGCGGCCGTGCGGCGCTTCCGCCACGAGGTCGACGCCGGCATGGTCGGCGTGAACATCGGCGTCGCCGCGCCGGTGGCGTTCTTCCCCTTCTCGGGCTGGAAGGACTCCTTCCTCGGGGACCTGCACGCCCACGGCCCCGACGCGGTGGAGTTCTACACGCGGAAGAAGACCGTCACGAGCCGCTGGTTCTCGAGCGGGCAGGGCACGGGCCCGTACTTCGTGGAGAACTGAGTCGCAGCGCGCCGGCGAGCCGCCGCGCCAGGCCGCGCGAGCATGAAGATGTCCGGGTGACCCTGCTCGCCGACGTCGCCGCCGCCTCCCGGAAGCTGACCGAGACGCGCTCGCGCTCCCGCAAGGTCGCGATCCTCGCGGAGCTGCTCGGCCGGCTCGAGCCGAGCGAGGTTCCGCTGGCCGTCGGCTTCCTCTCGGGGGCGCCCCGGCAGGGCCGGATCGGCGTCGGCTACTCGACCATCTACGGGATCGAGGGTCCACCAGCCGCGGAGCCGTCCGTGACCGTCGAGGAGCTCGATCGAGCGATCAGCGCGGTCCAGGGGACGACGGGCAGCGGGTCGGCGGCGGCGCGCGGGCGCGTGCTCGGGGAGCTGCTTTCCCGGACCACGGAGCAGGAGGCGGACTTCGTCAGGCGGCTCTTCACGGGCGAGCTGAGGCAGGGGGCGCTCGCCGGCCTGATGGTCGACGCGATCGCGCGGGCGGCCGGCGTCCCCGGGCCGCTCGCGCGCCGCGCGCTGATGCTGTCGGGCGACCTCCCGCGGACGGCCGAGCTCGCCATGACGGAGGGGGAGGCCGGCCTTCGCGAGATCGGGTTCGAGATCTTCCGCCCGATCCTCCCGATGCTCGCCTCCACGGCGGCGAGCGTTCCCGAGGCGGTGTCGGGGTTCGAGCGGGCGTCGGTCGAGTGGAAGCTCGACGGGATCCGGATCCAGGTTCACTGCCGCGACGACGAGGTACGCGTCTACACCCGCAACCTCAACGACATCACGGAGGCGCTGCCCGGGATCGTCCAGGCGGTGCGTGGGCTCCGCCTGGGCCAGGCGGTGCTCGACGGCGAGGCGCTGTGGATGGGCGAGCACGGTCCGGCCGCGTTCCAGGACACCGTCTCGCAGATCGACAGCGACGCGCCGCCGGAGGGCATCGTGACGTTCCTCTTCGACCTCCTGCACGTCGAGGGCGACGACCTGCTCGACACGCCGCTCGAGGAGCGTGCGGCGCGGCTCGCCGCGATCGCGCCACACCTGAAGATCCCGAGCGTCGTCACGTCCGACCCGGAGGCCGCGGAGCGCGCGCTCGAGGACGCGCTGCGGGCGGGACACGAGGGGATCGTCGTAAAGGACGCGGCGTCGCTCTACAGCGCGGGCCGCCGCGGCAAGGCCTGGCGCAAGGTGAAGCCGGTGCGGACCTACGATCTCGTCGTGCTCGCCGCCGAGTGGGGCCACGGCCGCCGCCGGGGCTGGCTCTCGAACCTTCACCTCGGCGCCCGCGATCCGCGCACGGGCGAGTTCGTGATGGTGGGCAAGTGCTTCAAGGGCCTGACCGACGAGCTCCTCGAGTGGCAGACGAGGGAGCTGCTCGCGCGCGAGACCGGCAGGAGCGGGATCGCCGTCCTCGTGCGGCCCGAGCTCGTCGTCGAGATCGCGCTGGACGGCGTTCAGTCCTCCACCCGCTACCCGGGCGGCGTGGCGCTTCGCTTCGCGCGCGTGAAGCGCTACCGCCCGGACAAGGACGCCGGGGAGGCGGACTCGATCGACGACCTGCGCGAGCTGCTCGCCGCGCGCCTGCAGCGCCCCGACACCGCCGACGGCTAATACGCTGCCGGCATCGCGCGCGGACGCGTGAGCGCCGCCGGGCCGGGAACTATCTTTGACGAGGCGCGAGCACATCGCGCGCATCAACGGAAGGAGTGGCATGGCAAGCTCAGAGCGTCGTTACGGGCCGGGCGGCGGCCTAACGCTCGGCGGGATCCTCGTCATCGTCGGGGTCGTCGTCATTTTCGTCTGGAGCTTCTGGATCGGGCTGATCATCGCGCTGATCGGGCTTATCGCCTTCGGCGGCTTTGCCCGTGGCAGGTGGTACTAGCGCGGCAGGCGGCTTCCGCGACGACTTCGAGGGTGCGGAGCTCGATACCGCCGTCTGGGTTCCGCACTACCTGCCGCAGTGGAGCTCACGCGCCGAGAGCGCGGCGACCTACGCCGTGCTCGACTCCGAGCTGCGCCTGACGATCCCCCGCGGGCAGGGCCTCTGGTGCCCCGGCGACCACGATCCGCTGAGGGTCTCCGGCATCCAGTCGGGCGTGTTCTCGGGCGATGTCGGGAGCACGGTGGGGCAGCAGCCCTTTCGCGACGGCCTCACCGTGCGCGAGGCCCAGCCGGTCCAGTGGGGCTGGACCCCCCAGTACGGGCTGCTGGGGGTCCGGGCGCGAATGGCCCTCAGCCGGCGCTCCATGGCCTCCGTGTGGATGATCGGCTTGGAGGACGAGCCGGCGCGCTCCGGGGAGATCTGCGTCTTCGAGGTCTTTGGGAACGCCGTCGAGGTGGCGAACGGCCGGCCGATCGGGGCGGCGGTCGGAATGGGCGTGCACCCGTTCCGCGATCCGGCGCTCGCCGAGGAGTTCGTCACGCCGCGGCTCGAGCTCGACGTCGGGGAGCTCCACGTCTACGCGGCCGAATGGCGGCCCGGCCGCGTCGAGTTCTTCGTCGACGGAGAGCACGTGCGAACCGTCGAGCAGGCACCCGCCTACCCGATGCAGATGATGATCGCGGTGTTCGACTTCCCGGCGACGCCGGGCGCGGCCGAGTTGGAGGGCCACGTCCCGGAGCTCGCCGTGGACTACGTGAGCGGCGAGGGGAGGTGAGAGATGGCGACCGGCCGGTGTCTGTGTGGGGCAGTCACATACCGAGTGGAAGGACCGCTTCGCGATGTGCTCATCTGCCACTGCGAGGAGTGCCGGCGCTGGCACGGCCATGAATCCGCGAGCACGGCGGCGGCGAGGGAGGATCTCGTGCTGCTCGAGGAACGCGGGCTGCGCTGGATTCGCAGCCCGCGCAGCGACGCGCGGGCGCGGCGGGGGTTCTGCTCCGAGTGCGGTTCGAGCCTGTTCTGGGACGCCCCGGGACGGGAGACGATCAGCATCTCCGCGGGGACCCTCGAGCCTCCGACCGGATTGCGTGTGGCGAGCCACTGGTTCGTGTCGCAGGCCGGCGACTACTACGAGCTGCCCGAGGACGGCCTGCCGCGACACGAGCGCAGCGGCGAGGGGGAGCTCCCGTAGAGGCCGGGACGGGCCGAGCCTGCCCGGCTCGGCCCGCCCCGATGAGTCGTCCGTCAGCCGGCCGGGCGGATGTTCTGGTTCAGCCGGAACAGGTTGTCGCGGTCGTACTTCGCCTTCACCCTCGCCAACCGGTCGGCGTTCGCTCCGTAGCTGTCCCGGATGGCTTTCTGCCCCTCCTCGAAGAGGCCGGGGAAGTTGAAGTACGTCTTGCCGTCCGAGTGGCGCCGGGCGTCCTCCCAGTAGGCCCGCGTCCAGGCGATGTTCCGTTCGTCGTCGGCCGGGTCGTCCCACGTCGCGTCGATGCTGAGCATCCACTCCGAGCTTCGGTCACCGAACGCCGTCGCCTCGGCGTCCACGCGCGCGATCGCTCCGCCGACATGACGGATGATGACCAGCGTGCGCGGCGACGGCCGCTCGCGCGACCACTCCATCGTCTGGCTGATGGCCGCGTCTCCGAACCCGTCCAGGTAGAGCGCCTTCCAGTAGTAGCGCAGGCCCGCCGGGAAATACGCGTCGAGCGACTTCTGCAGCTCGACGTAGGACAGCGTGCCGCTCATGTCGAGCAGCGGGGTCCCGAGCTCCCGCAGCGGCCGGGTCAGGCGCTCGCCTTCCTCGGGATCGCCGGCGTACATCCCGCCGACGCCGACGAACGGGCGGCCACGCAGGTGCTCCGGCAGCTCCGGCACCACCGGCAGCGTCCAGACCAGGGCGTGGGTGCTCAGCTCGTCCGGCGCGTCGGCGACCGTGTCGCGCCACGCCGCCATCACGCGCTCGGCGTCGTCGAGCGGGTACGCGACCTCCAGCTTGAACACCTCGGGGCCCAGCTCGTGGAGGCGAAGCTCGAACGAGGTCACGATCCCGAAGTTGCCGCCGCCGCCGCGGATCGCCCAGAACAGGTCGGAGTTTTCGTCGGCGCTCGCCCGAACGCGCCGGCCGTCCGCCAGGACGACCTCCGCGGACACGAGATTGTCGATCGTCATGCCGTCACGCCGGCGCTGCCACGAGACTCCGCCGCTGAGGGCGAGCCCGGCCACTCCGGTCTCCGAGACGACGCCGCCGGTCGTGGCGAGGCCGAAGGGCTGGGTGACCGCGTCGACATCGGCCCAGGTCGCGCCGCCCTGGATGTGGACCGTGCGGTGGGAGTCGTCCATGTGGACGGCCCGCATGAGCGACAGGTCGATGACGATGCCGTCGTCGACGACGGCGGTGCCGGCGACATTGTGACCGCCGCCGCGGACCGCGAGCGGGAGACCGCTTTCGCGCGCGAAGCCCACGGCGATGGCGACGTCCTCGGCGTTCGCGGCGCGCGCGATCACCGCCGGCCGCCGGTCGATCATGCCGTTCCAGACCGTGCGGGCGCTGTCGTAGTCGGGGTGATCCGGGGTGATGATGTCGCCGGTCAGGCGCGCGGCGAGCGAGTCGAAGGGGGTATGTAGCGAGATGGTCACGTGAGGTGTCTCCTGTGGCTGCGGGGAAAGGACGCACCTCAACGTTCTCGCGGCGTCGCAAGTGGCCCGTCACGCCAGCGTTATTTCTGCGTTTCAGTGGTGTGACAGCACGGCGTTGCGGAGGTCGAAGCCGAGCTCGTCCACGACCGCCTGGGACTCGTCTCGCAGCGACGCGGCGAGCGCGTCGTCGTCGACGACCTCGGCCAGGGCGTCGCGGGCCGCGGCGGCGTAGGGCCGCGCGCCCAGCTCGTCGTTGCGCCGCGTCGCCTTCTCGAGGTGCTCGACCGCGGCATGGCGCTCGCCGAGGGTCCTCGCGAGGAGGCCGAGCGAGAAGTGGGCGGACCCGGCGCAGAAGCTGGCCCGGCCCGCGGTCACCATCCGCTCGCGGTAGGGCAGCAGTTGCGGGTAGACGACCGCGGCGGCGGATGCGTCCCCGAGCTGAGCTATCCCCACCCCCAGGAACGCCGCCGTATAGAGCCAGTTTGCATCCAGGGGCAGCGCCGCGAGACCCTCGACCTCTTCCAGGATCATCCGTCGGGCGCGCTCACGGTCGCCCCTTGCGAGCGAGATTCCGGCGGCCCACGTCCGCCAGGCGGCCCCGGCCGGCGACAACTCTCCGCCCTCATGGACGGCGACGACGTCGGCATAGGACACCGTCCCCGCGGCGTTGCGGATCGCGCGCTGCTGGACGCCGAGGAGCAAGGCCGCGTTCGCGTCCTGCGCCGCGCGACCGATGCGCTCGGCGTCGTCCGACAGCCGCTGCGCCTCCTCGAGCCGCCCCGCCAGGAGCGCGAGCATCGCCCGCCACATCGGGACGTACCAGGCATAGCCCAGCAGCCGGAGCTCGCCGGCCAGGCGCTCGTGGTCGGCGATCGCGGCCCGCGCCGAGGCGTGGTCGCCGAGCTCGACGAGGTCGGTGACTCGCCAGTTGACGCCCTGCAGCTCGGCCTCGCGGTCACCCGCCTCACGCGCGGCGGCGATGAGCTCGCCGGCAATGCGCAGCCGCTCCTCCGTGTGTGGCGGGCTCCAAAGCGCAACATGGCGGGCGCCAAGTGCCTCCAGCAGCGCCCGGCCACCGGCGCGCCGCCCGGCTTCGAGAGCCTCCGCGCTGAGGCTCTCTCGCAACGTCGCCGGCCGAGCGTAGTAGACCTCGATCGCAAGCCGGCCGAGCAGCCGTGGCCGCAACGGCGACGTCGCCGGCACGCCGCCCAAAGCCTCCTCGAGAAGGCGCCGCACGTCCTCGCGCACCGGTCCGACGTTCACCGTCAGGCCCGCGGCGCCGAGCGCGGCGCGCGCGAGCAGCTCGTGATCCCCCAAGCCACGGGCGAGCTCGGCGGCCGCCTCGAAGCAACGGCCGGCCGCGGGAGCGTCGCCCAGACGTAGCCGCGCGTCACCGAGGGCGATCAGGACCTCGGGCCGCACGGGATCGGCATCGTCGAGGGCCGCCGAGACGCGTTCCATGAGACCGGCGGCCTCCTCATAGGCCAGCCTCGCCGTTGCCCGCTCGGCAGCCTGCAGCGCAAGGCCCGCGACCCGGCCCGGCTCCACCAGCGGGCCGGCGTCGAGCAGATGGCGCACGAGCTCCGGCAGCCGGGGCTCGCGGCGGCCCTCCGGCAGCGCGTCGAGGACGTCGGCGACCCGCCGGTGCAGCAGCGCCTTCCGTGTGGCGGTGAGCCCCGCCAGGAGCGCCCCGCGGATCAGTGCGTGCGCGAAGCGGTACTGCCCGGCGAGCTGGGACTCGTCGACCAGCCCCGCACGAACCGCCGTGTCGAGGCTCTCGGCCACTTCGTCGTCGCGCTCCTCGAGCGCCGCGGCCACATCGGCCAGCCCGAAGTCCTCGCCGATCACCGCCGCGACGGTCACCGCCCGCCGGGCCGGTTCAGGAAGTAGCGCTTCACGACGGTCGATCACGGCGCGCACGCCCTCCGGTACGTCGGTGGTCGCGGCTTCGACGAGCTCCTCGATGGGCTTCCCCGAGTGGGTCTCGACCAGATGGCGCACGAGCTCCTCGACGAAGAGCGGGTTGCCTCCCGTCCGCTCGTGGACGGCCTGGGTCAGCTGCGCGGGCGGCGCCGCGCCCAGCCATGCGGCGACTAGCTCGTCGACCTCGCCCACCGGCAGGCCGGCCAGCCTGACCTGCTCGAGACGTCGCTCGCGCCGGAGCTTGCCGAGCAGGGCGCGGAGGTCCGGGCCGGCCTCGTCGCCCTCGTCGCGAAACGACCCGGCGACGAGGAGCGGCGCCCAGCCGACCGTGTGGATGACGTGCGCGAGCATCCCGATCGACGCGCCGTCGGCCCAGTGGAGGTCCTCCACGACCAGGAGCACCGGCGTGTGCCGCGCCGCGGCTCCGATCGTCGCCGCCACCGCCTCGAACAGGCGGTGCCGGGCGTCTTGCGGGTCCCCCTGCACCGGGGTCGCCTCGGGGGCGAGCTCCGGCAGCAGGCGTGCCAGCTCGGCCCGCGTCCATTCGGGCAGCGCGTCGGGCGCCGCGGCCACGTAGTGGCGCAGGGCCTCCGTGAACGGGGCGAAGGCGACGATGCGGTCCTCCGTGCAGCGGCCGGCGAGCACGGTCGCGCCGCCCATGCGGGCCTCGTCCGCGAGCTCGATGAGCAAGCGCGTCTTGCCGGCGCCGGCCGGGCCGGCCACCATCACGATGGTGGCGGCGCCCGCGCTCGCACGGCGCCACGCGGCCCGCAGCGTCGCGAGCTGCTCGCCTCGGCCGGCGAGCGGAGCCTCGTCGCTGCGCCTGAGGGCACTCGGCAGCGGCGGCGCCGCGGGCGCGGCGGCGGCCGCGGGCTCCGAGCGCAGATCGGCGGCGAGCGCGCGCGTCTCGGGCGACGGGGTCATGCCGAGCTCGCGCCGGAGCGCGGAGCGAAACTCCTCGTAGGTTGTGACGGCGGCGGCGCTGTCGCCGCTGCGGCCGAGGCGGCGCATGAGCCCCCGGGCGGCCTCCTCGGAGAGCGGGTCGAGCTCGAGGCGCCGCCGGGAGTACCGAACCGCGGTCTCGAGGTCGCCCGCCGCCTCCGCCGCATCGCCGGCGATGCCCAGCCACTCGACGACGCGGTCGCGGTGGGCCGCGCGCGCATCCAGGACCCAGTCGTCGTCCAGGTCGGTGAGCAGGTCGCCGTCGGAGAGCCGGAGCGCCTCCTCGTGGCGGCCCTCCGCCGCGAGCCGCTCGCTCTCGCGGACGTCGATCCAGACGTCGGCGGAGTTCTCGATCCCGAGCCGATCACGCCCGGCGACGACCGCACCGGCGGCGTCGCCGAGGTCGCGCCGCAGCACCGCGAGCGCGGTCCTCAGGCTCGCCCGCGCGCTGCTGTCCAGGACGTCCGGCCAGAACACCGCGGCCACGCGCGCGCGGTTGTGCAGGCCGGGGTGATAGGCGAGCCACGCGATCAGCGACCGCGCCCTACGGCTCGCGATGGGGTCGAGCCTGCGCTCGTCGAGACACAGCGCGAGATCGCCGACGAGCCGGATGCGAAGCATCGCGCGCAACATACTCGGCGCGTTCGACCGCTGCGGACGCTCGCGCGGCGGTGCGGGCTACCGTCCCATCCTGGTGTTGGCCTGCAACACCCAAGTGGGACGGTGCCCTCGGGCGAGCCGGACGTAACCCCTTGCACGGCGCCGTCTACGACGCCGTCAACGCAATCGATCGCCCTGGCAGCCGCTTCTCAATAACCCGCCGTATCCAGACCATCCCTCCGGGCTCAGCGCGCTCGGCAGCGCGATGGGCTGGAGTCTGCGGGACTTCTTCCGCACGAACCGGCTCGAGTTCAGCTCGACGAACCCGGCGTTCAATCTGATGAGGACCTACACGAGCTTCTCGCAGGCCATCGACGAGATCGTCGATGCGCGCGTCTGGTCGGGGATCCACTTCCGGATCGCCGATGAGGACGGCGCGCGGATCGGGCGGCAGATCGCGCTCTACCGCAGGCAGCACTACTTCCACCGTGCAAACCAGCGAGCGTTCAAGAGAGACCACGGCCGCGACGGCGACTACGACGATTGACGCACGCGCCGACACATCCTGACGGAGCGTTTACGGCCATCATGTAAGCCGAGAGGGCGGCCGAAGCCGCCCTCTCAGTCCATTTCCAGCGATTGCGCTGGGCGCTACCTGCCGCCCTCGCTCATCATCTCGTGGTCCATCGTCTGTGGATTCAGATGTGGCACGAGGTCGCGACGGCGGGGGACTTCGTCGATCCTCGCCCGGTAGACGACCATGCCCTGCGCGTTGGCGTTGTTGGTGACGCCGTCAGAGGCATACACCGGCAAGCCGCGGCGGCGGCCGCCCCGGAACAGCGGACCTGTGTACGGGTACGCGGACCACGTGCCCGAGATCCGGTCCGGGTCGTAGTACGCGATCTCCTCCAGGTCCGTCGGGTCCGTGAAGTCGATCACGTTGACACCGCCCGTATACCAGGCGTTGACGAGGATGTCCTCCTCGATGCCCGTGACGGTCATCCCCATGTGCGCCGAGCAGTACTCGCCCGGGCTGGTATCGGGCCGCACGTCACCGACGTGGAACTCGCTCAGGAAGTTCCCCTCCATGTCGGAGAAGAACATCGACCCGGTCTTCTCCGTGCTGCCGCCGGGATTCCACGGCCGATCTGCATACGTGGTCATCGGCGGGCAGCCGGTTCCGAAGGACTCGTCCACCCAGTTCACGACGGTCCCCTCGTTGTTGAACATCACCGAGTGGAAGAAGTCGACCGCTCCGGGGGTGAAGAAGTCGATCGGATCCGTGCCGGGATAGTCGGGCCCGCCTGAGCTGACCTCGTCATCACCGACGACTATCGGGTTCTCGGTGTCGGGGATGCCGGTCTCGGGATCGATCTCCCACACCTGGCCCTGCTCCGCGCAGGCGGCGCCGGCGATGTTGTGCTCCATGTGGGTCACGATGTCGTGGCAGGCAATCGCCCCATCCTCGAACGTTGCGGGAAGGCCCTTCTCCTGCCAGTCCATGATCCCGTCGGGGTCACCGGGGTAGCTGAGGGCCGGCTGCACGTCGAGCTCCTCGGAGTCCTCCGGGTTCTCCAGCGGCACCTCCACGACCTGGATTACGCCGTGCCGCGGGCTGTCCGGACTCCCCGGATCGCCGTCGTACGGGTTGTTCGTGTTTTGGTACTCAGGGTCCCCGCACGTCGGGCCCGGGTTCAGCGGGTACGACGACACGTACACGATCAGGTGCGGGTTCCTCCGGTCGTCGACGTTCCCGGTCCACCCGGTGATCGTGTGGGCCCCGCAGTCGTTGTACACGGCGGCGACCTGCTCGATCGACCTGAAGGGACGCTTCGGATTGTCACTCATCGTGAAGACCCGGACACCCTCCCAGCCGGTGGGATCCCCGTGGTTCGCCACCAGCTGTCCCTCCGGGTTGGTCTGCATCGACCGGTCAGCGCCGCAATGCGGCCTCTCCATGGTGCGGTCCACCGCGAGAAGCATGAGGTCGGCGATCCCGTTGTCGTCGGTGTCCCAGAGGAACGGGTCGTTCTGGGCCCCGTCGCACTTGAAGTCCCTCAGCAGCTCGGGCCGGCGGGGGTTCGAGATGTCGAAGATCCGCACCCCGCCGCGCGGACTGGGCGGAGTCGTGGCCGGGAACCCCGCATCGCCGGTGTAGTAGCCGACGAACGCGTGGTCTCCCCAGAACGCCAGGTCCGAGTTGGTCGCCTGGTTCGGCGACGTGAACAGCTCGGCCATCCTGCGCGATCGGTCCCCCTCCTGCGCGCTCGCCGTGGCGGCCAGCAGCGCCATGGTCAGGACCAGAGCAACGGCCGCTACGAGTAAACGGAACGCACTCTTCATGCGCACCCTCCTCCTGAATAGATGATGAAACGCTCCAGCTGAGCACAGGGGTTTGCGCAAGGGCCGGGACTCAGTCTCGCCTCGGTTCCTGCATATCGCGCGTTCCTGCGCAAAGCCTCGCTCTCCCCTTCCGTCGGTGAGCCGGCTGTTGTTTACCCACGGTCGGCTGAGTCAAACCGCGGCATCGCGGGCTTGGCGCGAGCTGCTCGTCGCCATCCCGTTACCGCAGCTACTTGGTCAGCGCTTCTCCGAGCGGGTGAAGATTGCGGACTCCCAGCTTCCGATAGACGTTGCCCAACTGGCTCTAGACGGTCTTTGGAGTGACGAAAGCTCCGCCGCGACGTCACCTCGGTGCGGCCGGCGAGCGCCAGATCCGCGATCCGGCGCTCACGGTAAGCGATGCGACGCCCGTCAGCGCGGCGCGGGCGCCCGCCGGCAGCGTACAGCTTCGCGCGCACCTGCTCGGCGAGCTCGGCGCTCCGCACGTCGGCGAGCTCGAGCGCTCGGCGAAGCGGGTTGTGGGCATCGGTTCGGCGTCGCGCGCGCCGCAGCTTCTGAGCCCGTCCCGACGCCTCGAGCAGCGTGCTCGCCCACCGCTCGAGGCCGCGCGCATCGCTCGCGACGCGTTTCGCGCCGGCGACGCTGGTAATGACGGCGCCTACCGATGGCAGCAACGCCCGACCGGCGACGTCGAAGGTTGTCCTGGTGGTGATCGTGGCTGAGCAGCACCGCATCGATCTCGCCGAGGTCGGAAGCGGCGATCGCCGGCCCGGCCAGCTTGCGCGAGCCCATACCCCCAGCCGAAGCGATAGCCCCGACCCGGCGGATCAAACGTCGCGTCGGTGAGCAGGCGCTAGGTCCGGACCTCGATCAGGACGGTGGCCCGCCGATGTGGAAAAGCGAAACGTGCGGAGCCGGCATACTGCCGAGGGCATCAACTCGCTGGCACACGACCCCGACAGGTGTCCTGCGGAGAAGGGGCTTTACGTGGCATCGATCACCGAGCGGGAGACGCAGCAGGTTGAGCACGCGAACGCGAGTGGAAGGACACCGGTGGTGTTCATCCATGGCCTCTGGCTGCTCCCGAGCAGCTGGGACCGCTGGGCCGGTTTGTTCGAGGAAGCCGGCTACGCCCCGGTCACCCCGAGCTGGCCAGACGATCCCGAGACGGTCGAGGAAGCGAGGGCGAACCCGGACGTCTTCGCGAGGAAGACGCTCAAGCAGGTGGCCGACCACACCACCGACGTGATCGGCAGGCTGACCACGAAGCCGGCGGTGATGGGCCACTCGACCGGTGGGCTGGTCACCTTCATGATCGCCGACCGCGGACTGTCCGCGGCCTCGGTCGCGATCGACCCGGGGCCCTTCCGCGGCGTTCTGCCGCTTCCGATCTCCACGTTGAGGGTCACGGCGCCGGTGCTCGCGAACCCGCTCAACCGGGGCCGCGCCGTCACGCTCACCTTCGATCAGTTCAAGTACGGATGGACGAACGCGCTCAGCGAGGAGGAGGCGAAGCGGCTGTACGAGACCTACCACGTGGCTGCCCCGGGCGTGGCGCTGATGCAGATGGCGAACGCCAACCTGAACCCCTTCACCGAGGCCAAGGTCGATCCGAAGAACCCGAAGCGGGGGCCGCTCCTGATCATCAGCGGCGAGCAGGACCATACGGTCCCGTGGGCGATCGCGAACGGCGCCTACAAACGGCAGAAGCGCAATGAGGCCGTGACCGAGATCAAGAAGATCCCGAACCGCGGCCACTCGCTGACGATCGACAGCGGCTGGCGGGAGGTCGCCGAAACGGCGCTCGCGTTCGTGAAGCGCTTCGCTTAGTCCGCAGCTGAGCCGGACCACATGACCGCCGGCGCCGAGACGGCGAACCGGTCGCCGTCTCTACCTAGTATGGGCGGCGAGCATGGAGGAGCTCGTCGAGCGGCTCGCGCGCGGGAACGTCACCGAGGTCAAGGTGATGCTGACGTCGGTGGCGCTGGCGCTCGCCGTCTACAGCTCGTCCTGATCTCGGTGGGCTACGGCAAGCTCCGCCCGCGGTTCCTGGAGCCCCGGCCGGCCTCTCGGACACATCGGGCGTCGGGCGACGCGATCGTCGTGCTGCTCGTCGTCGTCGCGGTCATGTGCCTGTCGTACTTCGGGCTCGAGGAAGGCGCGTTCCATGCGGTCACGGGCGCGATGCTGCTGACGGTCCTCGGCCTGAAGATCGTCGTCCTCCGCTGGTGGCACGCCGCCGGCCGCTTCCTCCCGGTGCTCGGGATCAGCGTCTTCCTTCTGCTCGCTGCGACGTGGCTGAGCACCGCGGGGGCGTTCCTTTCGTGAGCGCGCAGAGCCGGCAGATGGTCGGCTCGCTGCTCGTCGCGGCGGCGATCGTGGCCGTGACGATCGTGGTCGTCACCGCGAAGTTCGGGCCCACGAGCGCCGCCGAGCTCGATGCGCGCGAGGAGCGCCAGGAGCAGCGGCTCGAGCGGCAGGAGGAGCGGCTCGAACAGGAGCAGGAGCGGCTCGAGGAGCGCGAGGACCGCCGGGATTGATGCGGTCTCGACTTGAAAGGAGAGGGACGTGACCGGCAAGTTGGCACTCGTACTCACCCTCATCGGCCTCACCGCGATCCTGCTGTCGGCGTCGCTGGCAGCGGGTCGGAGGTCGGACGACGGCTCGTCCACTAGGCCTGATCCGTTGACCAGCGGCGGAGTCGCCGCCGAGGCTGCGGATCGCTACTGGGTGGGCAAGGTCCACCGCTCGCGGGCGTACATCGCGATCGCGCGGGTCGACCGCCGGGCCCTCGTGTACGTCTGCAACGGTGACGGAGTCCGGCCGGCGACCATCAACGAGTGGTTCCTCGGCGCGGCGGGCGGCGGAACCATCGACCTCCGCTCGCGTAACGGAGCCCGGCTGACGGGCCGCCTCACGCGGCGCGGGATCTATGCCGGACGGCTTCGGCTACCCGGCGGCAGACGCCTTCCCTTCACCGCCGGCTTCCCACGCCGCAAGGCCGCTTTCTTCTGGGTTCGCCACACCGACCCCAGCCATACCTCGCTGTTCGACGGGTTCATCCAGCTCCCGGACGGAACGGACCGCGCGGATAAGTACGGACCCGCCCGCTAGAGACGGTCCCTCAGGCCGCTTCCTGTTGACGCAGCGCCGCCTCGTACGGCCGGTCGCGCTGGTCGGCGGGCCCGGTCTCGCGTGCGGCAGACCGCAGCAGCGCGATGCCGGTGGCGAGCGTCGCGACCGCTCCCACGACCACGCCGGCCCGGGCGCCGCCGTGCTCCGCGACCCAGCCCACCAGGGGGCCGCCGATCGGGGTCGAGCCCAGGTAGACCACGCTCCACAGGGCCATCACGCGACCGCGGATGCCCGGCGGCGCGCTGAGCTGGAGCAGGGAGTTGGTAGTCGCCGCGAACGACGCCGAGGCCGCCCCGACCGGCACGAGCGCCGCCAGCGCAAGCGCCAGCGTCGGCGCCGCCGCCAGCGCGGCCATCGCCGCGCCGAAGATGACCGCGAGCGCGGCCAGCCCCACGACCGAGGGGGAGCGCCGGCCCGCGTTGACGACCGCGCCTAGCAGCGCGCCGGCGCCCATCGCCCCGGCCAGAGCGCCGTAGGTGCCCGGACCGGCGTCGAAGGTGTAGCGGGCCATGAGCGGCAGAATGACCTGGAAGTTGAAGGCGAGCGTGCCGACGACGGCCATCGCCGCCAGCGGGACGCGCAGGCCCGGGTTCGAGCGAACGTGGCGCAGGCCCTCACGCAGCTGGCCCGGTCGCCGGATGGAGAGGGGGGCGCGCTGAAGCGCGCGGACGTCGAGTGAGAGCAGGGCGCCCAGCGCGACGAGGAAGGTGACGGTGCTGGCGACGAAACAGGGACTGACGCCGGCGAGGGAGATAAGGGTGCCGCCCACCGCCGGACCGACGAACCGGGCAGCGGAGACCACCGCGGCGTTCAGCGAGACCGCGGCGGCCACGTGGTCGCGGCCGACGACCTCCATCACGAAGGACTGGCGCACGGGATTGTCGACGGCGTGTCCCAGGCCGCGTGCGAGCACCAGCGCGTAGACCATCCACAGCTCCACGGCGCCGGTCGCGGTGAGGACGAGGAGGGTGACGGCCGGGACGATCAGCCACATCTGGGCCGCGATCAGGATGCGACGCTTGGGCACTCGGTCTGCCCACACGCCCGCCCAGGCGCCGAGTAGCAGCATCGGCGTGAACTGGAGCGCCGTGGTCAGGCCGAGCGACACCCCGCTGCCGGTCAGGCTCAACACGAGCCAGAGCTCTGCCACGGTCTGGATCCACACGCCGCTGCGCACGAAGACCTGTCCGACGAAGAACCGCCGGTAGTTGGGGACCGAGAACGGGGCGAACGGGCGTCCTATGTGACGTCTCACCTGCCGTCCTCCTCCAGGAGGCGTTCGAGCAGCTCGCTGGCCTCGGCCAGGAGCTCGCGCTCCTCGGGCCCGAGGCGCTCGATGCGCTCCGCCAGGTAGGCGGTCTTGCGGCTCCGTACGGCGCGCAGCCGGCGCCGTCCCTCAGCGGTCACGCGCAGGCGAGCGCCGCGACGGTCGCGCTCGTCCGGGAGCCGCTCGGCGAGGCCGGCCTCCACGAGCCGGGCGGCCACCCGGCTGATCGTGGGCCGCTGGACCCCCTCGATGCTCGCCAGCTCGGACGGGGTGAGCGGACCGTGGCGCTCGATCGTCGCCAGCGCGGCCGTCTGGGTGGGAGACAGCGCGGAATCGGACTCCTGGCGCAGGCGCCGGGCGGTGCGCGTCACCGCCAGGCGGAGCCGAGCTGCGACCTCGGGGACGCTGGGCGGAGGGCGTGTAGTTAGCAACGCTAACTACGCTAGCAATCTGGTCGCTGATGCGTCACGTGCTGGCCGCCGGCGCCTCGGGCGCCCGCGGACCGGGTTGCCTACGGTGCACCCGGATGTCCGACCTCGCCGCCATCGGCCTGCTCGTCGTCGCCGTCGTCCTGATCGTCGCCGGAGCGCAGATCCTGTTCGCCGGGCTGCTGCGAGCGGCCGGGTGGCTCGGGGTCACGCCGTTCGCGATCGTCGTCGGGATCTCGGGGCTCGAGATCGAGAACGTCGCGGCCGGCATCGCGGCGAACGCGAGCGGCCTGCCGGGCGCGGCCGCCGGCACCTTCCTCGGCGGGACGACGTTCCTTGCGCTCGGCGTCGCCGGGCTGGGAGCGCTGATCGCGCCGATTCGCGCCGAGCTGCCCGGCCGCGTGCTCGTGTGGACCGCCGCCGCCCCGCTCCCGCTTCTCGCCCTCTCGCTCGACGGCGAGCTCAGCCGGCTCGACGGCGCCGTGCTCGTCGCCTGGTTCGGCGTCGTCCTCGTCGCCCTTCTCCGGGCGGGGCGATCCTTGCTCTCTCCCGAGGACGCGGAGCGTCAGGATCCGCCGGGCGAGAGGCGCCGCGCCGCGCGGGCGCTCGCGCCGCTCGTCGGGGGGCTCGTCCTGCTCGGCGCCGGCGGCGAGGCGCTCGGGGAGGGAATCCGCCGGGTCGTGGAGCGCCTCGGGATCTCCGAGACCCTGCTCGGCAACACGGTGATCGCCGCCGGCGTGGAGGGAGAGGAGGTCGCACGGATCGCCGTACCCGCCCGGCGCGGACGCGGGGACATCGCGCTCGGCAACGTCGTCGGCACGATCGTCCACTTCGTCGCGCTCAACGCCGGCGTCATCGCCCTAGTCAAGCCGCTCGAGCTCGACGCCGACACGCTCGACCTCCATCTGCCGGTCGCGGTCGCGTCGACGGCCGTGCTGTGCGTCATCCTGGCAGTCCGGAGCGTGATCGGTCGGGCGACCGGCGCCGCGCTGCTGGCGCTCTACACCGCGTACCTCGCGGCGTCGGTGGCGATCGGCGTGTGATCGCGGCCGGGCGGCCCGCTCACGGACCGGAGACGTCCTCGAGCCACTCGCGCTTCGTCACGTCGTGGCTCACTCGCTCGCCGAAGTCGACTTCGCGACGCAGCTCGCCGAGCAGGCCGTGGCGCTCGGCCACCACGTTGTGCTTGTGGATCGTCTCGAGGTTCTCCTGGCGCGCCGAGACGAAGGTGTCGTCGTCGAGGTGGCCGAAGCGCTCGATTGCCATGCGGATCATCTCGCGTACGCAGTCCTCGACGAAGCGGGGCTGGAGGTGCGCCTTCTCCACGACCTCGACCTCGTCCGAGCGCTTCATCAGCTCGTAGATCTCGGAGCTCATCGCACTCTCGACGATCTCGAGCAGGGTCTCCGCATCGAGCGCCTCGGCGCAGCTTTCCGCGCAGCCGATGTGGAGCGTGCCGATCCCGCGCTGGTTGTGGGTGGCCACGGGCACGGCCTGGAACACCCGGGCGATCTCGTCGTCGGTGAAGCCGTCCTCCCGCAGACGCTCCTGCGAGCGGTCCATCACGAGCTCCTGGGCGCAGGGGCAGGCCGTCATGCCCTGGGCCTCGACGCCGACGAGCCGCCGGGTACCGCGCGCGGACGCCACGGCCGACCCGTACAGCCTGTAGATCTCCTGCGTCCGCAGGTCGGACACCGGGGATCGCTTGTGCTCCGGGTAGCGGGCCGTGATCGTGACCTCGGCGCGGCGGCCCTCCTGGCGGTCGCGTACGCGCTCCGCGATGTGCGCGGCGAGCGTCTCCGCCTTGAACGCGGCCTCCCCGAGGACGACCTCGTCGATCGCCTCGTTCACGACCTCCTCGAAGCGCGACATGTGCGCGCCCTTCTGCTGGGGCCCCAGATCGACGAAGCACTCGAGCTCCGCGTAGAACAGCTGCTCGGCGCCGTTCGAGCGAACCCGGACGACCTTCTCGACGCCGGTGACCCCCACGCGCGAGAGGCTCAAGTGGGTGGAGGGACGTCGTGACTGGACGTCGCTGTCGAGGGGCGCGCTTCGCTCCATCATGGCGGCGTCCAACGATATCGGGCGGGCGCCAACGGGCGAGCAGGGCAAAGCGATCTCATAGATGGCTCCCTATAAGAGACCGGCGACAATCCCTTGCTCCTCAATGTGAGGGCGGCTAGCGTGACGGGGCCTGTGGCAGATTTCGCTTGGTACCGTTGCCGCCATGGCTGACAAGCAGTTCTGGGAGCGCACGGTGGGCGGGCACTTCGTCCTCCCGAAGCGCAGCTTCTGGCCGGACTTCTTCTCCCAGGTCGTGGCGCGCTCGCAGTGGAATCCGGAGGCCATCGACCTCGCCCCGGACGCCCGCGCGTGGCAGGAGCTCCCGGCCGAGCGTCGCCGCCGCCTCATGACGCTTCTCGCCGGCTTCCGCGTGGGCGAGGACGCCGTCTCCGAGCACATCAAGCCGTTCGCCGACGCCGCCAGGGAGGCGACCTTGGCCTCCCAGGAGAGCCTGATGGCCTGGGTCTTCTTTCTGCAGCGCCGCGACGAGGACCGCCACGCGCGGTTCTTCGACCGCGTCGCCGCCGAGGTGCTCGGGCTCTCCGGAGAGACCCCCGCCGAGCGGCGCGAGGCGGCCAAGGCCCACGCTCCGGCTGGGGTGGTCGAGCTCTTCGCG